>JGI12269J14319_10004032_pt1 | contig 13561 bp, 10 predicted proteins | sample PeaSoiSIISIP2007_FD_14319 | JGI IMG/M metagenome (IMG submission 14319) | reverse complement strand
CGCAAGCCAAGGTCTCTCCGGTCGAAGACACTGTCCAGGGGCATAAGATCGTCGATCGCTACCGCTATCTGGAGAACCCGAACGATCCTGACACCAAACTCTACGTCGAGCAGGAACTTGCCTACACGCGTTCCATCCTCGACCCACTCCCTGGGCGCGACAAAATCAATGCCCGCCTTTCTCAACTGCTTGAGATCGGCACTGTCGGAGCTCCGCAGATGGGCGGCGAGTATTATTTCCATACCCGCCGCGAAGGCAACCAGAACCAGCCTGTCCTCTACGTGCGCGAGGGCCTCAATGGTGACGATCGTGTGCTGCTCGACGTCAACCAACTCGCCGCCGACGGGACCATCGCCCTGGACTGGTGGTACGCGTCGGAAAACGGCAAGTATGTCGCCTATGGCACCTCGCCGAGCGGTTCCGAAATCAGCACTCTCCGGGTGATCGAGACTGCCACCGGCAAGCTGTTGCCCGATTCGATTGAGCGGACGCGCGCCGCCAGCCTCGCCTGGAAGCGCGACAACTCCGGATTCTTCTATACTCGCTATCCCCAGAAGGGAGATGTGCCCGAGGGGCAGGACGTGTACAACCGGCGCGTGTTCTACCACACTCTCGGCGCCGACTCGGTACAGGACACGCTGATTTTCGGCGCCGGCCGCGATCCCGAGTCGTGGCCGAATGTCAGCCTTTCCGAAGACGACCGTTGGTTGCTGATCGACGAGGGGCACGGCTTTACGAAGACCGAAATGTTTCTCAAGGATCTCACGTCGAAAGATCCGCCCGTCGAAATCACTGTGGGCAAAGACTTCCTGTACGGCGCCGATTTTTATCAGGGCAAACTCTACATCACCACCAACGAAGACGCGCCTCGCTATCGTGCTTTTGTTGCCGACGCGGCCAACGCCAAGCGCGAGAACTGGAAGGAAATTATCCCGCAGTCGGATGCCGTGTTGCGAGGCGTGGGTGTGACTGGCGGCAAGTTGCTGGCGCAGTACGAACACAATGCCACTTCCGAATTGAAGCTGTTCGCGCTCGACGGCAAGAAGCTTGCCGACGTTCCGCTGCCGGCCATCGGAAGTGTTTTCAGCATCTCCGGACGCTATGACCGCAACGAAATCTTTTTCGGATTCCAGTCCTTTACTGTGCCGCAGTCGATCTACCGTGCTGACTTGACCCAGGTTGAGGTGAGCAACCTGAAAAGTGCGCTCTGGGCCACGGTTGACGCGCCCTCTGTCGATCCTTCCGCCTATGACGTGCAGCAGGTCTGGTACACCTCGAAAGACGGCACGAAAGTCCCGATGTTTGTCGTGAGCAAGAAAGGAATCGAGAAGAACGGCAAGAATCCCACCCTGCTCACCGGCTACGGCGGTTTCAACATCTCGCAGACGCCAACTTTCAGCCGCAGCATGTTTCTTTGGATGGAGCACGGTGGCATTTACGCGGTCGCCAACCTGCGCGGCGGCGCCGAGTTCGGCGAAGATTGGCATCGCGCCGGCATGCTGGAGAAAAAACAGAATGTCTTCGATGACTTCATCGCCGCCGCAGAATACCTCATCGCACAGAAATATACGGATAAGGATCATCTAGCCATTCAGGGCGGATCGAACGGCGGCCTGCTCATGGGCGCAATGATCACGCAGCGGCCCGACCTGTTTCGCGCGGTGGTGTGCGCTGTGCCGCTGCTCGACATGCTGCGTTATCAGAACTTCCAGATCGCGAAACTTTGGGTTTCAGAGTACGGCTCTGCCGATGATGCCAAGCAGTTCGAGTGGCTCTACGCTTACTCGCCCTACCATCATGTAAAGCCGGGCGAGGAGTATCCCGCTATCCTCTTTATGACAGGCGATACCGATACGCGCGTCGACCCCATGCACGCCAAGAAAATGGCTGCGCTCATGCAAGCCGAAGCCAAGAACGGCGCCAGCAAGAAAAAACCGATTCTGCTGCGTATCGAAACCAAAGCCGGACACGGCCAAGGCAAGCCCGTCACCAAGCAGATCGAAGAGAGCACCGATATGTACTCGTTCCTGTTCTGGCAGTTGGGCGTCAAATTCTAGCCTGGGAATGTGTGGGGACGGCCGTTTCGCCGTCCAAGCCGGGCGAAGCCCGGTAGGCCTTCCGGCAGCGCCCAATTCTCCCAGTGCTCCCTCGGGCCCGCTGTGGTTAAATGATCTCGATGCCTACTGACCCAAAAATCCGCGTCCTGGTTGCCAAACCCGGGCTCGACGGCCACGACCGCGGCGCCAAGGTCATCGCGCGCGCCCTACGCGATGCTGGCATGGAGGTCATTTACACCGGCCTGCGCCAGACGCCGGAGATGGTCGTCAGCGCTTCGCTTCAGGAAGACGTCCAGGTCATCGGACTTTCGATTCTCTCGGGCGCACACAACGCCATCGTTCCGCGCGTCATGGACCTCTTGAAGCAAAACAAAATGGACGACGTGCTCGTGCTGGTCGGCGGCATCATTCCCGATCAGGATATCGAGGGCCTCAAGAAAATCGGCGTGGCCGCCATCTTCCAGCCCGGCACCCCTATGGATAACATCGTAAAGTTCATCCGCGAACACGTGAAGCCGCAGGGCGTGCCGGCCGTTTAGATTGCGATCCAAATACGCTGTAACTCCAGGCGAGAGACTCGTCGTTGCCGCACGCAAGAAACAGCGGGTCCTTTGCTTCGCTCAGGATGACAAAGTTCGGGGGTAGGACAGCGCTTATTTGAACCGCCCCCTTTCTGCACCCGATAGTGCATCATGTTTCCGTGTCTTCCTCCTTCTTCCGCATCGAGTCCGACCACCCCGTATGCATCCTCCGTCTCACTTCGCCCGACGGCACTAACCGCCTCACCGGCGCCTGCGTGCTCGCATTAACCACCGCCGTTCACCAATTGAAAGAAGAACTGAAAAAGCAACTCCGCCCACTGATCATCGCAGGCAATCGCCTCTTTTTCTCGGTCGGCGCCGACCTGAACGAAATCGCCGTGCTCACCGGCCCCGAAGCCTACGAGTTCTCCGCCATGGGACAAGCTCTCATGAACGCAATCGCCGGCTATCCCGCGCCGGTCATCGCCGCCATCGAAGGCCACTGCATGGGCGGAGGCCTGGATCTCCCGCTCGCCTGTCACCGCCGGATCGCCGCGCCCCACGCGGTTTTCGGACATCGCGGCGCCGCTCTCGGCCTCATGACCGGATGGGGAGGCACACAGCGTTTGCCGCGCCTGATCGGAAAGGGTAGAGCACTCGAGCTTTTCATCGCCGCGGAGAAACTCTCCGCCGCCCGCGCCCTTGAAATCGGGTTGGTGGATGCCATCGCCAGCGATCCCGTTGCGGAAGCGCTGCATCGACTAGCTGCCACATCCAGCTAGAGCGGATTCCGGGAAACCGCGCTACAACACCAGCGACCAACTCAGAAACGCCCACATCCACGCCAGGTTCAGGAACCCGAGCGCCGTGACATAGAAGCCGAGTTGCTTCCCATTCCAACGCTCGGCGTAGTCGCCAAGAACCAGAAACGCGGGATATACCATGAGCACATATCGTGCCGCTCCCAGAAGCGGACGCCCCGTGTACATCAGCATCTGCAAAACCACCGCCAGCGCAAACGCTTTGTCCTCAATTCGCACGTTGGTTCGCAGATCACGCCTTAGGCTGATTACCGCAACCATGACGACCATGCCCAGCTTGATTGCCAACAGGGCATCGTGTTCGGTCACGATCAGCCGCACAGCCTCTGCCAAGCCCCTCCACGGAGGAACCATCGTCATGCCCTGATAGAGCCGGTAAGCTTCCACCACGGAAGGTCGCCCCGACCACCGCAGCCAACTCCAATAGCTCAACAATCCGAGAGGCGTGAGCGCTACCACCAGCGACCGGACCTGCCGGCTGCGCAGCGCCATCACTGCCAGCGGGACAAAAACCAGCACACCCGAAGGTCGCGCGGCTCCCGCCAGCAACCCGCAGGCGGTTGCCGCTTCCCACTGCGCTTTACGGCCAAAAACGACCGCCCAGACAGCCAGCGCAATGGTCAGGGAATCCGCGTAGCCCGCGAAAAGAACGAAGCTGGTTGGCCAGACCGAGATCAGCAACAGCGTGCGGAGTTTCCCCACCTCCGACAAGTCACCCGCCAGACGCAGCAGCCCCCAGAATAAGAAGAACGACGCCACGGTCGAGACCAGAAGCGCCGCCGCCAGCGCTGGCACCAGCCCACTCACCAGACGAATCGCCGCCGGATACAGCGGATAAAAAATCACCGCCATGGGCCGGTCATAACCATGCTCCGCGATGCGCAAGAACCAGAGCGTGTCAAAGCGCTCCCAAATTCCAAGCAACGCATAATGCAGACCGTGCGGCGCCGGCAAATTTTCGGTGAGTGCGTTGCTGCGAATCAGCGCTGGATCCGGATGCAAAAACGGCAAAAATGCCGCTGCCGTCGCCGTATAAAACAGGCGCAGCGCCGCGGTCGTCACCAGCGCGATCTGCCAGTCGGGCCGGGATGCGAGTTTCCGCAACATGTGTAGATTGTAGCGCCCGTCTCGCGCCCGCACGCCGTACTTCGAATCGCCGTCGTCTTCATCAATCTCAATGCGCTCCGCGGTTCGCGCCGCTGGTATAGTAAGGAGTTTCGTAAGTAGTCTCGAAATCAGCCCTCATGCGCGAACGTACCGATTCCACGGCTCTCTCGATTGAAAACGTCCTTCCCACCAAACTTGACCCCAGCTCTCTCCGCTTCGAATCCAACATGCGCGCGCTCGCCGAACTCGTCGCCCAGGTCCGCAACGAGGAGGAAAAAATCCGCGAGGGCGGAGGCGCGAAAGCCATCGAGAGCCAGCACGCCAAATCGCGCCTTACCGCTCGCGAGCGTATCAACCTGCTCGCCGACCCCGGCTCTTTTTTCGAACTCGGAGTCTATGCGGCGCACAAAATGTACGAAGAGTGGGGAGGCGCACCCGCCGCCGGTGTGATCACTGGGTTGGCCCGCATCGAAAGCCGGATGGTCATGCTCATCGTGAACGACGCTACCGTGAAAGCTGGCGCCTTCTTCCCGATGACCACAAAGAAAGTCATCCGCGCGCAGAACATCGCCATCGAAAACCGCATTCCGACCATCTACCTCGTCGACTCCGCCGGGGTCTTTCTTCCGCTGCAAGAAGACGTCTTCCCCGACACCGATGATTTTGGGCGCGTCTTCCGCAACAATGCGGTCATGTCGGCCATGGGCATCCCGCAGATCGCCGCCATCATGGGCATGTGCGTGGCCGGAGGCGGATATCTCCCTGTGATGTGCGACCACGTCTTAATGACCGACGGCAGCGGCCTCTTCCTCGCCGGCCCCGCGCTGGTGCAAGCCGCCATCGGGCAGAAAGTTTCCGCCGAAGAATTAGGCGGAGCCGCTATGCATTCCGCCATCAGCGGTACGGTCGACTTCCGCGAGCCGAATGACGAAGCCTGCATTGGCCGCATTCGCTCGCTGATCGAAAAGTGGGGATACCGCCGCCAATCCGTCTGGGATCGCAAGAAGCCCGTGAACCCGGCAATGCCGGTCGAAGAAATCTACGGCGCCTACGATGCCTCGTCCGCGCGCCCCTACGACATGAAAGAAATTCTGGCGCGCATCGTGGATGAAAGCCGCTTCGACGAATACAAGCCCGAGTACGGCAAAACCCTGATCTGCGGCTACGCCCGCATAGGAGGCTTCGCGGTTGGCATCGTCGCCAACCAGAAACTCCACGCGCAGCAAACCGACCACGAAGGCCACAAGCGCGTCGAGTTCGGCGGCGTCATCTACACCGAGTCCGCCGAAAAAGCCGCCCGCTTCATCATGGATTGCAACCAGGACTTGATCCCGCTTGTCTTTTTCCACGACGTCAACGGCTTCATGGTGGGACGCGATGCCGAGTGGAGTGGCATCATCAAAGCAGGAGCCAAGATGGTGAATGCGGTGTCGAACTCCGTCGTCCCCAAGATCACCGTGATCGTGGGCGGATCCTTCGGCGCTGGACACTACGCCATGTGCGGCAAGGCTTATGATCCGCGCTTCGTTTTCGCATGGCCCTCCGCGAAATACGCGGTCATGAGCGGAGATGCCGCCGCCGGCACCCTGGTGGAAATCAAAGTGAAGCAACTGGAGCGCAGCGGCAAGAAGTTGAGCGAAGAAGAGAAAAAAGAGCTGTTCGACTCAACCAAGAAAACATACGAAGAGCAAACCGACCCCCGGTATGGCGCTGCGCGCTTGTGGATCGACAAAATCATCGACCCGATGGAGACGCGGCAAGCCATCACGCAGGCACTCGAAGCGGCGTCGCTGAATCCGGACGTGCCCGAGTTTAAGGTGGGAGTGCTACAAACCTAGGCCGTGCGGCTCCTATGCTACACAGCTTCACGGATAGAGGTGGACTGTTCATGGCGAAGGTGCGCGAGGTTGGAGGTTGGTACGCAGTGCGGGCGCTGTACCGAGCGGATCATGGGCGTAAAGATGCAAGCTCCGTTCGAACGCTCTTAGAAGAGTCGATTCTTCTCTTTAGGAGTACGCCATCGTCTGCAGCTGTCAAGGGCCATCAGGTGTGCAAACGGCATCAACATTCATATACAAATGTCTATGGTGAGATGGTGAGTTGGAAACTTCATCAAGTTCTAGAGATTGTTGAAGTCATGGATCAACAAATCGCGGAAGGATCAGAGGTCTATCACCGGTTTCATCTGAATGCAAATCCAGATGCGACTGCAAGACGGCTCGGCTACCGAACAAAGAAGACAATCGTCAATGTCTGAAGCGGTCAAACTGATCGAATGTCCCCGCGATGCCTGGCAAGGCCTCAAAGGCCAGATCCCTGCCGATTTAAAAGTAAGCTACCTGCAAGCGCTGATTAGCTCTGGCTTCAAGCATATCGACGCGGTCAGCTTCGTCTCGGCCAACGCCGTCCCCCAGATGGCCGACTCCGAAGAAGTTCTGAAGGAACTCGACCCGCCCGACGACGTGGAAATCATCGGCATCGTGGTCAATGAAAAAGGAGCGCAGCGGGCGATTGCGACCGATGCCGTGCGCACCCTGGGTTTCCCGTACTCGATCTCACCAACCTTTCTGCAGAACAATCAACGGCAAACTTTGGAAGACGCCATAGAGGAACTGGAAAAGATCGAGAAGAAAGCCGACGAAGCCGGACTCGAGACGGTCGTCTACATCTCGATGGCCTTCGGCAATCCCTACGGCGACCCCTGGACCGTCGATGAAGTTGTCGAAGCTGTAGCCTTGCTCGAGTTGCAGGAGATTCGCGTGATCTCGCTAGCCGACACGGTAGGTGTAGCGCCGCCAGAAAAGATTCGCGAAGTAGTTTCCGCGGTGATGGCGAAGTACGGCTATCTCGAAATCGGAGTTCACCTGCACAGCCGCCCCGACCAGGCCGCCGCCAAAATCCTCGCGGCCTTCGAAGCTGGGTGCCGCCGCTTCGATTCCGCCATCGGCGGCCTGGGCGGATGCCCCTTCGCGCAGGATGACTTGGTTGGGAATATTCCAACGGAAACAGTAATCGAAACCCTGCGCGGCCGCGGAGCACAATTGCCCACGCTGAAGCCACTGGACGCATTGTTGAGAGCGACAGCCGAAATCGGAACGCGGTATAAAAACAGAGCGGCAGCGGACTGAGAACTACGATGACCTACAAGACTCTCCAACTCGCCTTCGACTCCGCTGTCGCCACCGTCACCCTCAACCGGCCCGACAAGCGCAACGCTATCAGCTACGAACTCATTCACGATCTGATTCGTGCTCTAGATGAAGTGAACAAGTCTTCCGCCCGCATCCTGATCTTAACCGGCGCAGGGAAGGCTTTCAGTTCCGGTATGGACCTCGACAACCTGAAATCGCTGATCGGCCGTACGCCCGAGCAAAATCTTGAAGATTCACGAACCATGGTCAGCCTGTTCCGTTCGCTCTATGAATTTCCTAAACCAACGATTGCGGCGGTAAACGGCGCTGCCATAGCCGGCGGCACCGGACTCGCGCTGCTCTGCGATTTCACGCTTGCCGTGCCAGATGCCAAGTTTGGCTACACCGAGGTCCGAATCGGATTCGTTCCCGCCATCGTCTCAACTTTTCTCCTGCGCCAGGTCGGCGAGAAAATCGCTCGCGACCTGCTGCTTACGGGGCGCATTTTTGACGCAGCGGAAGCATTGAAGATGGGCCTCATCAACGAAATTGTTCCTCCGGAAAAGCTGCTCGACCGTGCCCGCGAACTCGCCGCGCAGTTGGCGGAGAATAGCCCGCTCTCGCTTTTCCATACCAAGCGTCTGCTCACCGATCACGCACGCGCCGAACTCGATTTGCAAATTGAAGCCGCCATCCGCGAAAATGTCGGCATCCGCCAGAGCGCCGACTTCCGCGAAGGAATCGAATCGTTCCTCGAAAAGCGCAAGCCGAAGTGGACGGGCCGATGAGCCGGCCCCGTACATCGATGTCTGTGAATCTCAACGAAACAGTGAATGAAACTCGCATTCGCGTCCGTTATGCCGAAACCGACCAGATGGGCGTCGTCTATCATTCCAATCATTTCATCTGGTTTGAAGTCGGACGCGTCGAACTCCTCCGCCAATTGGGCTTCAGCTACAAAGATATGGAGCGCGAAGACGACTGCTTCATTGCGGTAGTCGATGCCCAGTGCCGCTACAAGGCTCCCGTCCATTATGATGACGAAGTCATCGTGCGCACGTATCTGAAACATGTGCGGGAGAAAGTGATCCGCTTCGGATACGAGCTGCTCAGGGCGGAAACTGGCGAGTTGCTGGCCGAAGGTGAGACCACGCATATCGTCGCCGATGCAAGGATGAAGCCCCGCGCCCTGCCGGAAAAATATTTGAACGTGTTCCGCGCCGCGATGGAAAAATAGTGGAAATAGTAGAGATAGTGGAGATAGGAAAGAAAGGCCCGATGCCAGAGTTCCTCTACAGGCTGCAACTGGTGCGCGGAGACATGCTCCGCACCGGACCGACCGATTCGGAACAGGCCATAGTAGCCGAACACTTCGCCTACCTCCAGGACCTCACCGCGCAAGGCGTAATCATTCTTGTGGGCCGCGCCCTGACTACCGATGAAAATACGATGGGGCTTACGATCTTCCGCGCCGAGTCCGAAGACGCCGCCCGCCAGATCATGAACGCCGATCCGGCGGTGAAGAAGGGCGTGATGACGGCGATGTTGTATCCGTTCAAAGTGGTCTTGCAAGGAAAGTGAAGAACTCGAAACCAGAATCCGGGACCTGCTCTTGAAAGCTCTGCACATCAACGGAAACGATCTGACTCTCGAGGCGGTTCGTGAAGTCGCCGCCGATAAACGCCCCGTCCTGCTCGATCCCGACGCGCGCGAGGCCGTCAACCGCGCCCGCGGTGTCGTCGACGCCCTGGTCGCCAGCAATAAAATTTCGTACGCGATCACGACTGGCGTCGGCAAGCTGAGCGATGTGCACATCGCCGGTGATCAGGTTCGCGAACTGCAAATCAACCTGGTGCGCTCGCACGCCGTCGGCGTTGGCGAACCGCTTTCCACTCCCGACACGCGCGCCATGATGCTGCTGCGCGCCAACTCGCTGGCGAAGGGCAACTCGGGCGTGCGCGCCATCACCATCGACACCATCTGCGAGATGCTCAATCGCGGCGTGACTCCGATGGTCCCGTCGCAAGGAAGCGTGGGGGCAAGCGGCGATCTCGCGCCGCTGGCGCACTTGGCCCTGGCATTGATCGGTGAAGGGGAATGTTTTGACGAAAAAGGCGCGCGCATCGCAAGTGCTGAAGCGTTGAAGCGCGCGCAAATTAAACCACTGGTGCTGGAAGCAAAAGAGGCGGTGTCGCTCATCAATGGCACCCAAGCCATGCTGGCCATCGGTACGCTGGCGCTGCTCGCTGCCGAAACACTGGTCGACACCGCGGATGTCATCGGCGCGATGGCCTGCGATGCGCTTCAGGGAACCAACGTCGCCTTCGACGAGCGCATTCAAAAGGCTCGTCCCCATGCCGGACAAATCAAGACTGCGGCGAACCTGCGCCGTTTGCTCGAACAGAGCGAGATCAACGCATCGCATCGCGATTGCGGACGCGTGCAAGACGCCTATTCGTTGCGCTGCATCCCCCAGGTGCATGGCGCGGTCCGCGACACGCTCGCTCATTGCCGCGCGGTGTTTGAAACCGAAATGAACTCGGCCGTAGATAATCCGCTTGTCTTCGTGAAGAATCCGAAGGCGACGGACGGCGAGGGCGATGTGCTCTCCGGCGGGAACTTTCACGGCCAGCCCCTCGCCTTCGCGCTCGATTTTCTCGCGATTGCTTTGAGCGCACTGGCCGGCATCAGCGAGCGGCGGCTGGAGCGCATGGTAAATCCTGCGCTCAGCGAAGGCCTGCCGCCATTTCTGGCTCCGGGCGCCGGTATGAATTCGGGCTTCATGATGCCGCAAGTAACGGCCGCCGCGCTGGTGAGTGAGAACAAAGTGCTGGCGCATCCCGCGTCGGTCGATTCGATTACAACTTCTGGAAATAAGGAAGACTTCGTCTCCATGGGCATGACCGCGGCCAACAAGCTGAAGAAGGTGGTGGAGAACACGCGCAACACGCTGGCCATCGAAGCTATGGCGGCGGCACAGGCGATTGACTTTCTCGCGCCGCTCAAGACTTCCAAGCACTTGCAGCAGGCACACGCGGCGATTCGGTCTGTATGCGCGACCATGGATAAGGATCGTGTGATGTATCAGGATTTTGCGCGCATCTCCGAACTGATCGCCAGCGGCAAGGTGGCGGAGGTAGTCAGGTAAGCCACCGTCTAATCCGGCTGCCACGAAACCTTCTGTAACCCGTCAGCACCCAGACTCGAAACCTTCCCCAACTCGAAACCCTTGAGTCGAAACCTTCCCTGATACGCCAGCGAGGTACTGCTGCAAAATTGTGCACAGTTTGGCGGGTGTGTGTGCAAAAAAAACGCAGGAACTCATTGCCAACCGCGGAGGAACGGGCTAGCATGGCGGGGTTTCGCTTCCAAGGGGCTGGGGTGGTCGTAGGGCCAGCATTCAAGTGCGACACTTCAGGTCCATGTCTTAACGCTCATCACTTCTGAAGTCTTGGATCAGGACGGCCGGCGTGTCGTATACGCATCGGCTCTTCCGTCCTGACTTCACGCAACTTCTCCCATGGGAGGGAGCAATGAACAAAAAGAACGAGACCACAAATGCAGCTATCAGTTTTCGGTGGTTAGGTGTCGTAATTGTAGTCGCGATGGGTTGTGCGTTGTTGTCAGCCAGTACCGTGGGCGGCAATCTGATTGCGCACAACACACCCGGCTATGTCTTTACCGCAAAGAGTCTCGGAAGCGAGGATCCATCCAAGATCATTGAAGTCAGCATCTGGTTGAATCCTCACAATCGCGCCGAACTCGATGCTTTGGCAAGGCAACTTTACGATCCAGCATCTCCCAAGTATCGTCAATTCCTGAGCCGGTCCCAGTTTGCGGCACGCTTTGCGCCGACAGCGGATGAAGCCAAGACGGTGCGGCAGTTTTTCGAAAGCCACAACCTGAAAGTAGTGAAGGTCGCTCCCCACAACTTCTTCGTGAGAGCGCGAGGCACGGTCGGCGATGTGGAGAAGGCATTCCATGTACAACTCAACAACTATCAGGTCAACGGCAAAACCATGCGCTCCAATGACCGGGACCCATACATCGATGGCGCTGCCGCGGCGCTGGCGAAGTCAGTTTCTGGTCTGGACACGGGCAAGTATGAACATCCGATGATCGCTCGACCAACCGCTCCTCCCACTTCCAAGGCCGCAGCCGTCGGCTCGAAAGCAACGGCTACCGACGACAGTTTCTACACCAACAATTGTTTCGACGGTGTGGAAACCGAGACCTTCTCCACCAACAATGATGGCGAGCTTCCCATCGGGACCTACTCCGGAAATCACCTGAATCTGCAGACCCTGACCAGCGCCGGGTGCGGCTACACGCCCCCGGAAATTCAAACTGCGTATAACCTTTCCGGCCTCTACGGCGAAGGCTATGACGGTACCGGCCAGACGATCGGAATTATTGACTGGTGCGGTTCCTCCACCATCCAGAACGATGTGGCCGCGTTTTCGGCGTATTTCGGATTGCCGGCGCCGAACTTGACCATCACCTACATCCCCTCGCCCAGCTTTTGCATCTCCCCCGATCAAGTAGAAATCAACATTGACGTCGAGTGGGCACATGCGATTGCTCCCGGCGCTAATATCAACCTGATCGTTCCTCCCGATGCCACTTTCCAGAACATTGACCAAGCCGAATATATGGCCATCGACGATGGTCTCGCCAACGTCCTCTCGGGCAGTTATGGGGCCGAAGAAATGTATGTCGCCGCGAGCGAGTTGGACAACGGCAATCTGATTTCCGAGATTGGCGACGTCCTCGGAATTGCCACCAACTTTTCCTCTGGCGACAGTGGCGACTTTACCTTCGGCTATCCCCAGTACAACCCGCCGTCGGTCAGCTATCCCGCGGATTCTCCGTATGCGACGGCAGTGGGCGGAGTCACCTTGGCACTCAACTCCGACAACTCGATCGCATGGCAGGATGGTTGGGGGAACAATGAAATTCTCCTGGCCGAGGATGGCTACGTGCCCGATCCGCCCCTCAACTTCGGGTTCTACGCGGGCGCGGGCGGCGGGCCTAGCACCTGTGCGGTCCAGGACATCAACTACAACTGTCTCGCTGGCTTCCCCAAGCCTGCCTATCAGAAGAAACTGCCGGGCAAGTACCGTCAACTTCCCGACGTTTCCTGGCTAGCCGATCCCTTCACCGGTGCCGTAATTCTCATTTCCGTGCCCGGTCAGGTCCCAGAACAGGTCTGGCAAGTCTGGGGAGGCACGAGCGTGGCCTGTCCAATGTTTTCTGCCCTCTGGGCCATCGCCAACCAGGAAGCCCTGTATGGAGGTGGTGCAGCGCTCGGCCAGGCCGCTCCATACCTTTATTCGATGCCGACGGGAACAATCTTCGACATCGTTCCTCAGACCTCAAAGATCAACGTTAAAGCAAGCATTCAAGAGTCGACAGGCACCAACAAGTACACCCCGGCGGAAGTGGCCGGAGTCACAGGATCATTCGTCGACGCGATCTGGGACTACCCCTGGATCCAAGACACTCCGATTCTCATCACGTTCGGCACCGATTCCGGCCTGAAGACGAAAAAGGGCTGGGATAATGTGACTGGGGTTGGGGTCCCGAACGGACAAGCGTTCGCCGACTACTTCTACGGAAAATAACGCCCGCCGTACTTGAGAATTACCCTGCCATCTCCTGGGTGGCAGGGTTTTTTCTTGTAGGAATCGTTCGAAGCGGCGGGAGAAGTTCCGGCCGGATGCGTCCGGGTTGCGCTCTACGCGGTGCCCGCCAGGCCCAACTCTTTAGCAATCGTCTTCATGGCTGCGATGCAGAAAGCGATGTGCTCTTCGAGATCCACACCGAGATCGGCTGCGCCTTCGATGATGTCTTCGCGGTGAACGTTGCGGGCGAACGCCTTATCCTTCATTTTCTTCCGGACGGATGGGGCTTCGACTTCAGCC
>JGI12269J14319_10004030_pt1 | contig 13566 bp, 8 predicted proteins | sample PeaSoiSIISIP2007_FD_14319 | JGI IMG/M metagenome (IMG submission 14319) | reverse complement strand
AGATAAGCATCGGCTCGCCGCCGCAACTCGATCAGCTGGGCCACGACTTCGTTCTCGCACGGAATCGCATTCGAGAACGCGAGCCCGTAGCCATAGGCCTGCCCCTCGCCGCCGACCTGGTCGAAGCACGAATAACGCTCACGGGCCCGACTCGCCTCGCCGGGATCGACGCGCTCGAGATACTCCACGACCGCCTCCATCGAGGCACGGAGGCTGTAGAGATCGAGCCCGTAGAAGCGGGCCTTGGTTGCGGGGTGGCCGTGGGCATCGTTGCGGGCCCGGAGCCACTCCACGAAACCGAGGACGTCACGGTTTCTCCACATCCACGCCGGAAACCGTCGAAAGTCCGACAACGCCGCATCCGCGTCCTCGTCATCCGACAGCCCCATCACGTAACGGTTGACCCGGTAGGCATCGGGCCAATCGGCCTCGACAGCGACGGCGGTGAAACCCCTCTCGTCGATGAGGCGACGCGTGATTCGGGCCCGCTCCCGGTAGAACTCGTGCGTACCGTGAGAAGCCTCCCCGATCAGGACAAGACGTCGATCGCCCACGATCTCGAGTAGTGCGTCGTAATCCTGGTGCTCGCCACGGATGACACGACCGTGATCGACGATCACGGCGGAGTCCAGGGTCAGGGGCATGAGCCCAGTGTCGCTATCCCCCACTCGTGATGCCAGGGTCTATGGTCATGATCCCCCCGATGGATGGGGAAACCGCTCGGACTGCTCGCCTGGAGCTCTCCGTAGCCTCAATGGACCCGGACCGATGTCCCGACCGTCACGAGGGGGCCGGGACCCGGAGCGAGGAAGCCGCTTCGTCGCTCTGCGAAGGCCTTTCCGGCAACAGCCTTCAACCCCATCGGGCACCGGCATCAATTGCAGTGACTATTGACCCTGGCGTGACGGAAGCGACCGCGAGATCCTGGAGTCGAGAAGGAGATCGCCATGCCCTTCATCGATCGTGCTGATGCCGGAAGACGCCTAGCCATCCTGCTGGAGCACCTACGGGGTCCGGACGTCGTGGTGCTCGGCCTTCCCCGGGGCGGGGTGCCGGTGGCCTTCGAGGTCGCCCGGGTGCTCGGGGCGCCCCTGGATGTGATCGTCGTACGCAAGCTGGGCGTACCCTTCCAACCCGAACTGGCCATGGGGGCGGTCGGCGAAGGAGGGACGCGGGTCGTCGACGAGGAGGTTCGGCACGCGGCTGGAGTGAGCGCCGAGGAGTTCGCCGCCGTCGAAGTACGCGAACGGGCCGAGGTCGAGCGTCGGGTACGGCAGTTCCGGGGTGATCGCCCACCGGTATCCGTGGCGGGACGCACCGTGATCGTCGTCGACGACGGCATCGCCACCGGGTCGACGGCGCGGGCCGCGTGCCAAGTGGCTCGGTCCCACGGCGCCGCCCGAGTGGTGCTGGCCGTTCCCGTCGCCCCTCGCGAGTCGATCGCCACAATGCGCGGCGTCGCCGATGAGGTGGTGTGCGTCGAGATGCCGCGCTCGTTCTTCGCCATCGGCCAGTTCTACGAGGACTTCACCCAGACGGGCGACAGCGATGTGGTCGCCTTGCTCGAACGGGCAGCCGATCGACAGGCATCGGCCCCGAGGGCCACAGGTGGCGCCGGCGCCCCTCCCGGGCAGGCTGATCCTCCCCTCCTGGACATGGATGTCACCGTGCCGGTGGGACAGGGTGGCCTCTCGGGACACCTGATGGTGCCCGTCGCGGCCACGGGCCTCGTGGTGTTCGCCCACGGGAGCGGCAGCAGCAGGCACAGTCCCCGCAACCGCTTCGTGGCCGCCGTGCTCAACCGCGACGGCCTGGCGACGTTGCTCTTCGATCTCCTCACCCCCGAAGAGGAGGTCGACCGGGCCAACGTCTTCGACATCGCCCTCCTCGGGGATCGCCTGGTCGAGGTAACACGCTGGCTCCGGAAGGATCCGGCCACCTCGTCGTTGCACATCGGGTACTTCGGCGCGAGCACCGGCGCCGCGGCTGCGCTGTGGGCCGCAGCAGAGCCCGACTCGGGGATCGCAGCAGTCGTCTCCCGAGGAGGCCGCCCCGACCTGGCCGCCGAGCGACTGGCGTTCGTGGCCGCACCGACCCTCCTCATCGTGGGTGGTCACGACGAGGTGGTGTTGGACCTGAATCGCTGGGCACGGGCGCAACTGCGCTGCGAGCACAGGCTCGAGGTCGTCCCCGGCGCGACCCATCTCTTCGAGGAGCCCGGCACCCTCGAAGCCACCGCCTCCCTGGCAAGCCGATGGTTCACCGACCATATGGCCACGGCGTTGAACTGACCCGTTGACCTGACCGTCAGGGCCTCAGCGAGCGGGGTGCTTGGTTCGAGGGCCGAGCCCGGCACGCACGTCGTCGGTGAGCTGGCGAAGTCGTGGCGTCAGTGTCGGCGTGGGTTGCTGGGGATGGCGCAGGCGCCGGGCCGGACCGGGCAGGGCGGCGAGGTCGATCTCGAAGCGGGCCTGCGCTGCGCCCAGGGTGGTGACGGGATCGGCGCGCGGGCCCAGACGCCTCCCACCGGTCATGATCACCTCGAGCACGGGTCCGGTGCCCGGTGGTGCGGGTTCCTCTGCCAATCCCAGGTGGTCGACCAGGCCATCGGCACGAAAGACCTGCTTGGCTCCTGGGTACGTCGCCTTGCCGGTCGAGAGCTTGGCGACAGGCCGCCCGTCGTACGACACCAGCTTGTAGACGCTGTCGAGGTACGGGGCGTCGGCGGACACTCCGAGGCGGGTTCCCACTCCCACGGCGTCAACCGGCACGTCTTGGTCCACAAAGCCGGCGACGTCGTGCTCGTCGAGGCTGCCCGAGACGAAGATGCGCACGTCGGGGTGTCCGGCGTCGTCGAGCAGCAGGCGGGTCGCCCTGGCCAGCGCGGCGAGGTCCCCGCTGTCGAGGCGGACGCCCACGTCGTGACGGAGACCCAGGTCCTCGATGACGCCGATGGCACGAGCCACACCCTCCATGGTGTCGTAGGTGTCGACGAGGAAGGTGGTTCGCCCCGCGAAGTCCCGGGCAAAGGCCTCGAACGCCTCGAGCTCGGTGGCGAACGCCTCGATGTAGCTGTGGGCCATCGTCCCCGCCGGGCGCAGCCCGTAGCGGCGGGCCGCCTCGACGTTGCTGGTTGCGGAGAAGCCGACCATCGCCGACCCACGGGCCACGGCCATTCCGGCCTCCACACCCTGGGTCCGGCGGAAACCGAACTCCACCAGCTCGACCCGCCCGCGCCCCGCCAGCCGGCACCGGGCCGCCTTGGAGGCGAGCGTCGTCTGGAAGGTCAGCTGGTTCAAGAGGATCGTCTCGACCAGCTGGGCCTCGGCGATCGGGGCGGTCACCTCGAGGAGCGGCTCGTCGGCGAAGACGATCCTCCCTTCGGGCACGGCACGAACTTCCCCCGTGAAATGCAGGTTCGCGAACCTCTCGACGGCGGCGTCGTCGAAGCCCAACGTGGCGAGATAGGCGAGTTCGCTCTCGCCGAAGCAGAACGCCTCGAGGACGTCGAGGCAATCCTCGATCCCGGCCGCCACCAAGAAGCCACGCTCGACGGGAAGGCGCCGCACGAACAGGCTGAAGGTGGCCTCGCCCGTCATCTCGCGCCGCAGATAGCTGGCCGCCATGTTGAGCTCGTAGAGATCAGTCAGCAGCGCCCCCGCCATCGCCTCTCCTCCTCCGCCCAGCTCAGACGCCAGGGTGGCCGCCCGCTGTCGAGCTCCCGGCGACGATGTCCGCCCTTCACCGTCGCCCATCACCACCGGCGTCGCAAGTGCCGGGAGCCTCCCGGCACGCCCCCACCGGGCTGGGCCAGGGCCACAGGTCCCTTCCCCCCAGCGTCGTTGCCGGTAGCTCTTAGGGGAATTGGCCTCTACTGTGGCCGTGCGTTCCGGTTGATCCTGAAGACATGCCTGCCACGAGCTATATCAGGACCTTCGGAGAGATCGGCAACGAGGACGTCCCGCTTGTGGGCGGGAAGAACGCCTCGTTGGGCGAGATGTACTGCAGCTTGTCAGCCGAGGGTGTTCGAGTACCCAACGGGTTCGCCATCACCTCGGAGGCGTACCGCTACATGCTCGACAAGGCCGGGGCCTGGGAACCACTGCACGATGCGCTCGACGACCTGGACATCTCCGACGTCGTCGATCTCGCCCGTCGGGGCAAGCGGGCCCGCGACATCGTCTACGGCGCAGGGATCCCGGAGGACCTGGCTCACGAGATCCTCGACGCGTACCGGGGGCTGCAGGAGGAGTACGGCGAGGAGGTGAGCCTGGCCGTCCGGAGCTCGGGGACGGCCGAGGACCTGCCGACGGCAAGCTTCGCCGGACAGCACGAGACGTACCTCAACGTGCGCGGTGACGCCAACCTGCTCGAGGCGTGCCGGCGCTGCTTCGCCAGCCTCTTTCTGGACCGGGCCATTCACTACCGGGTCGATCAGGGTTTCGACCATTTCAAGACTGGCTTGTCGATCGGTGTCATGAAGATGGTGCGCTCGGACCTGGCCTCCTCTGGCGTGATGTTCTCCTTGGACACGGAGTCCGGCTTCCGCGACGTGGTCCTCATCACGGGCTCGTACGGGCTGGGCGAGAACGTCGTGCAAGGAGCGGTCGACCCTGACGAGTTCCTCGTCCACAAGCCGACATTCAAGGCAGGCCACCGAGCAGTGCTGCGCCGGCTGCTCGGGGACAAGGCCGTCAAGATGGTCTTCGTCGAAGGTGAGAGCAAACACACCACACGCAACGTCCCCACCCCCAAGGCCGACCGGCACCAGTTCTGCCTGAACGACGTCGACGTGCTCGAGCTCGCCGGTCATGCCTGCACGATCGAGAACCACTACGGCCGGCCGATGGACATGGAGTGGGCCAAAGATGGCATCGACGGCCTTCTCTATCTTGTCCAGGCACGGCCTGAGACGAGCATCTCGCAGCGTTCGGCCACCGTGATCGAGCGGTACGTGATCGGCGGCGCCGGAGAGGTCCTCGTCGAAGGCCGAGCCGTGGGAGAACGCATCGCGGCCGGGAGTGTCCGCCGAATCGACAACGTGTCACAGCTGCGGGAGTTCACGCCCGGAGAGGTGTTGGTCGCCGACACGACAACGCCGGACTGGGAGCCTGTCATGAAGATGGCATCCGCCATCGTCACCAACCGGGGTGGTCGCACGTGCCACGCCGCCATCGTCGCCCGAGAGCTCGGCATCCCCGCAGTCGTGGGAACAGGGGACGCCACCACCCGGCTGCAAAGCGGAGACGTGGTCACTGTTTCGTGCGCAGAAGGCGACACGGGTCACGTGTACCGCGGGACCATCTCCTTCCACGTCGAGCGAACGGAGACCGACGAGCTCCCTCGTCCGGCCACCCGGATCATGGTCAACCTGGGCAACCCCGATCTGGCCTTCATCACGTCGTTCCTCCCCAACGACGGAGTAGGGCTGGCTCGCATGGAGTTCATCGTCAACGAGTCGATCAAGGCGCATCCCCTGGCCCTCCTGCACCCCGAACGCGTGACGGACCCGAAGGCACGTCAGGAGTTGGCTCGTCTCACGAGGGGGTACCGGGACGGTGAACAGTTCTTCGTCCAGAGGCTGTCGGAGGGAATCGGCACGATTGCTGCCGCCTTCTGGCCCAAGCCCGTGGTGGTGCGGATGTCCGATTTCAAGACCAACGAATACGCGAGCCTCGTCGGCGGCGCGGACTTCGAGCCACACGAGGCCAACCCGATGCTGGGGTTCCGGGGTGCTTCGCGTTATGCCCATCCCGCCTACGCGGAAGGATTCGCCTTGGAGTGCAAGGCCATGAAGCGAGTCCGCGAGGACATGGGCCTGACCAACACGGTGATCATGCTTCCCTTCGTCCGCCGGGTCGACGAAGCCAGAAAGGTCTTGGATCGCATGGCCGAGCTGGGGCTCGAGCGTGGCAAGAACGGGCTTCAAGTCTTTGCCATGTGCGAGATCCCCAACAACGTCATCCTCGTCGATCGCTTCGCGGAGCTCTTCGACGGGTTCTCGATCGGCTCCAACGATCTCACCCAGCTCACCTTGGGTGTCGACCGCGACAGCGAGATCGTCGCCTTCGACTACGACGAACGGGACGAGGGGGTCAAGGAGATGATCCGCCTCGCGGTGGAGGGGTGTCGCCGCAACAAGATCCACTCGGGCTTCTGCGGGCAGGCTCCGTCGGACTATCCGGAGATGGCCGAGTACCTGGTGGAACTGGGTATCGACTCGATGAGCCTCAACCCCGACACGGTGGTCGCCACGACACGCGAGGTGCTCGAGGTCGAGAGCCGGCTGAAGCGGCCGGCGCGCCACCCCGCCGCGTGACGCCACGGAGAAAGGACCAACGATGCAACTGGAACTGACCGTCGAGCAGGCGCAGGAGCTCAAGACGCTCCTCGAGCAGTCGTTGCCGGAGTTGAGCCACGAGATCGCCGCCACCGACAACACCGTGTACCGGGCCGGGCTGAACGTGTATCGCGATCGTCTTGTCGAGGTCACAGAGGCGCTGAGCCGGTTGCTGGCGGCTGCCCCGGGGGCCCAACTTCCGCCTGCGGAGCTCGTCCGTGAGCTTGCCCACCCCGGCGACTAGCCGGCGACAGGCCATCTTGGATCGTGACGCCATCTGATCACGGTCACCCCGCGTCGAGCAGTGCGTCGATGTTGCCATTGGACGAATCGGCCGCGTCGGCGAGGTACGGCAATGCGTATGCGCCTTCGATGGAGTGCAGCACGCCGGCGGTGTTCACGGGGGTGGCATCCTGCTTCGGGCTGGCCTTGAGCGCCGCGCTGACGACGATGGTGACAATGCGGCCACCACCACCCCCGCCGGCGTTGCCCACGCGCGAGGCGTCGGAATCGGCACCCTCGTCCCATTCGACGACGATCCGGCCGCCGTGGGCATACCAGGCGGTCGCCTGCACCTGTGAGACGAAGCTCCCCAGCCACGCGTCGCCCACCGAGGGATTCACGTCCCCGTTGGCGTTGGTCGACCCGTCGTGCATGTCGTCGGTGCCGTTGGGGGTGACCCACACGAAGTCGGGAGGTGCCGTCGCGTTGAGATCGCTGACGAGGGTCGTCGACGGCACCACGTTCGTGGCGAAATCCGGCATCGCGACAACCGCGGGGAAGTAGACGAAGGGGTTGTGGTGCTGGTAGTACTGCCCGCCACAACAGGTGGTGTCTCCCCCCGTGTACCCCGCCGAAGGCATGGACTCCATGTACGCCTTCCAGGAGATCCCCGCCTTCTCGAGCTGATTGGCCAACGTCGGCACGCTCGCCGCAATAGCCTCGGAGGACGGCGTTCCGTCATCGGTGACCCCGGAGCTGGTGCCGGACAACAATTCGAGGTAGTTCGGTAGTGACGGGTGCCCGATGGAATACGACTGGGACGCCACGCCGTACTGAGTGGCCAGGACGTTGGTATTGGGAGCCTCGGAGTTCCCGATGAGCTCGCCCTGGCTCTCGTTCTCCATCATGACGACCATGATGTGCGGCACCGCGGGAGCGGGGGGTGGGACGGGAGCACTCTTCGGAGCCGTGGCCGCTTTGACCCGGGTTGGCGATGGCCGCGTCGGCGGGGGCTGTCGCTTCGCTGAGGGTGCGGACGTGCCTGGTGAGACTGCGGTCGAGGAGCTCACAGCGGGCGGCGCCGACGTGGGCGCCGAATCCGCCGGAGGCGACGAGGTCACCGACGTCACCGGCTCGTGCGGGAGCGCTGATCGCTCGGCGGGGGCCGGAGTCAACACAAAGAATGAGATCAGTCCGAACGTGAGACCCATGGCACCCGCGGAGACCAGCGCCACCCGTCGGCTCGAACGCCGGCGTCGATGCTTCGCCCCGCCACGCGACCGGGGCGGTGACACCATGTTCTCCCGGTGCGGATGCCGTGCGTGCCGAGCCGTTCCATGGCCCACCTCCGTCACCTTGGCAGGGATTCGATGCGGTGTCCAAGGGCGAGGTCACGGCGCTTTCTCGGCGCCGGGCGCCCTTCGTTCCGGTCACACGCGGCCAGGACGCGACAGCACAATTGCTTCGAGGTCCGGACCATATAGTGTTTCGATCCCGGCGGTCGGTGCCGGCNCGGCATCGGTACGGCACAGTGGGTCGTTTCGGAGCACCGCACCGAGGGGGCGACAGGGGGCCGCCCCGGGTGGTGCCGGATGTTCGGAGGGCGGGACATGGGACGGTTCGACCAGGGCTCGGGGGCCCGCTGCCGGCGTGGGATGCGTGGGCGCGCCAGCCTCGCATTCGGAGCCGCTCTCGTGGTGGCCGGACTGGTGACCGCCACGGGTGGAGCCATCTCCGCCGCCACCCCGGCGAGGTCTTCGCAGAACCAGCCCGCCCTCACCGATCCCACGGCCGGCCACGCCTACCGACACGGTGCGGTCCCGCTGCGCACCTCGAGCGCAGCACTCCACAGCACGGCCGGGCCCCGCACGGGAACGACGCGGCACGGGCGCGCCCCCGCCGGTACGGTCAAGGGCCCCGTGAGCTCCGACGGCGGAACCGTCGTCACCGGGTCACCCAAGGTCTTTCTCGTGTTCTGGGGATCCCGGTGGGGCACGCAGGGCACGGGGGCAGGCGGCTACCAGGTGTTTTCAGGCGACCCCCACGGCCTGGCCCAGAATCTCCAAGCCCTCTTCAAGGGGTTGGGAACCGACAACGAGCCGTGGAGCGCCATCGTCGCCCAGTACTGCCAAGGGGTGGCAGTGGGAACGAAGACCTGTCCGCTCTCGCCTTCGTCGGGCCACGTTGCCTATCCGAGCAGCACTGTCCTGGCGGGGGTGTGGGAGGACATTTCGGCCAACTTGGCGGCCGCCACCGGGACGCAGATCGCGCAGGAGGCGGCCAACGCCGCCGTCCACTTCGCGAATCCCCCTGGCGCGCAGTATGTGATCGTCTCACCCACCGGCACCGACCCCGATCAGTGGCTCGATCCCAACTTCGGGTACTGCGCCTACCACGACAACACCGGAGACCCTTCCATCGGCGCGGTGAGCGGGCCCAACGTCCCGTACACCAACATGCCCTACGTTCCTGACGTGGGTGCCGAGTGCAGCTCCTTCACCAACCCCGGGGCTCTCGACGGCGCCGACGAGACCGTCACCCATGAATACGCCGAGGTGCTGACCGACCCCTTCCCGCCGTCGGGGTGGACAGACATCCACGGCAACGAGGTCGCCGACAAGTGCGAGAACCTCGTCGGGGGCGGGCCCGGCGGTTCCACCTACGTGCCCCTGGCCACCGGGACATTCGCCATGCAGGGGATCTGGGCCAACGACAGCGGCAAGAGAGGTGGATGCGAGAACGCCCACGCACTCATCTTGACGATGAGCCCCGGCAAGCAGAAGGGCACCACCGGGACACCGGTGGCTCTTCAGATCAGCGCCCTCGACCTGCGGGGACAGACTCTGCACTACGCGGCAACAGGCTTGCCCGCCGGCGTGGGGATCAACCCGGCGACGGGGCTGCTCGCCGGTACCCCGTTGGCGCACGGCCGCTCCGACACCACGGTGACGGTGACGGACACCTCCGCGAGCGCCGCGGTCGGCTTCGTGTGGACGATCAGGCGCTGACTCGGCACTGAGCCGCCCCCCTGCTGCCGGCAGCGGGAGATGCGTCGTCAATTTTCGGGATGTCGGGCCGCGCCGGCGAGGCTTAGGGTAGGTCTGAGCAGGGGCGGGACCCACGGATGCCGATGATCCCCCGAGCATCGGCTCACTGTCGTGGAGTCTGCGAGGGAGGCGATATGGCTTTGTCGATGCGGCGCCGTCGGAGACACGCCCGCGCCTTGAGCGCTGCAGCCGCCGCTGCAGCGGTGGCCCTGTTGTCCACACTCATCGGTGTGGTCCAGTCCAGCCCGGCGGGCGCGAACTCCACCGCCAGCGCCACGGTCAACGGCAACACGCAGTATCAGAGGATCACCGGCTTCGGCTCTTCGGAAGCCTTCCTGGAGGCGGAAATCATCATGGGCGCCCCCCACGGCACCCAGAACAAGGTCCTCAAGTTGCTGTACAGCACCAAGACCGGGGCCGGGTTGACCATCCTCCGCAACATGATCGGCTCCACGGGCGAGTTCGGCTCCATCGAGCCCACGGCCCCCTCCAGTCCCACCGCTCCCCCCGTCTACCGGGCGCTCGGAAACGATGCCGGCCAGGAATCGCTGGCAAGCACCATCCAACACAAGTACGGCGTGAACCAGTTCTTCGCCGACGCATGGTCGGCGCCACCGTTCATGAAGACCAATGGCTCCGACGTCAACGGCGGCACGTTGTGCGGCGTGCCCGGTGCCAGCTGCGCCAGCGGGGACTGGCAACAGGCATACGCCAACTACCTGGTGCAATACGCCAAGGACTACGCCGCCGACGGGATCAAGCTTCAGTACATCGGCTTCGAGAACGAAGCCAGCTACGCACCCGACTACTCAGGCATGGTTCTGACACCTGCCCAAACCGCGACCTTCGCCGACGTTCTCGGCCCGACGTTGGCCGCATCCGGGCTGTCGACCCAGCTCGAGTGCTGCGCCACGATAGGTTGGGACCTCGCCGCGCCCTACTCGAGCGCCATCGAAGCAGACTCCGTGGCCAGTTCCTACGTAAAGGTCTTCACCAGTCACGGCTACACGGCCGCGCCGGCATCGCCGCTGCCCGGATGGACGGGCCCGGCGTGGGAAACCGAGTGGTCCACGTTCGACACCTGGGATCCGTCCTGGGACGACGGCACCGACGCCTCGGGGCTCACATGGGCACAGAACATCTACACCGGATTGACAGCGGCCAACCTGAGCGCATTCCTGTACTGGTACGGCGCAGACTCCTCCGGCCTGTACAGCGACAACGAGAGTCTGATCCAGATGAGCGGATCCACCGTCACGCCGTCGGGCCGGCTGTGGGCATTCGCCAACTACAGCCGGTTCGTCCGACCGGGAGCCGTGCGCATCGCGGCGACCACCACCGACAGCAACCTGGAGCTCACCGGTTTCAAGAACACCAACGGCTCCATCGCCGTGGTGGCGCTCAACACGGCCACGAGCCCCGTGACGGTGAGCTTCTCGCTCTCGGGCACGGGGATCTCGAGCAATGCGGCGGCGAAGCCCTATCTCACCGATGCGTCCCACGACACCGCCAAGCAGAAGACCATCAAGGTCAGAGGGGATTCCTTCAGCACCACGATCCCGGCGCGCTCGCTCGTGACGTACGACATCCCGGCTCCCCGGTGAGCTCATGATTCGGCTCCCCTTCCCCCGACGCAATACCTGACCGCTTAACGGGGGACCTCAGCGACCGCCTTCCCGGTGGCGAGAAGAACGTCGCCGGCGCGGTCCACCGCAGTCGTGGCGGACGAGGTCGCGCCAGAAACGCGCTGGGGATGACCAGAGGCCATAGCATGTCGACCATGTCCGACGGTCGGCGCGACCTCGGTGACGGGCCATCACGATCGCCGATCGAGAGCGGCGAAGGAACTCGATGATCCAGGCTGCGCTCCCGACTCTCGCCCTCATCGGCGTGGCGGCGGTGCTCGCGCCGATTCTCTCCGAAGCAAACCAGGGCACTCCGTGTGCCCTCGGTGGTGATCGAGCTCGGGTTGGGGATCCTCATGGGCCCATACGTGTTCAAGCTGGCCCACCCCAACACCTTGGTGACAGGGCTGTCGGACATGGGGCTCACGTTCCTCATGTTCCTGGCCGGCTTCGACCTGGACCTCAACCGGGTCAAGGGGCAGCCGCTCAGATTGGCTGCGGTCAGTTGGCTGCTGTCTGTCGTTCTGGCGCTCGGTGTGGCCTTCGCCCTGGTGTCGACCGGACTGGCACTCGACACCCTCATCGTGGGTCTCGCCCTCACCACCACGGCGCTGGGCACCCTGCTGCCCGTCGTCAGCGACGCGGGGGTGCTCGCCACGCCATTCGGGGCCTATCTGCTGGGCATCGGGACAGTCGGTGAGTTCGGGCCCATCGTGTTGGTGGCGGTCCTCCTGACCCACAAGGATCCCGTGGTCAGCAGCTTGTTGCTGGTGTCCTTCGTGGTGGTGGCGACCGTCACCGCGATGCTCGCCACCCGTGCCCATCCCCCCAAGGTCGTGGCGCTCCTCCGGCGGCACCTCGACTCCAGCGCGCAGCTCCCGGTGCGCGTCGCGGTCCTGCTCGTGCTCCTACTCGTCTACCTCGCCTTCGAGCTGGAGCTCGACGTCCTCTTGGGGGCCTTCGCGGCGGGAATCGTGGTCCGGCTGTTCACCATCGGCGGGAACAGCGAGGACAACAAGATCATCCAGGGCAAGCTGGAGGCCATCGGGTTCGGGTTTCTCATCCCCATCTTCTTCATCGTGAGCGGGACCCAATTCGACTTGCACATCCTCGTCTCCCGACCCAGTGCGCTGCTCCGCCTGGTGCTGTTCCTGGTCCTCCTGCTCGTGGTCCGCGGGGCGCCCGTCCTCCTGGTGTACCGCCACGTCCTCTCCCGTGCCGAGCGCGTGCCACTCGCCCTCTTCTCGGGCACCGGGCTTCCCCTCATCGTGGTCATCACCACGATCGGGACCGCCGAGGGCAAGATGCTTCCCGAGAACGCAGCTGCCCTCGTGGGGGCCGGCATGTTGTCGGTGCTGTTGTTCCCGGTGCTGGGTCTGCGGCGACTACGTGCCGCGACAGGACCCGACGCCTGTGCCGAGAATCCCTGAGGCTCGGCTCCTGGAGATCTCCGCCCTCAGCAGATACGCGGCAGCGGGTCGCCCACGAGCATGTCCACGATGCGGGTNCCGCCGAATGCGGTGACGAGCACGACCAGACCGGGCGGCTCGGCTCGAATCTCGCCGATCTGCACCGCGCCACGCCCCAAGGGGTGGTCCCGAAGCGCACCGAGCGCGTCGGCTGCTTCCCCGGCCGGGACGACGGCGACGAACTTCCCCTCGTTGGCCACGTAGAGGGGGTCGATGCCGAGCAGCTCGCACGCCGCCGCCACCGGTGGCCGGACGGGAAGCGCCGCCTCGTCCAGCACGACCGTGAGGTTGCAATCCCGGACCAGTTCGTTGCAGACCGTGCCGACCCCGCCGCGGGTGGCGTCGCGGAGCCACCGGGTCGACGGCGCCGCCGCCAACAGGCACTCCATGAGCTCGTGGAGAGGGGCGGTGTCCGAGACGATGTCGGCCTCGAGTGCGAGGTCTCCGCGGGCGAGCATGACCGCGGTGCCGTGGTCACCGATGGTCCCCGACGAGATCACGGCATCCCCTTCGGCAACCTTCGCCGCCGAAAGCTGGCGCCCGGCAGGGATGGCGGCGACACCGGAGGTGGAGATGTACATGCCGTCGGCGGCGCCGTGCTCGACGACCTTGGTGTCGCCCGTCACGATGTCGATCCCGGCGGCCGCGGCCGCGTCGGCCATGTCGGCGACGATCTCCCGCAGCGAGTCGATCGGGAAGCCCTCCTCCAAGACGAAGGCGGCCGACAGGGCCAGGGGCCTGCCGCCCATCATGGCCAAGTCGTTGATGGTGCCGTGCACGGCGAGATGGCCGGCTGAGCCGCCGGGGAACCGCAGCGGCTTGACGACGAACGAATCCGTGCTGAACGCCAGGCGCTCACCCGA
>JGI12269J14319_10004023_pt1 | contig 13584 bp, 10 predicted proteins | sample PeaSoiSIISIP2007_FD_14319 | JGI IMG/M metagenome (IMG submission 14319) | reverse complement strand
GGCATCGATCTTCTCGGCTGGCAGGTCGAAGGCCTGCAGGTCCATCGGCTGGCCGGCGCGGATGATGCCGCCGAGGTAGTAGTAGATCTCGTAGATCGACCGCGTGGTGACGTCGATCTGCAGCTTTTGGTCGTGCAGCGCGAAGCTCTTGTCGTGCAAGGTGACGTAGAGCGGCGCTTCCGTGCCGGTCGCGGCCGGGCGGATGCTGGGCTTGTCGCCGCAGAAACTGCCTGGCGCGATGTCGGCGAGATCGCCCGGCAGCGCCAGCGCCTTGTCGTAGCAGAGGTCGGCCTGAGTGGTGAGCGTGGGTTTCTTGGGCTTGGCTGACGGATCCGGGGTGTCGGACGAGTCGGCCGAGGCATCCGGCGCCTGATATGTCTCGGTCGTCAGGCCATGCTCCATGGCTTCCTTGATGTAGTACTGGAACAGCTGGAAGCTCTTGGCGTCGCTGGGGTCGTTGTAGATCACCTGCGGCGGAAAGGCCGAGGGGACGCCGTCCTTCGAGACGATGGTGATCTTGGCCTTGGCGATCACCAGATAGAAGATCAGCTCGCGCGAATAGCCCTGGTTCAGCAACAGGTCGACGTCACGCAGGCCGAGCGGCGCCATCAGGCCGGAATAGAAGTCCTTCGAGCCCAGCAGCGACATCTGGAAATTGGTGTTGGTCGTGTTGTCGAGGTAATTCGTGCCCCCGACGAAGGTGGCGATCTTGTCGGCCGCGGGAAGATGGGGCCCGGCGAAGACCTGCGGCACGCCGGCCTTGAAGTCCATCGTGCCGCTGGCGCCAAGCTGGTTGAAGGCGACGAAGTAGACCGGCTCCTCGCGCGCCGCGCGGACCAGATTCAGCAGCACGAACTGGTTCTGGCTCGTCCCCACCTCTTGATTGACGGTGATGGCGCGTTGGCCGATGTCGCCGACGGCGATGCAGCCGCTCAGCGTGAGCGCCGCGCCGGCCGCCAGAAGGCGTCCCAATACTCTGTGCACGACCGGCCCCCGACCCGCGTTTGCCCGAGACTGTCGCCCCCGCGAAGATCGAGTCAAGGGCGGCGCGGCCATGATGGACGCTCAGTCCGGCTTGCCCTAAACGCCGACGCACGCGGGGGACGTCGTGTTGCGCACTTTCGAGCCTGGAAATCGACCGCGGCGCATCCTCGCCATCGACGGCGGCGGCGTGCGGGGCGCGCTGGCGGTCGGCCTGATCACCAAGATCGAGGCCACCCTGCGCGAGAAGCTGGGTCGGCCGAATCTGGTCCTCTCCGACTACTTCGACCTGATCGGCGGCACCTCAACCGGCGCCATCGTCGCCGCGGGTCTGGCGCTGGGCCGCAGCGCTGATGATCTGGCCGAGCTCTATCGTCGCCTCGGCCCGCGCGTGTTCCATGGCGGCGGCTTCCGCATCCCGTTGATCCAGCCCAGGTTCGATCCCAAGCGGCTCGAGAAGGTGATCCACGAGGAGCTGGGCGAAGTGACCCTGGGCACGGCGGCCTGGAAGACCGGGTTCGCCGCCATCGCCAAGCGCGTCGACACCGGCTCCAGCTGGGTGCTGACCAATTGCCCCCGCGCCAAGTACTGGAATGGCAGTCCGGACGAGATCGCCGCCCAGCCCGACCCGGCGCTGCGCCGCACCAAGCCCAACCGCGACTATCCGCTGGCGACCGTGGTGCAGGCGAGCGCGGCGGCGCCCTTCTACTTCGACATGGTGCGCCTTGAGATCATGCGCGGCGACAATGGCGCCTTCTTCGACGGCGCGATGACGCCGCACGGCAATCCGGCGCTGCAGCTGGCGATGACCGCGCTGGCGCCCGCCTATGGCTTCGGCTGGCAGTCCGGCGCCGACAACTTGCTGATCGTCTCGGTCGGCACCGGCCAGCAGCGTCCGGTGCGACCTGAATGGGCGACCAAACCCGCCCGGCTGGCGATCTGGAAGGCGATCCACGCGCTGACCTGCCTCAGCTACGACACCAGCCAGCTGGCGATCTCGGTGCTGCAGTGGCTGGGGACCTCGCCGCAGCCGTGGGTGATCAACCACGAGGTCGGCGCCTTCGAGGACGCGGTCCCCTGCGCGCCGCTCTGGACCTTCGTGCGCTACGATGCGCCGCTGGAGGCGCCCTGGCTGGCCCAGCATCTGGCCGATCCGCCCTCGGCGGATCAGCTGCCCAGGCTGAACCGCCTCGACGACGACACCCAGGTGCCGGCGCTCTACGACATCGGCCTGCGCGCCGGCGACGCGCTGATCAAGCCGGAGCACTTCCCGGACTGCTTCGATCCGGTGGAGACCTAGCGCGTCACCACCTTTTCCGGCCCGCAGGTCTCGCGCTCGAGGGTGGCTTTCTCGTCGAGTTGGCAGGCGGCCATGCCTTCGAAGCCGCAGACCACCCCCCCGCCGCCCTTCGCACAGGTCCAGGTCTGAGGCTGCGGGGTCGCCGCGCGGAAGCGGAACGAGGTGGCGGCGGCAAAGCCGCGGCAGAGGTTGTCGGCCTGGGACTGCGCGGCCGCCAGGGCCTTGGCGTGGGCGGCGGCCTCAGTGGGGGCGCCCTCGGCGGACTGCGGCTGAAACAGCGCCAGCGAACGGGCGCTTGGGCTCCAGACGTCCTCGTTGGTCACGCGCCGGGCGGTGAGCAGGTCGGCGGCCTCGCGGCGGTAGGCGCCCTCCGGAAACCGGGCGACGTGGTCGCGCAGCGCCTGGCAGCTGCCGGCCGGCCTGGCCGCCCAGGCGAGGCGCTCCTCGCGGCCAGGCCGCCCGCCGAGCCCCCACCCCCCGCAGGCGTCAGACAGCCCCGGCTGGGCGCCGGGGATGGTGCAGATGTTGGTGGCGACGCCGAAGGTGTTGAAGGCGAACGCTGCCACCGCCGCGAGGCCGGCGCTGGACGAGGCGCCGTAGAGCATCCGCCGCGCCACCCGCGCCGTCGGGCCCCGCGGCTTGGGCGTCGGCGCGTTCTCCAGCTTGGCGCGGACCACGCCGACGAGGTCCTGGAAGAACGGATCGCCCTGGCCGCCGCGCCAGCGGGTCAGGTCGATCGCCTGCAGTTCGCCGAAGCCGAGCGGCGGAGCGACCGCATCGATCATCACCGGCACCAGGATGCCCCGCGCCATCGCCCGGCCGGCCTCGTCGCGCACGAACGCGCCCTCGACCCCGACACTGCCGTGCGACCAGACGACGACGACGCAGCGCGCCTCCGCGAGGGCGTTGCCGATGTTGGTGCGCCAGCTCTCGCCGCCGGGCAGGCCGCGATCCCACCAGATGTCGATGCCGGCCTTCTCCAGCGCCCGCGCCAGGCGCCCGACCCGGACCTCGTCCTCGCGCTTGTAGGAGATGAAGACGTCGCTCACTTGCCGCTCCCCGGCGCCGGCTGGGCGCTCCCCTGGGTCGGCGGCGCGGCCTTCTGGCGATAGACCGCGAGCCACTTTTCGTCGTCGGCGCTCAGCATGCCCTTGGCTTTCGCGGCTTCGAGGTAGCGGACCACGTCGGCCCAGGCGACGCCGCCGCCGGGCGTCGAGGCCAGCGTGGCCATCAGCACCGCCACCATCCGCATGCCGCCGGCCGAGGTCGGATGATCCGCAGTGATCTGGCGCGCCACGGCCAGCGCTTCGGCGTAGCGCTTGCCGGCGCCGGCGCCGTCCCCCTGGGCGGAAAGTGCGGCGGCAACGCGGACGAGGCAGACCACTAGATCGGTCTGAGCCTGGACTGAAGTGTGGTCCGCAAGGCTCATCTTCTCGGCGATCGCCAGGGCTTCCTGGTAGTCCAGCAACGCGCCGGCCGGGTCCTTCTGTGCCGCCAGCGTGTCGCCGAGCTTGTTGAGGATCACCGCCAGGTCGCGCTGCGCCTCCGCCGCGGCTGGATTAAGCGCGACGAGGCGCCGATCGACGCCGAGCACCGCCTCGTAGTCCTTGCGGGCGCCGGCCAGGTCCGACTGAGCGAAGCGGATCTCGCCGAGCCGGCTCTCGATCACCGCGACCTGACGGACGTCCGTCAGCGAGCTTGGATCGGCCGCCGCGATGCGCTGCTTGATCATCAGCGCCTCCTGGTAGTCCTTCTCGGCGCCGGCGGCGTCACCGCGGGCGGCCGCAAGGTCGCCCACCAGGCCGAGCGCGCTGGCGAGGTCGCCCTGGGCCATGGCGGAGCTCGGGTCCGCCGCAGCGAGCTGGCGCGCCAGGTCAAGCGCCTCGTCGAAATCCGACTGCGCCGTGGCCGCGTCGCCATTCAGTTTGACGTTCTCGCCGTGCCCGATCAGCGCGATCGACAAGTCGCGCTTGGCGATGGCGGAGGTCGGATTGGCGGTCGAGATGCGCCGCGAGACGACGATGCTCTCCTCGAAGTCGGCCCGGGCGCCGGCCAGGTCGCCTTGGTTCTGGGTCACGGCCCCCAGCTTGTTGAGGTCGACCGTCAGGTCGCGCTGCGCCACGATCGAAGTGGGATCGGCGGCCGCTTCGCGACGCGAGGCGGCGACGCTCGCCTCGTAGGTCTTGCGGGCGCCGGAGAGATCGCCTTCGCCCAGCATCAGATCACCCAGCCGCTGCTCCACCACACTGACATTGCGCTGGTCGTAGGCCGACGTCGGATCGGCGGCGGCCAGCTTGGTCAGGCCCTCGCGCGCCTCCTCGTAGTCCTTCCGCGCCCCGGCGATATCGCCTTGCCGGGCGAGTACGTCGCCCAGCTGTTCGAGCCCAAGCGCGGTGTCGAGCGCGGCTTCGGCGAAACTCGGATCGATCGCGGCGGGCTTGCGGTCGAAGTCCACGGCTTCCTCGAAATCCTTGCGCGCCGCGGCCAGGTCGCCTTCGTCGATCAGCACCTCGCCAAGCCCCTGCAGGATGGTGGCGACGTCGATCGCGGCGCGGGCGGAGTTGGGGTCGCCCGCTGCCAAAGCGCGGGCGATGACCAGCGCCTCTTCGTAGTCCTTGCGCGCATCGCCGAGCTGGGACTGGCTGGCCACGACAACGGCAAGCTTGTTCAGACTGACCTCCAGGTCGCGTTGGGCCTGGGCCGAGTCGGGCGCTGCGGCGGCAAGCTGGCGCACGATGCCGACGTTCTCGTCCAGGGTGCGGCGCGCCCCGGCGAGGTCGCCCTGCGCGATCTGAACGTCGCCAAGCTTGGTCAGGCTGACGACGACGTCGCGGCGCCGCGGCGCCGAGGCCGGATTTGCGGCGGAGAGGCGGCGGGCGGTGGCCAACGCGGCCTCGAAGTCCTTGCGCGCGGAGGCCAGGTCGCCTTGATCGTGCAGCACGCCGCCGAGGCGGTCGAGGTCGGTCTCCACGTCCTCCTGCGCTTGCGCTGAGTTGGCGTCAGCCGCTGCCGTCTTGGCGTCGATGGCCAGGCTCGCCTCATAGGCTGAGCGGGCCCCGCCGAGGTCGCCCTGGCTGACCAGGATGTCGCCCTCCTCCTCCAGCCCCACCGACCGGTCGCGGTCGTTGCCTGCGGTGTCGACGGATTTGCGCGCCGCCTTGGCCGCCTCGGCCAGGCGTCCCGCGTCCTTGTAAAGCCGGGTCAGCGCGACCCAGTCCCAGCTCTCCCCAGGATCGAGCCTCGTCACCTCCTCGTAGCGGCCGATCACGGCGGCGGTGTCGATCTTGCCGCGGTCGCGCGCCTCGAGCGCCAGTTCGGCGATGCGACGGCCCTCGGCGGCGCTCTCGATGTCGGCGGCCTTCTGGCGGGCCGCGTCGCGGGCGGCGCGCAGCTTGTCGAGGATCGAGAGCGCGCCGACCTCGTCGCCGTCGTTGAACTTCGCCAGCGCCGCGGCGCCATCCGGCGTAGAGGCGATGTCGGTGACCGCGCCGCGGAACACCGAGATCTCGACCGAATAGGCCTGATCGCGGGCCGACAGCTGGGCGACGTAATGGTCCTGCGCCGCAGCCAGCGCCGCGCGCTGGGCCGCGCCCGCGCGGACCTGCGCGGTGAGCTTGTCGATCTGCGCCCGCTCGGCCTTGATGGTGGCGTCGGCGACGCGCTGCTCGGCCGCCTGGGTCGCGGAGGCGGCGAAGAGGGCGGCGGCGACCTCGGCATGGGGGTCGACTGCGGCGGCGCAGGCCGGCGCGGCGACCAGTGCGCTCGCGAGCAGCATCGCCATCGCTGCAAGCCGCGCCGACCAACCGATCATCGGACGCTTCCCGGCATCGCCGCGCCGGCCGCGCGCTGCTCGTAGTGCGCCAGCAGCGGCGCGTCTTCCGCTTCGAAGAGACCGCGGGCCTGCAGTCGCCGCACGTACGCGACGACCTGCGCCCAGGTCACGCCGCCGCCGGGGACGTCGGCGAGCTTCGCCATCAGCTCGCCGACGGACCGCGCCGGGAGGACCGCCTCCGGGCGGCTTCTGGCCAACGCCTTCTCAATCCCCAGCGCCTCGGCGTCGGCGGCGCGCGCGCCCTCATAGTCGCGCTGGATCAGCCGCAGGTCGCCGTATCGGCCGAGCGCGAACACCAGGTCCGCCTGAGCGCTGGGCGAGTTGGGATTCGCTGTGGCGAGCCGGCGCGCGATGGCCAGCGCCTCCTCGGCGGGGGCGCTCGCCGCCGTCGGGTCGCCGCCGCTGAGCCGGAGCGCGTAGCTGAGCTTGGTCAGCTGCAGCTCGAGATCGCGGGCCGCGCCGGCGGAGACCGGCTCGGCGATGGCGGCCGCTCGCATGGCGGTGACGCTGGCCTCGAACGCCTCGCGGGCGGCGCCCGGATCGCCGGCCGCCAATAGCCGGTCGCCGACCCGCCCCTGCTCGATGGCCAGATCGCGGCCGTGGTCGGCCGAGCCAGCGCCCGATGTGGCGAGACTGACGAAACGCGACAGCGCGTCGCGGTAGTTCGCCACCGCGCCGATCCGGTCGTCCTGCGCCGCCAGCGCGTCGCCGACCCGCTGCAGGGCCAGCGCGACGTCCTTCTGCGCCTCCGCCGAGGTCGGGTCGGCCAGGGCGGCCCTGCGGTCGAACTCGAGCGCCTGCGCGTAGTCCTTGGCCGCCGCGGAAAGGTCGCCCTCGCTCATCAGCACGTCGCCGCGGCCTTCCAGCGTCGCCGCGACGTCGATGGCCGCCCGTGCCGACCTGGGATCAGCGGCGGCCAACCGCTGAGCGAGGCCGATCTCTTCGTCATAGGCCGCCTGCGCGCCGCGCAGATCGGACAGGGCGGCGAGCAGCCAGGCCAGGCGGTTCAGGCTGTGCATCAGGCCGCGCTGCGCCTGGTCCGAAGGTTCGGCGGCGGCGATCTGCCGCGAAAGGCTCACCTCCTCCAGCAGGTGCTCGAGCGCGCCGTCGAGGTCACCTTTCGCGACCCTGGCGTCACTCAAATATCCCGCGGCGTCGCGGGCGGCGCCAAGCTGGTCGAGAGTCGGGGCGGGCGCGGCGACCTCGGCGTGGGGATCGACCGGCGCGGGCGAGGCGGACGCCACGGCCGGAGCGCATAGCAGGAGCACCGCCAGCGCTGCGATCCGCCCTCCCGCTCCCATCACGCCTCCGCGCGCCAGTTCGAGCGATCTTAACGCATGCAGCCGGCTCACTTACAATCGCCGCCGAATGGACCCTCAGACCAACAGCGCGCCGGCAAGCGGGGCGGACGCCGGCGACGCCGCCGAGGGCCGTTTGCCGCTGGTGATGACGGTGGGCTTTACCGGGCACCGGGTGATCGAGCACCCCGCCGAGGCCGAGCGACTGGTGGGCGAGGCGCTGACGGCGGTCGGCGAGGCGTTCGCCGCCGTGGGACGCACACAGGCGGCGGCCTTCGATGGCGCGGCGCGGCTGCGGCTGCTGATCGGCGCCGCGCCAGGCACGGACCGGATCGTCGCGGCGGCCTGGCGCGCGCTGGAGCTGGGTCAGGCGCACCTGATCTACCCGTTCCGTGAACCGGGGGGGCTGGCGGCCTACACCGACGATCCGCGCAAAGCCGACGCGGAGACCCGGGTCGAGACGCCGCCGGAGGGTGCGGCCTGGACCGGCCTCGACTCAGCCAGCCTGGGCCTCGAACACGACCAGGCCCATGCCGAGGTCAGTCGCTGGATCGTCCGCCACGCGGACCTGCTGGTGGCGTGGTGGAACGGCGAGTCGAGCCACGCCGCCGGCGGAACGGGCGACACCCTGCGGCGCGCGCTGGAGGCGGGCCTGCCGGTGATCTGGATCGCGCCGGGCGAGCCGCATCCGCGGCTGGTCGACCCCGCACGCCTGGGCCATCACGCCGAGGCGGCCGAGGCGATGGCGCACCTGGCGGCGATCGCCGAGCCGCTGGACCCACATCGCCTCGCCGCGCTGCTGGCGTCGGCGCTCGCGCCGCCCGGGCACGGCGCTGACGACGCGGAAGAGAAGGCGCGCCGCGACTATGCGCAGGTCGATCCGCTGCGTCGCCAGCCGGCGCCGATCGGCCAGGTCCAGGCCTTGCTCGATCACACGCTCTGGCGCGCGTTCGCGTTGTTCGAGGCAGTCGCGGGCGGCGCGCGGTCGCGGTCGCGGCGCGGCGCCGGATCGCCGAGCGGCCTGGCGCGTCAGCCCGGCTTCCAGCGGCTGCGAGCGGCGACGAACGAGGCGGCGGTCCGCGCCAACCACCTCAGCAGCGTCCACCGTTCCGAACAGCTGTTGTTGGTCGTGATCGCCATCGCGGCCGTGTTCACCGGCGCGCTGCCCGCGCTCACCGCCAGCGGCCAACCGCTGGCAACGCCCCATACGCTGGCCGCGGCGGTCGAGTTCACACTGGGCGTAACCGCCTTCTTCATCGCCGCCGCCGCCCGGCGCCGGCACCGGCACCGCCGCTGGAGCGACGCACGCCGGCTGGCGGAGCGGCTGCGCGCCGCCAGCGCCACCTGGCCGCTCGGCTTCGACATCGCCGCCGCGCGCCTGCCGCCGCCGGCGACATGGACCGAGTGGCGGGCGCGCGCCGTGATCCGCGCCGCCGGTCCGCCGCGCGGCTGGATCGACCGACCGCGTTTCGACGCCGAAGCCTCCTGGGTCGCCGACCAGCTGATCGGCGGCCAAGCCGACTACCACGCCCGCCAACGCCAGATCGCCGAGCACATCGAGGGGTTCACGCGCCGCGTAGAGGGCGCGGCCTTCGGCGTGCTGATGCTGACGCTGTTCGGCTACCTCGTCATCGGCTGGACCGCCCCCTACACCGGCTGGACGCCGCCGCACTGGGTCGGCGGCCTGGTGACGCTGGTGAGCGCCGTCGCGCCGGCCATTGGCGCTGGCTGCCTGGCGCTGGAGGCCACCAACGGTTTTGGCGAACTGGCCCAGCACAGCGAGCATCTGGCGGCCGAGTTCGCCCGCATGCGGCAGCAGCTGGGTGGGATCGAGACGCAGCCCTACCACCATGTCCAGGCGGTGATCCGCCGGGCGGCGCAGCTGGTGGTGGAGGACGCGGACGCCTGGCGCGACCGGGTGCTGCGAAGACGGATCGTACGGGGGGGTTAAGCCGACGTCGAGGGCTCAGCCGCCTTTCCAGCTCTCCACGTAGCGCAGGTTCTCCACCGCCTCGACGTCCTCGCAGACGTCGAGCGGATCGCGGGTGTCGATCATCACCGCGTATTCGTTGGTGGCTGGCTTCGACTGCACCAGCATCGACTTCAGCGCCTTCGGGTGCGGGCCGTGGGTGAAGCCGGAGGGGTGGAAGGTGAGCATGCCGGCGTCGATGTCGTCGCGGCTGAAGAAGTCGCCGGCGTGGTAGAACAGCACCTCGTCGTAGTCGTCGTTGTTGTGGAAGAACGGTACCTTCAGCGCGCCGGGATCGGTCTCGAACGGGCGCGGGGCGAAGGTGCAGACCACGAACCGGTCCGAGGCGAAGGTGGCGTGGACCGAGGGCGGGATGTGGTAGCGGTGGCTGGATACCGGCCGGATGTCGCGCACGTTCAGCCGCACCGGCGCCAAGTCGCCGTGCCAGCCGATGGCGTCGAGCGGATTGTACGGATAGGTGACGCGGCTGACCTGGCCGCGCTTCTTCACCTCGACCGTCACCTCGCCCGGCTGTTCCTGATGAGCGCGGAAGGCGTCGTCGATTGCGGGGGTGTCGAGCACCGCAGGGTCGAAGATCGCGTGCGGGCCTAGGACGCCGCGGTCCGGCAGGGTGAAGTGGGTCCCGGTGGCCTGGATCAGCAGAAACTGGGCCGGATCGACCGGCGCCAGCCGCCACATGGTCCCGCGCGGCAGGTAGAGGTAGTCGCCGGCCTCGAACGCGAGGTGGCCGAAGTCGCAGAACAGATCGCCGGTCCCGGCGTGGACGAACAGCAGGGTGTCGCCGTCGGCGTTGCGCGCCAGCGCCGGCATCGACGCCGCCAGCTTCCAGAAGCGCAACTCCATCGCCGCGTTGGCCAGCACCTTCGGCGCCTCCCAGGGCGAGGCCGGCGCGGCGTTCAGGGCGGCGAGGTTGAAGGCGCGCGGACGCAGCGGGCCCTCGAAGCTGGTCCAGCCGGTGGGCGGGCGGCGATGATGAAAGAAGGCGGCGGGGCCGAAGAAGCCCTCCTTCGACATCTCCCGCTCGTAAGTGCCTTCCGGCATGTCGGCGTGGGCCTGGCGCGAGTGCTTGCCTTCCGCGCCGCGCACGGGAATCCAGTTCTTCCGGTCACCCAACGCCTCAGGCCTCCTTGGCCGGCAACACGCCGCGGCGCACCTGGTCGAGCTCGATCGATTCGAACAGGGCCTTGAAGTTGCCCTCGCCGAAGCCCTCGTTGCCCTTGCGCTGGATGATCTCGAAGAAGATCGGCCCGATCATGTTCTCGGTGAAGATCTGCAGCAGCAGACCCTGGCCCTCGCGCGGCCCGCCGTCGACCAGAATGCGGTCGGCGCGCAGGCGCTGCAGGCTCTCGCCGTGGCCCGGCAGGCGCGCATCGACGCCCTGGTAGTAGGACTCCGGCGTGTCCTGGAACTTCACCCCGGCATCGCGCATCGCCTCCACCGTGCCGAAGATATCCTCCGTGGACAGCGCGATGTGCTGGATGCCCTCGCCGCCGTAGTCCTTGAGGAACTCCTCGATCTGCGAGTGGGCGTCGCGGCTCTCGTTCAGCGGGATACGGATCTTGCCGTCCGGGCTGGTCATGGCGCGCGACAACAGGCCGGTCTGTTGGCCCTCGATGTCGAACGTCCGGATCTCGCGGAAATTGAAGATGCGTTGGTAGAACTCGGCCCAGTGGTCCATCCGTCCACGGTGAAGATTGTGCGTGAGGTGATCGATCGCCGTCAGCCCAAGGCCGGCTGGATGCGGCGTTGCGCCGGGCAGCGGGCGGAAATCGACGTCATAGATCGCCTCGGCGCCATAGCGGTCGACTAGATAGAGGTTCGAGCCGCCGATGCCCTCGATCGCGGGGATGTTCAGCTCCATCGGCCCGACCGGTCCGTTCACCGGCTTGGCGCCGCGCTCGATCGCCAGCTGCAGCGCCTTGCCGGCGTCCTTGACCCGGAACGCCATCGCGTTGGCGGAGGGCCCGTGCGCGGCGCGGAAATCCGCCGGCTGGCCGGCCGGCTCCATGTTGAGGATCAGGTTGATGTCGCCCTGGGCGTAGCGCAGCACGTTCTTCGAGCGGTGCTTGCCCACGGCGACGAAGCCCATCAGCTCGAACAACCGCTGCAGGCGCGCCGGCTCGGGCGAGGTGAATTCCACAAACTCGAAGCCGTCCGTCCCCAGCGGATTGTCGAACAGGTCGCGGGTCATGGCGCTTTGCCTCCAGGGCTCGGGCGGTCTAGCGGGATCAATCGGTCCGCGGAGATCACCTCGCCGGGCTCAATATCTGGGGATGCTTCGAGCGCACGATAGAGCGGCGCGAAGTCGGTCTCCAGCGTCTGTCGCAGCAGATCCTCGAAGCGGTCGATCACGAAATAGGCAGGCTGGTAATCGTCGATGTTGTAGCGCGTGCGCATGACCCGCCGCAGATCGAAGGCGATGCGCGGCGGCTTGGGGCTCTCCAGCGCATAGAGGCTCTCGCCGTGGCTGGAGACGATGCCGGCGCCATAGATGCGCAGGCCCTCCGCGCTGCGGATCAGGCCGAACTCCACCGTATGCCAGTAGAGCCGCGCCAGCCGCTTGATCGCGCCGAGGCGCACGGCCCGAAGACCGCCCTCGCCGTAGGCCTGCATGTAGTCGGCGAACACCGGGTCGCTCAGCAGCGGCACGTGGCCGAACACGTCGTGGAAGACGTCCGGCTCCTCGAGATAGTCGATCTGATCGGGCCGGCGGATGAAACGGCCGGCGACGAAGCGGCGGTGCGCCAGGTGCTCGAAGAACACCTCGTCGGGCACGAGACCCGGCACGGACACGACGCTCCAGCCGGTCAGGGCGGTGAGCTTCTCGGAGAGCTCGGCGAAGTCGGGGATGCCGGGACGCGACAGGTGAAGGACGTCGAGCCCCTGCAGGAACGCCGGAACCGCGCGGCCCACCAACTGCTGCGACTGACGCGCGAACAGTCGGTCCCACAGCGCGTGCTCGGCGCTGGTGTAAGCCGCCCAGTCCTGCGGGACGGTCCAGTCGTCAGCGGCGGCGGATGCGGTTTGCGGCATGGTTGTGAGTGTAGAACGCCAATTCCGTGATTTTCGTTCAATATGCCCGAAATTCGGCCTAGCCTTGCAATGTTTGTTTCGCAATTGGCGGGAACGTGATGGATCCGGATCAGTTCGACGAAATCGACCGCCGCCTGCTGCGCGCGCTGCAAGAGAACGCCGACCAAGGCCAGGCGGCGCTGGCCGAGAAGGTCGGCGCCTCGGCCGCATCGGTGTGGCGGCGGGTGAAGGCGCTGGAGGAGGCCGGCGTGCTGAAAGGCGCGGTGCGGCTGGTCGATCCGGCGAAGGTCGGGCGCGGGGTCAGCGTGATCTGCCAACTGCGCATGCGCTCCCACGCGGTGGAGGAGCGCGCCAAGTTCGAGGCCTTCGTGCAGACCCGCGAGGAGATCGCCGAGTGCTTCGCCATGTCCGGCGAGTGGGACTATCTCGTGCGCGTGGTGGTGCGCGACGTGGCCGATTACGAGCGCTTCCTGATGCGCGAACTGCTCAAGCACCCCACCATCGCCACCGCCGCCTCGCATTTCGCGCTGAGCCAGGTGAAGTACACCACGGCGCTGCCGGTTTAGCAGACCATCCCCCAAACGCCGGTCACCGCCGGGCGTCAGTCCCGGCGATGACCGATGGGTGGGGCAAGAACGAAAGTGCCCGGCGTTTCCACCGGGCTCCGACGTAGGCTTGCGATGCGACGACCTAGAAGTCGACGTCGATCACCGCGCGGCGGTTCAGGGGCTCCTTCACACCTGGGCCGGTCTGCACGGCCGGTTCGGTGAAGCCCTTCCAGCTGACGTCGAGGCTGGTCTGGGCGATGCCGTCAGCGACCAGCTGGTCGGCCGTGGCTTTCGCCCGGCGTTCCGACAGCCGCATGTTGTAGGCGAACCCGCCCGACGTATCGGTGTGCCCGACCACGGTGATGTGGCTGGAGGCCTGGTCGCCGGTCGCATACTGGGCCGCTTCCTGCACCACCGACTGCGCGTCCGGGGTCAGCACGTACTGATCGAACGGGAAGTAGACGATGAACTCCTTGGTCGACTTCATCGGCGGCGGCGGGGGTGGCGGCGGAGGCGGCGGCGGGGGTGGCGGCGGTGGCGGCGGGGGTGGCGGTGGCGGTGGCGGAGGCGGCGGCGGCACGTTGAAGGCGTAGATCAGCCGC
>JGI12269J14319_10004021_pt1 | contig 13587 bp, 15 predicted proteins | sample PeaSoiSIISIP2007_FD_14319 | JGI IMG/M metagenome (IMG submission 14319) | reverse complement strand
GCGGAAGATTCAGCAAGCTACAAGCTCCCTGCCACGACTGCCGTGCAGTCTGGTACAATCCCGTGCTGCAGATTCGCACCATTGCGAGGGATTTATGGCGCTAAAACGCTTTCTGGTATTCGCATTCGATCCCGCCGACGCCGCCGGAGGCTGGCGCGATTTTCGCGGTGACGCTGACACCAAAGAAGAGGCCGAGCACCTGGCGGAAAAGCACCACGGCCGCATCCAGATCGTCGATACCGGCTTCGAGGAAAGAGTCGGCGGGGCCCCCGTCCATCTCGTGTACACCCTGTACAGGGAGTTCGAGTACCAGGAGCACTAGGACTTCGGCGTTGGGTCGCTGGCCCGCGGCCGAAACGACCCCCGCCGATTCGGCTGGCCGCTTACGAGTTGCCGTGCCCGCCCCAACCGTGCCGCATGTGATGCATCTTCTGCAACTGGTCGGGTGTGAGGATTGAACTGAGTTGTGTGTGTGTGTTTTGGCGAATCTGTTGAAGCTGCGTCTGTTTCTGTACGTTGCTCAGTGACGCATCGTTGAGTACGGTCTCACGCTGCTGCCTTGCCCCGGAGAACAGGCTCGTAAGCTGCGCCCGCTGCGCCTGTGTCAGACCGAGTTTTGCCTGGCGTGCAGCTTTCCTTTGCGCGAGCTGCTGCTGTTGTTCCGGAGTAAATACTGCCTTGATCTGCGCGTGTGTGGTTTGGCGAAGCTGCTGAATCTGCTGCTGCTGCTGTTCTCCGCTCAAGGTCGAATCGTGGCGGATGATCGCGATCTGATCTTGCATCGATGTACGCAGGTTATGCAGTTGCGTTTTCTGCTGCTGCGTAAGGCCCAGGTTAAACCTTCCGGACCGTGTTGTCGGCGTGCTCGATGCCGGGACCGAAGCCGTGTTTTGGGCAAAGGTCAAGCTGGCACAAAGCACAGCGCTGGCAATTACTGCGAGAAGTTTTGTGCGTTTCATTGTTGGATCCCCTCCTGCTGCATTCATTTATAAAAACACGAGAGCAAGTGGGGTTGTTTCGGCGGTGAAGGTAAAGATTCATCAAGCAAGCGTAAAAGTTCTGGGAACGTCTATTCAATGGCGACATTGATGTTGTATATGGCGCTAAAGGCGCTGGAAAGAGCGCGCTTTACGCACTTCTTCTTGCTCGCAGCGACAAATTGTTTGACCGCAGTGTGTTATTAGTAGCCGCCGAGAATCCTCGCGGGGCCCCTGCGTTTCGAGACCTGCTAACAGATCCGCCGACCAGCGAGAGGGAGTTCATTGGTCTTTGGAAGTTATATTTTGCCTCGCTCCTTCACGCGGTTTTGCGGGAGTATGGTATCAACAATACATCGTCGAAGGAACTTGAGCAGGCTCTAGCACGTGAGGGATTAGTCAAAGGCTCTCTCTCCTTGGCATCGCTCCTGCGTGGGATAAGGACCTATGTTCGTAGGGCACTGAACCCGCAGGCGGTTGAGGGTGGTGTCGAACTAGATCCCATTACTCAGCTGCCGAAGGGGTTCAAGGGAAAGATCATTTTTGCAGAGCCTGGAGAAATAGGCGCTGATCCGGAACTGAAGTCGGTCGATCGTCTGCTCGGGTTGGCCGATGAAGCGCTGAGAGAGACAGGTCTAAAGGCATGGATTCTTTTAGATCGTCTTGATGTTGCTTTCGCGGAAGATCCTGGGCTTGAAGCAAATGCACTCCGGGCATTATTTCGTGTTTACCTCGACTTGATGGCTTTCCCATCAATACAATTGAAAATATTTCTTAGAACTGACATATGGGCACGGATAACCTCAGAAGGCTTCAGGGAAGCCAGTCACATTACTCGCCATATAACCATTAGTTGGAATCGGAATTCTCTGCTAAACCTCATGGTCCGGCGAGCAATTCACAACAACGGCATCAAAGAGATATACGGCGTTACCGATGAACTACCTAGTCTGCCGGCCGAAGAACAAGAGATTTTCTTTTACAAAATCTGTCCCGACCAAGTTGATGTCGGGCCGAACAAGCCTACGACCCTCGACTGGTTGCTAACCCGGACACGGGATGGCACGCAGCTCAACGCACCACGAGAGCTTATTCATTTCCTTAACTGTCTCCGCGAGGTTCAGGTCAAGCGTCTGGAGCTTGGCGAGGCCGAACCTGATGGTCAGCAGCTTTTTGTTCGGGCCTCATTCAAGGAGGCGCTGCCCGAGGTCTCGAAGGTTCGGTTGGAGCAAACCCTTTACGCAGAGCACGCTGAATGGAAGCCTTCGCTTGAGAAATTGCGCGGAGAGAAGACCCTTCATACTCCGGAGACACTCGCTGCAATCTGGAGTGTTTCTGCGGAAGAAGCATCAGTACGGGCTTCCGAACTCACTGCCATTGGATTCTTTGAACTCCGTGGCTCGAAACAGTCCCCCAGTTTTTGGGTCCCGTTCATTTACCGCGACGCGCTCGATCTCGTCCAAGGCAGTGCCGAATGATAACTAACCTTGGCTTCGAGGGGGGGCGCCCGCGAGCGATGCGTCGCATGCCTTCGCGACCAGTGAACTGGGTCGTTAGGCGTAGCGCCCCCCGTCCCTGCCCTCCCCCGCTAAGTTCTGGAATTTCACTCTGAGGAATTTCAGTTCGCAGCGGTCCGCTCAAGCGCCGCAATTGCGCGCTCGAAGGCTTCGCCCAGAACCCAGCCGTGGCGGTCGGCAATCGCGTAGAACCGGTCGATAGTCTCGGCCCGCGCCTTGATGTTGAGCTGGATATTTCGGCCTGTGCGGTGCCGCCTCGGCTCGCGCACTATCGGTTCCCTCTGCGGTTCCCGTGATGCTCGCGGAGCGGGCGCGGTCTTGGGACTCGGTGCGGTCGGTTCTCGACTCACAAAATTGGCAGTCTCTGAAATTGCTTTGACCTCATCTGGTCGAGCGGCAGGCTTGGCTATTTTTCTCGGCTCGAATCCGGAGATGTCAATCTCGGGACCTTGGTCGAACACGCTGGCGCGCTCCGTACTCATCACGCAACCTCCTGGGCCAGCGAAGGCTCCGCTGAGGACTCGATATTCTCGCGCAACAAGGTGAGCACTTCGCCCGTCAATTCGCGGGCATTTTTTATCGCCGCCTCCCGGTTGCTGACTTGGGTCGCATCAAGGGATTCAAGCGTGCCGCCAAAAGAGAAAATAGCGCGGAATGCTTCGCGTTCGTGCATCTGCGTGCGAAGCGAAGGCACTTTGTGTTTTTGGAACTCTTCGCGAATGTGTTGCAGGGTACGCGGACGAATCGCAGCGTTCGTGCGCGTGAACAAGAGCGCATAGGGTATGGATCGCCCAAAAGCCTTTTCCTGCTGCCGGATCAGCTTGACAGCCTTGGCGGCTTCAAAGGCATCGAGCTGAGAGCCCTGAGTCGGAACAATGACGAGATCGGCTCTGCTGATCGCGTATGCCACCGTCATCGAGGCCGTGCCTTCCAGATCGACGACTACGAAAGTGGTTCGTCGCGCCGCGTCTTCGATGGTTTCGATGATTGATGCTTCGGAGATATCGGCGATGACGGTCAGGTTCTCGGGACAACCCGACCTTCGCGCCCATTGGGAAACCGGCTTGTTCGGGTCGGCGTCGATTGCGGTGACGCTGGCGCCCTTGAGCGCGAGTTCGGTGGCAAGTATGACGGCGGAGGTGGATTTTCCCGCACCTCCCTTCGGGCTTGCGAACACGATGACTGGCATGATGCGTTTCCCTGTGAGAGTTGCGGGCATCTCTAATAGTTGATCGCAGAGATATCCGACGGTCAACCGAAAGCTATCTGGTACCAGGATGCTATCTGAATTCAGAAAGCTACCAAGTAGCTATCCGAAAGCTTCCCTTGATTCGAGGGGCTGCGCAAGCGTGTCGCAGAAACTCCGCATGTTGATCGGTGCGCGAGGTCTCCCTGATATCGTCCCATCCGAATCCGCCTTCTCAAACATGCTGTTACGTGCAATTGTGGCAAGAATGGTGTGATGTCCGAATCCTGGTGATGTCCGATAAGCCTCACTAATCGGACACACTCTCGCCGCGTGGGGAAATTCCTGCTTTCTCCGCCCCGCACGGCATATGGGGGCAGGTGCTATGCTTTTAGGAAGCGAAGATGGCCGAGTTATTCCAGATCGCAACCCAGCCTTCAAACGTCAGTGCCGTGACGTGCGCACCGGCGCGCCGCTCCGCTCCGGTGTTTTGGCTTCAGGGAATTACCCTCCTATGGATGTCGGTCGAGTGCGGCCTGTCACTCTACGCGTCAGCGGCGGCACATAGTCCCGCGCTGCTCGCATTCGGCTCCGACAGTTTCGTCGAGCTGTTGTCTGCCGGAGTGGTGCTTTTGCAATTCCTGCCTCAGGTTTCGATTTCCGAACGGAAGGCTGCTCGTGCTGCTGGCGCGCTGCTGTTCGCTCTTGCTGTTATTGTCTGCGTCACGGCGATTGGTTCTTTGGCGTTGCACCTCCGCCCTGAAACCAGCCGCCTCGGTATCGGAATCACCCTGGCTGCTCTGATCGCGATGCCAATTCTGGCTCAGTTGAAGCGTCGGGAAGCACGCCGCAGCAACAATGCAGCCCTCGCTGCCGATGCCGTGCAATCCGCCACATGCGCTTATCTGGCCGTTATCGCGCTGGCTGGCCTGGCGTTGAAAGCACTTTTCCATATCGCTTGGTTTGATTCACTTGCCGCACTGGTGGCCATACCGTTGCTTCTGAAGGAAGGTCGGGCAGCGTGGCAAGGCAAAGCGTGCGGTTGCTGTTGAGTTTCCCTCCGTCGATTCGAACTGATGACCCACTGTCTGTGTTTCTAACCTTAGAACTAGGGAATCCGTCTCATGCAGGACACCAAAGGCGCGCTCGTGCGGTCCGTGGGGGCCGTCTGCCTCTTCCCGGTAGCTACCGCCGAAGAGCTTGACCGTCACGCCGAAGTGTTTGACCGAAACTCCGTCGCGCAAAACACGCGGCGGTCCTACGTCTCGGATTGGTCGAGCTGGCTCGCCTTTTGCGAGCGGCACCGGATCAATCCGCTTCCGGCGGAACCTGCCGATGTGCGCCGGTATCTGACGCAATTGGGGGCAGTCGGAGGCCGTAAGGGCGCGAAGCTCAAGCCGAAGTCGGCGCAGCGGCATCTCGCCTCGATCACAGCCGCGCACCGCGCGGCAGGCGTCGAATTCGACACGCAGCATCCGATCCTGAAACGGACCATGAATGGAATTCTGCGCACCCACGGCGCGCGCGCGGAGGGGGCGCGGGCGCTGCGCACGGAAGACATCGCCGCGATCTGCAAGACCTTCGGTCTCGATCTGCGCTCGGTCAGGAATAAGGCGATCATCCTGCTCGGATTCGCGGGCGGCTTCCGCCGCTCTGAAATCGTCGCACTCAATGTCAGCGATCTTGCCTTCGAGGACAGCGTGCTGCGCGTAACGCTCTGCCGCTCGAAGACCGATCAGGAAGGAGAGGGGAGGGCCATCGTCATTATGCCGGGCGAGAAACCAGAAACCTGCGCAGTCGCGGCCGTGCGGGCTTGGCTCCAGGCCGCCGATCTCGAACATGAGGGCGATAATCCCTTGTTCCGTCCGGTCGGCCGCACTGGCGTCGAGTACACGCGCCTCTCCGACAAGACCATCAACCGCATCGTCCAAAGCGCTTGCCGCGCGGCACACTTAAAGGAATCGTACTCTGCACATAGTCTGAGGGCTGGTCATGTGACGGAGGCGCTGGCAGGTGGAGCCGATCGCGCCGCCATCAAACGCCAGACGGGCCATCGCAGCGACGCCATGCTCGACCGCTATGCACGTGAAACCAATCTCGCCGCAAACAACAGTTCGGCGGCTTTGGGCTTATGAACATTAGCCATGCGGGCATACTGACGGGGAACGCCGCCGCTAATCCTGAGGCAGCGGGGATTGCTGTTAGGACTGACGAAGGACCTAGCTTCATTTTCAACCGGCTTGAGGTTTCTGGACCGGACGAGCGTCTCTACGATTTTATCGGCGCGGCGTCCGGACCTGGCTTCGTCGATTGGGGGCCGGAGTGGCACAGCGTTTATGAGGAGATTTACTTCGGCGCGGTGAGGGGAGGGGCGCCGACGCGAGAAGCGGCCGAACATCTCGCCCGCAAATTGCGGGACACCCTCTGGCGCAGGCATGAAGAAGAGCGCGTCCGCGCGGAGTTGGATTCGCATCGCGTGCCGCTCGATCTCAATGCGCTCTTTCCGATTCCGCGTCGTGTCCTGCGCAAAGGCTTTGGCGAAGCCGCGCAGGAATGGATGTGGGGGAATTGGGGTGTGCGCTGGCCGATCAGGCGCGCGTCGTTCGCGCTCGAGCGACAGCGCGGTGACACAATTGGCGGCAAGCCGGTTGCGGTGTTCCGTTTTATCTCCGAAGATTGGCCGCCATGGATCGCGGTTCTGCGGATGCGCGAGCGATGGCCGGAGTTATCGTTCAAGTTGATTCCGTGTTACCTGCACATGGCAGAAATAGTCGAAGGCTGATTTCTGTGGTGCGCGAGAGAGTACGACCAACCGGTGAAGCCGCCAGGCGCGGCTCCTTCGGCAACCGGCGCGATCCGATCCGGTGCGCGGCCAGAGTCTTTAGAAGTCGTCGCCGAAGAATCGTTTTTCTGAGCGGGTGGGCAACAGACGCGCGGGCGAGAATTCGTTGAAGCAGGTGTAGTCGAACCAGGCACATCTGATATCAGAAAGAGTGAGGCCGGGCACGAGGCGTGTGAGGGCGAGTGAGTAAATTGCGAGCTGTGCGATGGGCTTGGTTGTGCGGGCGTCGGGCTTGTAATCGAGAACGTGAATCGCACCGTTCCGTACCTGTAGGAAATCGATGTGGCCCGTGATGAATCGGGGCTTGTGAGCAAGGCCTGGACGGGCGGGGTTGAGCGGTTCTTTGGGAATGATCGAAATGTCGTAGGTGTATTCAAGCACTGCGATATCGTCTTCGAGGAGAAAAATCGGAACTTCGACGGCGACGGTCGTGCTGTCGTTGATCAGCATGAAACGTTGAAGCCGTGAATGTCGGTCGTAGTTGGAGCCGACGCTCGGAATGATTAGGGCCGCCGTGTCGGTGGCGGTGTTCTGCTTTTCCGCAACTTCGAGGCGGTCGAGGGAGAGAAAGCCAGGGGCGAGTTGTGAGCTGCGCGTGCCGTCTTCGCTGCGAAAGAGATCGTGCGGGCAATCGCGGTGCACACGCTCCAGAAAGTCGGCGAGCGGCGCGAAACGGGTGTCGCCTTCGCGGCGGTCGTCGAGAGTGCCCTTGCGCACAAAGGCGAGTAATGCTCGATGGAAGGAGAACTCATAGACCTGGCGGTGATAGAGCTTGACCGTGCGGATGAGCTGTGGCGGCGTGAACAGCTTGAGACCGCGATCGCGCAGCCTGCGGTATGTCGTGAGACGAGGATGCGCGGCAAGCCAGCGCGAGATCGTCGCCGGATTGACGGTATGGCCGTGACGCGAGGACATGCGGCGGCTGGTTTCTTCGAGGGAGTAGCCGCGATTGTATGTCGAAAGGGCGTCGAGGATTTCATGGAGCGGAAAAGTCTTGTTGCGCAGAGCGCGCGGGCCGGGCGTGAAGGTGCGCCCGCACGACTTGCAGCGATAGAGCCGGATCGTTTCGAGCTTCTTGGCGCGGTTGCCTTTCGGGGCGATGCTCCGGCTGTTGCAGAAGGGACAGCGGTCGGGCGGCTTGATGGGCGATCGTGGGTTCGCGGATGCTTGTTCGGTGGCGCGGGGCATCCGGCGTCTATAGCACAGCCGGTTTTGGTGGTCACGGATCTGCAAGGCGGGCGACGGGTGAGAAGGTGATGAATTTGCAAGGAGATGTCGGGCGGCTGCGCGGTCACGGATATGCAAGAATCTGGGAGAAAAATGTGTGGTGCATCAATGGGTTGCAAGGGGTGGAATCGCGACTCACTCCTCTTGCGTTTTCTTTGCCCTATTCACGTCCGCTGCGGTCGGGTTGCGCATGCAACCAGGCCTCGTCTCAACTGTGATGGATTTTTCCACAGCTTATTGATTTTTCCACAGATCGGGTATCGGGTGGACCTAGGTGCGAGCCAAACGGCAAAGGCGGCAAGAACATGAGCGGAACCCGGAAGCTTCAAGCAGTGGAGCCCGCCGGGCGACGGCTTGCAAGGCGAACCGCAGATTGGGGATCGTGGGTCGGTAGATATACAGTAGCACGGGTCCGGGTGAGACGTTCGATCGCGCCCAGCGTTGCGCTCGCGACCTCATCATCCGCGCTGACGCCGTCTACCCGACCGGCCAGCATCAGTCGCTCGTCATAAGAAGTATCGCCAGCCAGAAAGAAAATCGTGCCGTCCTGCTGGGCGATGACGGAAAGGTGATCGGTCGTGTGACCGGGCGTGGCGACCGCGACGACATCCCCCGCTTCGGTCAATCGCTTGCTGGCCGCGAAGGGGCCGAATGCTTCCGGCGCGAGATCGAGCGGCGTTGGATCGAACCAGGAGGGCCACCGATTCGGGAGGTATCCGCGCAGGCGGCCTGCCCATCCGCTTGCCGTCCGGAGTTCGCCTGGTGCGACTAGGATTTCACTCATGGGAAAATGCGCAAGACCACCATCGTGATCGACGTGCAAATGGGTGAGGACGACGCGTTTGACATCGCGCTGCCCGATGCCGAGCGCGCGCAACTGCGGGCCGATTTCCTCCTCCCGGTCGATGCGAAATGCCGTTTCCCATCGAATATAGGGATGAAGCGACTTGCCGCTTTCGAGCAGATGCGCTCCCTGGCCGGTGTCGACGACGATCACGCCTTCTGGATGGTCGATGACCCACGCGTATGTCGGGAGCCATTCGGTCCAGTTTGGGTCAGCGAAAATGGCGAGCCGTCTTCGCAACCCGAATCCACGGCCCTCGACCTGCGCGGTCTTTATGCGGACGGAGCCAGTTTGAATAGCATGCAGTTTCATGACGGCAATCTCCGCGACCTACCGCTTTTGCGGCACCCCTCTCGAACACAGAATTACTCTTGGGAGCAATTTCCGGCTTTCACCGCAATCGAACGCACCATATCCGGCTGGTCGAAATGCACCATATGGCCGGCATCCGGCACCAGCACTGTCGTAATCTCAGGGGCTGCAATGGCAAGCGGCAATTGCTTGGCGATTGTGGGAGGGGTCAAAGGGTCTTGCTCGCCAAATACGAAATGAACCGGGATCGCTAAGCGCGGCGGATCGGCAAACAGATTGAGCGATGCCAACTGCGGCAGCAGAGCGCGCTGAATCATAGTCATGTTGCGCAAGGCCTTGGCCGTGCCAACAAGGCCATATGCGCGGATCATGCCGAAGAGCGTTTCTCTTAATATGGCGTTGAATTTCTTGTCGTGTTCGATGCCGCCCAAATCGGCCAATAACCGGCCGCGCAGTTGGAACGAAGCTGGATCTGTATAGGGCGGCTCCCCGAGCTTCGTCAGCTTTACCCTGAATCGCTGACTTGCCGCAAGAGCGCTTTGCTCTCGGAGAAACAACCTGGCTGCGGCATCGCTGGCGGCGGTATCCGCATCGGGCGAAATGCCGATGACCGACTTTACTTTATCGGATTCGCTTTCTGCCGCCTGTAGGGCAATCGTGGCGCCCAACGAAATTCCGAACACAATTATTTTTCGCTTCGTCTCATTTTGTAACCACGTCAGGACAGCGCGCAGATCATCCACCTGCTGTTGCAGCGAGACGCTTGTTGCATCCTGGTGGGACGCGTCGCCACAGCCACGTTGATCCCAGTAACTCACCAGGAAATCGCTTTCGAGATGCAAATGTCGCTGAAACTTTGCCACTTCGTGCAGAACGGGTAAGCCCGGCCCGGCCTGAACGATCAGGATTGGAGGCAGCCCGGCGCGCTGGGCGCACATGCGGATGTGCTGGGTGGAACCGTTGATGTCCAGCCGCATCGTTCTGTCGATTGCGAGCGCGCCGGTTTTGGGGTGGCGTGTTTCTAGCATAAAGCGCCGGGTGCCTTTCTGCGGTCCGGCTTTCTACTTACTTTCAGAGGCTGCACGGCTGTGTCGAAGTCTTGCTGAACTCGGCTGGCTGCGCTCTGCGACATGGAAAGAATCATACCCCGGTTGACATGTTTGCTCTGCGCGTATTCGTTATCTCTGCACTCGTAGAAGGCTTAGCGTTTCTCTGCGTTGTTCGTTTCCTCTGCGCTTTGCGGAAGAGGCAGATTTTCTCTGCTCTCACGTTGTGCGTTTTCTCTGCGCTTCCCGCAACCGGGGTTCGAGCAACCGGGCGGGCAGGCTATGGCAGGGCGCAGGTAGGTTGACAGCGTTTAACGAGTTCCGGTTAAGATGGCAGCGCATGCACTGGTACCTTGAAAGCACCGAGCAGGCGGTCAAGGGCCTGATCGCGCTCATCCACGAAGAGCGAGCGGCGCTGGAAGCTCTCGAAGACGAGCGCGACGCGTTGAAGCGCAAACGCGACGTGCTCTACAACAATTTCGTAACGATGGACCTGAACGAAGATTTCAACGAGCGCCAAGTGATGCACGCGCACGGGCAAGCGGCTCGCGCTCACGAAGAGGTTCAGAGTGCGGAGAGGCAAATTCAAGCCGTTGCAGCCAAGCTTGGGGCACGGGCTTCCTCTTACGGAGCGATATGCGGCGCCCTGCTGCAAATTGCGAAACAGGGACTCTCCGCGCAGTTCGGCAAGTCTCGTAACGATGCTCCGGAAGGTTCGCGAATCGGGTCGGAACCGATCCGAAATGTAATTTGGGAAGGCCGGAATCAAAGCATGCACTTCGAGACCCCCGAAATGGTCGGAGCCAGGATTCGAGAAACCTTTTCAGCATTGGAGCGGTGTTTCGGGTCGCGCTTCACCATGCCCGCCGAACCTGCCGAACTTCGCAACCTTGCGGGCGAAACTGTGGAGGTGCTCGGCTGGCGGGATTACAAGAAATACTTGGACGATATGACCATCCTGCTGACGTGAGTCGCGGCGATACGTTGAAAGCAAGCAGCGTTCCCTTTTTGCGTTTTCTCTTACGTCTTCAATGCTGCGATCCGAATAACCGGGGGCCGCGCGGGAGAGCGGAGGCTGGGAAACGAACGCCTCGGAAAGGCTCGCGGCGGTTCGAGACCCTGAGGCGAATCGTCGGGGAAAACGATGAGCGGGGTGAATCGGGCTCATTCGGATTCGTTCAGCCTTTTGTGTGTATATATCAACAAGTCTGGTCTCGGTGCGGAAAGGAGGTGCATATGTATGTCCCACCGGATGTGGTGGTTGAGGGTGGGGTGCAAGCCCTCACGCTTTTTAACGGCCTTATCAAGATCATGGAGCAGATGCGCAAAGATAAGGATGCGACGCGGCTGGGCTTCGCATCCTTGATCAAGAGGATGGAAGCCGAGGCGTTTGCGCTTTCAGAGGAATTTATCAAGCAGGTCCAGGCGATTCAACACTCGTTTCTGATAGCGAAGATCGATCCTAAAGAAAAGATCGACGAGGTCGAATGCACCAGTTGGTGGTGGAAGAACAGACATGACAAATTGCTGGAAAGCTTCAAACCGAATATCGATGCCATTACTACGCGATTGACCGGATTTGTGGATGATGTTGTTGCCTTGGCGAGATGTGCAGGCAAGGAGGAATTGCTTGCTGTTGCTTTTCAAGAGGCTGTCAAGGTCAAGCGACAAATAAGGCAAGAAACGGATTTCAACAATTCTATCGGGGATATTTTCGGCAACCTCATTAAGCACGCTGAAGATTTTAGGGACCTGCTGAAATAAACGGGCACGAGACGGGCGAAGTCGATTGCGCTCGTACCTACGGTCGCAATTTCGGTCCGTGTTTAGATGGCCTTTGACGGGTCTTGTCCATCCATTCCTTGAGCACTCTGGCCGTCTCGGTGTGGCCGTTTTTCATCGAATCTCGCAACGCCTCATCATTGCAGTTGTGCGGGTCGGCCCCAGCTTCAAGCAAGATAATGACGGCGCGCGTATGGCCGTGGTAGGCTGCCAAATCCAGAGCATTGTTTTTTGCGGCTACGATGTCGGGGCCACCAATGTCCAGCAGAACTTTGACTCTGTGGTCGTCACCAGCCTTTGCCGCCATCAACAATTGATAAGCATTCTCCGACATCATCCCACCATGACGAATACGAGTGACCAGGTCGAGGTTTGTTTCCTTTTTTCTCAATCCGATCCGTGTGATGAGTCGATTCAGAATCCTTCTCTTTGACTGCATGTTGTCGATCCCCTGTTGATTGAAAGAACTCACTTTTTCATTCACCGCTACCGCATTCTCGACTTTTGGTCAATGCCGATCCGAATAACCGGGGCGTGGCTTGGGCCGGGGCTATCACTGTGGCCACGGTCGTGTGCCTGCTCCAGAGCCCTTTTTCGCGGGGCGCGCGGGGGACCCTGGTCACGGCGGCTAAAATAACGGCCTGCAAAATTACTGGGAAGGACCTTTTCGCCGGGAAACCGCCGATAAAACCCCCAGCGAAACCCCCGGCTCCTCCCGCGCCGTAGTGCATGATTTGATTTATGAATTTTTCTTAGCGTGCTTTACTGTACTATTCATGCCCTCTCCCCAGTTTGTCGTAGACAATTACATCGCACTGCCGGGACGTGTCGCGGACGCGCCCAACTACTTTGCCCGCATGATCGGCCTGTGATTCTGCAGCAGAAAAGTTTTCAGATTTTCCGCGCGGGCAGTCCGGCGGCCCGGCGGACAAGGCTGTCGAGCTTGCCGACCGCCGCCGGGGCCGAGGAGACGGCGCCGCGAAAGACGTCGCAAAGATAGCTATCGGCCGCATTGTTGTTGCCGAGCCTGACGGCATAGCCGCGATTGTCTTCGCTGTCGTTGTTCACGAGTTCCCGGTACCAGGCTTTCAGCGCCCCGGGATGACGGATGTCCTCGATCAGTGCCTGCGCTTTCTTGAAATCGGCGTCGGACAGCCGGTCGAGGCTGATATCGACGGTGTCCTGCGCGATGACGGGGCGGGCGTCGGCATCGACGGTGTAGATGACAAGACGGCTGTCGCGGTGCAGTTCATGGCCCATGCGCGACGAAGTTTCCCCTGCTCTTCGCGAACTGCCTTCACAGTTGCGACCAACCGCCATCGACCGGAAGCTCGGCGCCGGTCGTGAAGGTCGCATCGAACGCGAGGAAGAGGACGGCCTTGGCGATCTCGTCCGACGTCCCGAAGCGCTTCATCGGGCTTATACCGATCATCTTTTCCCTAAGCTGGGCGGCCGCGTCTTTATCGGGGAACATCTTGCCCAAGATCGGCGTGTCGATGGGACCGGGCGTCACTGCGTTGACGCGAATCTCGCGAGGAAGCAGCTCGGCGGCGAGCGTCCGAGCGAACGATCGCAGCGCGGCCTTGGCGGCTCCGTATGCGGCGTTGCCGGGCATTCCCTTGACGTTGGCGATCGAGGTCGTGAGGACGATAGAGCCTCCCCGGTTTATTAGCGGCGCGAGCTTCTGCACCGCGAAAAGCGGCCCTTTGGCGTTCAGGTTGAACATCTCGTCGTAGCCAGCCTCGGTGATGCTCTCAAGAGGCGCTCGGATGCTGAACCCGGCGTTGACGAAGAGCAGGTCGAAGGTGTCGAACTCGGCCTTCACCCGAGAGGCGAGGGCGTCGATTTCCGTCA
>JGI12269J14319_10004014_pt1 | contig 13599 bp, 16 predicted proteins | sample PeaSoiSIISIP2007_FD_14319 | JGI IMG/M metagenome (IMG submission 14319) | reverse complement strand
GCCTTCGCGCGCGAGCAAGCCGCCCCAGCTCGGCGTCGCCACGCCCGGCGCGCAGGAGGGGTCGAACACGTCCATGTCGAAGCAGAGGTAGACCGGGCGGCCGGCCAGTCTCTGGTGCAGCTCGGCCAGCACGTCGTCGAAGCCGCGCTTCAGCAGCTCGCGCAGCGTGATGATGTTGTAGCCGAGCGAGCGCGTGTGCTCGTAGACGCCGGGCGCATAAGTCGTGCCGCGCACGCCGATATGATAGGAGAGCGACGCCACCACCAGCTGCTCCTGCGCGGCGTGCGTGAACTGCGTCGCCGCGGTGTACTTGTCGAGGGGATCGTAGGGATAGCTGTCGGTGTGCGCGTCGATGTGCACGGCGACGATGCCGCGGTGCTGCCGGGCGGCGGCCCTCAGCAGCGGCACCGAGATGCTGCCGTCGCCGCCCATGGTGACGGGAATCACGCCGGCCTCGTGGATCGGACGCACCGCCGCCTCGATCCGCTCGAAGGCGTCGACGATTCGGCCGGCCGTGAGCCTGACGTTGCCGCAATCGACCAGCTTCAGCCGCTCGACCGGATTGAAGTCCGCGAGCTCGGAATTGTAGAGCCGCATCTGGGCGGACTGCTCGCGCATGGCCTGCGGACCCTGGCGCGAGCCGACGCGATGGGGATGCGTGCCGCAGTCGAAGGGAATGCCGAGGATCGCGGCCTTAGCGCCGCTGAGGTTATGGCTGTAGGGCGCGCCCAGGAAGGTGACGGGGCCAGAGTATAAACCCGTGTCCGAGACCGTCATGCCCGCCCCCGCCCATCAATGCCGCAGCGGGCGTTATGCGACATCCCCGACGCCGGGTCCAGGGCGGCGCCTCGGCCGCCCCGGCCCGCGCGCTCGATGTGTCAGCGGATATCGAGCGGGATGTTGATGCTGAAGCCGGGCTGCGGATAGACCACGGGCGGCGGCGGATAGTACCCGTCGTAGCCGTAGCTCGGACCAAAGTAGACGCCGACGCCGCCGCGATCTCCGTCGCGGCCGTGCCAATGACGCTCATGCCGATCGCCGCCACGCCAATCGTGGCGCTCCTGGGCGCCGGCTGGCAGGGCGACGGCGGCCGCAACCACAAAAGCACCGAGCGAGACCATCATGCCGCGTCGCTTCGAGACTGTTGTCCGTTTCATCGTACGCCTCCTTTCGGGAGCGACTTCGTCAATGGGCACGTAGGTATTACGGCCCGTGATGCAAGCGGCGGCGGCCGCGACGTTGTAGCGTGCCGCACTTGCAGAAAGCGGTGAGATCGTGGCGCGCCGCAATCCCGCCGCATGGACTCACGCGCTACTGCGTCTGCGTCTTCGATTTGGTTGCGCCGCTCGCGTGCATGCCCGAAGGGGACATGCCGTTCCGCGAGGCCAGCTGGCGGCTAAACCGGCTGAACACGGTATCGGCGTTTTTCTTCTGCTCGGGCGACATGCTGTCGTAGAGCGCCTGGAATGCCGGGACGAGCTTCTTGATCCCATCCGCATGCGTCCCGGTGATTTCCGCGTAGGAACTGAGATCGTCCAGGGCGGTCATGGTCCGCTGGTTCTGCAGCCTTTGGTCGATCTGGGATTGCATGGCCTGCGCATTCTCGTGCATGACCTGGGTGAACGCGTTCCATTGATCCTCTTGCGCGCTGGTGATCTTGAGCTGCGCGTGCAGCTGCTTGATTCGCGCCTCGACGCGCTCCGTCGGCTGCGCCCCCCGTTGGACCGACGCGGGTTTGGCCTTTGTGGGGCCGGTCGTTGCCTTCGGCGCGGTCGTGGACGCTCCGGCCTGCGCAACTTGGTCCGGTGCCGAGCGGTTCATCCGAGTTGCGGCGAGATCCATCGACGCCGGAAGCGCCACGGTGCCAAGAAACGTCGCGGCGGCGAGGTAATAAGCAGTGGACGTGGAGAAGCGGACCATCCCCATCACCTCATGGTTGGGATTTCACGGAGCAGGGATCGCCCCGCGACGTTGATATAACGCACCGCAGGCGTTCAACAGCAGGGTCGCGCCGGTCAATCCGGGAGCTTCCGCGTGGCAATCTTGGTGCGAGCCGCCACGGCGCATGGTCTACTCGGACGCTACCCGGGAGGACGCCATGACCGACAAGCGCCCAGCGAAGCGGCCGTCGTACGAGGTCGAGAACTACGAGATGTGGGCGGAGACGCCGGAACTCCGCATGGTCGTGCTCACCCTTGCCGCCGGCCAGGAGGTGCCCTGGCATTGGCACACCAATGTCAGCGACACCTTTTTCTGCATGACGGGCCCGATGGTGATCGAGACCCGGGCGCCGCGCGAGATCGTCGAGCTCAAGCCCGGCGAGACCCACGTCGTCCCGGCCAAGCGCGCCCACCGCGTCACCGGCAAGAACGACGGGCCCTGCAAATTCGGCATCCTCCAGGGCACCGGCACCTACGATTTCAATCCGGTCGGCGGCTGATCAGCCGAGGAGCCGGGCGCCGAAGCGAGCGCGGGCAAAAGCAAAGGCGGCAACCGCGAGCGCTGCCAGAAAGGAGAGGTGTCCGGCGGTGGCGAGCGGGTCGAGCGCCGTCCCGGCCGCCAGCGGCCGCACCACGGCGATGAGATGCGTCATCGGCAATACCCAGGCAATCGCCTGCACGAACCATGGAAAGCGCGCGACCTCGAAGAAGGTGCCGGAGAACATGAACATCGGCGTGACCCAGAACGTGAAGAAGTAGGCGAAGATGTCCCAGCTCTTGGCGAGCGCGGTGACGACCAGGCCGCAGCTCGCGAAGCAGACGGCGCCGAGCGCCAGCACCGGCAGCGCGGCGGCCGCGCCCCAGGGGCTCCCGATCCCGCCCCAAACCCAGCCGACCGCGATCACGCAGGCGGACGAGAACACTCCTTTGGTCGCCGCCCAGGACATTTCGCCCAGCATCAGCTCCGTGAGCGTCACGGGTGTGGCGAGGATGGCGTCCCAGGTGCGCTGCATGCTGAACCGGGCGTAGGTGCTGATCGTCGATTCGAAGCTCGCGGCGAACATCGCCGCGTAGCACATCATCCCCGGCACGACGAAACTCAGGTAGCTCAGGCCGCCGACCTGATCGACGACGGCACCCAACCCGTAGCCGAACGCGAACAGGAAGATCAGGGGATCGAGCACGTTCGTGGCAAGCGACGGCCCGATCAGCCGGCGCCAGACCAGGGCATTCCGGCGCCAGACCGCTCGGCTGTAGCGATTGACGGGGATCGCGCCGACGGGTGCGCTCATGTCACTCTCCCTGCCGCAGAGTATGTCCGGTGAGACGCAGGAACACGTCCTCGAGATTGGCGTTTCGCGTGAGGTATGTCGCGTGCGGCGGCAACCGGTTGGTCACGTCCTCGGGCGCGCTCGCGTAATAGAGCACGGCGTCGCCGATGTCGTTCCGCTCGAGCCCGTCCTCGGAAAATCCCGCCGGCAAGGGCTTGGCGATCTCGACCACGTAGGCGCGCGTATGCCGGTCGATCAGCTCCTGCGGAGAACCCTCGTCGAGCACTTTGCCCCCGTCGATGATGATGATCCGGTCGCAGAGCCGCTGCGCCTCGTCCATGTAATGCGTGGTCAGCAGCAGCGTCTTTCCTTCGCGCCTCAGGTCGACGAGCCGCCGCCAGATCAGCACGCGCGCCTGCGGATCGAGGCCCGTCGTGGGCTCGTCCAGGATGATGAGCTCGGGGTCCGCGATGAGCGCGCGCGCGATGATGAGGCGCCGCTTCATGCCGCCCGAGAGCTGCATCACCTGCGCATCCGCGCGCTCGGCAAGCTGCATGAACCCGAGCAGCTTCGGCACGCGCTCGGCGATCTCGGGCGTGGGCCGGCCGAAATAGCGCCCGTAGACCTCCAGGTTCTGCTGCACGGACAAATCGGGATCGAGATTGTCGTCCTGCGGCACGAGACCCACGCGCTCGCGCATCGCGCGGCCGAGCGCGCTGGGCGCCTCGCCGAACAGGCGCAGGCGCCCGGCCGTGGGCTGCGCCAGCGCCATGATCATGCGCATGATCGTGGTCTTCCCGGCGCCGTTCGGCCCCAGCAATCCCACGCAGGTGCCGGGCCAGATGGAGAAGCTGACGCCGCGGACAGCCTCGACCTCGCCGTAGCGCTTCTCCAGCGCCTCGACGGCGATCACCGGCCTCGCCGCGGCGATATCTCCTTCCACTCGCAACTCCAATCGATGAGCGTGCTCGGCACCGGGGTTCGGAGCTAGAAAAACGTCCGGATCGCCCCCGTCACATTGTAGGCGTCGTCCACGAGATACAGCAGCTGCCACTTGTCGAAGGTGGTGCAGGGATGCGAGACGCCGAAGGAGACGAGGTCGCCGACTTGCAAAGGGCTCTCCTCGGGAAGCGTCATGTAGGCGTGCTGGTCGTTGAGGCCGGTGACGGTATAGCCGGGTCCGAGCGCCTGAGGCGGAGCCGCGTTGCCGCCGGGCCTCGACCAGGTCTGCGGCACCGGCATGTCGGTGTCGGATGAGACATCGCGTCGTCCCATGGTGCAGATGGCAAGCGCCGGCTCGGGCCGGGATTGCACGCAGGTCCAGACCTCGAGTGCCGGCAGCAAGCCTTGGCCGAGCTGCCCGACCGCGGGCGTGCGCTCGCTCAAGCGACGGAACATCCGGCGGTACATGCCGGAATCATGCGTGAGATAACAGCCGCTCCGCGTGAGCACCAGGCTCTCGCGGCCGAGCCGCTCGCGGGAGAAACGCTCGACCACCAGGTCGTAGAACGCCGATCCGCCGGCCGAGAGGATGATCGGCCCCGGCGCGAACAGCGTCTCGGCGACGCAGGCCTCGGCGATGCTCCCGAGGAAATCGAGAAAGCCGCGCACGCGCGCCTCCGTCTCCTCCGGTGTCTTGGCGTTGATCAGCCCCTCGAACCCCTCGACGCCCCGGAGCCGCAAGGCCGGCCCCGCGGCGGCGATGGCGCGCGCGACGTCGAGCGCGGTCGCGAGATCGCGGCAGCCCGTGCGGCCCCCGACGATGCCGCCCTCCAGCAAGAGGTTGACCGGCGCGCGCAAGGTGCGGCCGCCCAGCGCCTTGGTAAGCTGCGCCACGCCGGCGACGCTGTCGGCGAGACAGTAGAACTCGAAGTCGCCATGCGCCGCGAGCTCGTCGAGCACATAGCGGATCGCTTGCCAACCGACGAGCTGATTGGCCAGCACGATCCGCTTGATGCCCATGGCACGGCAAACCTGGATCTGCTGGGCGGTGGCGACCGTCATCGCCCACGCGCCGTGATCGAGCTGCCGCCGGAACAGCGCGGGGCTCATGGTGGTCTTGCCGTGAGGCGAGATGACCGCACCCGAGAGCTTGAGGAAGGACTGCATCCAGCGGTCGTTATGATCGAGCGCGGAGGTCTTGAGGACGGCCGCCGGCAGCGGCAGATCCTCGCGCAGGAGGTTCCAGCCCTTCGCGCCGACCTCGCGCAACGCGAACGGCGCGATGCCGCCCGGCACGCCCTTGACCAGCCCGCTCAGATTGAAACCTTCCCAGTCGAGTCCGTCCGGCATGTCGCGTCCCTCCCCAAATGCGAGGCGGCTAGGCTGGTCTCTCGGGGGGCGCGGGGTCAAGCCGCACGCTCGCTATACGATTTCGTGATCGTGCTTGCGGAAATCGGAGCGGATGGAGGATTGTAGCGGCCGAGGTGTACCCAATATTGAGCGGGAGGCCGAGCGATGCGCCGAGTTGTGGGGATGGTGCTGCTGTTGGCGATGTTGGCAGCCGTGTCGGCGTGTAGGAACACCTACATGCAAGGCGGCACCAGCAGCGGCGGCGGCGGCAGCGGCTCGATCCATACGGGCATTCCGTTCTGAGGCCTCGGTTGGGCTGCAAAGGCATGTGCGATGTCCGGCGGTTGGCTGATCGTCGCCGCGGCGCTGGTTGCGTCGACCATCTGGGCCGCCGGTGTCCATAGCCAGAGTTACACGGACCCATCCGGCAAGACTCAGCCCGTAACCGGCGTCGGCCGGGAGACCGAATCCCGCGGCCAGCCCATGGCGGTGCCGCCACCGCTTCCCGGCGTTCCCCCGGTGCTACCCGGGATCTATTCGCAGCGACCGCCCCCGGGCTTGCCGAATTATTCCGGCGCGACCGCGACTCCCGGCCAATTCGCGCCCGCGCCCAATCCGGGACCGGTCACGGGCTACGGTCCCGGCGGCATGGCGCCGGTCCCCGGCGCTCCGCCGAACCCGCCCTACAGCTATGGCCCTCCGCGCTGAGGGCGCTCGGCGCTAGGGCACCGAGCGCTACCAGCGGCGGTAATAGTCCTCGCGATCGCGATAGTAGGGGTAATAGTAGCCCGGCGCGTAATAGCCTCGGCTATAACCGGGCCCGGGCCCATAGGCCGGCACGACCACGCAGCCGCTCAGCAGGGCCAGCGCCACCACGGCAGGCACGAGTTTGGCCCAGGTTCCAAGCCTAAGGTCGCGCACCCGCAATCCCGTAATTGTCATCGCCACCTCCTGATCACAGCCGCTCCGTCGCAGGCTCGGCCATCGCATAAGATCATAGGCGGCGGAATAAAGAAACGCTCCCGTTGCGTTTCAATATTCACAGTTGCTACCTTCGGGTTAATCCCGCAATGCTAGGCGACGCGACGCGAGACGCTAGCTCATGGAGTGGCGTCGCCACGGGCCGCAACGATCGATTAACCAATATCGCCAACAATCCCGGGGCACTGCCTCCAGCGCGGGAAAATCCGATCGTGCCGACAGCCGCTGAGACCGCCGCCGCGCCCAACTCGGGCGAAGCCGCTGCCATCGATGTGACACGGCCTCGACAGGAAATTGCCCTCGCGCCGACGCTGCAGCGGATCGCCGCCGAGGGCGGCACCACCCTCTTCGGTCTAGTGAGGGATTACGCAAGGCTGGCGTTCGGGCCGGGACGCCTCAGCCTCGACGAGTACCTGGCGCTCCGCCTGTTCGACCAAAGGATCTACGCCGGCGCGGACAAGCGCGCTTTCGTGGGGCTCACGGCATCGCGCAAGATCTGGATCAAGGCGAATTTTCGCGTCGAGAATTTCGCCCTGGTCGAGAACAAGATCGCGGCCGACGCGCTGTTCGCGGCCTACGGATTTCGCACCACGCCGACCCAGGCCCTCTTCTGCAATCGGGTCGCGACGCAATCCGCCAGGCTCCTCCGGAACGAGGCCGCGCTGCGGGATTTTCTGCGCGATGCCGACCACTACCCGCTGTTCGCGAAGCCGCTGGGCGGATTTCAGAGTCTCGGCTCCGCGAGCTTCGACCGGTATGACGCCGCGCAGGACCGCTTGATCACGGTGAGCGGCCAGCCGCTGCCGCTCGACAAGTTCGTCGCGGACGTGAACACGCATTATGGCGCGGGCTATCTCCTGCAGCGGCGCGTGAGCCCGCACGCCGACGTGCGTGCGATCTGCGGCGACCGGCTTGCCACCGTCCGCCTCCTCACCGCGATCTCCGCCGGCGCGCCGCGGATCATCCGCGCCTGCTGGAAGATCCCCGCGGGCCCCAACGGCGCCGACAATTTCTGGCGCGCCGGCAATCTTCTCGCACAACTCGATCTCGCGACCGGCCGAGTGCTGCGCGTCGTGCGCGGCGTCGGCATGGCGCTCGAGGCGGTCGCGCATCACCCCGATAGCGGCGCGGCGCTCCTGGGCGCCGTCGTGCCGAATTGGGCGGCCGTCACCGAGGCCGCGCTCGAGGCCGCGAAAGTACTGCCGGATCTCAGGCTCATCGGCTGGGACATCGCGCCCGTCGACGGCGGCGCGATGCTGGTCGAGCTCAACCATACCCCTGACTTCATCCTGCCCCAGCTCGCGGACCGCCGCGGCATCCTGGACGGCGAGTTCAAGGCCTTCCTCGCGGAATGCGAGCAGCTGCGCCGCAAGTGGGAGCGCGGGCAGCGCGCGGGCTCCCGGCGGCCGGCCCTCGACGGCTTCAAGATCGATTGAGATCGCGCTCCCGAACCTAAGCGGCGGCACTTTCCTGCCGAGCCGCGCCGATCGCCAGCGTGGCGGCCACGAGCGCGTCGATATCCTGCTTCTCGGTACGGTGGTTGACGATGGCCGCGCGGATCGCCACGCGGCCGTCGATCGTGGTGGCGGAGGGCGCCGCGATACCGGATTCCTGCAGCGCGATCACGATCTCCGCGTTGAGCCGGTTGGCGTCGGGGCTCCGGTAGCCGAAGCAGACAATGTTGAGCTGCACCGGCGCCAGCAGCTCGAGCTCGGGCGTCGCCTCGATACGGCTCTTGAGATACCGCGCCAACTCGCAGCTGTGCGCGATCGCCCGGCCGATCCGCTCGGTGCCGTGGACCTTGAGGGTGAACCAGGTCTTGAGTGCGCGGAAGCCGCGCGAGAGATCGGGACCGAAATCGCAGGGCCAGGGCGAGCCCGCCGCCAGGCCGCGCGTCTCGCGCCGCAGATAGGCCGCCGGCGAGGCGAAGGCGCTCCGGTGCATCCGGCCGTCGCGCACCAGCACGAAGCCGGCGTCATAGGGCACCTGGCCCCATTTGTGGAAATCGAAGGCAAGGGAGTCCGCCCGCTCGATGCCGGCGAGCCGCGGCGCCAGCTCCGGCGCCAGGATCGCGAGCGCGCCGAAGGCACCGTCGACGTGGAACCAAATTTTCTCATGCTTCGCGACCTCGGCGAGCGCCGCCAGATCGTCGATGGCGCCGATGTCCACCGTCCCCGCGGTGCCGACCACCAGGAAGGGCGTGGCGCCCTCGGCGCGGTCGGCCGCGATCGTCGCCTTGAGCGCATCGAGGTCAATGCGGTGATGATCGTCGGTCGGAATGACCCGCAGCGCCTCGATACCGAGGCCGGAGAGGTCCATCGCCTGCGCGATGCAGCCATGGGCCGCGGCGGAGGTATAGGCCGTGAGGCGCTTCGCGCCAGCGCGCACGCCCTTGCGGCGCACGCCAGCACCAAGCGCTGAAGTGCGCGCGACCAGCACGGCGATCAAATTCGCCATCGAGGTTCCCGTGACGAAGAGCCCGGTCGCGGTGTCGGGAAAACCGAAGAGCGTGCGCATCCACTCGACGACCTGGCGCTCGACTTCGATGGGCGCGTGGTCGCGGCCGCCCAGGTTCGCATTGAGTCCGGCGGCCAGCATCTCCGCCAGCACGCCCGCGGGATTGCCGCCGCCGTGCACCCAGCCCATGAAGCCCGGATGCACATTGCCGGTGGCATAGGGCAGAACGTTCCGCATGAACTCGTGGTGAACGTCGGTCAGCTCCGCGGGAGCGCGCGGAACCTCGGAGCGGAACCGCTCCCTCACCTCGTCCGGGATCGGCTGCCAGACCGGCCGCTCGCGAATCCCCTCGATGTAGTCGAGGATGTCGTCGAGCATGCGGTGGCCTTGCGCGCGCAAGGTTTCCCAATCCTCGGGATCGAGGCTCGCGCGCGGGTCCGCCGGCGGGGTCTTCGCCATGCCGGCAGGCTCGCACCACGCGGTTAACAGAGTGTGTAGACGGGTCTCCTGGCCGCTACCCCCAAGTCCCCAGCCCTACTTGTCGCGGGCCACGGCCTCTTTGAGCTTCGCCGGATCCACCTGGATGGAGACGCCCGCCCGCTCCTGCTGCAACAGCATGGCGACACGGGAGTCGCGCCCCGCCCAGCCGCGGTTCATCGCCTCGGTCATCTCCTCGAGCGCCATGTTGCAGAGGCGCATGGGCACGCCGAGCTCGCGTCCGAGCGCGGTCGCGAGCGTCACGTCCTTGTGCGCTAGCCGCAGTGCGAAGGACGGCGGGTCGTAGGTGTTGGGCAGGAACTGGTCGACAAGCCCGTCGAAGGTGCGTCGCCGGCCTTGGGCACCCTGCCGCACCGCCTCGAAGAGCGCGAGCGGATCGACGCCGCCCTTGACGCCGAGCGTGAACACCTCGCCGAGGACCGTCTGCAAGGCATAGCCCGCGCAGTTGTGCACGAGCTTCGCGACCGAGCCCGCGCCGATCGGGCCGACATAGCGCGCGCGGTCGCCCATGGCATCGAGCAACGCCTTGTGCCGATCGAAGATCGCGCGCTCGCCGCCGATCCAAAGCGCGAGCTTGCCGGTCTCCGCGCCCTTGGGTCCGCCGCTCACGGGCGCATCGAGCATGTGCAACCCGCGCTCGGCGAAAACCGCATGGATCCGGCGCACCACCGTCGGCGAGTTCGTGGAGAGATCGAAGAACGCCGTGCCCTTGCGCAGCCCGGCTGCCAATCCGTCGGCCCCGAGCGCCACCGCCTCGACCTCCGGCGGTCCCGGCAGCGAGGTGAACACCACCTCGGCCGCCTCGGCCACCTTGCGCGGCGAGTCCGCCCAGACCGCGCCTGCCGCGATGTGCGGCTCCGCCGCCGCCCGCCGCGCGTCGTGCACAACCAGCTTCGTGCCCGCCTTCTGAAGATTGCGCGCCATATGGGCACCCATGGTGCCCAGGCCGATGAATCCTACCTGCATGCTCGCCTCCCCTCCTCTACCGTTCGTCAGCCTTGCTCGAAGACTTCTTTCGCGAGCAGCGCCGCCGACATGGCGGTGGGCCAGCCGGAGTAGAACGCGAGGTGCGTGATGAGCTCGACGATCTCGTCCTTGGTCACGCCGTTCAAGAGCGCGCGCTGGAGATGGCCGCGCAGCTGCTCGCTGCGATTGAGCGCGACCAGGGTGGCCACGGTGATCAGGCTGCGGTCGCGCTTGGAGAGGCCGGGGCGCTCCCAGACATCGCCGAACAGAACCTTCTCCGTGAGATCCACCAGCTTGGGCGCGATGGTGCGGACCTTGTCGCGGGAGGCGGTCGAGGGCGCGGGCGCTGCGGGCATATGTCTTTCCTCCTCAAACGATGATTGAGCCGACGATCATCGGCGCGGTGAGAGAGGCTAACCCGGGTTCGCGCGCCGCGGCTAGCGTGTTTGCGGGCAAGTCCGTGGTTTGACTTGCTCTGGTCGCGCTGACATGATTCCGCCGCATCGCAGCACGGACGGTATTTCATGGAAGGGTTTGTCGGGCGGCGCGGATTGATCGAGGCCAAGCGGCTTCGCGGCCTGTCTCAGCGATCGAATGCCAGGGGCGCCCTGCAGATGGGTAGCCACGTCGGTGCCCTCGTCGCGACCGGAATTGCGTTGAGCCTGAATTGGGGCACGGTGTGGGCGGTGCCCGTCTTCATGGCGCACGGCACGCTGCTGAATTTCCTCTACGCGGGCCAGCACGAGCTCAGCCACGCGACCGTCTTCCGCACGCGCTGGCTCAACGAGGCGTTCGGGCGGGCGATCGGATTCCTGATGCTCTATCCCCGAAATTTCGATCAGCTCCAGCACTTCGCCCATCACCGCTACACCCAGGACTGGACGCGCGACGGCGAGCTCGAGCGACCCCGCTACACCTTGAGGTCGTTCCTGCTCTGGGTACTCGGGCCGACCTATTGGTACTCGCGCATCCGCCGCATCCTCCGGTTCTCCGCGGGGATCGTGACCGAGCGCTATATCCGCGAAGCCGAGCGTCCCGGCCTGATCCGAGAGGCGCGGCTGCACCTCGCGGGCTATCTCGCGATCGCGGGCGTGTCGATCGCGGCGGGCTCTTGGGCCGCGGTCACCTACTGGCTCGCGCCCCTGATGCTGATGAAATGGACGCATCAGTTTCAGAACACGATCGAGCATTTCGGCCTGACCCACGCCGACGATACCTGGGTCAACACGCGCTCGACCCGGACCAACGCGCTGATGCGCTGGGTCAGCTGGAACATGCAGTACCACACGGCACATCACACCTACCCCGCCGTACCCTTCCATGCGCTGCCCGAGCTGCATCGCGAGATCGTCGCGCGCACCGGGACCGAGCCGCCCAGCATGACCTATCTCGGATTCATGGGAGCCTCGATCCGCGCGCTGTCGGGCGGCCGCGGCGAGGCCGATTATCCCGAGGACGCGACGTGGATCGCGGATACCGTTCCCGCGGGGTCGGCGGCGCCGGCGGCGCATGCCTAAGCTGGAGATCTACCAGTCGCTCTGGGCCATGGAGCTGCGCCGTCCCGACGGACGGGAGCGCACGCCTGAAGAATCTTTCGAGATGGTCGCCGAAGCCGGCTACCACGGCATGGCGATCGACCTGGCCTTCACCGACGTCGAGGCCGCGCGCAAGAACAAGCCGCTCTTCGAGAAGCACAACCTCGGCTGCCTGATCAATGCCTTCCCGCGCACGATCGAGGCTCTGCGTCCGGTCCTGCATATGGCCAAGGACTTCAACGCCTGCTTCGTCAACGTGATCGGCCAGGTGATGCCGCTCTCGGTCGAGGGCATGATCCCCGTGATCAGGCAATGGCTCGCCATGGCGGAGGAGGAAGGCGTCGAGATCCAGTTCGAGACGCACCGCAACTGCATCACGAACGACCTCTTCACGACCCTCCTGCTGCTCGACGCGATCCCGGAGCTGCGGCTCTGCGCCGACCTCTCGCATTACCTGGTCGATCGCGAGTTCTGGTATCCGATCTCGCCGGAGAACCACGGCTTGATCCGCCGCATCCTCGAGCGATCGGACTCCTTCCAGGGCCGCGTCTCCAGCCGCGAGCAGATCCAGGTGCAGATCTCCTTCCCGCAGCACCAGAAATGGTTCGATCTCTTCGCGGGCTGGTGGGAGGAAGGTTTTGCCCTGTGGCTCGGCCGCGCGAAGCCCAACGACACGCTGCGGTTCCTCTGCGAGCTCGGCCCGCCCGAATACGCGATCACCGGACCCGACGGCTACGAGCTCTCTGACCGCTGGGAGGAAGCCTTCGCGATCCGCCGGCGCGTCGAGGCGATCTGGGAGAGGTTGGCCGCCGCGGGTCACAGTTGACATCGAGATCGTTGAACGCTATATGCGTTCACTCGGAGCGAGTCGCCGAGGATAACTCCAGGCAGACGCCAATGTTAAATTTTGCGAAACGAACCCAATTCGACCCTTTCGGGTGCGATCTGCCCGTCGAACGCTGCGCGCGTATAAAAATCGATTTTGCAAATCAAAGCCAATTCTGTGAGGGGAATCAAAGACCGGGGCGTCGGCAAAGCCAATTCAAAGCCAAACCAAAGCCAATTTCGCGGCAGATCTGCCGCCCCGTTGCCCGACGGGCCGCGGATTTCTCGCCGAACGGCTGAGCCATGTATCGCTTCGACAAATCGCGGCTGGATCTCGCGCGGGAGTTCAAGGCCAACCCCTTCGGCGAGCACAGCCCGGACCTGCAGTACCTGCTCCACATCATGCGGCAGCCCGGGCGCGAGGCCTTTCACGTCCTGCTCGTGGACGAGGCCGGCAAGCGATGGACGCTGGCCCTGCTGGAGCCGGGCGGCGGCCGCGCGCCCAAGCCCACCAACACCGTCTTCACCGACCTGAAGGAGGCCGAGTGGCACGTGTTCAAGCTCCGCTGGGCGATGCTCGCCGGCGAAGAGCTGCCGATCGAGTGACGCGCCCATGAAACGCGTGATGGGTTACCCAGACCGCTGGAGCGTGGCGCCCGGCGAGACCGTGCGCTTCATGGTGAGCTGCCTCGACGCCGACCGCTACGACGCTCAGATCGTCCGCTTGAAGCAACCGGACGCCGGCCCGCTCGCGACGCCCTTCGCGCCGGAGCCCATCGCTGCCCCCTGCAACGGCGGCCATTCCGGCCGGCGCCAGACAATTCCCATCGGCTC
>JGI12269J14319_10004007_pt1 | contig 13611 bp, 20 predicted proteins | sample PeaSoiSIISIP2007_FD_14319 | JGI IMG/M metagenome (IMG submission 14319) | reverse complement strand
TTGAACATCTTCAACATGCGGTCGGTAATCAGGAAGCCGCCGACGATGTTGCTGGTGGCGGCGACCACGGCGATGAATCCGAAAACGGCGGAGAGCGTGCTTTTGTGCTCGCCCACCAGCACGATCGCACCCACCACCGCGATCGCGTCCAAGGCGTTGGTGAGCGACATCAACGGAGTGTGCAGCAGAGGCGAGACTCGCCGGATCACTTCAAATCCGATGAATCCAGCGAGCACAAAAATAAAGAGTGCGTTGATCAGGTTCGAACTGCTGTTCATCTTTCCTCCGTTCGATTTTCCTAGCTCATGGAGACCCGGGCGTCCCCGCCCGGCTGGACCCTTCGACTTCCCCCTGGGCTCCGCTCGGGGCTTCGGCAAAACCGGGCAGGCGGGCGAGACGCACTTCCCACCACCGTAAGAACCATCAACCGGCCACGGGTGCCAGTGCGGGCAAAGTAAAAAACTCGCGAACCCGGGCGTTCACAATCTCGCCACCGTGGGTGAGCAGAGTCTCGCGAACGATTTCGTCTTCGAGATTCAGATTCAACTTTTGATCTTTGATGAGGTGAGTCAGGAACGCAGTGATGTTGCGGGCGTACATCATGCTCGCGTGATAAGGCACGCCGGAGGCCAGGTTGATGGCTCCGATAATGGTCACACCATGTTTTACGACGGTCTTGCCGCCATCGGTGATCTCGCAGTTGCCGCCACGTTCTGAGGCCAGATCGACGATCACCGAACCGGGCGCCATTCCCTTCACCATATCCTCGGTTACCAACACCGGCGATTTTTTCCCCGGAATCACCGCCGCCGTGATCACCACATCGCTTTCCTGTACTACTTTTCCGAGCAACTCGCGCTGCCGGCGATAGAAGTCTTCATCCTGCGCCCGGGCGTATCCTCGAGCGTCCTGCGCGTCTTTCGCCTCGATGGGAAGCTCGACAAAACGTCCGCCGAGACTCTGCACCTGTTCCTTCGCCGCAGGCCTTAAATCGTAAGCCGAAATCACCGCGCCCAGGCGGCGCGCGGTGGCGATGGCCTGGAGTCCAGCAACGCCGCAGCCGATCACGAACACGCGGGCGGGTGTGATGGTTCCAGCCGCGGTGGTGAGCATGGGGAAGAAGCGCGGGTGGGAATCGGCTGCCACCAGCACCGCCTTGTATCCGCAAACGGTGCCCATCGAGGAGAGCGCGTCCATGCTTTGGGCGCGCGTGGAACGGGGCATCAACTCCACGGCAAACGCGTTGACGCCAGCGTGCGCGATCTCCTGCAGGATGTCCGGCGAACCGAAGGGACGCAGAAATCCGACGAGGATCTGCTCGCGGCGAAAAAACGGCATATCCTGCTTCCCCACCACGTCGTTGGAACCGTAGCAAAGAATCTGCACGACGACGTCAGCGGAAGCAAACACGGCAGCGCGGTCCGCAATGATCTTCGCGCCCTTGTCGGCATACTGAGAATCGGGATAGCCGGCCTCGATTCCAGCACTGGACTCTATGTGAACTTCAAAACCCGCTTTGGTCAGCGTCGGGAGGACTACCGGCACGAGCGCAACCCGCCGCTCCCCCGGATAACTTTCTTTCGGCACACCGATAATCACGAGGCCCTGCCTATTTAGCAATCTTGTGTCGCGATTGAGAAGATCGGAGCCGCCTGGCTCGCATCAATCCTACTCTTGCGGGCAACTTCTAAGGAACCGACAATTTTAGTTGAGCGGAGGGAACGCGCGCAAATAGCTACCGCTTCTGGTCCCAGGCTTAGGTCTTAGGTGTCAGGTCTTAGATGTCAGGTCTCCGGAAAGCCAGGAACAAGGTCTTCCTAAGACCTGAGCCTAGCACCTGAGACCTATTACGGCAGCGAGAGACTCAACCGCAAGCCGTCATCATCATGGCATGCGGCGATGTCGGCGCAGTTTTGGACGATCCAATCGGCGCCGGCGTCTTCGAGGTCACGGCGGATCATGGTCGTGAGGAATGCAATCACTCTGGCGCCGGCGTCCTTTCCCGCACGAACTCCAGCGGGCGTATCTTCTAACACGATGCAATCGGAGGCGGCAAACCCAAGCTTCGCCGCCGCTTTCAGATAGGGCTCGGGATCGGGCTTGCCGATCTTCACGTCGCTCGCGGTGATCATGGTCTTGGGGATGGGCAGGCCCGCGGCCCGCAAACGCACCTGGGCCAGCGGGCGCGTGCATGAGGTCGCAATGTTCCAGCGTTCGGGAGGCAGAATGTTCAGGAGTTGCCGAGCGCCCGGCAGCAGAACCACACCATCGAGGTCTTCCATCTCCCGGCGTTCGACTTCGCGATCTTCTTTGTCGAGAACGGCGCGGTCAATTTCCGCGTTGGGCAACAGCTCGCGGATGGTGGTTCGACTCGGGCGCCCATGCGCCATGTGGACCACCGTCTCCGGATCCAGGCCATGCTCAACCGCCCACCGCTGCCAGACCCGCGCGACCGCAGGAGTGGAATCGATGAGCACGCCGTCCAAGTCAAACAGCAGGCCACTGCAGCGGATCGCGATCATTGCATCCAATTTACACTGCCTGGGAGGTGAAGGTTCGGGGGGCAGGCACCCCGTTCGGCTGGCTCGATTCAAGCCCAAGCGACAAGTCGGTGACAGTCACAACCTCCGTAAACTCAGGGCCGGTTGCGGCTTCCGGGGCCGGCGGGCGAATGCCAGGCGGGCGGGAGTGGTGAGCGCGGCAGGAATCGAACCTGCGACCCACGCCTTAAAAGGGCGTTGCTCTACCACCTGAGCTACGCGCCCTCACCTTTAGAATCAAACGATTGCAACATTCGTACCCGATGCGTGGGAACGAATGGGAACAATCATTCGACTGACCTTCCGTTGTGCCGCGCGTTTCACCGGCATGAGACCTTGAGTGTAGGTGTCCAGCGTCACCTTGCTGTCCGCGTGCCTCAATGACTCCTGTACCGTCTTCACGTCCTCACCGTTCCCTTTCAGGAGTGTTGCGAACGAGTGTCTGAATACGTGCCAACGAACGTGCTTCACAATCCCGGCCCGAAGTGCAGCCGGGCGGATGTGTTTTGACATCGCACTGGAAGGCCACAGCGGTTGTGTGCCGTGCTTCTCAGGGGACGCAAAAACGTAATCCGTGTCTTGATTGTAAGGGCAGTGTCCTCTCCAGTCCAGCAACGCATCGGCCAAAGCCGTGTCGAGTGGCATTGGCTTCTGCGAAGTCTCGGTTTTTAACGCGCCGATATGCTGACAGACGACTGCTCTGCGGAGATGAATTTCCCGAGCCGTGAAGTTCACGTCCCCCCACTTGAGCGCAAGCAGCTCACTGACTCGCAACCCGGTGACGGCGGCCATGAACGCCATTGCGTAGTACGGGCCGTCCAGTTCAGACAACAGCGCACGTAGTTCCTTGGCGGTTAAAACCTCGGGCGTGCTCTGCCGCTTTGCGGATTGCCGCACCAACTTGATTGGGTTGCGGTCTGTCAGCTCATGCCGCATCGCATGAGTGAAAAGGGCAGACATGATGTTCCGCAACTTGGCCTTGGTGCCGGGGGCCAGGGGCAGCGTTCGCAGCCAATCCTCAACCGCTACGGTCTTGACCGTTGAGAGGCGGTGATTACCCCACGCGGGAACAATCCGGTTCTTGAGATAACCCCGGTACGTCTTTCGCGTGGAGTACGATTTGCTGCTATCCTCGGGCAATTCTTTCTCCGTGTAATGGGTCACCAATTCCGCAATCGTTCGCGGTGATTGAGTGCCCCGGTTCATGTTGGCGCGGAGTGGTTCGCAAGCCTTGAGCGCGTCTGATTTGGTTGGGAACCGCTCCACGGTGCCTATCTGCTCTTTCCGGTTCGTCTCCCCGTCTCGCCATCGAAAGACCCAGACACTCGGTCCGGCCTTCCGCCGCTCACGGTACAGACAACCCGCTTGATACCGTCTGCTCATTGAATCCCCTTTCGGATTTGAGCAGGCGAGTTCTGGCCCGTTGAATGTAACACGAGCCACGCGGACAGCTCACTGGCCCGAAAGCGCCAATAACGCCCGATGCGGTAGGCAGGCAGTTGGCCGCGCCGCGCCATGCGCTGCACAGTCTTCGGATGCAAGCCGCCCAAGAATTGCGCGGCCTCCGTGTCGCTCAACAGCGGTTCGTAGTTCACGTGATGCGGACTCCATCTTTCGGGCCTCCCCTCCCGGTGCTTCTAATGCCACTTTCCCCGCGTTTGCAGCCCCGTGGGCGTGCCACACCACCGGGCAGGCCGCGCAGCATGGGGTCAAATTGGACTTTCGCCTTTCATTCGCATTTCCAAAAATTGCCCGTGTGTGTAAATAAAGGATTTACGGAGGCTTTTATAGGGACCCTGTTTAAGATTCTGATGGCCGGGGGGTCATTAGAATCATAGACATACATTAGAATGCCCACCGCTTCTTAGGTGCTGCCTCTTCCTTCGCTATCACATCAGGCCACGGCCCCACGTGACTCTTGTCCTCTATAGTCTTGACCGCGTGACAGGGGCGGCACAACCCTTGCAGGTTGCTCTTCAGAAAGTAACCCGCGTGCCTGTCAAACGGGTACCGTCCGCTGTCCCGCGCCTGTTGGATAGCCACGTCTGCCGGTGCAATGTGGTCCACCTCCCTGGCTATGCTGAGCTGACACCGCACACACATGGGGTTGGATTGGAGAACTGACGCGCGGACGCTGTGCCAACGTGCGCCTGTGACCAGCTTGTTCAGCTCGGCGTCATACACACCACGGCCTGTTGCCTGATGCTCTGCAATGCCATCATCCGCATTACGCGCAGCACCACGCTCTGCGCGGCACTCATCACAGAACTGCACACCGTCCGGTACCTTGCTCTGGCATCCGCTGCACAATCGCATGGTCATTCCACTCCAGGGGTGAGCAGCGGACTATTCGCAAACCATTTGCTCCATTTTCTCTCCATCCCGCGCGCCGCGTCATAGTTCTCGTTGAGCGTGAGTGCGTCATTGTAGGCGAGGCTCTCCAGGAGCACCCGGATAGGTTCTCGGGGCTTCAGGGACTTCACCCATTCCCGGACCGGGGGCGGATACGGGCGTCCATTGATGCTGGATCCCTCGGCGAAATGATATAGGTCAACGTGTCGGACCTCGTGGGTAGTCGGGTCCACGAGCGCATAGGCTTCGTAAGACTCGGCAGCCGCATGGGCGGCGGGTTCGCCGCAACCGGCGAGATACAGCTCATCGCAGGCGGCTGAGCAGCATCCATAGCAATCAAGGTCCGGCGTCTGCCGCTCACACATCCGGCATTCGGTTGGCATCTCGGAGGGTGGGTCGTCTTGTTCTGTATAGCTCATTGGTCTTCCTTGGCGGGTTGCGTCTGAGCTGTGGTTAGCAGCTCACGTTTGATGAACGCTAAGCGCACCACCGCCCTCCAAGCTTCCGTACTGAGCGTCTCTTGCCATTGCGCCCACAACCCGCATAACACCGGGTCAATAGTCATCAGCACGTCGGGAATCTCTTCGATTAAGTCCCGTTGCGCCCCACACAAGATGGCCGCGTGGATGACTTCCTGTTCCTTGGTAGGCAGCGTGCGCAAGCGGCTGAAAAACTCCGCCTGCGCGTGGTCAATGTTTGGGGTTAGTCGCAGCATACGGTCCCCCCAAGTGCAGCCGTGTCCGGCGCAAGACGGCGCATCTTTGCCAGTCCGCCCCCTCGTATGAATGCGCGTAGCTGGTCCCGGTCAGTGGTGAATGGCTGTTCGGCAAGCCCGGAGATGGTCACACATTCGCCGGAGATAGCCGCATCCACACGTCGCTGTGCTATCTGACGCTCTAACTCCCGGAGTTCGGCACTCAATTGGTCATGCCTTGTCTGAAGTCCTTCGGCTGTGACACGAGTGGTGCCATTCCCACCTTGCGGTATTGCTCTACGCGGGGGAAGTCCAAGCCGCCGGGCCGCCCGATGAGCGGCCATGACATTCTTACCCATGCCGTGCAGCCTAATTACATCGGTCAATCGCATCTCGGGGTTGCAATAGTCCCGGATGAAACTGGCGATACGCTCTTTCTCTTTTCCTGATTCCCAAAACATGATGACTGCCTTTCCCCTCCCCCGGTTTCCAGCGCCGTCTAATTGGCTCCGTGAATCAGTACCTAAGACGCTCAGCGATACAACCCGCTGCACATTTGGATAAGTCCGGCTTGAGTTTGAGCCACAGACCGGCGAGACCGGGGTCCGCGTTCACCAAGTCCTCAATCATGGCTGACTCGGAATACGAGGCCGGGGGAGACTTTTCCAGGTTCACAAAGTACGTGGAGTTGAACGCCTCCAGGATCCGGGCAATGTGGTTGCCCTCGGGATGGTCTGCAAACGGGTTGAACTCGGTATTCTGAGCGCGTTCGACAAACGCCTCCACCGTCTCCACGATGTTGGTTGTTTCAGGCTCCCGGATGGCGTACTCGCTGCCTCCGTCATAATCCACGCGCAAACTCTCCGTGCTCTTCGTGCTTTTTGTTGCCATGTGAAATGCCTCTTTTCTGCCGCGCTGTGGCGGCGGTTGCCTACTTGGAGAACTGGACGTTCTGGCCTTCGGGAGCGGCTTCAACGTCGTATAAGCGGGTGCGCTCTTGGCCGTCCTTCACCACGGTTCCGAATGTCAAGACCACCTGCTTGCCGATGAGCACTTGAGAATCGAACTCATCCGGGACGGTACCGAGTATTTTGGTGAGCACCGCGCTGAGTTTCGATTTCTCGTGGAGCGAGGCGGTCAACGTCTGTGAAATGCGCTTCTGCCTTCCGCTGGAGTCGCACTCCGCAAGAACGTACACAATCCGGCACTGTGCCCTGTCACCAAACTTCGTTTCCTGTGTGCCGATGTCTTCAAACTTCGCAATCACAGCCGGTTGCTTCCCGGCGTCCGCCTGTTCGTACTTCGACTCGCCTTTCTTTAACTGCATAGTTACTCCTGTTCTGCCGGATAGGGACGGCGGCCCGGTTAAAGTCCGAAATTCTCTCTCTGCTCCGCGCTCAGATATGGGATGAGCCGGTCCCGCTGCCACGGTTCCATCCCGGATACCTGCTCCTGGTCAGAATCTCGGGTGCTGACCCGCAAGCCCAAGGCCGTGGGGTCGTGCTCGACACCGCACACTTGCAGCCTCCAGATGACCAGACACGCCTGCTTGGGACTCAGTGCCCCGCGCCCGGACCACTGCTTTTGCATACTGGCGAAGTCGAAGTCCCCGTCCACCTCCGCCAGTTGCTCCAGGACTGCGGTCATAGCCCCTGGACCGCCGTCTTGGTCCCAATCCCCATCTAAGCCGGTCGTAATTGGCATCTTTTTGCCTCCGTGCACAGATGCACACACGATGTGCACACCTCTCTATACATAATTTTCTTTTTTCTCTATAGAAGGGGTTGAAGAAGTCGTGTGCACGTGTGCACGTCACAGGAATTTGACCCCGGACCAGCCCCATTTCCGGTTTCCCTTCGGCCCTTTCTGCATCCGCTCACCGCCTATCTCCGTCAAGGCGCGCGCCAGAGCCTTCCCAGCCGAGGTGCTTGCCCCAGCCTCGCCAACCCGTTCGACATACGCTTTGAACGCCTCAAGCAGCTCCACATTGGATACAAAATCGTCCGCTGCACCCCTGGTCACCATCTCAGCGCAGAATCGCGCCGCGTAGTCGGTGACCCTGAATAACGCGGCACTGGACCGCTTCACAGATTCCGGCGTGATTAGACCGTGTTTGAAAACTTCGGCACCTGCCCGGACCAGCTTGGCAAGGATGCCGGTGTATTCCGCCCGGAGCTGCTCTTTGAGCCGGGGGTTACACCGTTTCCCCGTGAATTTCTCTTTGAAGTCAATGTACACAGCCCGGTCCCGCATAGCCGTGGTGTTTTCCAGCACCATGACTCCGTTCTGGGCAATCCACAGCGTCCATGTCTGCCGGACGTTCTTACGGGGCTTGTACACGTCGCACCCATTGCCGCCGTCGCCGCCGGACAGTTCTTTCAGGAAGGAATTGTCCACATGCTCCCCGGCTGACTCATTCACCTCAGACAGCACCACCACCCGCCTTCCGTCAAAGGCACCATAGATGCGTTTCTTATCAGTCTCCGAATGCTTCCCCCGGACAATCACATCGCTGCCCATAGACAGGCTGTAACTGCCTCCGAGGTCAAACAGCACTTTCGTGACGGTCCCTTTGCCGTTGCGCCCCCGCTCCCGCTCATCGGAGGCAACCGGGGAACCTAATATGATTACAATCTCCAACCGAGCTGACCCGGACAGTGAGTAACCCATGAGTTGCTCCAGGAACGTCACCCGGTCCGGTTCATTGCTCATAATCTCCAACACCGTTTGGTCCCACAGCGGAGTGGGCATGGTGAAGTCCACCGGCACCTTGAGCCGTTGAGTAAGCCGGGCCTCCCGCCCCGAGTCCATGATGGTTGCGGTCTTGAGGTCTATAACTTGCGCCACGAGCTTGCCATCTCGCGTAATCGGTTCAACTCCAAGCACCCACGGGTCAACGTCAAAAGATTCCGTGGACACGCACGTCGGCCCGGATTTGCCGAGATGTCCAAGGACGATGTGCCGGACACCTTGCTGGTATCGGGCAGCGAGTAACTTCTGCCGGTAGTCCTGTTTCTTCGATTCCGGGTCAGGGGCCGGAAGCGTCCGGCTTAGATCGCGGCACACATCGCTGATACATGCGTCCAGCCCCCGTGTGCCCCCAATCCCCCACCGGCTGCCGTGCCACGTGGCAAGTTCCCCGGATGCTCCTGCGTCATGCACCCAGAGAAAGTTGCCGTCGTGCATGGAGCAGAAGTACCGGGCTATGGCATCTTCACTGGAGTTATCCGGCCCGAGACCAAACGCGCCCGTTTCCACTTCCGCTGCCACGGGCAACGCTGCTTCGTCTTCCTCCCATGCCTCTTCAATTGGTGCTAAGTTGTCTTCGTTCATCATCTCTTCCACTTGATTTTCCCCTCCAGGCGCATCGGCCCGTGTTTCTGCTCTACTGCTTTTGACCATTGCCCCCAGCCGAGCGACTTACAACGGGAGTGAAAGCACTGCACACACCGAATCCCATCCGCCGTGATACCCACCCCGCCGTCATGGTCGTCATGCAAGAGACAAGGTGACGTAAGGACCAGCGTCTTGCCGCCCGTGGTCTTGACCGCCGTAATCGTTGCGCACACATCTTCCGCGTAAGCAGTAAACCGCCTGACAAATTTCTCCACTGCTTGCGGACGGGCGGCTCCATCACCCACGGACTTAATCGGGGTGCTGAATCGCTTGTACAGTGCCTCTATCTCGGCTTGACGTGGCATCAACTCCCGTGGCGTGCCGTCCAGGTGCTTCCCGGTGAAAGTGTGGAAGGCACCCGCGCCTCGAATCTCGCCGGAGAACTCCCCGGCCACAAAGCCAATGTTCGGACCCGACAGCGTGCTGCGCGTCAGTATCAGCAAACCCGTTCCCGATGGCGTGATTTCCGTGTAGGAATCCAGCACCGCGACAATCGCCATTGCTTCAGGAAGGATTTCCCCGTCCACGATCACATCGTCTAAGTCGGTGCTGGTAACGCCGTCCCCGGTTACAACCCCGACGCCAGAGAATTGAGAAACGACAGCCATGCACTCGGCATACGTGCGCCATGTGGCCCGGTTATTGTTCTGCGCGTGGTGACCGTCAGGCTGACGCGGGACTTTCGTGTCCCTGCCCTTGACCACTTCACGACGCCACATCACCCACCGGCATTGGTCCTTCAGTTCGTCCAGGGTCACGCCGTTTCACTTTCAAAGGTCATCTCCGCCTGTGCGGACTTGGGTTTCTCCGGTGCAAATCCATGCGCAAAGTGAATGATGACGTTTCGCTTCGTCTGTTCATCCCATCGGGTCATATATCGCGGGACGCCTCCGGGGAATCGCTTTGTGCTTTTCCCGTGCCCGACTAAGACGCGGACCAGTTGCCCACGTTCAACAAGCTCCGCGAAGCGGGGACTGACTGAGTGGGGCCGGTGCTGCGGAATTGCAGCCGAGGCTTCGTTAATTGTGATACCGCGCTCCCGTGCTTCGTGTGCGATAGCCAAAACTCGGGCGCGGAGTCTTGCCGCAAGTGCCCCTATCGCGTCTGCGGATGCGTGGCTGGTTTCCGGGTCGGTGTTGCGAACGGTCATAATTTCCTTTCAGTCCTCCCTTACCTACTTCCGATACCAAGTCCGCAAGGGACTGAGAACATTGAAAAATGGCTTTTACTCCCGGCTTGGGCTTGTGGTAGGCTGTATTTGGTGGTTTGTTGTCTCTGGGGAGGGACTGGAGATGGTCCGATGTCCAAGAAAGACCCGGTTCTTGTTGCCCTTGGCGAGTCCCCCGAGGCGTGGAGCGTGTTTCTGTGGAAGACCTACGGCATTGCCGAAGAGCCGCAACCTCGGTATGAGATAGGTGAGTCTTCATTCGTCTGCAGCGAGACTGGCCAGACGGTTCCATTGAGCGAAATCGCCGGAGCGCGGGGGGTAGGCAGTCACACGCAACAGACTGATGCGCTCCAATCGCTGCACCTGGAGTCTGGCGCTAACGCGAATGTGAAGCTGTCCCCGGCGTGGCTGCGCTACTTGGAGTACATGGACGTAATCGCGGAAGCATTTTCCCCCAAAGACAAAGGCGCGGCCCTGAAGCAACTGGCTTTGACGGACGCGCGGTCACGCTTATTTCGGGAGCAGCCGCCCGAACGGTTCCAACCGATGAACGCATCCCTCGGAACGCCTGCCGAGTTCCGGGAACGATGGGTCTATGGCGAGTTAGAAATTCGCGTGCGTGCCCCGAATCGTCGGGACCACGTTTTTGAAATATGGCGGTTGCCTCCCGCTGAGCCGGAAGACCTGGACGAAGCCGGGGAACCGAGCGGCCAATGGTGTGGTCCGCGCGGCCTTGATTGCCTCTAAGCCGAGAATCAAGCGGCTATAATCTAAGCACCGTGGACGTTGTTTTCAAAATACTCGGCGCTTTGGGGGCGGTTCTCGGCGGATGGGCGCTGATTCGCTCTTACTGGCTGACGCGCCCAAAACTCACACTTCTGCAAAAGTCCGACAAGGGGCATAACAAATACGACGGAAACCTGTGGGCACCGGAGGTGTTCGTCTCCAACCGGAGCAGTCAGGGTAACGCTGTTGTGCGGTGGCGAGCATGGCTGAAGGGCAAAGACAGCACACTGACGGAAATCAGAGTGTGAGAGGGTAGAGTCACAGATTCAAAGACTGGGGAAGTGGACTGGGCTTTCAATACCACGCCCGTCAACTTGGGGCCTCACGCTACTATTCCATGCAAATTGGCGTTCTTGGAGATTAGGAAACCAGACAACGCAGCGCCGCTTGAACTGAGGTTAGAAGCCGAGGACATATTCGGCAAACACTATTTCTGTTGGTGCAAACACCCGCTGTGAAACGGTATCACTGCTACGGGGGATGACCGCGTGCTATGCTGTGCCGTTTTAGGAGTCCCCATGATAAATCCGGGGCTTCTCGGCCATGTGTCCTCCGTTGGTTGTCCGTAAGGGCTGAAACAACCCTTACGGATAAAGAGAGGGCGGCCCGGGGATATAATCCGCGTGAGGTGGTTTGTGAAAAGCCAACCAAGTTGTCCGTGCAAAGGGGAACACTGCAAGCACCATGCTCGCGGTGAGCCGTGCCCTAATCCTCCGGTGGCCCAGGCTATGCCCATAGCTGCACCCACGGGGACGCCAATCTCTGGTACGGCCTTCGGCTACTGCCAGGAATGTTTGCACAACCATGTGGTGCATTCCGAGGGCGCATCTTAGGGCCGCCTGTGAGGATCCGGGCGGCGCACGCGGCGGCGGCGCAAAATGAAAAGACTCCAGCGGGAGCGTGTAGGACGAGCGTGATATTATCGCGCCGATGCACACAGCACTTCTGGTTGTGGCCGGACTGCTAATGGTGGGAATCTGGAGCGCAGTTTTCGAGCAACTAGCTATGCGGCAGCATCCTTACGCCGCACGTATTCTGGCGGTTGTCATAGTGATTGCCACGGCCTACACTCACTCATGGATGCGCTTGGGAGTTGCAACGGCCCTTGCTGTGCTTTTTCTCGCCGTGCGGCGCGGTTGGCGAAGGCGGAGTCAGTGAAGAAAATACTACTCTGGCGGGATGTGGCTGTTGGCGTTGCTGCAATAATCGGGCTTCCGCTCTTGGTTTATCACAATCTTCACGACAAGACTTTTCTGATATTCACTTGCCTATTTGTGTCCGTCATCTTTGTTCCACGGACGCTACACTCGCTGATGTTACTGATTGATGAGACGGTCACCGGGCACCCACCGGCTGCTGGACACAAGAACGGCAACTAAATTCCGGTTTAGCCAACAATTCGCTGCTCGTGTTCGCATTTAGGTGTGGTGCAACGCCAAATTTCCGTTTCTTGCTCGGTCTCGCTGAGGTACATCGGAGTCTTGCACTTCGGGCACCGCTGCTGGAATTTCTCAGCCAAACGACGCCCATCAAGCACATCCAAGTACCCAAGTCCGTCAGTAAAATACCGCGTGCAATCCGGTTCGCAGCATCGAAGTGCGGTTTCCTCAGTGGCAATATCAGTAAACTTGACCCTCACTTTAACCATGCGGGTCTTGTGCTTGTCACATCTGGCCTCACCGGCCTCTTCATCGGGCATTTTCGGCACCTTCGTTCTGAACGGGGCGTGGGAACGAATCTGGGAACGGGACCAGTACCCGCCTGCTCTAAACGTGCCTTTCCGTTCCCAAGATGCCCGTTAACTCTCTGATTCTACGTCCCTGCGAGACTTAAAAGGGCGTTGCTCTACCAACTGAGCTACGCGCCCCACCAATTTCAATCTAACACAATTTCTGCGCGAATTTTCCCGGCAGCTGTTTCTTAGAAGCCATTGCGTTGAGCATGGAGTCGCCCGCTCGCTCGACTCTACGCGGCCTCCATTGCGCGCCCGGTGCGCCGTGACGTGCCCGGCGCAAAAGCGATACACTCTGCTTTCATGCTGCGTTCCCGTTTCTTCTGGGCAACACTTGCTTTCCAGGTTTGCGCGATTCTGTCCTGCGCGATTTTGTCGCCGACGCTGAGCGACGCTTCGAAAAAGAAGGAGTTGCCCACCGTGCGCTGGACCGCGGGCGCGCCCGGTTGCGCGTTCGAACGCGGCGATGATGGACGCTACCGCTGGACGATGACCGGGAAAGACCTCACCGTGACGCTGCTCGTGGATTCTCAGGAACTGACAAAGAGCCGCCGCCGCTTCTATCACCTCCTCGGCGTATACGTGGCTGTGACTTACACCGGTCAGGACAAATTTGAGTTTCCGGCTGACCTGCGGATCGCCTTCCTTCGTCATCACGACGTTCTTGAGGGCTTTGAGGATCCCACAGAACTCTCCAACAAATTGCAGAACGACTTGGATACGCTGGTCTTCCAAACCGAGCGCCAGATCAAGAAGAATCCCACAATTACCGAAGAAAAGACGGCTCACTTAAGAGAGTACGAAAAGGAAGCTGCCGAGTTCATCGAGTTTCTAAGCACGCAAAGCCTCGATCCCAGCACAGTGATGCTGACCCCGGGCAATCCCGAAGCCCACGGCTGGGTCTTCTTCGCGACCAGCAACAAATGGATCGGTCCGTGGAAAG
>JGI12269J14319_10004005_pt1 | contig 13615 bp, 10 predicted proteins | sample PeaSoiSIISIP2007_FD_14319 | JGI IMG/M metagenome (IMG submission 14319) | reverse complement strand
CTCTCGCTTCGCCCACACGCGCTGGTGGCCGGCCAGCGAAGCCCGACTCTGGCGCATCGGGCCGCAGTCAATCACTGGCGCGAACGGGACGCGCCGAACGCGCCCAAAACCCATTCGCCGCGAAGGTGTTACCTAGCAGCCTGTCGGACTTAACGGTGGGTGCGGGATCATCAGATGCGAGATAATCACGTGCGGTTTCCTGTGGATTGATAGGCGCCATGAGCAACTTTCGCACGATCAACCGCGACACCGGGTTCTTGCTGCCACCGTCGGTGGACGAGTGGTTGCCGCAGCGACATTTGGCGCGCTTTGTGGTGGAAGTGGTCGACGGACTGGATCTGTCGGAGTTGGTGAAGGCTTACCGTGGCGCGGGCTCGGCGTCCTATCACCCGGCGATGCTGCTGGCGCTGCTGATCTACGGCTACGCCACGAAGGTGTTTTCCAGTCGGGCCGTGGAGCGTGCGAGCTACGACTCGGTGGCGTTTCGTTTCATCGCCGGTAACGAGCATCCCGACCACGACACGATTGCGGCGTTTCGCCAGCGCTTTCTTGGGCAGATCGAGGCCTTGTTTGTCGAGGTGCTGAAGCTGGCGCGCACCATGGGGATGCTCAAGCTCGGCACCGTGGCGCTGGATGGCACCAAGGTGCATGCCAATGCGAGCCGGCACAGTGCACTGTCGTACGGCCATGTCAAGAAGATCGAGAAGCAGCTGAAGAAGGAAGTCAAAGAGTTGCTGCGGCTCGCCGAGCAAGCCGACGAGGCCGACATCCCCGACGGGATGTCGATTCCGGAGGAACTGGAACGGCGCGAGTTGCGCCTGGCGGCCATTGCCGAGGCGAAGGCGAAGCTCGAGGCGCGGGCCGAGGAGCGCTTGGAGCGCGACCAAGCCGAGCACCAGACCCGATTGGACGCCCGCGCTGAGCAAGAGAAACGCACCGGCAAAAAGCCGCGCGGCCGCCCGCCCGAGCCGCCAACCGGGGGCGTGCGGGAGCAGGATCAGATCAATCTGACCGACGAAGACTCGCGCATCATGAAGGTTGCGGGCGGCGGCTTTGATCAGTGTTACAACGCCCAAGCGGTGGTGGCGACGGGCAGCTTGCTGGTTGTGGCCACCGCAGTCACCCAGGCGGCCAACGACAAAGAGCAGCTGGTGCCGATGATCGAGAAGCTCAAGGCGCTGCCGCAGGAACTGGGTCGCAGCAAACGGATACTCGCCGACAGTGGGTATCTGAGCGAGGCCAACGTCGAGCAGTGTGCGGCGGCCAAGATCGAGCCGCTGATTGCCATGGGTCGGCAACGCCATCATGTCGGCTGGAAGCAGCGCTTCGTCGCTGCTCCCCGATCTCCACCCGACTCGGCCACGTCGATGCAGAAAATGGCGCATCGGCTCAAGACGCCGCGGGGTAAAAAGCTCTACGCGTTGCGCAAGCAGACCCCTGAACCGGTGTTCGGTATCATCAAATCGGCTATGGGCTACCGCCAATGTTTGCTGCGAGGGCTCGAAAACGTCAAAGGCGAATGGAATCTGGTGACGATGAGCTGGAACATCAAACGAATGTTCGCGCTGCAGCCCTGCTGAGAGGGCACGGCGAAAATACGGCCGCGCATTTTCAATCAACATCGACATGAATCCACACCGCTACAGGCTTTTGTCCGTTTAACCGAGGACCTCAGTCCGACAGGCTGCTAGGTCTCCGGAATAATCTGTTACCCATGTGCCCGGTAAGGACCCGAGCAGAGGTGGTGGGCCCGCTGGGATTCGAACCCAGAACCAAGGGATTCACTGGTCCCCGCAGTTTCCCGCGGGAGTGGACTATCTCTTCACCCTCGGCTGCACGCCGGGACGGCGTGCAACTCGGTCGGGTGCGGGACGCTCATGCCTGTCATCAAGGGCCCTCGGGTCCTGTCGACCCAGCCCCCAGGTAGTCTCTGCACCTTCCGGCGGTGCACCGCCGGCTTGGCTCAGGGTTGCCATCCTGCTTACGGCAGGGTCAGGGTTCCCTGAATTCATCCCGTCCACTTCGCGCCTTACGGCGCGAAGGCACCTTCCCGACATCGCGAGTCGATGAGTCCCCTGCTCTAACCGTTGAGCTACAGGCCCGGGCCGGAGTCTAGCAAGCCGCCGCCGCCACCGGTGGTGCTCGCGGTCGCGATGCCCGGTACCACCAGGATGGGACGGTCGGGCTGACTGCCGCGTGCAGGCGCGACCGGCCCCGGGGGCGGTGGCGCCGCTGCGGCTCGTCAACCGCCAGCGTGCCGCATGGCGGAGCGGACGCCATGCCCGCCGGCCGTTTACACTCACTGGATGAGCCCCCTCGTCATCGCCGTCGTTCTGATCCTCACCGCCAGCGGCGCCGGGATCGTCGGCTATCTGCTCGGCGCCAGCCGGCGCGCGGCACGGCTCGAGGAGCGGCTGCTGACCGAAACGGGCCTGCGGACGGCGGCCGAGGCGACTGCCCGGCAGCTGGACGGCCTGCGGTCCGAGATCGCCATGCGCGAGGCGGAGCTCGAGCGGTTGCGGGCCGAGGTACGGACGCTGGGCGAAGGCAAGCGGCAGCTGATGACCGAGCTCGAGGCGCGCGAACGCGCCCTTGCCGAGCAGCGTGCGCTGCTCGACACGGCGCAGCTGAAGCTGTCCGACGTGTTCCGGTCGCTCGCCGCCGAGACGCTGCGCGCCAACAATCAGCAGTTCATTGACCTGGCGAAGTCCCAGTTCGAGACGCTGCGGGAGGCGGCGCGGGGCGACCTCGACAGGCGCCAGCTCGGTTTCCAGCAGCTCGTCGAGCCCGTCCGCGAGTCCCTCGAGAAGGTGCAGGCCCGGATCGGCGAGATCGAGAAGGACCGGGTCGGCGCGTACAGTCAGCTGCTGCAGCAGGTTGAGGCGCTCGCGACCGGGCAGGCTGATCTCAAACGCGAGACCGGCAATCTCGTCGGCGCGCTGCGCCGTCCGAGCGTGCGCGGCCGCTGGGGCGAGGTGCAGCTAAAACGTGTCGTCGAGCTCGCCGGCATGCTCGACCAGGTGGACTTCGTGGAGCAGGAGCAGGTCGCTTCCGAGAGCGGTGATCTGCGACCTGACCTCGTCGTCAAGCTGCCTGGCGGCAAGAGCCTGGTCGTCGACGCGAAGGCGCCGCTCGAGGCCTATCTCGAATCGCTGGAACTGGCCGACGGGGCCGCACGCACCCAGAAGCTCGCCGATCACGCGCGCCAGATCCGCGACCATATCGCGAAGCTGTCGCTGAAGCAGTACTGGGACCAGTTCGAGAATACGCCGGACTTCGTCGTGCTGTTCATTCCTGGCGAGGTCTTCTATAGCGCGGCGCTCGAGCAGGATCCGGGACTGATCGAGGCCGGAATCAGCCGCAAGGTCATCCTCGCGACACCCACGACGCTGATCGCGCTGCTGCGAACCGTCGCCTATGGTTGGCGCCAGGAGGCGCTTGCGGAGAACGCGCGCGGCATCGCGGCGCTGGGCAATGAGCTGTATGAGCGCATCCAGGTCATGGCTGGGCACTGGAGCAGCATGGGCCTGGGCCTGCGGCGCGCCCTCACGGCCTACAACGATGCGGTCGGCTCGCTCGAGTCGCGTGTGCTGCCGGCCGCGCGCCGCTTCCGTGACCTCAACGTCGGCACCGAGGCAAAGGACATCGAGGCGCCGGCGCCGGTCGATGCGCTGCCGCGGGAAGTCCAGGCCGAGGAGATGCGAGCGCCAGCCAGCGTACCGCGCCTTCCCGGCACCGAATCCGACACGGAACGCCACTGACTCCGGGTGCAGGGCGGCCGTCATCTGGCGTCAATACTCGCGTGTGAATCTATGAACGACGCCGCAGCCACGCGCGTCGTGAGCGTTCCCATGGGGAGTCGGATGAGAGCGCGAGCCTTGGGAGCTCTGACCGTCGCCATCGCCATCGGCGCGACGGCGGCTGCCGCTCCGCCGGCCACCGGCGATCACACCCGCACGCCTATCAGGTACCTGATTGTCGTGGTCGGAGAGAACGTCTCCTTTGATGCGCTCTATGCCACGTACTTCCCGCCGCAGCCGGCCGCCACCATCCGCAATCTGCGTTCGCAGGGAATCGTCACCGCCGACGGCAGCCCGGGCCCCAACTACCGCCGCGCCATCCAGTTCGAGTACGCCAACGCGAGCGGCCGCTACACGCTGAACCCGGAACGCCGTGCCCCGTACGCGAAGCTGCCGCAGCCGAGTCTCGCAGGCGTCTACGATCCGGCCACGCTCGAGCCGGTCGGAGCCATTCCCGATCCGCGGTTCGCGACGCTCTCACTCAACGGACCGTTCCAGATCACACGCTTCGCGACAGACGGCGATGCGTTAGGACGGGAGACCGGCGACCCGGTGCACCGTTTCTTCCAGATGTGGCAGCAGACCGGCGGTACCAACGAGGATCTCGGGCGCTACGTGTGGGTCGCGGTCACGACCGGACGCGGCGGCGACACTCGCGGCACGACTCCCGACAAGCCCGGCCAGGGCGCCGAGCTCATGGGGTTCTTCAACATGCAGTCGGGCGATGCCCCGTACTTCCGGGAGCTTGCCGACCGGTATGCGCTCAGCGACAACTATCACCAGCCGCTGATGGGCGGGACCGGTGCCAACTTCTTCGCGCTCGCGACCGGCGACGTCGCGGTCTACACCCGCGACGGCATTCCGGCCGCGCCGCCGGGGCGGCAGATCGAGGATCCGTCCCCCGCACCGGGCACCGTGAACTTCTACGTGCACGATGGCTACGACGGCGGCAGCTGGGTCAAGTGCGCGGATCGCAATGCGCCAGGGGTCGGGCCGATCCGCTCGCTGCTCTCGGCACGGCACCTCGACCCGAACTGCGCACCCGACAGCTATTACCTGGTCAACAACTACAGCCCACCGTACCTCCCCGATGGCCGCGCCGTCGAACTCGGCCCGGACCGGTCCGTGTATCCGCCGCAGTACATGGCAAACATCGGCACGGCGCTGTCGGCGGCCGGTATCCGCTGGGGCTGGTACACGGGTGGGCGCAGCCTCGGGGACATCGCCGGCGATCCCTTGTACACGACCGTCCGGCGCCGCGTCCTCGCCTCGCTGCCGGCGACTGCGAGCGCCGCCGAGATCGACGCCGCGGCGGCGGCGACCGCCCGGCAGTTCATCTACAACAACATCGGCGATCCACTGACCGCGTTTCCGGCCGTCAGTCAGTCGGGTCTCGCCGACCACCTTCAGGGCCTCGACGCCTTCGCCGCGGCTCTGGCCACGCACGCGCTGCCGGCCGTGTCCTTCGTCGTGCCGAAGAACCTGGACAGCGGGCATCCGGGATATTCGGCGCCAGCGCGCTACGAGCTGTTCATCCAGAACCTGGTCGCGAAGGTGCAGGCGGATCCCGCGCTGTGGGCGTCCGTGGCGATTCTGATTACCGCGGACGAGGGCGGCGGCTACTTTGACTCGGGCTACATCCAGCCGCTCGACTTCTTCGGCGACGGCCCGCGAATTCCACTGCTGGCAGTCTCACCGTACGCGCGGACCGGACACATCGATCACACCTACGCCGACCACGTCTCCGTTCTGAAGTTCATCGAGTACAACTGGCAGCTGAGGCCGCTGTCGAACCGGAGCCGCGACCGCCTGCCAAATCCCCGCCCGTCCCGCCGGGACCCGTACCGGCCCGCGAATTCTCCTGCGATCGGCGATCTGACGACGCTGTTCGAGTTCCCCGCCGGTCGCTGATCGCCGCGCGCAGCTCTATTTCGTCAGTCGCCGGCGCGCAAACCAAGTGGCAAGCGCCAATCCCGCTGACCCATACAGCACGAGCACCAGTGCGCTCAACACAGGCCGGGGCATCGGATCGCCGAGCGTGATGCCGCGGGCGAGCGAGGCGGCGTGCGCCAGCGGTAGCAGCCAAGCGATGTCCTGCGCGATCCGCGGGAGCTGATGCAGCGGAAAGAACACGCCCGACACGAAACCCATCGGCGTGACGAGCAGCGTGAAGTAGTACGTGAACAGGTCGTAGGACTTCGCGAGCGAGGTGACGATCAGCGCGATGCCGGAGAACGCGAGACCGACGAGCAGCAGCACCGGCAGCACCAGCAGCGGCCGCGCGCCGTGAACGATGCCCAGCAGGTACATGACCAGCAGGATCGCGGTTCCGGACAGCGTCGCCTTCAGCCCCGCCCACAGCCACTCGCCGACAACGACGTCGGCGATCGTCATCGGTGCGTGCAGGATGCCTTCCCACGTGCGCTGGACCTTGAGTCGCGAAAACGCCGAGTAGAGCGCCTCGGCCGAGGCGCTGTTGAGCGTCGAATAGCAAAGCATGCCCCCCGCCAGGAACGTGACGTAGGGGCGCCCGTCGATCGTGCCGACGAGTGCGCCGAGCCCGAAGCCCAGCCCAACGAGGTAGATCAGCGGATCCGCCAGGTTGCCGATCATCGACGGCAGCATGAGCTTGCGCCACACGAGGAAATTGCGTTGCACGAGACGCAGGCAGCGTGGATTCATGGTCAGTCCCGGATATCCCGGCCGGTCAGCTTGATGAATACGTCCTCGAGGTTTGCGGCGCGCCGCAACACCTTGAGGTCCGGTTCCAGACGCAGCAGCGCGAGCAGCGGTTCTGGATCGTGCATGTAGCAGAACGCGGTCTCGCCCGTCACCTCGAGCCGGTCAATGACCGCCTCGGCCCGCGCCTTGGCCCACGCCGCGACGCCGTCACCGTACACCTCGATCACGACGGGCTCGATCAGCGTCTCGATCAGGCCGCGCGGCGTGTCGAGCGCAATGATCGCGCCGTTGTCCATCACGCACAGCCGGTTGCAGAGCCGCTCGGCCTCGTCCATGAAGTGAGTCGTCAGGATGAGGGTCTTGCCGTCGGCGAGCAGGCGCTTCAGCCCGTCCCAGATCAGGTGGCGCGCCTGCGGATCGAGCCCGGTCGTCGGCTCGTCGAGGAACATGATGTCGGGATCGTTCACAAGGGCGCGCGCCAAAGTCAGACGCCGCTTCATGCCGCCCGACAGGCTGTCGAGGCGTGCCTTGCCCCGGTCGCCGAGCCCGGCGAACTCAAGGAGCCGCGGCACGCGCGTCCTCGTCGTGCGCGCCGGGATGTCGAAGTAGCGCGCGAACATGACCAGGTTCTCGGTCACCGTGAAGTCGGGGTCGAGGTTGTCGAACTGCGGCACGACGCCAACACGGTAGCGGGCCTGGCGTGCGTCGCGCGGCACCGGACGTCCGCCGAGCTCGAGTGTGCCGCCATCCGGCCGGATCAGACCCAGGCAGCAGCGCAGCGTCGTGGTCTTGCCGGCACCGTTCGGGCCGAGGATGCCGAAGCACTCGCCGCGCTTGACCGCAAAGCCGACGTCGCGCACGACCTCGCGGCCGTCGTAGACCTTGCGCAGGTGCTCGACCCGCAGCATGGTCTGCGGGCTCAAGTGTGCGTCCTACGACGGCCGCCGCGGCTCGCAGCGCCAGCACACCCCGGCGTCCGCTGGCGGCCGCGGGCGCGCCTCCCGCGCGCCTGTGCGAGACAGCCAGCCTCAAGGGCCGCACTCGTAAAGCACCTGGGCGGGCACGAGGTCTGTAGTCCTGTTGGGTCCCCGCGACCAGCGTCGCGCGGCGTCGCGGCGGGCGCCCGAGGGTGGATCAGGCTCGGCATGGGGCAGACCAGGCGGCGGGAAGATCGCCACGGTATCGGAACCGGGCCGGTGCGCAAAGCGCGCCGAAGCGGCGCGGGTACCAGCATCGGCTGGGCGACCGACGCGCACCCACGTTTCGCGACGGCGCCCGGCCTCAGGCCGGCGCAGCGCCCGCGACCCCACCGCGGTATCCTGCGCGGCCAATGCCTTTGCGCAACCTACGACTGCCGGCACTTCTGATCGCGTTCGCGTTCGCGCTCGTCACGGTCGGCACCTGGGCGTGGCTCAACCGACCCGAGGCCGAGCCGGAGTGGCCACGCAGGGTCTGGGGCTTCGCGCTGTCGCCATACCGCGCGGACCAGGACGCGACCAACGGCGACTTTCCGACCCGCGAGCAGATCGCCTCGGACCTCGATCTGCTGAAGGGCAAGACTCAGGCGGTCCGCACCTACACGGTCGAAGGCACGATCGGCCTCGTGCCCGAGCTCGCCGCCGAGCGTGGCCTGAACGTCGCGCTCGGGGTGTGGATTGACGCGCGCCGTGAGCACAACGAACAGGAGCTCAAGCAGGCGATCGAGCTCGCCAGGAAACATCGCAACATCGTGCGCGTGATCGTCGGCAACGAGTCAGTGCTGTTCGGCTACCTGCCGTTCGGCGAGTTTGTGCAGCTGCTGGACCGCGCCCGCGCCGCGATCGAGCAGCCGATCAGCACCGCCGAACCGTGGCACGTGTGGCTCAAGAACCCGGAGCTGGTCGACCACGTCGACTTTATTACCGTGCACCTGTTGCCGTACTGGGAAGGCGTCGCGGTCGACAAGGCAGTGGGCTACTCGATCGACAGGTTCCACGAGCTGCAGGCGAGGTATCCGACCAAACCGGTCGTCATCGGCGAGATCGGCTGGCCGTCGAATGGCCGCACCCGCGAGAAGGCGGTCGCGTCCGAGGCCGGCGAGGCGCTGTTCCTGCGCCGGTTCCTGGCCTGGGGCGAGAAGGAACATGTTCCCTACTACATCATGGAAGCGTTCGATCAGCCGTGGAAAGGGAAGACCGAGGGCGCAGTCGGTGCCTACTGGGGCGTCTACGACGCGGACCGGCACCCGAAGTTCGAGTTCACCAAGCCGATCGTGCGCACGCCGCAGTGGGAGCTGCTGGCGGCGGTCTCGGTGGTGCTCGCCGCGATCATGCTGTTCTGGTTCTACATGTACAGCGGCACGCTCAAGAATCGTGGGCGCAGCTTCCTAGCAGTCATCATTTACGCGACCAGCGCCCTCACGACCTGGGTGATCTACGACTACTCCCAGCAATACCTCACCGTGACCAGCGTCGCGGTTGGCGTCCTGCTGTTCATGGGCATGATTGGCGTGATCGCGGTGCTGCTCGCCGAAGCGCACGAATGGGCCGAAGCGCACTGGGTGCGGCTGCGCCGCCGTCTGCTGGTTGGGCCGGCGGCGGAAGGGTCTGACGGAGCGTACCGCCCGAAGGTGTCGATCCACGTGCCGGCCTACAACGAGCCGCCGGACATGGTGATCGAGACGCTCGATGCGCTCGCCGTTCTCGACTACCCGGACTTCGAAGTGCTGGTGATCGACAACAACACGAAGGACGAGGCCGTGTGGCGGCCGGTCGAGGCGCAGTGCGCACGGCTCGGTCCGAGGTTCCGCTTTTTCCACGTCGCTCCGCTCGCGGGCTTCAAGGCGGGGGCGCTCAATTTCGCGCTCAGGCACACGGCGCCCGAGGCCGAGATCGTCGCGGTGATCGACAGCGACTACGTCGTGGCCCGCAACTGGCTCAGGGACCTCGTGCCTACTTTCAGCGCCCAGAAGATCGCGATCGTGCAGGCGCCGCAGGATTACCGCGACGACGGGCAAAACGCGTTCAAGGCAATGTGCCACGCCGAGTACCGGGGCTTCTTTCACATCGGCATGATCACGCGCAACGAGCGCAACGCAATCATCCAGCACGGCACCATGACGATGGTCCGGCGCCGCGTGCTCGCCGACCTCGGAGGCTGGGCCGAGTGGTGTATCACTGAGGATGCGGAACTCGGACTGCGGGTGTTCGAGCATGGCTTCGAGGCGACCTATATCCCGCACAGCTACGGCAGGGGGCTGATGCCGGACACGTTCATAGACTTCAAGAAGCAGCGGTTCCGCTGGGCGTACGGCGCCATGCAGATCCTGCGCGCCCACGCGGCGCAGCTGTTCGGCAGGCGCCCCATGCAGCTGACTGCCGGTCAGCGCTACCACTTCCTCGCCGGCTGGTTGCCGTGGATCGCGGACGGCCTGAACGTGCTGTTCAATATGTTTGCGCTGCTGTGGTCGCTGCTGATGCTGCTCTTCCCGCAGAAGATCGACGCGCCACTCGCGATGTTCTCGGTGCTGCCGCTGTCACTGTTCGTCTTCAAGCTTGCGAAGCTCATGCACCTTTACCGCGTACGGGTCGGCGCAGGCGTCCGCCAGACCATTGCCGCCTCGATCGCCGGACTCGGTTTAGCGCAAACCATCGGGTTCGCGGTACTGAAGGGACTGTTCACCAACAACGAGCCTTTCTTCCGGACGCCGAAGATCGCGCGCACGCACAGTTTTCTCGGGGCCCTCGCAGCCTGCCGCGTGGAGGCTCTGATGGCCTGCGGGCTGCTGTTGTCAGCGTGGGCCGTCACGATCGGTCTTAGCAACGGCAGCGCCGACCGGATGCGGATGGACAGCCCGGACCTGCGCGCCTGGGTGCTGGTCATGGTCGTGCAGTCGATCCCCTATCTCTCGGCCGTGGTCGCCTCGATTGTCAGTGCCCTGCCGATCGCGGCCCGCGTGATCGGCCACGGTTATGCCCGGGTCGACACCGACTGGGAATACGCGACGATCATCGACGCGCCGGCTGCACCTGCCGACCCCGGTAAGGTGATCTGAGGCCGCACTGACCGACCGCAGGTGCGGCCCGGACGGCAGCGTCTCGGCGGGTTGATCCCTGGTGAGTGCGGCTGGAGGCCCCCCGGGGCTAGTCGCGAATGGTTCTCATTTAACGGGTGTCGAGGGGCCGGCGACCCAGGGGCTCACCCGCGGCGGCCGGCGTGGCTACGCAACGCTGAGGACAGTCTCCCGACAGCGCTTTAGAATCGCGGTTCCGCGGGCAGCTCGCCCACCGACGGCGCGGCCGCACCGCGTCGACCGTTCCGCTGAATTTCGCTCCAAGGAGTGACACGATGTTTGACCAGAAGCTGCCACGCCGGGCCATCCTCAAGGGCGCCCTCGCCGGACTTGTCGCAATTCCGGTGGTCGCTGCCGTGACGCGCGCCGATGCGGCCGCGCCGGCCGTCAAGCTCGACCCAAACGACGCGCAAGCGAAAGCGCTCGGGTACGTCACCGACACCAGCACGGTCGATGCCAAGACCAATCCGACTCACAAGCCCGATCAAAAGTGCGCGAACTGCGTGCAGTACCAGGGCAAGGCCACCGACGCCGCCGCCCCGTGCACGATCTTCGCGGGCAAGCAGGTTGAGGCGGCCGGCTGGTGCAAGGTCTGGGCGAAGAAGCCCTGAGGACCGCCGGCAGCCGTTGATCCACGCGGGCTCCTGATGGTAGAGCGCGGTTACACGCTCTATTGGCAGCCCGGCTGCACGAGTTGCTTGAGGACCCGCGAGTTCGTGTCGCAGCACGGGATTGCGTTCGAGGCCGCCAGCGTGCGCGCGACGCCCGGCACCGGCGAGCGGCTCGCCGCGCTCGGCGCGCGCTCCGTCCCGGTGCTCGCCCAGGGCACCACTTGGATGCGCACTGGATCTCGATGAGGTCGCCCGGTGCGCCGGCGTCGCGGTCGCCCGCGAGCGGCTGGATGCAGCGACACCGGCCGCGCGAATCGCCGCCCGGCTCGTCGCGACGGCGCGATTGACCCGCCAGCTGCCGGCGGCCCTGCTGGAGGAGTGTCTGCCAGGACGGCCGGGCCGGTCCAGAGCGCAGCCGGGAGCGGCTTATTGCGCTGCAACAATCCGTGTCGACTGCGTTCGCCGGGTGGCGGGCAGCGGCGCACAACAACGTACCGCCGGCCGTCGATACCGACTATGGCCGACAGCCCCCAACGGGCGTGCTGGAGCGAATTGCGCGGCACCTCGCGCCGTACTGCCGGCAGGCTTGGGTCGCTCGTCGTCCAGTCCGGGCTTTGGCTGCAGGGCGCGCTCACCGCGGCCGTGCCCGGCGGGCGACCGCCACCCGACGAGGTGTGGGACAGGGAAATCGGCGCCACAGGCTGAGGGCGGCGGTTAGAGGCGCGCGGGCCGGCCAAGCGCCGAACCGGCACAAGAAAAAGCCCCGAGCGGCGATGCCCGGGGCTGTCGATTCAGTCAGTCGGACGAGAACCGCTTACTTGGCCGGGGCCGCAGTGCTGGTGTCCTTCGTCGTGTCCTTCTTCTGGTCCGACTTCTTGTGCTTCTTGTGGGACTTCTTCTTGACGGCCGGCTTGGTGTCGGTCGAGGGGGTCGTCGCGGAGGCGGCCGGCGCCGCTGCCGGAGCCGGGGTCGAAGGCGGCGTGCTTTGAGCGAAGGCGGGCAGCGTCAGCGTCAGCGCAGCGGCCAGCAGAGCGAATTTCTTGAGCATGAGAAAGAAACCTCCAAAGTTCCTGAATTCAGGGCATCGCGCCCGGGGCGGGCGTCGCAGTGCAATGTTGCGGCGGCTGCGGCGTAACACCGCAAGTATGAAGCACACTTAATTCGCTGACCACCGGCGATCGCACGGGAGGCGTGCCGCTGGCCGCAATCGCCAGACCCGGCCGCTGGCCCAGCCGACCGGCCCTGCGCAGCCGGACATCTCGCAACACGGCCCTCAATGGATGCCGGCGCGCGAACTCGGGGCGCCTGGTGTTCGCACCGGGAATGCCTCCCCCCCCCCCCCCCCCCCCCCCTCGTCGTAGAGCTCGGCTCCGAGCGCAAACGCTACGGCCTGCGCATCGCGCCGGCCGCTTGCCAGCGCGGTGCTCAGTCGGCGGCGTACGCCATACGCCAGCGGAACACCGGCCAGACGAACTTCGAGCAGCGCCAGGTCGTGGTCGGTGCCCAGCGCGTCGGCGAGACGGTGCGCCTTGCGCGCGAGGGTATGAATCACCCGTGGCTTCGCGGGTCGCAGCAGTTCGAGCGCGTGCCAGTAGCGCTTGGTGTGCCTGCGCCAGCCGTGCAGTTCCTCCGCCAGCGGTGCGTCGCATGCACGCAGGTACCCTTCGCGCGCCTGTCGATAGATCCGCGCGAAGCCAATCGCGAGCGCCGACTCATCGCCCCGCGCCGGCAGGCGCGCAACCGAGCGCGCGATTCGGGCGAGGTCAGCCGAGACGCGCCTGGTATCCACCGGCTTGAGGGCCGCACGGCGCTCGGCCGCGAACCGATCGAGCAGCACACGCACTGCAGCGGGCTTCAGGCCTGCCGCAGCCGCCGTTGTGCGCAGCTGCGCGGCGAGCTGCGCCGGGTCGCGCGCCACCCCGAGGTCGCGGCCGATGTCCCGCAGCGCGCAGTCCGCATGACGCACGGCGCGCGATCCAACCGCAGCACGCAGTATCCTGAGCAGCGCCCGTGCGCGCTTGAGCTCGCGCCGGACCGCGTGCACGCTCGTATCGGTCGGTGGCGCGGCCAGCGCCGCCCGTGCCGCACCGATGCGTGCGCCGGCTTCGGCACGCACCGCCCGCACCGCTGCAGCGTTTCCCGGCTTCGGCATCCTCGACCCCTCGGCAAAAGAGCGGGACAGGATGCACCGGGCGCCGCCTCGGCGCCATCCCTGCAAACCGCGGGGCGCGGCCGGCGCCATGCGGCGGCGCGCTAGAATCCGCATCCGATGCGACCCGCGTACCTGGCGCCCGTCTGGCTGTTGCTGCTATACCTCGGCGCGGCGCCGCCGGCCGTCACGGGCCCGGCGCTCGCGGGATCCACTGGCACCCAGGTCGTCAGCGCCAGCCGCGAGCTCGCAGAGCGCCTGACTGAGCTCAGGCGTGACAACCGTTTGACCGTCACGGGCGAGCCGCTCGTGTCGCGGCTCC
>JGI12269J14319_10004004_pt1 | contig 13617 bp, 15 predicted proteins | sample PeaSoiSIISIP2007_FD_14319 | JGI IMG/M metagenome (IMG submission 14319) | reverse complement strand
CCGATCCGGCAGTGTTTACCGCGCGCTACGCGAGTCTGGTCGAAGAGATGATCCGGGCGAATCCGGCCGACTGGACCTGGGTGCACCGACGCTGGAAAGCCTCGCGCCCGGCCGAGCTACCGGCCCAACAGGCAGCGCCAAGCTGAGGGATCACGCGGCGCCGTAGCTGTCACGCAGGCTCGGGGTAGCGGTCAGGCCCTAGGGCCGCTTCAGGCCTGCGCCACGCGGCTACGTACGCCATCCCACCAGCGATGGAAGCTGTGACCCAGCTGATGCATGTCGGCGTCGAACTGATGTCCCGCCTGGCGCGCGTCATGCGCGACGCGGCGGCCGAATTGGGTCGAGCCCTGCTTAACGGCCTCGCCGAAGTGGCGGGCACTGCTACGCATGGTCGCGATCGTGGAGCGCGCTGGCGCCGAGTCCGGCTGCGCAGCCAGTACTGGTGCGGCCACGGCGAGTAACGCGATTGCTGCGGGAAGCCGAAGTCGTCTGCGACTCATTGGTGCATCTCGATGCGTTGTCTAACAGACATAATTCTAACATTTTCCACGTCCGCCCACCCTGTCGCTATTCAGAGACAGAATAGAATCTTCTTATAAATCAATTAATTACTTAGGGAGAATTCGTCGCGTCACGATGGTCTTGGGGGGCGGCGCGGTGCTGCCGCTGACGATTTTCCCCGCATGGCGCACAGTCGGGTTGAGCACCGTCGTGCGCTGCTTAAGCAGCGCCTGCCGTGTGGTCTTCGCCTTGCCGCTGGCCGCCGGCAGGACTGGCTGGACGGGCTTCAGTGGCTTGAGTGGCTGGACTGGCTGGACTGGCTGGACTGGCTGGAGCACTGTCGCAGGCGCGTTGGCCGCCATCGTCCGGCCCAGCGGTAATGCGAGCGGCACCGTCAGTACCAGCGTCAAGCCGATGCTGGCCCATACCATGTGCGACCGCGCGGCGGCGCGCAGCAGCGGCGGGCTCCGGGTCAGCTGGTGGCGGCGATCGGCAGGCATCAGACGGCATTATAGCTGCCGCGCGGCCGCGAGCTGCCCGTCGGCCAGCGCGGTCGGCGCCGGCGGTCGCGCGGGTGGCGCGGGTGGCGCGGGTGGCGCGGGTGGCGCTGGGTCAATACATGCCGCCGTTGATCGAAATGACCTGGCCCGTGATATAGCCGGTGCCGTCAGCGGCCAGGAAATCGATCAGGCTGGCCACTTCGGCGCCCGTGCCGGCGCGCTGCATCGGCACCAATCGCGCGATGGCGGCCGCGTCGAAGCTGCCTTCGGTCATATTGGTGGCAATAATCCCGGGCGCGATCGCGTTGACGGTGATGCCGCGGGTCGCGACCTCGAGCGCGAGCGAGCGGGTGGCCGAGATCAGCGCGCCTTTGGCCGCGGCATAGTTGACCTGACCGCGATTGCCGATCAGCGCGGCCACCGAGGAAATGTTGAGGATACGGCCCCAGCGGGTACGAAGCATGGGTAGCAGCAGCGGTTGTGTCACATGAAAGAACCCCTGCAGCGAGACATCGATAACCCGCTGCCACTGCAGCGCGGTCATGCCTGGAAACACCGCATCGTCATGAATGCCGGCGTTGTTCACCAGGATCTGAATCGGTCCCGCGGACAGCATTCCGGCAAGCGCCGTGTGCGTGGCGGCGGCGTCGGTGACGTCGAAGAACAGCGTCTCGGCGCTCAGGCCGGCGGCCTGGAGCTGGCGCACCTGGGCTTCGGCCCGATCGCGGGCGCGGTGGGCATGCACATACACGTGATGTCCCGACTGCGCCAGACGCTGGCAGATGGCGGCGCCGACACCACCGCTGCCACCGGTCACGAGCGCGCGTCGCGGTGTTGCCGTCATGGCCGGTCACCGGCCGGCGTGCCCGGCGCGGCGCTCAAGTTCACGCTGCCGACCGCACCGTGCAACACGCTCAGCCGGCCCTGTGCCAGCAGTCGCTCGCCATCGTGGAGCGCAAACGAATACAGCGCGCTGACCGCATCGCTATGCAGGCGCTGCGCGCTGACCAGCAGCTCATCCGACAAATCGTCGAGGCGAGCGACCGCGAGCTCGACCCGGCGCGCGCTCGTGAGCATGCCGAAGCCGCTGCCGGTCGCCGGCGGACACTGCAGCAGCGCGCCGTGGACGGCCACGGCCTGCGCTGCATATTCGATGGCGCAGGCGGCGCTGAGCCGGCCATGAGCGCGCAGGGGGTTATCCACGGCGCGATGGCTGAGGCTGCGACAGGCAATGCGCTGCAGGTCCCACGACACCACCTCTTCGAGCAGGCACATGCTGCCCTGGTGCGGGATATGGGCCGCGATCCAGGCGTGATCGAGCTTCAAGCGAGCACCTCGACCGCAAGGCGTGCGCTGTCCAGATAATCGAGCACGACGGTGCCGCCGCGCCGCTGCGCCAGGCGCTCGAGCAGCGGCAGACTGCGCGCGGCCGGGATCGAACGGCGCAGCGACTCGAGCTCGGCATTGGCCATGGTCGCCGCCGGGGCATCGCTCAAGCTGAGCTGCAGCCGCGGCAGCGCCGCTGCCGAGTCGGGCTCTGTCAGCAGCAGCGCGGTGCCAAAGGCGTCGGGTATGGGCCGCTTCGCGCGCAGCGGCTGCGGATAATCGGCATCGTAAGCCAGTAACAGCACGGCACGCGCGCCGCAGGCGAGCTGCGCGAGCGCCTCGAGCAGCCCGGCGGCAAAGCTGGCGTCGCCGGCGCACAGCGAGGTCGACGCCTGGGTGCAGCCGTGGGCGATGCTCCAATAACCCGAGGCCGCGTTGTGCACCGAATTGTGAAAGCGCGTCGGCGAGATCAGCCGGTCGCGGGTCGCCAGCGTGAGGCAGATCTCGTGGCAGTTGTCGCCGTCGCCACCCGAGGAAGTGAAAACCGTCGGCAGGGTACGAGCATCGGCGGCCGCTTGGGCCACCGCTTCGGCGCCCACGGCGAGCGCGATTTTGATTACGCGGCCGGCTCGACGCCGTTCCGCCGGCGGCAACACGCCCGGCAGCGGTAGCACGGTGCGCACCGCCACATAGGGCGTCTCGCCGTTGAGCACGGCGCGGGCACTGCTCCAGTCGGCGAGCCCCGGTCCGAGCATGCCGACGCCCTGGATGCAGCCTGTCAGGGTGCTCATCAGGGGCGCTACGCGGCGCGACCAAACAGCAGCGCACAGTTGGCGCCGCCAAAGCCGAATGAATTGCTGAGTACGCGGCGCAGCGGGCCGCGCTGATTGCCGGTCAGATAATTCAGCTCGAGCTGCGGATCGCGCTGTCGCCGATTCAGGCCGCCGGGCATCAGGCCGGACTTCAGGGCCAGCGCGCAGATGACCGCTTCGAGCGCACCCGCGGCGCCGAGTGCATGGCCGGTGGCGCCCTTGGTGGAGCTGCAGGGGGTGGCGTTGCCGAATAGCGCCGTGACCGCGCGGCTCTCGGCGCTGTCGTTGCTCGGCGTGCCGGTGCCGTGCAGATTGATGTAGTCGACATCGCCCGGCGCCAGCGCGGCCGCGGTCAGTGCGTCGCGCATGGCACTGCGCGCGCCGGCGCCGTCGGGACGCGGACTGGACATGTGATAGGCATCGCTCGACTCGCCCGCGCCGAGCAGCAATATCGCCTCGGGATCGACCGCGGCTGGCGCGCGCTCGAGCAGCGCGTACGCCGCGGCTTCGCCGATCGACAGGCCGTCGCGTGCGAGGTCGAAGGGACGGCAGGGTCCGGGCGAAGTCAGCTGCAGCGAATGAAAACCGTACAGTGTCGTCAAACACAGCGAATCGACGCCACCGACGATCGCGGCGTCGATCTGATCGGCGGCAATCATGCGCTGTGCCGCGGCGAATACTTTGGCGCTCGACGAACAGGCGGTGCACACCGCCACGGCCGGGCCGGCAAGCTCGAACAGGCGGCCGACAAAATCGGCGACCGAAAACGCATTATGCGAGCCGGTATAGTCGAATTCCTCGGGCAGCGCCCCGGTGTCCGGATCGAGATGACGATAAGCGATCTCGGTCGTCAGGATGCCGGAGGTGCTGGTGCCTAGATAGACGCCGATGCGCCTGCGGCCCCAGCGCTCTATGGCCGAGCGCACCGCGCTGTCGAAGCCGTCCTGGATCAGTCCGAGCTGCGCCAGACGGTTATTGCGGCAATCGAAGCGCTGCAGCCGCTGCGGCAACCGCACGGCGTCGATGCCCGCGACCTCACCGACGTAGGTGGGCAGCTCGACGGTGTCGAAATGGCACGGCGACAGACCGCTGCGTGCCTGTTCAAGCGCTTCCAGCGTCGCCGTGAGTCCGCGCCCTAAGCAGCTGGTGGCGGTGAAATGGGTCAAATGTAGTGGTGTCATCGAGGCTGTGCGCACAACAGCACGTTGGCAAATGGTGTCCCTTCACTCATCGATATGACCTGGCTGTCAAAGCCGCACTCGAGCAGCAGCGAGCGCCACTGCGCGAGGCTGCGGCAATGCAGCCGGATCCAGCCGTGGCCGCGTGCAAGCATAACCGCATGGTCCCACCATCGGCCGATTCGAAAGCGCAAGCCGCCGGCCGCATCGGCAACACGCAACAGCAGCAGTCCCTCCGGCGGCAGCGTGGCGTGCACGCGATCCAGCAGCGCTCGATGCGCATCGGCCTCGATATAATGCAGGACATCCAGGATGACTACCGCATCGGCGGCGCCGAATTCGGCGACACGGATATCGCCCTGAACGATCTCGGCCGCAGCGCCGAGTGCGCGCCGGGCGCGCTCCACGGTGTGCGGCATCAGTTCGATGCCGCGTACCGACAGTCCGGCAGGAGCCGCCGGCCAGGTCGCAGGCCACCGCCCGTCCTGGCCGCAGCGTTCCGCGGCGTGCAGCACGGCGGCCAGCAGGCCTAGCCCGCAGCCCAGATCCAGTACCCGCCGCCGTCCCTGCAGCAGGCCGCGCTCGAGGATGGCGCGAAAGGCCGGGTCGCCGGCGAGTTTGCCGCCTGCGAACTTATAGGCAAAGCGGCCCACGATGCGATAAGGCGCGCGGGCCGCGTCCAGTAATTCGGCCGGCATCGCTGCCGCCGTCATTGCAGCGCCTCGCGCAGGGTCACCGGCCGCAGCGAGCGCTGTGCGATCGCCTCGATCAGGGGCGGCAGCACTTCCAGCACCACCGGTGTTCCGCTACGGCTGCGGGCCGCGTGGCCGTCGTGCAGCAGCAGAATGTCGCCCGCGCGCAGATTGCGGGTTCAAAGCCGCGTCGCGTCCAGCTTGTCAGCTGCAACCCCTGCCGCTGCAGCACCGGATCGAGCAACGGGTTGCGCAGACCGGCGGGCGCGCGGAAGAAGCGCGGCGGCGTGCCGCTGACCTGCGCCAGCACTTCCTGGGCTCGCGCGATTTCGCGGCGCAGTCGCCTCGGGCCGAGCAGCGAGAAATTGTGCTCATGCCGATAGCTGTGATTCTCGATCGCGTGACCGGCCTGGACGCAGTCGCGCACACACGCGGAAAAGCGCGCCGCACGCTCGCCGATACAGAAAAACGTTGCGCGCACGCGGTGTTCGGCCAGGATCGCCAGCACCCGCGGCGTCACCTCGGGATCGGGTCCGTCATCGATCGTGATCGCGACCTCGCCGCGGGCCGCGGCCGCGGCGGGCAGCCGCGTCCAGTTGGAGCCCAGGCCGCTGCTGCGGGGCCACAGACCCAATGCGGTGAGCTGCAGCTGATTGGCGATGACGGCGCCGAGTGTCCACGGCCACCAGTGCGGGCGCAGCGCCGTGAGCACAGCCGCGGCGCCATGGAGCACGGCCGACGCGCGCAGCAGTGGCGATGGCTGCCAGTGCCCTGCGGCAAGCGGCGCCGGCCGCTCGCGGCGATCGCCGGGGATGCGATGCTCATCGGGTGTTGGCGGCAGTGGTCTGCTCAAGGGCGGCTTCCGTCGGGCACGCCGCTGCGCTGCCCGAGCAGGTCGAGAAAATTGTGCCAGAGCCGGCGCCAGACCGGCCAGTCATGACCGCCGGGAATCACCCGGGTCGAGCTCGCCGGCAAAGCGCGGGCCAGCAACTGCTGTGTGTCGGCAAAGCGATCCTCGCTGCCAAAGCCGAGAAACACGCGCGGCGCCGCCACCGCCGTGGGGAGGCCCTGGACGAAGCGCCAGATGCGCCGATCATCGTCATCGTCGGCGAGCGCGGCGGGGTGCCAGCCCGCGAGGCTGTCGTGCGAGGCGACTTCGGCCGCCACAATGCGACTGCCCAGATACGGCGCCAGCAGGCACAGTCCGTCGAGCGCGCCCTGGCCTTCGGCGGCGAAGCGCAACGCCATGAAACCTCCAAGCGATATGCCACCGAGCCACAGCGCACCGCGGCCGCGCTCGCGGGCGGGCGCGATGACCTCGGCGTGCAGCCGCGCCAGCCAACTGCGGTCGCTCAGGTGCGCGAGCTCCGGGGCGGCCAGAATCAGCTCCGCCGCCAGTGCGCGATCGCGCAGCGCCTGATCAAAGCCGGCGTCAACAAATTCCTCGAGCTCATGATATGCCCCCGGCAGCAGCACGATGCGGGTGGCGTGCGCGCCGCGTGGTCCGCAATGGATGATCTGCGTGCGCATCAGGTCGGCGGCGAGGCCGCGGGCCCTGGCTCGCGGTTCGCCATCAATGCGCGCGGCGCCAGTAGCGCTGCGAACAGCAACGCCAGCAAGGTACCGGGGGCGACCGTGGCGCCCAGTGCGCTGAGCACCGGCACGCGTGCGAATGCGAGCACGCCGAAGCCGATGACTGTGCAGGCATTGGCGATCAGCAGCGAGGCGAGGGTCAGTGGCAGGCCTGCGCGGTCGCTATCGGCGGCGCGCCGGTCGAAGAACAAAGCGTAGTTGGAGCCGACCGCGATGATCAGCAGCATGCCGATCAGATGCATTATGGTCAGGCGGATCCCGGCCAGGGCGAAGCCGGCGCTGACGGCCAGCACCGCCAGCAGCAGCGGCGCAATCACGCGCGCCGCGCGAACGGCGCTGCGCAGAGCGACGAGGAGCAGCAGCACGATGGCGCCCAATCCGGCCAGCGACAGGTGTACGGCTTCGGTCAGATAGCTGCCGTACAGCGCGTCGAGTTCCTGCTTGATATTCATCACGAGTACCTGCCCTGGCGCGAGCGTAGCGACGGCCGCGCGTACGCGCGCGACGTCGATATCGGCCGCATCCGCCGCGCCGGCCGCGGCACGCAGCGGCAGCAGCGTGTGCCATAGGCCATCACGGTGCCACAGCAGCGCGTCCGCGCCCAGCGCAAACGAGGTGCCATCGAGGTCGCTGCGGGTTATCGGCGCGGCCGTGCGCGCCGCCGCCGCCTGCTGCACGAACGGCTCCAACGCTGCTGGCCGCAGCGTCAAGCTGGCGGCTGCTGCCGTCAGGCGCGCACGCAAGGGCGCCTCCGCCGGCAGACTCGCGAGGCGCGCGGCCTGGGTGGCCTGACTTGGCAGAAAACGCGCGGCGCTGTCGTAGCCGGCGATGACGCCGTCGTTGATCAATGCATCGAGCCGGGCACTGACCGCTTCCGACAACTGCAATGCCGCTTGCTCGCTGCCGGCGTTGACGACGACGAGATTGCCGATATCCGGGGCGCCCAGATCGATGCGCATCTTCGCGTCCAGCGCCTGCGCTGCGGGCGACACCGGACTCAATGCCGACAGGTCGCGGTTCCACAGCCGATCGTGGTCATGGAAGAGTACCAGCGCGCACAGTAACGCCAGGCCGGCTGCGGCCGTGGCCGCAGCCGGCAGCCGCACTCGCGCGATGAGCCGCACGGCGGCTGAGCCGAGCGGCGTCAGGTCGGCGACGCGCAGCTGCAGGGGCAGCAGCTGCGGCAGCACGAAGCGCGTGACCGCGGCAGCGACGATCAGTCCGCTGATCGAATACAGTCCGAGCTGCGCCAGTCCCGGAAAGCTCGAGGGCAGCAGCGAGGCGAAGCCGCACACCGAAGTCAGCACGCCGAGGCCGATGGTCCTCCACAGGGAGCGCACGGCGGGATCGTCGGGGGCGGCGGAGCGGCCGAGCCTCGACTGAACGAAGAGGTAGATCGAGTAATCGACCGATTCGCCGATCAACGTGACCCCAAAGCCAAGAGTGATTCCATGCACGACGCCGAAGCCCAGGGCCACCGCCGCGACGCCCGCCAGCGCGCCCGATGCGACCGGCAACAATCCGAACAGCAGCATCGGCACGGAGCGGTAGACCAGCAGCAGCAGCGTCACGATCAGCGTGGTACTGAGCAGCGACAGCCGCAGCGCCTCATGCTCGATGGTCGCGCGCGCCTCGACCGAGAACACCGCGGGACCGCTCAGCAGCAGATGCAGCGGCGCCGCCGCCGCACCCTGCGTGGCGCCTGCCCGGCGCAGGCTCGCGGCGTAAGCGGCGCGGATCAGCGAGAGCGCCTGGACCTGCGCGTCGGTGTCGGAACCCACGGCACGTGTCTGCGCGATCAGCAGCGCCCGCCCACCGTCGCTCGAGCTCCACACGCCGTGCTCGCGGCGCGGCTGGGCGGCGCGCTCGAATTGATCGATGACCTGCAGCGTCTCGCCGGTCGGATCGCTGACAAACAGCGACTTGGCCAGCAGCCCGGCGGGCGAAGCCATGAGCTCGACGTTGTCGGCGATCGCCGCGCGCAGCCCGGCGATGCTGAAGCGCTCGGGTGTGACCGCCGCGCTGAGCTGATAGCGATGCTGAAATACGAATTCGCGATCCTTGTCCTGGCTCGCGGCCTCGCCATTGCTGAGGCTGACAAATTCGGGGCGGGTGCGCAGGTTCATGGCCAGGGCGCGCGAGACTTGCGCGCGCGTCGCGCCGTCGGCGCCTTCGATGCCTAGCAGGATCAGGCGTGACGCCAGACCGTCCTGCAGCTGCTGTACCAGCAACTGCTGTGTCGCCGACGGCGAGCGCGGCAGGAACGCGGACAGATCGGCGCTGTAGCGTGCGCGCATGACCACGAGCGCCGACAGCGCCAGCAGCAGCAGCCACAGTGACAGGCTCGATAAGCGCGCGCGTGTCATTCGCGCGGCGTGATGCGCATGACCGAGCGGTCGCCGTCGCTCTGCTGCACCTGCACCTCGCGCACGGCGTCGCCTTCTCCGTGCATGTCGATGCGCTTGAGCGTGGCGGCGAGCTGCGCATCGCGCGGTTCGAGCCGCAGTTGCCAATGCTCGAGCGTGCCGCTGAAATCGAGCTCGAACACGCGCTCGAGAGCGGCGCGGTCGCCGGCCAGAGTCGCACGGATGCTGTCGATCAGCGGCGCGAGCTGCGGATAGTCCGCGAGCCGCAGCACGCGCTGGCGTTGCCCGATCTGGATCGTCACGATGCCGCGATCGAGCACCACCGATTGCGGCCGCGGCCGCGTGGTGCGCTGTTCGAGATGATCGGGAGCGTCGTAGATCAGCACGCCCGAGGACTCGAGCGGCCGCTTGAGCATCGATAGATATTTCTTTTCGCTGAAATCGGCTTCGCCGTGCTGCCGTTGCGACATCAGCGTCATCAGGCTATCGAGCCCGGTGCCGGCGGCGCTGTCGGTTATCGGGGCGGCGGCGCCGGTACTCGAGGCTGCCAATCGCAGCCCAAGCGCCAACATGGCGACGCCGACAGCGGCAACGGCGGGCCGGGCGGGTGCGCGCGAGCGCTCGGCGCCCCCAGGCTCGCCCCGCAATGGCGGTGGTTTCATCCGCGCCGCGGCTGCGGCTGCGGCGCGAGTCGCGTCGAGGCACCCGCGGGGCTGCGCCAGAAGTCGAAGAAGTTGAACCAGTTATAGGGGTCGCTGCGACAGTACTGCTCGAGCAGCGCCGCATAGCGGGTGACCGCCGCTTCGATCGCGGCCTGGCGCTGGCCGGAGGGCGTCGCCGAGAAATCGGCCAACGGTTCGAACACAACGTGATAGCGATTGCCGCCGCGGTAGAGCCCGAGGATGAAGATTACCCGACGCCGCAGCATCGCGGCCGCGCGCATGGGCCCGGTCGGCAGATACGCGGTCGCACCGAGGAAGGTCACCGGCAGCACGCCTTCATCGCCGAAGCTGCGGTCGGCCAGCATGCCCACCAGCGCGCCCTGATCGAGGCGGGCGCGAATCTTCAGCATCGCGTCGATGTGGCCTACCGCGATGATCTCGGGGGGATGGCGGGGTGCGAGCGTGGCCAGCATGGCGTTGAGCTTGCGGGCGTTGTCTTCATACATGGTCATCGCCAATCCGAGTCCCGCCCGAGCTTCGCCGATCCAGCGCAGCACCTCGAAGCTGCCCATGTGCGCGCCCATCATAATGGCGCCGCCGCCGGCAGCGACGACCTCATTCATCAGCGGCTCGCCTTGCAATGAAACATCGAACAGGTGGTAGCGCTCGGCCAGCAGGTAGATGCGGTCGTGGATGGCGGTGGCGAAAGTCATGATCAGGCGAAAGCGGTCGCTCGCGCGCGGCTCGCGGCCCAGCGCCCGCCGCAGGTAATCGCGCATGCACAGCCGCTCCTTGGGGGCGAACACAAAGAAATAGGCGGCGATGAGGTACAGCAGCAGCCGTCCTGCCGGCCGACCTAAGCGCACCGATAGATAGGCCATGATGCGCAGTGCCGTCTGGCTGCCGCGCTCGGGACGACGACGCCATTCAGCCACCGCGTCGTCGCGCTGTGGCGCGAGCTGCGGGCTGGGATTGCTCACGGCGCCGACTCCGCAACCAGGCTTGCCGCCGGGCGGCGCTCGACGGTGCCGCTGGCTACCAGAGCATCGGCGGCGCGCAGCTCGAAGCGCGCCCGGCCGTCGGGCTGCAATTCGTACTCGAGCTGCAGCGGCTCGCCGGGACGCACGGCGCGGTGGTATTTGACCGTGCCGATATGCCAGAGCAATGCCGGGGCCGCGGCGGTAGCGCCAGGCCGCGCCGCCGCGCGATTGGCCTGTTCCGCGATCTCGATTGCATGCAGGGTCTCATCGAGCAGCACCACCCCCGGCACCACTGGAAAGCCCGGGAAATGACCGGCCAGCGCCGGATGATCGGGCGCTATGCACAGCTGCAGACTTTGCCGGTTCATGCAAATAAATGCGCCTGCTGCACCGCCGCCTGCGCCGTCAAGGCGCGCAGCGTGTGCAGCGGCAATTTGCCGGTGGCATTGCGCGGCAGCTGCTCGACCAGCAGCAGCGGCCGCGGCAGGAATACCGGATCGATGCGTGCACGCAGGGCCTGGAGGATGTTCGCGGCATCGAGCCTCGGGGCCACGGCCAGCGCGGCGAGCCGGGTGACGCCGGCGAGCGAGGCTTGCGTGTCGTCGCGAACAAAAAACACGCCGTCCATGACGCCCGGAATCGCATTGAGCTGGTGGTTGAGGTAGGCGAGCGAGCTGCGCTTGCCGGCGATGTTGACCAGATCGGCCGTGCGCCCATGCAGCAGAAAGTGCTCGTCGCTGGTCGGCTCGAGCACATCGGCCAGTGCGGTCGGCCGCGCGATATGACCGCCCTGCGCCGAGCAGCGGCCTTCGCTGAGCGTGAGCCGCACGCCGGGCCATAGCCACCAATGATCCTCGAGCGCGGTGCGGCGGCTGGCCATCTGACCGGTCTCGGTCGAGCCATAGATCTCCAGCAATGCAGCGCCATAGCGGCTCTCGACCTCACGGGCCAGATTGACGGACAACATCGCTGTGGCCGAGACGATCAGCTCGAGCGCCGGCAGCGCCAGCTCGGCCGTGAGCAGCGCGCGTAGATGCACCGGAGTGGAAACCAACACGCGCGGTCGGGGCAAGGCGGTCAGAGCCGCGGCAATATCGGCCGGGAAGAACGGACGCTCGGCGCACAGCGCGCCGCCACTGTGCCATGGCAGCAGCACGGTGGATTCAAAGCCGTACATATGCTGCGCGGGCACGGTGCCGAGGATTGCGCAGCGGGCGAGATCGGTCATCGGCAGTCGCGTCGCTTCGGCGCGCACGCACTGCACCAGTCGGCCCCAGGTCTTGGCGTGCGGCACCGGCGTGCCGGAGGAGCCGGAGGTGAACACGTAAGCGGCCAGTTGCTCGGCGTCGATTTGCGGCACCGGGAATTGGCCGGGCTCAAGCGAACTGCCGGCGGCCGGTGCGGCCGATTCAATGTAGAGCAGGTGCGGCAGCTCGATCGGGCAGCGCGGGTCGTCGCTGAGACAGAACACGTCCGGCGCGAACGCGCGCAGGTGTCGGATAACCTCCGGGGTATGCGTCGACGGCAAGATGCTGCACTTGCCACTCACCAGGCTGGCCGCGAGCCCTACGGCGAAGCGATAACGCTCGCCGCAGAAATTGAGCACATGCGCGCCCGCGGGCAATCGCGCCGCCAGCGCGCGCACATCGTCGAGGAATTGAGCCGCGGTAATCGCTAGCCCGCGGCGATAGGCAATGACGGCAGCGGGCCGATCGTGCGCGATGAGAGGCAACGCGGACATACGCTGTCAGCGATGCCTCAGCAGCGCGGCGCCGTTTCAGTGCGGGTGGCGGTGGAGGCCGCGATCAGACGCCGTTGCAGCCAGTCGCGTGTCACTTGACTCTCTGCTCGGCCACGTATTGGGCGAAATGCCGCAATGAACGAAAGATGCGCGCATTCTCCTGATTGTCGGCACGCAACTGAACGCCGTACTGCTTCGAGACAATGAGTGCGATCTCGAGGATGTCGATGGAGTCGAGCCCGAGTCCCTCACCGTAGAGGGGGGCTTCGGGATCGATCTCATCCGGCTGCATCGGTAGATTAAGTCCCTTGACGATCAGCTGCGCGATCTCGCTCTCCAGCGCGAGCGCATCGATCTGCGGAGGGGGGGGGGGGGGGGGGGGGGGCCTTAAATGCCAAGGCCGGTGCACTGCTGGTCCAGCCGAATCGGCGCGCATTATATCGGGATTGCCATCGGCGCGAGCGAGTTTCAACCCCGCAGGCGCCGCCACGCCAGCAGCGGCAGGCGCAGCCAAAAGCCTGCAAAAAGGCGCATATGCATCCAGGTCAGCAGCGCATTGTCACGCCAGTAATTGAAGTGCGAGACGCCGCCTTCTTCCGGGCGGAAATACCGCACCGGCGCCCGGATATTGCGCGGCCGTAGCCCGCGCCAGCACAGGCGCACGGCGACCTCGGCGTCGAAGTCGAAGCGGCGCATCCACGGCTGGTAGCGCATGACCCGCAGCAGCGGCTCGACGGGATAGACCCGAAATCCGAACAGGGAGTCGTGGATGCCGGCCCATAGGGTCTCGACGTTGGCCCAGAAGTTCGAGAGCTTGCGGCCTTGCACCCGCAGCGCAGGGGCGCTGGCATCGAACTGTGGCTCACCCAGAATCAGTGCGGTGGGTTCCGCCAGCGACGCGGCCATGAAGCGGCCGATAAGGTCAGCCGGATGTTGGCCGTCGGAATCCATGGTAAGGATATGGGTATAGCCCGCGGCCTGGGCGGCGCGCGCGCCGTGAACGACGGCCGAGCCCTTGCCGCGATTGCGCGGCAGCGCCAGCACGCGCAGTCCCGGGTCGCGTTGCGCCATGGCTGCGAGGGCCGTCGCGCTGCCGTCGGTACTGCCATCGACCACCACCCAGACCGGATTCCACTGCGCGCGCGCCGCAATCACGGTCTCGAATACCCTGGGTCCCGGGTTGTAGCTGGGGATCAGCACCAGGTGCGTGGCCGAGGGCGTAGTCAGTGGCACGTCGGCTCGCCGATCCGTGGTGACGCCGATGGC
>JGI12269J14319_10004003_pt1 | contig 13617 bp, 8 predicted proteins | sample PeaSoiSIISIP2007_FD_14319 | JGI IMG/M metagenome (IMG submission 14319) | reverse complement strand
GAGGCGCGGGCGCGCATGCCGGCCGGTGCGGGCGTCTGGCCCGCGTTCTGGGCGCTCGGCGCCAACATCAACACCGTCGGATGGCCCGCATGCGGCGAGGTCGACGTCATGGAATGGGGCGGAAGCAGCCTGACGCCCGGCGACGCCCAGGGTTCGCTGCACGCCACCAACTACAATCCGACCGCGGTCTACGCCTTGCCGGCAAACGCCAGCTTCAGCGACGCCTACCATGTGTTCGCCGCCGATTGCTATCCCAATGAGGTCGTCTTCTCGGTGGACGGGACGGTCTACGAGGACTTGAAGGAAAGCGCCCAGCCCGCCGGGGCGGCCTGGCCTTTCGACGCGCCATTCTTCGTCCTGCTCAACCTGGCCGTGGGCGGCAACTATCCCGCGTCGCCGGCCAGCACCGTGTTTCCCCAGACCTACCTGGTCGACTACGTCCGAGTATACTCCCTGCCGCCGACGCCCCCGCCCAGCCTCGTCTGGGCCCCGACGCCCCCTGCGGGCGTCCTGTCCTATTCGCCGGCCGTTTCGCAGATCAGCGTGTCCTGGCAGGCCCCGGCGAGCACCTTCGGGGCGGCGCTTTCCGGCTACACGCTGCAGCGCGCAGGCGATCCGGCGTTCACCCAGAACCTCACCAGCTGGAATCTCGGCACCTCGACGTCATACCTCGACAGCACGGCGCAGCCCGGGGCGACCTACTATTACCGGGTCTCCGCCGTCAGCACCAACGGCGCCTCGGCTCCGTCCGCCGCGGCGCTGTCGGCGGCGCTCGAATCGGCGGGAGGCTCGAAGCTGGTCAACATCGCAACGCGGGGATTCGTCGGGACCGGCGCCAATTCCCTTATCGCGGGGTTCGTGGTCGGCGGCCCGAGTCCGAAAACAGTGCTCATTCGCGCCTCGGGCCCGGCCCTTGCGGCCAGTCCCTTCAATGTCCCGGGCACACTCCCCGATCCCCAACTGCAGCTCTACAGCGGAAGCACCGTCCTAGAGAGCAACGCGGGCTGGCAGGGCAACGCCCAGGTCGCCAGCGCAGCCGCCCAAGTCGGCGCATTTGCGTGGACCGACCCCGCGAGCAATGATGCCGCGCTGCTCACGACGCTGTCCCCGGGAGCCTACACAGCGATCGTCTCCGGAGCCAGCGGAGACAGCGGAGTGGCGCTCCTGGAAGTCTACGACGTGCAGTAGGCGGTCCGCGGCAGGCCCGCCCCCCGCAAAGGTCCCGGCCATCGATTCCACCCCGCAGGACCCAATGCAACGTGTCGCCGCACGCCCGATCGCCCCCCCGAGGGGCGCCTCCCAGCGGACGCCTAAAAACGTCAATATGTTAACATTAATGAGCACCGATAAATGCATCCAAAAAAGCAATGAATATAATGCATTAACTAGTTTATTAACAACATAATAAGTACCAATTATCTAATTCAATAATGACGACATAACTCAGCCATTTTAAACAATTAGTGCACACTTTATTCTTGCATCTTTTGAAACTGACTTCACACAACTTTGGGAGCGCTCGCTGCCGCCCACGAGCGGCGCGCAAATACCCCTGGAATCCATGCTTTCCACCGACGCAAAACCCGCGGGCCCAAGGGGCCCGCGCGCCTGCGGACTCCTCCCCTGGCGACGGGTTACCGTGAAATCCAAGCCCTCCCGCGGCGTGACGATCGCCGCGCCGAGCCGGCCCTGAGCCAGGAGCCCAATCCCACGGGCCGCACCGGCCGCCAGCGCAACCCATGCGTCTTCCCTCCTCATCCTTCCAGTTTCCCCGGAATTTTGTCTGGGGCGTCTCGGCCGCCGCGCCCCAGATCGAGGGCGCGTCGGAAGCCGACGGCAAGGGTGAGTCCATCTGGGACCGGTTTGCGCGCCGCCCGGGCGCCATCCTGAACGGCGACAAGCTCGACCCGGCCTGCGACCACTACCACCGCTACGTGCAGGATTTCGCGCTCATGCGCGAGCTCGGCATCAGGCACTACCGCCTCTCCCTCGCGTGGCCGCGCATCTTCCCGGATGGCGACGGAAGGCTAAACCAGCGCGGCCTCGATTTCTACCAGCGCCTCACGGACTCGCTGCTCGAGAACGGCATCACGCCCTGGGTGACCATGTTCCACTGGGACCTGCCGCAGGCCCTGGAGGACCGCGGGGGCTGGCGGTCGCGCGTCGTCCCGGAGGCCTTCGCCGGCTATGCGGACACGATTGTCCGCACCTTCGGGGACCGCGTCAAAAACTGGATCACGGTGAACGAAATCCGCTGCTTCACCGTCCAGGCCTACGGGGGCCTCGGCAAGGCGCCGGGATTCAAGGAGAGCCGAAAGGTCGTCAACCAGACCGTCCACAACGCCCTCCTGTGCCACGGCCACGGCGTCCGTGCCGTGCGCGAGCACGGCGGACGCGGCGCGCGCTGCGGGCTGAGCGACAACTGCGAGACGGTCATCCCCGTCGTCGAGGCGCCCGCCGAGATCGCCGCCGCCCACGAGTGGTTCGCCGAGGCGAACCAGTCTATCCTCGGCCCGATCTTCAACGGCCGGTACTCGGACTCGTATTTGCGCGCGTGCGGCGCGTCCCGCCCCAGCGTCGAGCGCGGCGACTTCTCCCTCATAGGCCTGCCGACGGATTTCCTCGGGCTGAACATCTACGCCGGCCTCTTCGTGCGGCGCGGAGCCGACGGCCGCCCGCAGCTGCTCTTCCCCTCCGCCAGCTACCCGCGCACGGACAGCGCGTGGCTGCACCTCGCGCCGCGCGCGCTCTACTGGGCCCCGCGCCTCGTCTCCTCGGTGTTCGGGGTGAAGAATGTCTACGTCACCGAGAACGGCTGCGGCTACGACGACGACGTGGTCAAGGGCGGAGAATGCCTCGACCTGCACCGCGTCGAGTACCTGCGCAGCTACCTGAAGGAGCTCCACCGCGCCATCGCGGACGGCACGCCGGTCCGCGGGTACTTCGCCTGGTGCTTCCTCGACAACTTCGAGTGGACCGACGGCTACACGCGGCGGTTCGGCGTCGTGCACACGAATTTCAGGACGCAGCGCCGCACGCCCAAGCTGAGCGCGCACTGGTACCGGGCGGTCATGGCCGCCAACCAGGTCCTGTAGCCGGCCGCCCGGCGGGCGCGATTCTGTGCTTCACACCCGCGGCGCCGCGGGTTCATGTCCTCTGGCGTCCTTCAGTCAAAAGCAATGAAACCACGAGCGCTTCTTCTCGCCGCGTCGGCGGCCGTTGCCGTTGGCCCCCTGCCCTCCCGGGGCCAGGACACGGGCACCCCGGGCCGCCCCCGGATCACCGGTGTCTCCCACGTCGCCCTCTGGGTCAGGGACCTCGGCAGGTCGCGCGCCTTCTACAGGGGATACCTCGGATTCGACGAGCCCTACACGCTGAATGACGGCGCGGGCGGCGTCCTCATTGCGTGGATCAAGGTCAACGACCGCCAGTCGATCGAGCTGTTCCCGGTCGGCGACAACACGCCCAAGAACGGCGACAGCCTCTACCACATCGCCCTCGAGACCGACGACGCGCAAGGGATGCTCGATTACCTCATTTCAAGAGGCGTGAAGGGTCCCGGCGGAAAGGCGCTTCCCACCACGGCGAAGGCCGGGCGGATAGGGAACCTCAACTACTTCACCGAGGATCCCGACGGGCACATTGTCGAGTTCACGCAGTACATGCCCGGCGGCTGGACCATGCAGAAGGCGGGGCAGTTCATGCCCCCGACGCGCATCGCCGGGCGGATCAGCCACGCAGGATTTGCCGTGGGGGACCTGCGGGCCTCCCTGGGGTTCTACGAGGGCATCCTGGGCTTCGCGGAGTCCTGGAGGGGGAGCAGCGACGGGAAGACCCTGAGCTGGGTCAACCTCCGCGTCCCGGACGGCCGGGACTACGTTGAGCTCATGCTCTACGGCGCGAAGCCGGGCGTCGAGCAGCTCCACGTCCTCAATCACGTGTGCTTCGAGGTTCCCGGAGTCGGCGCGGCCGAGGCCACGCTCCGGGCCCGGGCCCTGCCCGAGGGCTGCAGGACCCCCAGCCCGGCCAGGACCGGCGTCAACCGCAAGCGCCAGGTCAATTGCTACGACCCCGACGGCACCCGCGTCGAGGTGATGGAGGCGAACACCATAGATGCGAACCCCGCGCCGCCGTCGGATGCGCCCCCTCCCGAGCACGGGCCGTGAGACCCCCGGCGGCTCCCAACCCGGCCTTGGGGCCGGGAGAGAATTCGGGATGCGGAGCGGGCGGCGTCGCGCCCCCCGATGGCGGGTTTGGGCCCGTGAATTGTCGTGCCAAGCGAGCTCCCGCGATGCAAGGCACTGAACAAGGACCGCCGCCAGCGTACCCGGCCCGGACCGCATTCCTCACGGCCGCCGCCGTCCTTTCCATCCTCTTCCTTCGGCGGCCGGAATCGTTCCTGCACCCGCAGCTCTATGCCGAGGACGGGGGGGTGTTCTTCCTGGGGGCCTGCCGCGACCCGTGGGGATCGATCCTCGTCCCTTACGCCGGCTACCTTCACCTCGGCGCCCGCCTCGTGGCCGCGCTCTGCTCATGGCTCAACCCGCTCTGGATTCCGGCCGCCTATTTCTCGGTGAGCGTCGGCGCCGTCCTGGCCCTCACGCTGGCGCTCTTCTCGCAAAGGGTGGGCCTTCCCCATCCCGGGCTGTTTGCCCTGGCCATCGTCCTCGTTCCCCACAACGGGGAGGTGTTCGATAACCTGACGAACGTCCAGTGGATCGGCGCCATAGGGCTGATCGTTCTGCTGCTGGCCCGGGACCCTGAAAGGCCCTCCCAGTGGCTCCTCGATTTCGCCTGCGCCGCCGTCATCAGCCTGACGGGCGTGTTCTCGGTCCTCTTCGCCCCCCTCTTCGCCGCGCGGGCCGCGATCCGCCGGACTTTTGCCTCGATAGGGATCGCCTGCTTCGTCCTTGCCGGCGCCGCCATCCAGGTGCGTGAGATCCTGCATTTCCCGCTCCCGGCCACGGCGGGCGAGAAAACGGCATACCTGGCGCTCGCCACCTTCGGACAGAGGGTCTCGATGAGCCTCCTGTCGCCGCCATCCGCGCCGGACGCCGCCACCCTTTTGACGCGCGCCCTGGCCGGATCGGCGGGCCTGGCGCTCCTTGTGGTGCTCGGCCTCGGCATCGGGCCCGACAGGCTGAGGCGCATGGTGTTCGCGGCATCGCTCCTGCTCCTGGCGGCGGCCGCGATCTACAGGTTCCGCGGCGGGATCCTGGAGCTTGCGTCCGTCCACAACGGCGACCGCTATTTCTTCGGGCCAAAGGTATTTTTCTTGTGGATACTTCTTCTCCACCTGCGCCGGGCTTCGGCGCTTCGGTGGCTCTCCGGGGCGCTGCTGGCGGCGATCCTGCTCAATTGCTGCCTCAGCTTCCGGTTTGAGCGGTGGAAGGACTACGACTGGCCGTACTGGGTGGGGCGGATGGCCTCGGAGGATCGCGTGGTGGTGCCCATCAACCCGCCGGGGTACATCTTCATATACGAGAGGCCGTAGCCGGCCCGCCAATTGCGCTCTTTTGTCCATTTACGCGGGCGGGCCCGCGTGCCATCGTCCCGACTCGCGCCCGCGCTGTCCGGGCATCCCCATGAACACTAGAACGGCAATGACGGTCGCGAGCGGCGGCCTCCGGGAGTCCGCCGACAGGCGGTGCCGGCGCCCCTGAGGCGTTCGCCCATGCCCGCGCGGTTGCTCGCATTGCGACGGATAGGAAAGCTCTTCGGCCCCAACCGGGTGCTCGACGGCGTCTCCCTCGATCTCGACGAGGGGGAGGTCCACATCCTCGCCGGCGAGAACGGCGCCGGAAAGAGCACGCTGATCAAGGTCCTGGCGGGCATCCACACCGACTACGAGGGCGCGATCGAGCTCCGAGGGGAGCCGGTCCGCTTCGCCAGTCCCCAGGAGGCGAACCGGGCGGGCATCTCCGTCATCCACCAGGAGCTCTCTCTCATCGACTCCATGAGCGTCATGGACAACATCCACCTAGGCCGCGAACTGGCGAGCCGCGGAGGCCTGTGGCTCGACCGCCGGGGGCAGGCGGGCCGGGCGCTCGCGCTCTGCCGGCAGCTCGACATGGGCTTCTCAGCCGCCGACCTCGCCCGCCCCGTCGAGCAGTTTCCGCTCTCCGTAAAGAACCTGATCGAGATCGCCAAGGCCCTCGCCTTCGACGCGCGCATCCTGGTCATGGACGAGCCGACGAGCGCCCTAAACCGCGCCGAGGTCGAGAAGCTGTTCTCCCTCATCGGGACCCTCAAGCGCAAGGGATGCGCCATCATCTACATCACTCACAAGATGGATGAGATCTACCGCGTGGCCGACAGGATCACGGTCCTTCGCGACGGCCGGTGGGTCGGCACGGCGGCCGCCGCCGACTGCCCCGAATCGAGGCTCATCCAGTGGATGATCGGCCGCGACCTCGCTCCGCGGGCCGAGGCTGCCTCGAGGCCGGCCGGCGCAGCCGCCACGAGCGTGCTCGTTGTCCGGGGGTTTCGCGTCCCCCATCCCGTCCCCGGTCGCCCCCCGGCCGTCTCCGATTTCTCGGTCGCCGTGCAGGCTGGCGAGGTCGTCGGCATCGCCGGGCTCCAGGGCTCGGGGGGAACCGAGCTCTTCCACGGGTTGTTCGGGGCCTACGGCGCCGTATGCGGCGGCACGGTCACGATCGATGGGGAGCCCTTCCGCCCAGAGTCCCCCGCCCGCTCCATCAGGCGGGGCCTCTCCTACCTGACTGCCGACAGAAAGGGCTCGGGCCTCGTGCCGGCCATGAGTGTCGCGCACAACATGACGCTCGCCTCGCTTTCCCGGGCGTCGCCCGGCGGCGTGCTGCGCCCGGGGCGCGAGCGGGCGAGCGCGGCGCGCCAGGCGGCGGCCCTGAACATAAGGCTCGCCTCGCTGGACCAGGCCGCAGGCACGCTCTCGGGCGGCAACCAGCAGAAGGTCGTGCTGGCGAAGTGGCTGGAGACGCAGCCCCGCGTCCTCCTCCTGGAGGAGCCCACCCGCGGCGTCGACATCGGCGCCAAGTCCGAGATCTACGCTCTGATGCGCCAGTGGACCTCGGCGGGGATGGCGATACTCCTCATCTCTAGCGAGCTGCCGGAGCTGCTGCTCCTTTGCGACCGCATCCTGGCGCTGCACCGCGGCGCCGTGACCGGGGAGTTCAGCCGTGGGGAGGCCACGCCGGAGAGGATCCTCGCGGCGGCCATGGGCTCGCCCGAGGGTGCCGGGGAGGCCTGCGCGTGAGCGCCTCCCACCTGCGGCGCTGGCTCGCGACCCCCTCATTCCGCGCGCTGCTGGCGCTGGCGTTCGTCGCCGTGATCGGCTGCGTCTTCAACGCCGACGGGGCGTTCTTCCATTGGAGCACGCACCGGGACATGCTGAGGCAGGTCTCGGTGTACGGGATCCTCGCCTGCGGCATGACGCTTGTCATCATCTCCGGGGGAATCGACCTCTCGGTGGGCAGCGTGGTCGGGCTCTGCGCCGTCCTGTTCGCCCGGCAGACGCTGCACCAGGGGCAGGCCGCCCCCGGCGCCATCGGCCTCGTTCTTGTGGCGGGGACGGCGATCGGGCTAGCCTCGGGAACGCTGGTGGCGCGGTTCAGGATCCAGCCCTTTGTCGCGACCCTGGCGATGATGGTCTTCGCCCGGGGCCTGGCCAAGTGGGCCTCTGGCGGCCAGAAGATCTCGCAGGCCATCCAGCACCCGGACGGGAGCTTCACCTACGTGGACCTGCCCCCCATCTTCCATCGGCTGGACCACCGGGTCCTATGGGGAAACCTGTCGGTCGTCACCCTGGTCTTCCTCGCCTGCGTGCTCCTGTGCTGGCTCGTGCTCTCGAAGCTGCGCTGGGGGCGCTACCTCTACGCGACGGGCGGCAACGAGGAGGCGGCGCGGCTCTCTGGGGTTCCCATCGCGGGGACCAAGCTGCTTGCCTACGGGCTGAGCGGCCTTTTCGGCGCGGTGGGCGGCATCTGCCAGGCCGTGCAGGAGCAGCAGGGCGATCCCGAGGCGGGCTCGACCTACGAATTGACGGCGATCGCGATCGCCGTCATCGGCGGCAACAACCTCATGGGCGGGCGCGGGGGCATCGGCCTAACGCTGCTCGGGGCCCTGACCATCGGCTACCTCGAGAAGATCCTCAGCGTGAATGCGGTCGGTGAATCGAGCCGGCTTATGCTGACCGGCGCGATCATCGTCGCAGCCGTCCTGCTCCAGCGCCGGAGAGCGGGCTGAACCGGGCTTCTTTGGTTCCGGCCGGCCCCCCGCGCCCACCGCACCACCCTCGCCCGCGGGACCGGAGCCTGCACGGCGTCTCTTTTTTCACCCTAATCCCAATGGATTAAACGACTTGGAAATTCGCTGGCGCCCGCCTCCAATAATCCTATAACCTAAAGGCGAAATCGTCGTCTTTGACACCATCCGGTGACAATTCGGCATAGCTTGCGCCCGAAAGGAATTCGAGGAGTCCTCTGTCCTCTGGCGGCGGCGTTTGGCTTCTTTCCCTCTCTCCGCTGCAATGCGCAGGCGCAGTCGCCGCCGCCGGTCTCCGTCCTGCAGAGCAGCGGCTCGCTGGCCGACGGCTTCATTTTTGTGGGGCCCCAGGCTACATCCGCCCCAAGCCCCGCCCAGGGCCCCGAGATCATCGACAACCAGGGCCGCGTTGTCTGGTTTTCACCGTCGCCGGCCACGTTGGGCGCCGAAGATTTCCGGGTTCAGACCTACAACGGCAATCCCGTGCTCACCTGGTCGCAGGCCTCCGCATACGGAGCCGTCAATCCGGCCACCACGATCGACTACATCCTCGACGACACCTACTCGGTCGTGGCAACGGTGAAGGCGGGCAACGGATTCAACGCCGACCAGCACGAGTTCCAGCTGACCCCCCAGAACACGGCGCTCATCGCCATTTACGACGTCGTGCAGGCCGACCTGTCGTCGGTCGGGGGCCCGGCGAGCGGCGGCGTCGTCGAGGGCTCCGTCCAGGAGATCGACATCGCCACAGGGGCGGTCCTTTTCCAATGGCACAGCCTGGACAACGTCCCGCTCGCCGAAAGCCATTACCCCTACACGCCTGGCCAGACGGCCCCCTACGACTACTTTCACATCAACTCCGTGAAGCTGGACACGGACGGCAACCTGCTCATCTCGTCCCGCCACACGTGGACGGTCTACAAGGTGAACCGCACGACAGGCGCCGTCATCTGGCGGCTGGGCGGCAAGAAGAGCGATTTCGCGCTCGGCGCGGGCCTGCCGTTCGCCTGGCAGCACGACGTGGAGGCGGCCGATTCGCAGACGCTGCGGATCTTTGACAACGAGTCGGACGGCGCCCCCGTGCTCCCGTACTCGCGCGTGATCTGGGTCCAGCACGACGACACGGCGATGACGGCGGCCGTCACGCAGACGCTGGTTCATCCGGCCGGACTGTCCGCCCTCGCGGAGGGCAGCGCCCAGATGCTCGCCAACGGCGACACGTTCGTGGAATGGGGAATCCTCGGGCGGCTTTCCGAGTTCAGCTCCGCGGGGCAGCTGCTTTTCGACGCCCAGGAGGCGCCGGGCTACGCCTCCTACCGCGGCTTCCGGTACCCGTGGACCGGCGCCCCTAAGACCAGCCCGACTGCGGTGCCGCTCCAGAACGCGGACGGATCGATCGCCGTCCACGCGGTGTGGAACGGGGCGACCGCGGTCGCCTCCTGGGAGGTGTTCGGGGGCGACACAGCCGGCGCTCTGAGCCTCATGGCGACGGCCCCATGGAACGGGCTGGACACGGTGATCTCGGTTCCCGGCCCCGTGAACGCTATCCAGGTCGTGGCAATGGACTCGGCGGACGCCGCCATCGGCACCAGCGCGACCGTTTCCGGCCCGTTTGCCGACCTTTTCCCCACGCAGCCCGCGTCACAGGTGATCGCTGCCGGGGGCACGGTGGTTTTCAATGCCGTGGCCTCGGTCTCCTCGCCCGCCTACCAATGGATGTTCAACGGCAGCGCGCTGTCGAACGGCAAGGTCAATGGAGCCACGGTCTCGGGCGCGACCGGGCCGACGCTTGTCATCAGCGGATCGACCGGCGCGAATGCGGGCACGTACTCATGCGTCGCCTCGAGTTTCGGCAACTCCGCGACAAGCAACACGGCAACCCTCGCGGTCAGCGCCGCCGCAGACGCCGGCCGCCTCGTCGACATCTCCTGCCGGTCCGCCGTCGGGGCCGGGGACGGGGCCCTGATCGTCGGCTTTGTGGTGGGGGGGGAGGACAGGTCGGGCTCGTTGCCCCTGCTGGTGCGCGCCTCGGGACCGGCTCTCGAGCAATTCGGCATATCCGGGGTCCTTCCGGATCCCGTGGTGCAGCTCAACGGCCCGGACGGTGTCATTGCAATGAACAGCGACTGGGACGGCAATCCCCAGATTGCCTCCACGGCGGCCATGGTCGGCGCGTTTTCATGGAATCCCCCGTCGAGCCCGGATTCCGCGCTCGAAGAATCCCTGGCCGCGGGGCCCTTTACGGCCGTCATCTACGGCGCCAGCGGGGACAGCGGGGTTGCCCTTGGCGAGGTCTACGATGCCACGCCCGCCGGGACCCGCACCCCCACGACGCCCCGCCTTGTCAACCTGTCCGGCCGGGCGCAGGTCGGCGCCGGCGCCAACGTCCTGATCGCCGGCTTCGTGATCGGGGGCGCGACCTCCGAGACCGTGCTTATCCGGGCGGCGGGCCCCGCTCTAGCCCCGTTTGGCGTCTCCGGCGCCCTTGCGGACCCGCTCCTCACGCTCTACCAAACAAACGGCAACGGAATGTCCACGCTCGTCGGAAGCAACGCCGGATGGAATGGCAATTCCCAGATCGCCTCCGCGGCCGCCTCGGTCGGGGCTTTTTCCTGGGGCTCTTCCGGATCGAGCGATTCCGCCCTCCTGGTCACCCTTCCCCCCGGCGCCTACACGGCGCAGGTGTCCGGCGCCAGCGGCGACACAGGGGTAGCGCTCATCGAGGTCTACGAGGTTCCGTAATCGCCTGGGAAGCGGCCGGAACCCATCCGCCGAGCCGGCGGTCCTGGACCCTGGGACAAGGGGGGCCGCGCGGCGAGCACGAGGTGGCCGCGACCACCTTTACGCCGTCTTGCCGCGGCCCCTCAATCCGATAAGACAGGGTTGCCGACTGGCCCGCGACCAAAGGATCCACCCTGGAAATCGAGGGCCACTCTACAACCAACTCACCCGATCGCAGACGCGCCATGTACAAGGCATTCCTATCGCTGCTGGCCCTGGCCGCACTCTCAGTTCCGGCCGCACGGGCCGGCCCCAAACACGGCGGTAAATGGATCGTCGGCATGAGCCAGTGCAACCTGGGCGAGCCCTGGCGCGTGCAGATGAATGCCGACATCAGGAAGGCCGCCGCGGCCCATCCCGAGCTCGAGCTGGTGTTCAAGGACGCGCAGAATGACACGTTGCGCCAGCGCGCCCAGATCGAGGAGTTCATCGACGCGGACGTCGACCTGCTCATCGTGTCGCCCAAGGAGGCCGCGCCCCTCACTCCCCCGGTGGCGGCCGCCTTCCGTCATGGCATCCCGGTCGTCGTGCTCGACCGCAAGGTGCTCGGCGACGATTTCACCCAGTTCATCGGCGCCGACAACAGGAGGATCGGCCAGGCCGCCGGAGAGTGGGCGGTCCGCAGGCTCCTTTCCCTTCCCCAGGTCAAGGCGGGGGGCCGGGCCCGCATCGTCGAGCTCACGGGGCTCATGACCTCGACCCCGGGCCAGGACCGCCTCGCCGGGTTCCACGCTGCGCTGCACGGCCAGCCCGTGGACATCATCTTCTCCGCCGACACGCAGTGGCTCGAGCCCCGGGCGCGCGAGGAGATGGAGTCGGCCCTCGCGGTGAACCCGAGGATCGACCTGGTCTACGCGCACAACGACCCGGCAGCGCACGGCGCGTACCTGGCGGCGAAGGCAGCAGAGCGCGAGAAGGACATCATTTTTGTCGGCATCGACGGCCTGCCCCAGGAAGGCCAAGTCTACGTGCGCCAGGGCCTGCTCGAGGCCTCCTTCGAGTACCCGACAGGCGGCCGCGAGGCCGTGGATAGCGCGCTAAAGATCCTGCAGGGACAGGCGGTCCCCAAGCAGGTCACGCTCAACTCCCGCTTCTTCACCCGGGACACCGTCGATCGCGGCGGCGAATGGCTGCCGTGAACCGCGGCCGGTGATTCGAGTTCGTCGGGGCCGCAGGCCGACGCCACTTCCGAAATCGCTTCCCGGCGGGCCCTAGACGCCGCGTCCCTCGCCGAATCCGAAATTCCAGTAGTGGAACTCGCCCGAGGGGAAGAGCTTCGCCTCGACGGCCTCGCGGACGTCCTGGTAGCGCATGAGATAGGCCTCCTCGGGGAACGGGAAACCCGTCCCAAACGCGGAAGGATCGACCCTGACCGGCTGCTGCGGCCAGCGCATCCAGTAGCCCCCGTGCAGGGGAACGATGTCCAGGGCCCAATGCCTGCAGTCTGATTCGCCGAAATAATGGCAGATCATGGAGGCGCGCGTGCGGCCGACGTCCCTGATCGGGCTGCCCCCGTGCACGAGGTCGGCATGCCAGATGATCACGTCGCCCTTCTTCGCCAGGAACTTGCGCTCCTTTATTCCGCGCAGCCGGATCTGGACGTCGATGTAATCGAACCAGTCGGCCTCCTCGTCGGGCGCGGCGTGGTGGGTGCCGTCGTTGAAGCGGTAGAGGGGGATCCTGTGGCTTCCGGGGTAGTAGACGAGCGGGCCGGCGTCCGGGTGCACGTCCTCAAACGCGATCCAGGCCGAGACCAGCGCATGGGGCGTTCGCGGCGTCATGTAGAGGGAGTCTATGTGGCTGGTCTGGAAGGTGCCCTTCCTCAGGTTGAGGCTGTTGCAGAGGACGGCCGGCTCGCCCAGCGCGCCCTCAAGGATCGACGCCAGGTCCGGGTCGAGGGCCAGCTCCCGCAGCTCCTCGCCCATCAGGTAGAGGTCGTGAAACCTGAAGCTGCGGATCTCCCGTTTGTCGGCCTGCGCCCAGAACGACCGCCGGCCCGATCCCAGGCTGTCCACGACCACCTCGTTGGGCCGCTCGTCCAGCAGGCCCCTTATCGCCGAGGCCGCGCGGTCGATCCGCTGCGGCGCAAAGCACTTCTCCAAAACAAGATAACCGTCCCGCTCGAATTGGGACTGACTCAGGCCGACCTCAATTTCGCTGGTCTGATTCATGGTTTGATCTGCATTTGTGGATGACAGCCGGGGCCCACGGATCCGCTATTCCGGCACAAAAGGACAGGCCGATCCGCATTCGGTTCGGCCCGTCCCTGAAAAAAGGGGCGCTCCCCGAGGGGATCACCCTAGTCCAGGAGCACCTCGTAGACCTCGACGAGGGCCGTGCCGGTGTCCCCGCTGGCCCCGGCAACAACCGTGGTGTAGGCGCCGGCCTCGAGCTGGATCAGGATGGCGTCGTCACCCGCATCCGGAGGCGCGAGCTTCGTGGCCTGGATCTGGGCGACGGTGCCGGAGTTCTGGTTCTGCCACCCCGTGTCGGACGCGAGGGAGTTCTGGCCCTTGTAGAGCGTGACCGTGGGGTCCATGAGGGGCGAGGTGATGCCGTAGTTCGCAAGCCCCGGCCCAAGGACCCGAATCAGGA
>JGI12269J14319_10004001_pt1 | contig 13619 bp, 12 predicted proteins | sample PeaSoiSIISIP2007_FD_14319 | JGI IMG/M metagenome (IMG submission 14319) | reverse complement strand
GAGCCGGGCTTTCGCTCGGTGCACCTGCTCGAAGACCTATGCGCGGCGCTCGCGGCGAGCTCGGCGCTCGGCGTCGAGGTTTCGGACCGCCAGCCGCTGGAGGTGGCCTTCTCAGCACTGCGCGGCGAGCGCCTCGCGCTGCCCGGCGGGGTGCTCGTCATCAACGACTGCTACAACGCCAACCCGATGTCGATGCGCGCAGCGCTGCAGGAGCTCGCCACGACCGCCACCGCGCGACGCGTCGCCGTCCTCGGCGACATGCTCGAGCTCGGTCGCGCCGACGAGGAGCGCTACCACCGCGAGCTCGGCGAGCAGGCGAGCGTCGCGGGGGTCGAACTGCTGGTCACCGTCGGGCCGCGCGCCGCGTGGGCCGGCGATACCTTCGCCGGCGGCGAGCACGTTCACGCAGCCGACGCCGACGGCGCCGTGGAGCTTCTCGCGAAGCGGCTGCGCCCGGGCGACACTGTCCTCGTGAAGGGCTCGCGCGGCGTCGCGCTCGAGCGTGTCGCCGAGCGCCTCGCCCCCGGCTGATGGCACGCGTCCTGATCGGCGGCACCGCCGCCCTGCTGATCTGCATCTTCCTCTCGCCGAAGTTCATCGAGTTCCTGCGCCAGCGCGAGTTCGGTCAGCACGTGCGCGATGACGGTCCCCAGGGGCACCTGGCGAAGGCGGGGACGCCGACGATGGGCGGCATCATCATGATGATCGCGATCGTCGTGCCGTTCGCGATCCTCTCCAACTGGGACGACACGCGCACGGTCGGCGTCTTCGGCGCGATGCTCGCCTGCGCCCTGCTGGGCTTCGTCGACGATTACATGAAGATCGTCAAGCGCCGCTCGCTCGGTCTGCGCGCGCGCACCAAATTGATCCTGCTGGCCGCCATCTCGGTCGGGCTGTGGCTGCTCCAGCGTCACGCGCTCGGCAGCTCCGAGCTGCACCTGCGGATCATCGACGGCACCGTCGACCTCGGCGTCTTCTACCTCGTCCTGATCTACCTCGTGGTGGCCGGCACGACCAGCGGCGTCAACCTGACCGACGGGCTCGACGGTCTCGCGGCGGGCTGCGCCGCGATCGTGCTGATGGCCTATGTCGGCATCACCTTCCTGAGCGGCTTCCCGGGGGGCAGCCAGGACCTCGAGCTGGCGCTGCTGGCGGCCTGCATGGTCGGCGCGTGCGTCGGCTTCCTCTGGTTCAACGCATTCCCGGCGACGATCTTCATGGGCGACACCGGCTCGCTCGGTCTCGGCGGGGCGATCGCCGGCCTCGCCGTGATGACGCAGACCGAGACGCTGCTGCTGTTGATCGGCGGGATCTTCGTGATCGAGGCGCTGTCGGTGCTGATCCAGATCGTCGCCTTCCAGTTCTTCCGCAAACGGGTCTTCCTGATGGCGCCGATCCATCACCACTTCGAGTTGAAGGCCTGGTCTGAGACGAAGATCATCCTGCGCTTCTGGATCATCACCGCGATCGGCGCGGCGATTGGCTTCACGATCTACGCGCACACGGTGAGAGGCTCAACTCCGGCCTCGCAACACTCGTCGTCGGCGACGGCAGCCCACTCGGTCGCGCTGAGGCGATCGTCGGGTTNGCCGTGATCACGCCGCCCGCCCCGCGCTTGGGGATCGCCGCGACGATCGGCGCCGCGATCGCCTTCACGACCGGCGCGCAGATGGTGAGATGACGCGACCGCCTCTGCCGGCGGGTCCCTACCTCGTCATCGGGCTCGCTCGCTCGGGCGTCGCCGCCGCGCTGGCGTTGCGCTCGCGCGGACTGGAGGTGCTCGGCAGCGACCGCGCGGGCCTCGCGCCCCCCGCGCTCGCGGACGCCGGCGTCGAGATCGTCGAGCACTCAAGCGCCGCGCTCGAGCGGGCNGGCTGCGTCGTCAAGAGCCCCGGCGTGCGCGCGTCGGAGCCGCTGATCGCGGCCGCGCGCGCGCGGGGCCTACCGGTGATCGGCGAGCTCGAGCTTGCCTGGCGGATGTTGCCGAACGAGTTCGTCGCGGTCACGGGCACCAACGGCAAGACGACGACGGTCGAGCTGCTCGGCGCCATCTACCGGGCCAGCGGCCGCGAAGTCGCCGTCGCCGGCAACGTCGGCCGCGCGCTCAGCCTGCTCGCGGTGCCGCCGCCGCATGGCGAGGCGCCGCTTGACCCGCGCACAACGATCGTCTGCGAGGCCTCCTCGTTCCAGCTTGAGGACACCGAAGCCTTCGCACCGCACGCCGCCGTACTCCTCAACATCGCCCCCGACCACCTCGACCGCCACGGAGACATGGCGGCCTACATCGCGGCCAAGCTGCGGGCGTTCGCCAACCAGGGCGCCGAGGACATCGCGGTCCTGCCGGCCGGCGAGCTGGCGGCGCTCGAGCTCGGCGGCGCGCCACGACGGGTCACCTTCGGCAACGTCGCGGAGGCCGATATGCGCGGCGACGAGCGCTGGCTGTGGTGGCATGGTGAGCGCTTCATCGCGCGCTCCGAGATCCGCCTGCGCGGACCGCACAACGCCGAGAACGCGATGGCGGCCGCAGCGGCCGCGCTCGAATGCGGCCTGCCGGGGGACGGCGTCCGCGCGGGGCTTGCGAGCTTCGCCGGCGTTGCCCACCGCCTCGAAGAGGTCGCGACACGCGACGGCGTGTCGTTCGTCAACGACTCGAAGGGAACCAACGTCGCCAGCACGCGGGTCGCGCTGCGTTCATTCGCGCCTCGGAGCGTGCGGCTGATCCTCGGCGGGAGGAGCAAGGGCGAGGACTTCGCCGAGCTCGCCGACGACGTCGCCGTAGCGGCGCGAGCCGTATACCTGATCGGCGAGGCCGCCGAGGAGATCGCCGCCGCGCTGGCGACGGCGTCCGCGCTGGCCGGTTTCGAGCTGGCCGACTGCGGCACGCTCGAGCGGGCGCTCGCGGCCGCGCGGGCGCAGGCCGTCGCCGGCGAGGTCGTGCTGCTCAGTCCGGCCTGCACGAGCTTCGACCAGTTCACCGACTACGAGCAGCGCGGGGAGGAGTTCCGCCGCCTCGTTCTCGCCTGAGCGCGCGCCGTTGCGGCCGCGTGCGCGACCGCGTCCGCGGGAAGGTTTTTGGCCGCTTTCATCGAAGGCTCCTTGATGGCTTCGGTTGCCGCCACGCCGGGGCGCGCCGAGCGCACCCCCGAGATCACCGCCACAACGCGGGCGCCACGGCTCCCGATCGAGCACAGCGCGCTGCTGACGGCCACGCTGTGCCTGCTCGCGGGAGGCGCGGTGATGGTCTACAGCGCCTCGGCGCCGGCAGCACTGAGCGGCGGCAGTACCGGCGGCGCAAGCGCGCTGATCCGCTTCGTCGCCTACGGCACGGTCGGGCTGGTGCTGTTGCGCTTCGCAGCGCGCGCCGAGCTCGAGCGCGTTCGCCGCCTGACCGGCCCGCTGCTCGCCCTGTCGTTCGTGCTGGTGGCCGCCGTCAGAATTCCCGGCCTCGGCCATGGCACCCTCGGCTCCCAGCGCTGGCTGGGCGCGGGGCCGGTCCAGTTCGAGCCCTCGGAGCTGATGAAGCTGGCGCTCGTGCTCTACGCGGCGCACGTCCTCTCGCGCGGTCGCCCCGGCGGGCGCGCGCTGAGAACAGCGTTCAAGCGCCTGACGCTCGTCGGTGGCGCCGCCATCCTGCTGGTCGGCTCACAGCCGGACATCGGCACCGCCGCGGTGATCGCGTTCGCGCTGTTCGCGATCCTCCTGGCGGCCGGCGTGTCGCTCCGGATGCTCTCGCTCGGCGCCATCATCGCGATCGCGGCAGTGATCGCCTTCGCCGTCGCGGTGCCCTACGCCGGGGCGCGCCTGACATCGTTCATCGACCCGCAGGCACACGCCACGACGACCGGCTATCAGGCCTACCAGAGCCAGATCGCGATCGGCTCTGGTGGCTTCTTCGGACGCGGGCCGGGCGCGTCGCTGCAGAAGGACTTCTACCTGCCGGAGGCCCCGACCGACTTCATCCTGGCGGTGATCGGCGAGGAGCTCGGCTTCGTCGGGATCGCGGTGCTGCTCGCGCTCTACGGGCTGATCGCCTACGCCGGCCTGCGCGCCGCGTATCGAGCCAAGGGCGCCTACGCGATGCTGATCGCCGTCGGCGTCACCTCGCTCTGCGTCCTGCAGGCCTCGCTCAACGTGTTCGCGGTGCTCGGCATCGCGCCGGTCACCGGTGTGCCGCTGCCGTTCGTCTCCTACGGTGCCAGCAACCTGCTCGTGATGCTCGCCGCGATGGGGCTGCTGCTCAACGTGGCCGGCGGCGGCGCCGGCCACCTGCGCGCTGTGCGCGGCACCAAGCGGCGAAAAGCGACACGATCCGTGGATGAGCGCATGCCCTCGGATCGCGATCGCAGCAGGCGGGACCGCTGGCCACGTCGTGCCGGCGCTCGCCGTCGCGGACGCGCTGAGGGAGCGGGGGGCTGAGGTCCTCTTCATCGGCGGGCACCGCGCTGAGAGCTCGCTCGTACCGGCCGCCGGCTACAGCTTTGAGCAGATCTCGGTCTCGGGACTCGACCGCCGCAACCCGCTGCGGGCGCTGCGCGCGCTGGCCCAGGCGGCGCTGGCGCTGCGACGCGCACGGGCGCTGCTTGCGGCGGCCCGCATCGACGTCGTGATCGGTGCCGGCGGCTACGTCGCGGCTCCGGTGGCTCTCGCCGCCTGGACGCGGCGCATCCCGATCGTCCTGACCGAGGCCGACAGCCATCTCGGCCTCGCCAACCGCGCGCTGGCGCCGCTCGCGCGGCGCGTCTGCCTCGCCTTTCCTATCGCCGGCCGCCGCGGCAAGCGCTACCGCGTGACGGGGCGCCCCGTGGCGCCGCCGACGGCCGACCGCGACGCTGCGCGCGCGAGCTTCGCGATCGAGGCCGGCGAGCAGCTGGTGCTCGTCTTCGGGGGCTCGCTCGGCTCGCGCACGATCAACCACGCCGCACTCGAGGGCCTCGTCGGCGCGAGCTTCCGCGTGCTGCACGTCTGCGGGGCGCGGGACTGGCCGGAGCTGCGCGAGCGCCCGCGCGGCCCGCGCTACGACCTGCGCGAGTACCTGGAGCGGAGCCAGTTCGCGCAGGCGCTGGCGGCCAGTGACCTGGTCGTCGCACGCGCCGGCGGCTCGATCTTCGAGATCGCCGCCTACGGGCGCCCGTCGATCCTGGTGCCGTTCCCGGCCGCCAGCGCCGACCACCAGACCGCCAACGCCGCCTGGATGGAGCACGCCGGCGCCGCGGTGGTGCTCGCCGATTCGGAGTGCGACGGGCCGCGGCTCGCCGCCGAGGTCGGGCGGCTGATCGGCGACAGCGCGAAGCTGCAGGCGATGGGCAGCGCGGCTCGGGCGCTGGCGCGGCCGCAGGCCGCGGCGGAGGTCGCCACGATCGTGCTGGCGGCGGCCTAGCGGTGGGCGGGCACGGTCCCTGGGCCGGACGCCGCCTTCACTTCGTCGGCGCCGGCGGCGCCGGCCTCAGCGCCTACGCGCGCGCGGCTCACGCGCTCGGCGCGAGCGTCACCGGATCCGACCAGGCCGGCTCGGCGTTCTCGCGGGCGCTCGCCGCCGACGGCGTGCTCGAGGTCGCGATCGGCCACAGCGCGGAGAACCTGCCGCCGGGGGACGGCATCGAGGTCGTCTGCTCCGCGGCGATCCCCGCCGACAACGCCGAGCGCGTCGCCGCCGTCGAACGCGGCCTGGCGCTGCTGCCGCGCGCCGCGCTGCTCGGCGAGCTGAGCGCGCTGCGGCGGACGATCGCCGTCGCCGGCGCGCACGGCAAGACCACGACGTCGAGCATGATCGCGAGCGTGCTGCGCGCCGGCGGCCTCGACCCCGGCTATCTGATCGGCGGCATCCTGCGCGAAACCGGGCGAAACGGCGACTGGGGCAGCGGCGAATGGCTGATCGTCGAGGCGGACGAGTCGGATCGCTCGCTGCTGTCGCTCGAGGTCGAGATCGCGGTGCTGACCAACGTCGAGCTCGACCACCACGACGCCTTCGGCTCGCTCGCCGAGCTCGAAGCGGTCTACCGCGAGTTCCTGGCCGGTCCGCGCGCGGCGGTGATCTGGGATCGACCCGAGCTGCTCGCCCTGCGCGAGGGGCCGCTGGTGGCCTACGACGTCGCCGCAGCCACGCTCGAAGGTGGACACGCGAGCTTCGCCTGGGACGGCGTTGCGGTGAGGCTCGCTTTGCCCGGGATCCACAACGCGCGCAATGCCGCGGCCGCCCTCAGCGTCGCCCGGCTCCTCGGCGTCTCGGCCGCCGACGCCGCGAGCGCCCTGGCTGGCTTCCGCGGCGCGGCGCGGCGCTTCGAACGGCTCGGCGCCACCGCCACCGGCGCCGAGGTCTACGACGACTACGCCCACCACCCGACGGAGATCGCCGCGACGCTCGCGGGCGCGCGCACACTCGCGCGAGGGCGCCTGATCGCCGTCTTCCAACCGCACCTGTATTCGCGCACGCGTGCTCTCGCGCGGGAGTTCGGCACCGCGCTCGCCACGGCCGACGCGGCCGTCGTGCTCGATGTCTACCCGGCTCGCGAGCGCGCTTGCGACTTTCCCGGCGTCAGCGGGCTGCTCGTCGCCGAGGCCACCGCCGATGCCTCGGCCGGCCGGGCGATCTACTGGATGCCGGACCGGGCTGCGGCCGAGCAGCTGTTGCGCCAGCAAGCTGCCGCAGGCGATCTCCTCGTCGTGATGGGCGCCGGCGACGTCGACGAGCTCGGCAGGCGCCTGGTCGCCGGGGGAGAGCGGCAGCGGTGATCGATCCCCAGCCAGACGTCCCGCTCGCGCGGCTGACGACCGTCCGCACCGGCGGCGCCGCCGACCACTTCGTCGCGGCAGGCTCGCGGCGCGAGCTCGGGGAGGCACTCGCGTGGGCCTCGGAGCGCGGCCTCGAGGTCAATGTCGTCGGGTCGGGCTCGAACCTGCTCGTGGCGGATTCCGGCGTCCGCGGCCTCGTGATCAAGCTCGAGCGCGAGCTGGCGCGGATCGAACCCGACGGCCAGGGTATGCGCTGCGGCGGCGGCGCAAGGCTGCCGGCGGTCGCCGCGCGTGCGGCCGCGCTCGGGCTGGGAGGCATCGAGTTCGCGGTCAACATCCCGGGCACCGTCGGCGGCGCCGTGCGGATGAACGCCAACGCCTACGACGGGGCGCTCGCCGGCGTGCTCGACTGGGTCGAGCTCGTCACCGCCGAGGGCGTCTCAAAGCGCGGCCCCGACGAGCTCGGCTTCGCCTATCGCAGCTCGGCGCTGGGCCCGGCGGAGATCGTCGCGCGGGTGCGCTTCGCGCTCGCGCCTGCGAGCCCCGAATCGATTCGCGCGACGCTCCAGTCGATGCGCGAGCGCCGCCATGCCGCCCAGCCGAAGGGCATCCGCACGTTCGGCTCGACCTTCAAGAACCCGCCGGGTCGTACCGCCGGGGAGCTGCTCGCGGCCGCGGGCGTCGCCGACCTCGCCGTCGGGGGTGCGCGCTTCTCGCGCAAGCACGCCAATTTCGTCGAGAACGCCGGCGCCGCCAGTACCGCCGATATCGTCGAGCTGATCGCTGCCGGGCGCCGTCGCGTCAAGGAGCGCTTCGGAATCGAGCTGGAGCCCGAGGTGCAGTTGCTCGGAGACGTTCGTTTTCCCTGGTAGGGGAACGCGCGCCGACGGCGAAGCAGTACCCGATGATCCGCGCTGGATCGACGCGCCTGCCGCCGCGCCTGCTGCGCTCGCTGCGCCCGCCGCTCGGGGCCGACGTGGTGGCCCGCCTGCCGCCGCGGCTGCGCTCGCTGCGGCTGCCACCGCTCCCTGGCCGCTTGGAGCACCTCCTCGCGCGTGCGCGCGCGACGCGGCTGCGGACCAGGCTGACGGTGTTGGCGGCGGTGCCGGTGATCGTGATCGGAGGCTGGCTGCTGCTGCGCGACAGCGCCCTCTTCTCCGTCGATCAGGTCGCGATCAGCGGCCTTGGCGCCGACGCCCTGCCGGTCGTCTCCGATGACCTGCTCGCCGCCGCCCGCCACGAGACCACCACGGACTTCTCGCTCGGCGCGCTGCGCGCCGCGGTCGCCCCCTACACGGTGGTCGCCGCCATCAGCGCCCAGACCCACTTCCCGCACGGGCTCACCATCGAGGTGGTCGAGCGCCATCCGATCGCTCACCTGCAGGTCGGAAGCCACTGGTTCCTGCTCGACGCCGGCGGCGTGCTCGTCACCGGCGCGAGCGGTCGCATCCTCACCGTGCTGCGCTCCCGCTCGCTGCCCTCCGGCGGGCGCACGCACGACGCCTTCGTGCTGCTCGCGCTGCGGGTGCTTGGCGACGCGCCGGCTCCGCTGCGCCGTCGCGTCGCGGCGGTGACCGTGGCCGACGGCCTGCTGATGATCTACCTCCACCACGGTCCGCGGCTGATCTTCGGCAACGCAGCGCTGCCGCACGCCAAGTGGGACGCCGCCGCCGCCGTGCTCGCCGACGCAAGCTCGCGGGGCGCCAGCTACATCGACGTGCAGGTGCCGTCGCGTCCGGCCGCCCAGATCGCCGACCCGTCGACGAGCGCCGCGAGCCCGTCCGCCGGCGCGGGCGCCGATGCGCCGAGCGGCGCGGCGAGCGTCTCGACGCTGCTCGATCCGGCGCTGATCCAACCCTCAAGCTATACCTCAGGCTGATAGCCAATCCGGGCCTGATTTCAGGTCCGGGTCGAGGGTTCGGCGATCTGCAACGAAAGTTGCGATGATGGGGTCCCATTGACAATCGCCCGAAGCCCTGCATAACGTGGCTTTTACGGCGCCGTCGGAGTGCCGGCGAAAAACCCTTCATTCTGAGTCGAGGTTCGGATAGACATGGAAGGCGGCAGCTATCTCGCAGTGATCAAGGTCGTCGGCGTCGGCGGCGGCGGTACCAACGCCGTCAGCCGGATGGTCGACGCGGGGCTGCGCGGGGTCGAGTTCGTCGCCGCGAACACCGACGCGCAGGCGCTCGCGATGAGCGACGCCGACGTCAAGCTCCACATCGGCACCGAACTGACCAAGGGACTCGGCGCGGGCGCCAATCCCGACGTCGGCTTCGGCGCCGCGGCCGAGTCGCGCGATGAGATCAAGGAGGCGCTGAAGGGCGCTGACATGGTCTTCGTCACCGCCGGCGAGGGCGGCGGCACCGGCACCGGCGCCGCGCCCGTGATCGCCGAGATCGCCAAGAGCGAGATCGGCGCGCTGACGGTCGGCGTGGTCACGCGCCCCTTCGACTTCGAGGGCGCGACGCGCGCACGCCAGGCCGAGGAGGGCATCCGCAAGCTNCGCGAGGTCGTCGACACCCTGCTCGTGATCCCCAACGAGCGGCTGCTCACGGTCGTCGAGCGGCGCACCACGATCCTCGACGCCTTCAAGGAGGCCGACAACGTCCTGCGCCAGGGCGTCCAGGGCATCACCGACCTGATCACCATCCCCGGCCTGATCAACCTCGACTTCGCCGACGTGCGCACGATCATGACCGACGCGGGCACGGCCGTGATGGGCGTCGGCGTCGGCTCCGGTGAGAACCGCGCTGCCGATGCGGCCCGCCTCGCGATCGCCTCGCCTCTGCTCGAGGAGGCGATCGACGGCGCGACCGGGATCCTGCTGAACATCACCGGCGGACGCAACCTGGGGCTGTTCGAGGTCAACGAGGCGGCCGAGATCGTCCAGAACGCGGCCGACCGCGATGCCAACATCATCTTCGGTGCCGTGATCGACGAGGGGCAGGAGGACGAGGTCTCGGTGACAGTGATCGGCACCGGCTTCCAGCACCACGGCCGCTTCCGCGGCGACCGCGGCCAGGGCGACGAGGAGCGCGACCGCTCCCGCCGCCGCGGCTCCGACCGTCCGAGCCCGCGCGCGCCGCTGGAGATCCGCGACGAGGACATCGACGTACCGCCGTTCCTGCGCTAGCTCTCGATCGCTGAGCCCACGGCCAATCGACCCAGCAGGCTGCCATGTGGTGGCCCGCTCGTCCGTGCTAGCTTCGCGGCCGTGAGCGCCGTGCCGCCCAACGTCTTCGCTGATAGCTGGGAGCGCGAGGTCTCGCACGGGCCGTTCTCGGTGCGAGGTACGCGCGTGGGGGCCGCCGCGGGAGCGCAGCGGCTTGGAGCCGGCGTTTTCGAGTTGGCCGTCGGCAAGCGCAACCTGCCCTATCACGCGCACTACGGCATCGAGGAGCTCGTGGTCGTGCTGAGCGGGCAGCCGACGCTGCGGACGCCGGCCGGCGAGCGGGACCTGGTCCCCGGAGACGTCGTGGCGTTCCCGGCGGGGCTCGATGGCGCGCACCAGCTGATCAACCGGACGAGCGCGGCGGTGCGCTATCTGATGGTCAGCACAAATGCGACCGCGGATCTGATCGAGTACCCCGACAGCGGCAAGGTCGGCGCGCTCGGCGGCGTCTGGGGCACGCCGGGGGCGGTTGCGCACATGTTCTCGGCGTCCCAGCAGCTCGGCTACTTCGACGGCGAAGGCGACGCGGAGGACGCGACCCGCTAGCGTTGCGTAGGCGCATTTGCCCGCCTCGCTTCGACACACGCCGCTGTACGAAGCCCACGTCGAACTGGGGGCGCGGATGTCGCCGTTCGCGGGCTGGGAGATGCCGCTGCGCTACGAGGGAGTCATCGCCGAGCACCTCGCCGTGCGCACCACGGCGGGCGTCTTCGACGTCTCCCACATGGGCCAGATCGAGACCGCCGGCCCGGACGCGCTCGCGCTGCTCGCGCGCGTCTGCTCCAACGACGTCGCCGCGATCGCGATCGGCGGCGCTCAATACGGCCTGCTGCTCGCCGCTGACGGCGGCGTCCTCGACGACGTCTTCAACTACCGCCTCGAGGCAGGCCGCTACCTCACGATCACCAACGCCGCCAACCACGAGCGCGATCTCGCCTGGTTCCGCGAGCACTCGGGCGGCCTCGACGTCGAGGTGTCAGACCGCGCCTCAGACTACGCGATGATCGCGGTGCAGGGCCCGCTCGCGCGCGAGATGGTGCAGGCGCTCGCGAGCGCGCCGCTGCCGGAGCGCATGACGATCGCCACGCGCACGCTCGACGGCGCGACCGCGCTCGTCGCCGGTACCGGCTACACCGGCGAAGACGGGGTCGAACTGCTGGTCGACCCGGCCGCCGCCGTCGGCCTCTGGCACGCGCTGCTTCGCCGCGGCGCCACACCGGCGGGACTGGCGGCGCGCGACACGCTGCGCACCGAGGCCTGCTACCACCTCTACGGCAACGACCTCTCGACCGAGCGCGGGCCGATCGAAGCCGGTCTCGGCTGGTGCTGCCGAAGCGGCGACGGCTACGTCGGGGCCGAAGCGGTGGCGGCGGCGCGGGCCGCTGCGCCCGAGGAGAAGCTCGTGCCTTTCATCGTGCTCGATCGCGGCCCGGCGCGCGCCGGCGACCACGTCGTCGGCGGCGGCGTGGTCACGAGCGGAACCTTCTCTCCGAGCCTGCAGACCGGGATCGGGCTGGCCTACCTGCCGGCGGCGCGGGCGACGGTGGGCCACGAGTTCGAGATCGACGTCCGCGGCAAGCTGCGGCGCGCGCAGGTCGAGCGGCGCCCGCTCTTGAAGGTGTGAGACTCAAACCAATAGAGTCAGCGGCGGTGCAAGCGATCGACGGAGGTGGCGAGCAAGATGCCTGAGGCCTCATATCCGGACGACCTCCTCTACCACCCCGATCACGACTGGGCGCGTGTCGAGGGGGATGTCGCGACATTCGGCATCACCTGGTATGCGCAGGACTCGCTCGGCGACGTGGTCTTCTTCGAGCCGCCGGCCGTCGGCACGCAGGTGACCCGCGATGAGCCCTACACCGAGGTCGAGTCCGTCAAGGCCGTCTCCGACGTGATCGCGCCGCTCTCGGGCGAGGTGATCGAGGCGAACGTGGCACTCGGCGATGCGCCCGAGGCGATCAACGAGGACCCCTACGGGGCCGGCTGGATGGTCAAGGTCCGCCTCTCGGATCCCGGCCAGGCGTCGACGCTGCTGGCGGCGGACGCATACGTGGCGCTGCTCGCCTGAGCGCTGCGATGACCCGCTACACACCGGTCACCGACAGCGATCGCGAGGCGATGCTCGCAGCGATCGGCGTCGCCAGCCTGGCCGAGCTGTTCGGCGAGATCCCCGAGTCGGTGCGGCTGGGCCGGCCGCTCGAGCTGCCGGCTTCACTCGGCGAAGCCGAGGTCTACGAGCACCTGCGCGCGCTCGCCTCGCGCAACAGCTCGACCGAGGAGTCGCTGTGCTTTTTGGGCGCCGGGATGTATGACAACTACGTCCCCGCGGTCGTCGACATGCTGATGGGGCGCTCGGAGTTCCTGACGCCCTACACGCCCTACCAGCCGGAGATCTCCCAGGGCGGCCTGCAGGTGATGTTCGAATACCAGACGGCGATCTGCGAGCTGACGGGCATGGACGTCTCCAACGCATCGGTCTACGAGGGGCCCTCGGCGCTGGCCGCAGCCGGCTACCTCGCCAAGTTGACCAACGGGCGGCCGCGCTTCGTCGTCTCGCGCGGCGTGCACCCGCACGCGCGCGAGACGCTGCGCACGCTGTCGGTCGGCTACGGCACGAGCGTGGAGGAGGTCGAGCTGCGCGACGGCGCAACCGATCCGCGGGCGTGGGCGGCGGCGATCGGCGACGACGTCAGCGCCGTGTTCCTCGCGCAGCCGAACTTCCTGGGCGCCGTCGAGGACCTCGCACCGCTGATCGCGGCCGCGCGCGAGCATGGCGCGCTCGTCGTTTGCAGCGCCGACCCGATCGCGCTCGGCATCGTCGAGGCGCCGGGCCGCCTCGGCGTCGATGTCTGCGTCGGCGAGGGCCAGACGCTCGGCAACCGCCTCGACTTCGGCGGCCCCTCGTTCGGCTTCTTCGCCGCGCGCGAGGAGCACCTGCGGCGAATGCCCGGACGGATCGCCGGCGAGACCCGCGACGTCGACGGGCGTCGTGGCTTCGTGCTGACGCTGCAGACGCGCGAGCAGCACATCCGCCGCGAGAAGGCGACCTCCAACATCTGCACGGCGCAGGCGCTGAACGCGCTCGCCGGCGTCGTCTACCTGTCCTGGCTCGGACGCGAGGGCTTCGTCGAGCTCGCCGAGTTGCTCGCGCGCCGCACCGCGTATGCGCGCGAGCGGCTGTGCTCGCTCGACGGCGTCAGCGCCCTGCACGAGCAGCCGGTCGTGCGCGAGTTCGCGCTCTCACTCGGCCTGGCGGACGTCGACAGCGTGCGGCGCGTGATCGCGCGCTGCGCCGGCGAGCGCGTCGAGCCGGGCTACGCGCTCGGGCGCGACTACCCGGAACACCCTGACGCGCTGCTGGTGGCGCTCAGCGAGCGGCGCTCGCGCGAGGACATCGACCGCCTCGTCGATGTGCTCGGCCGCGCGCTCGCCGCGGAGCGTGCCGCGGCGGCGGCCGGGGGGGCGGCGGCATGAGCGTTCAGACCGGCGCAACCGCCGACGCCGCGCTGACGATCTTCGAGAAGGGCCAGCGCGGCCGCCGCGCCTTCCAGGCGCCCGCGGTCGACGTGCCCGAGCGGCCGCTTGACGAGCTGATCCCCAGGCGGCTGCGTCGCAGCGAGCCGGCACGCTTGCCCGAGGTGACCGAGCCGGAGCTGGTGCGCCACTACGTGCGCCTGTCGCGGCGCAACTTCGACCTGGACTCCGGCTTCTACCC
>JGI12269J14319_10003998_pt1 | contig 13620 bp, 13 predicted proteins | sample PeaSoiSIISIP2007_FD_14319 | JGI IMG/M metagenome (IMG submission 14319) | reverse complement strand
CTCCGCCGGCGCCTCGCCAGCCTGTTCGGCCGGCGCGGTTCGCCGCCCGCCGGCAGCGGCGGCGGCGGCGGCGGCGTCGTCGTCGGACGCGTCTCCTCCGGTGCGATCGCCGCGGCGGTCATCGCCGTATGGCTCGCGAGTGGATTTTACGTGGTCGGCCCGGCCGAAAAGGCCGTCGTGACCCGCTTCGGGCGCTTCACGGCGATCACCGCGGAAGGGCTCAACTGGCGGATGCCCTGGCCGATCGAGTCCAAGCAGCTGGTGAATACGCAGGAGTTCCTGAGCTTCACCGACCACACGCGGATGCTGACCCAGGACGCGGCGCTCGTGGACATCAACATCGCCGTCCAGTACCGCCGCTCCGACCCGAAGGCTTTCGTGTTCAGCATCGTCGATCCCGAGCGCACGCTCGGCGAGGCTTCCGAAAGCGCGATCCGCGAGAGCGTCGGCCAGAGCCAGCTCGAGTTCGTGCTGGAGAAGGGCCGCCAGGAGATCGCGGTGCGCACCCGGCAGCTGATCCAGCGCACGCTCGACGGCTACCACTCGGGTCTCGAAGTCATCAGCGTGAACCTGCAGGACGTCAACGTGCCCGAGCAGGTCGCACCGTCACAGAAGGACGCGATCAAGGCGCGCGAGGACAAGGACCGGCTGCGAGTCGAGGCCGAGACGTACTCGAACGACATCCTGCCGCGCGCCCGCGGCACGGCCGCGCGCCAGATCCTGGACGCCGAGGCCTACCGGCAGCGGATCGTCGCCGATGCCGAGGGCGAGAGCTCGCGCTTCGCGCAGGTCGCGGCCGCCTACGAGAAGGCGCCGGTGGTCACGCGGCAGCGCCTGTACCTCGAGACGATGGAGTCGGTACTCGGCAACACCGGCAAGGTCATCGTCGACGTCAAGGGCACGGGCAACATGATCTACCTGCCGCTCGACAAGCTGCTCGAGAAGCATGGCTCGGACACCGCGCGTGCGGCGCCTACGCTGCCTGATGTCACCGTGACGCCGAACCAGCAGCACGGCGAGAACGTCGATGCCGCCTCTGACACGCGCACCCGCGCGCGGGGGAACCGCTGATGGACACGCGCGCGCTGTCGATCGCGGGGCTGGTGCTCGTCGCCCTGGTGCTGGTCTCACAGAGCCTGTTCACGGTCAAGGAGACCGAGTTCGCGATCAACCTGCAGCTCGGGGAGCTCGTGCGATCGGACTACGCGCCGGGGCTGCACGTGAAGATACCGCTGCTGCAGACCGTCGAGAAGTTCGAGAAGCGCGTCATGGGGCGCAACTATCCGTCGGAGCAGTTCCTGACCAGCGAAGGCAAGATCCTGAACGTTGACTTCTACGTGAAGTGGCGCATCGCCAACGTCAGCCAGTACTACCGTTCGACCGGCGGCAGCGAGGACGCGGCCGCGGCGCGCCTCGCCGAGGTCGTCAAGGACGGCCTCAAGGGCACGATCGCCAAACGCACGATCCAGCAGGTGGTCGCGGCCGAGCGCGCCGAGCTGATCGCGGACGTCCTCAACTTCGCCGGCAGCAGCGTCACCAAGCTCGGCGTCACGCTGGTCGACGTGCGCGTCAAGCGCATCGAGTTGCCCGAGGACGTCAGCGATTCGGTGTTCAACCGGATGCGGCAGGATTTCGCGCGCCAGGCGGCCCAGCTGCGGGCCGAGGGCGAGGAGCAGGCGATCAAGATCCGCGCCGAGTCGGAGCGGCAGCGCACCGAGACCCTGTCCGCGGCCGCCCGCGACGCCGAGAAGATTCGCGGCGAGGGCGATGCGCATGCGACGTCGATTTTCGCCGGCGCAACGGTGAAGTATCCTGAGTTCTTCGCGTTCTACCGCAGCATGCAGGCCTACCGCAAGGCGATCGGCCGCGAGGGCGACGTGCTGGTGCTCTCGCTCGACAGCCAGTTCTTCAAGTACCTGCAGCAGCCCGGCGGCGGCAAGTGAGCATGGCGCGAGCGCATGAGCATCGAGTGGCGCGATCTTTGGACGGCACTGGCGCTCTACCTCGTGCTCGAAGGGGTGCTGCCGTTCTTAAGCCCGGCGGCGGCGCAAAAGGCGTTTCTCGCGATGTCGCAGGCATCGGTGAGGCAGCTGCGGATGGTGGGCCTCGCCAGCATGCTGGGTGGCTGCGGCCTTCTGTACCTGATCCGCGGCTGAGCGGTGGCACGCGCGTGGCATGGGCATGGGCAAGAACGTCGTCGTAATCGGTACGCAGTGGGGCGATGAGGGCAAGGGCAAGATCGTCGACCTGCTGACCGAACGCGCCGCTGCCGTGGCGCGCTTCCAGGGCGGCCACAACGCCGGCCACACGCTCGTCATCGATGGGCAGAAGACCGTCCTGTCGCTGATTCCGTCGGGCATCCTGCGCGATGGCACGCTGTGCCTGATCGGCAATGGCGTCGTGGTGGCGCTGCCGGCGCTCCTCAAGGAGGCCGACATGCTGGTCGAGCGCGGCGTGCCGGTGTTCGAGCGCCTGAAGGTGAGCCCCGCGTGCCCGCTGATCCTGCCCTCGCACGTGGCGCTCGACCGGGCGCGCGAGCGCGCCCGCGGAGTCAACCCGATCGGCACGACGGGCCGCGGCATCGGCCCGGCCTATGAGGACAAGGTCTCGCGGCGCGCGCTCAGGATCGCGGACCTGTTCCAACGCGAACGGCTCGCCGCGAAGCTCGGCGAGGTGCTCGACCTGCACAACTTCATGCTGCGCAACTACTACGGGACGGAGACCATCGACTTCCAGCAGGTGCTCGACGAGACCCTGGCCCAGGGCGAGCGCGTCAAGCCCTTGGTGGACGACGTGAGCCTGCTGCTGCGCAACCTGCACCGCGCCGGCAAGAACATCCTGTTCGAGGGCGCGCAGGGCGCGTTGCTCGACGTCGACCTCGGGACGTATCCGTACGTGACCTCGTCGAATACGACCGCCGGCAACGCGGCGACCGGCACCGGCATCGGGCCGCGGGCGTTCAGCTACGTGCTCGGGATCGTGAAGGCGTACACGACCCGCGTCGGGTCGGGGCCGTTCCCGACGGAGCTTTTCGATGAGTACGGCGAGCACCTGTCGCGCGTCGGCCATGAGTTCGGTGCGGTCACCGGCCGGCGGCGGCGCACCGGCTGGTTCGACGCCGTGGCGCTCAGGCGCTCGATCCTGCACAACAGCGTCACCGGGCTGTGCGTCACCAAGCTCGATGTGCTCGATGGGCTCGATGTGATCCGGCTGTGCACCGGCTATCGGATGCGCGGTGCGGTCAGCGATGAGCCGCCGCTGCTGTCGGACCACTACGCCGATTGCGTGCCGGTCTACGAGGACCTGCCGGGGTGGACCGAATCGACGGTCGGCGTCACGACCGACTCAGGGCTGCCCGCCGCGGCGCGCCGCTACCTGGCGCGAATCGAAGAACTCGCCGCGGTGCCACTCGACATCGTCAGCACCGGCGCCGACCGCGAGCACACGATTATCCGGCGCCATCCGTTCGACTGAGGGATTCCCGTCACGATGGAGAGCTGCGCTGCGCGGCCGCGAGCGGCTCATTTGCTGCCGCAGGACACGCCCCCGCCGCCGCAGAGTGTCTGGTGGCTCCACAGGTCCTGCGAGGCCTCCCGCGTCTTGGCCGCCTGGTACAGCTCGTTGGCGCTCATGCAGGTTCGCTGCGGGAAGCGGGTGCCGATCACCGCCTCGTCGCGGCAGTACACCGTGTTGCCGTTCATCACGGCCTGCTTGTAGCCCATCGCCAGCGCCTGTTTGACCGCGGCCTGCTCGTTCATCAATGCCGGCGCGGCGGCGGTGGGAGCTGCCGACGACGGTGCGGCGGCCGGGGCGGCTTTTGGCGCGGCGGCGGGCACGGGCGGCGTACTCGCGCAGCCAGCGAGGCACACAATCACAACGAGGGCCAATCCACGCATGCTATTCGCTCCGTGACATCGAGTGCGTTGCACTAGGTTGTCCGCAATTCTACGCCACCGGCGCAGGTCCCGGTGTCGGTGACTCCAGGTTGGTGCCCAGGAGAGGACTCGAACCTCCACGGTGTTACCCGCTAGTACCTGAAACTAGTGCGTCTACCAATTCCGCCACCTGGGCAGGGTCGGGCCCGGCGGCCACAGCCCCGGGGAATGAGAGCGCGGGAATGTACGCAGAGGCCTACTCCCTGTCAATCAAGCAGCGGCGCCCCAATAGAGCGGCCGCAGGGTCACAATAGACGCCCTTACAGCGCCCGACCGCGGGCCGCGGAAAGTATTAATGTCAAAGAACCACGATTGGCGTCAGGCCGATGCGCGCCAGACGGCCGAGGGCGAGCGCTATCAGCATCCGATCCCGAGCCGCGAGTACCTGCTCAAGGTCCTCGAGAAGGCAGGCACCCCGCTGACGGCTGCGGGATTCTCGAGCGCGCTGCGCCTCAGGGACAAGAAGCTGCGCGCCGCGCTCGACAAGCGCCTCGCGGCGATGGTGCGCGACGGCCAGCTGCTCAGGAACCGGCGCGACGAGTATCTGCTGCTCGGACGGGTCGGCGTCATCAGCGGCCAGGTCATCGGTCATCGCGACGGATTCGGATTCCTCGTTCCGGACGACGGATCGGACGACCTGTTCCTGCCGCCCGGCCAGATGCGCGGCGTGATGCATGGCGACCGGATCGCGGCCCGCGTGGTGGGCGTCGATGCCCGCAATCGCAAGGAGGGCGCAGTCGTCGAGGTGCTCGAGCGCCGCACGCGCCAGGTTGCCGGACGGTTCCACCTCGAGCGCGGCGTCGGGTTCGTCGAGCCCGACAACCGGCGCATCAGCCAGCGCGTCGTGATTCCGGCGCGCGACCGCGGCGGCGCGACGGACGGCGCACTGGTCGTCGCCGAGCTCGTGCAGCCGCCGAGCGAGCATGCGGAGGCGATCGGGCGCGTGACGCGGGTGCTGCCCGAGGAGGGCGTTGCGCAGACCGCCGTCGAGCTCGCGATCGCCTCGCACCAGCTGCCGCACGAATTTCCCGCAACAGCGCTGCGCGAGGCGCGGCGCCATGGCAAGTCGCTCGATGCCGCTGCGCTCGGCGAGCGGCTCGACCTGCGCTCGATCCCGCTGGTGACGATCGACGGGGAGGACGCGCGCGACTTCGACGACGCCGTGTACGCCGAGCCGACCGGCGGCGGCTGGCGACTGATCGTTGCCATTGCCGACGTCAGTCACTACGTCCGCCCGGGCACGGCGCTCGACGCCGAGGCGCGGCTGCGGGCCACCAGCGTCTACTTCCCCAATCGCGTGATACCGATGCTGCCGGAGGAGCTGTCGAACCATCTGTGCTCGCTGATGCCGGATGTCGACCGCGCCTGCATGGTCGCAGAACTCACCGTCAGCCGCGACGGGAAAGTCACGCGCCCGCGGTTCTACGCGGCCGTGATGCGCTCGGCTGCGCGCCTGACCTACACGCGGGCTGCGGCGGCGCTGATCGAGCGGCTGCCGGAGGCGCGCGCCGGTCTCACTGCCGGCGTACTCGCCTCGCTCGAGTCTCTGTACGAGGTCTACCGGGCGCTGCGCCGCTGGCGCGATGCGCGCGGCGCACTTGATTTCGAGTCGGCCGAGGTCAAGGTCGTCGTCGGCGAAGATGGCAAGGTCGCCGAGCTTCGCAGCTACCCGCGCAACGACGCGCACCGGCTGATCGAGGAGTGCATGATCGCCGCCAACGTCGAGGCGGCCGGCTTCCTCAAGAAGCACAAGATGCCGGCCCTGTACCGCGTTCACGCACAGCCGGACGTCGAGCGGATCCTCGAGCTCAAGCGGTTCCTCGCGACCCGTGGCCTGCTGCTCGAGACGAGTGGTGAGATGGACCCGATGAAGCTCGCACGGCTGCTGAAGCAGGTGCAGGGCCGGCCCGACGCGCCGATGCTCGAGGGCATGATCATCCGCTCCCTCGCGCAGGCCGTTTACCAGCCGGAGAACATCGGCCATTTCGGGCTGGCGCTCGGCGAGTACGCCCACTTCACCTCGCCGATACGCCGCTACCCGGACCTGCTGGTACACCGCGCGATCCGCCACGCGCTCGCGGGCGGCACGGCTGACAGCTTCGAGCACCCGGCCCGCGAGATGGAGGCGCTGGGCCAGGAGTGCTCGATGCGCGAGCGGCGTGCCGACGAGGCCGGCCGCGACGTCGTGACTTTCCTCCGTTGCGTCTACATGCTCGAGAGGGTTGGCGAGAGCTTCGACGGCGTCGTCACCGGCGTCACCGCCTTCGGGCTGTTCGTGCAGCTCGAGGGGCTGCAGGTCGACGGGCTGGTGCACGTCGCGACGCTCGGCCGCGACTACTACCGGTATGAAGAGGACCGCCGCGCGCTCGTCGGCGAGCGCGGCGGACAGCGGTTCACGCTCGGTGACCGGCTGCGAGTGCGCGTGACGCGCGTCGACCCGTCCGAGCGCAAGATTGACTTCGAGCTCGTCGAGCAGGTCGCCGAGGCGTTTCACCCACGGCGCAAGCCGGGCAAGCCGGGCAAGCCGGGCAAGCCGGGCAAGCCGGGCAAGCCGGGTAAGGCAAAGGCAGGCGCGAGCCCATCGGGCGGGGCCGCCCGCCCGAAACACCCGGCGCGTCGCCGCAGGGGCAAGGCACGGTGAGCGAGGAGATCGTCTACGGCCTGCACGCAGTCCGTGCACTGCTCGAGCGCCGGCCAGCCGCGGTGCGCCGCGTGATTCTGCAGGCGGGCCGCACCGACACCCGGGCGACCGAGCTCGCCGAACTCGCGCGCACGCACTCGATCGCGCTCGAGACGCGCCCGGCGGCAGAGCTCGACGCGCTCGCCGGCGGCGGTGTGCACCAGGGCGCGGCGGCGCGCGTCGAGGCCGCTGTTCCGCTCGATGAGCACGACTTGCTGATGCGGCTCGACGGCGCGGCGCGGGCGCCTCTCGTCCTGGTGCTCGATGGGGTGCAGGATCCGCACAACCTCGGTGCGTGCCTGCGCACCGCCGATGGCGCGGGCGCCGATGCGGTCGTGGCACCGCGCGATCGCGCGGTCGGGCTGACCCCGGTCGTCCGCAAGGTCGCGGCCGGCGCGGCCGAGACCGTCCCGTTCACGCAGGTCACGAACCTCGCGCGGTTTTTGCGCGCGCTCAAGGACGCGGGGCTGTGGGTCGTCGGCACCGACGGGGACGCCGAGATGCTGCATTACTCGGCCGATCTCAAGGGCCCGCTCGCGGTCGTGCTCGGCGCCGAGGGCGGCGGCATGCGCCGCCTGACACGCGAGCACTGCGACCTCATCGTCCGCCTCCCGATGCTGGGCGCCGTCGAGAGCCTCAACGTCTCGGTTGCCGCGGGCGTCGTGCTGTATGAGGCCGTGCGCCAGCGCGCGGCGGTCAAGGCCTGAGGAGCGAGCCGCGCCGTGCTTGCACGGCGAGCCCGGGTGCCCCTACACTACGCGACCTTTTAGCGGGCCGACGCCGCCGAAATGGGTGCCAAGTTGTTGATTCTCCTTGCTGTACCGGCAGTCTCAGCCGGGCAGCTCACAGCCACAGGGAGTACACATGAGACATTACGAGATCGTGTTTCTGGTCCACCCCGACCAGAGCGAGCAGGTCCCGGCCATGGTCGAGCGCTACCGCGGCTTGATCACCGCCGGCGGTGGCGTCGTTCACCGCTTCGAGGACTGGGGGCGCCGGCAGCTCGCCTATCCGATCGCCAAGGTTCACAAGGCCCACTACGTCCTGCTGAACGTCGAGTGCGACGGCAAGACGCTCGGCGAGCTCGAGGGGTCGTTCCGCTTCTCGGATGCCGTGATCCGTCACCTGACGACGCGCGTTGATGTCGCCTTCACCGAGCCCTCGCCGATGGCGAAGGCGGGTGAGGAAAAGGGCGAGGAAGGCCGCGACCGTGGCGACCGCGGCGACCGTGGCGACCGTGGCGACCGTGGCGACCGCGGTGATCGCGACGACCGCGACGACCGGTACGATCGCGGCCGTGACCGCGACGACCGCATGGGCCACGAGTAGAGAGGAGCACGAGTCATGGCGCGCTACTTCCGCCGCAAGAAATTCTGCAAGTTCACCGCCGACGGCGTCGATACGATCGATTACAAGGATCTCGCGACGCTCAAGAACTACGTGACCGAGACCGGCAAGATCGTGCCGAGCCGGATCACCGGCACGCGGTCGTTCTACCAGCGGCAGCTGGCCGAAGCGGTCAAGCGCGCGCGTTTCCTCGCGCTCTTGCCGTATACCGACCAGCACTGACGGAGCGCCGCCGCCGGGCGTCGCGTCCGGCGGCCGCACGACCATGCACAGCTTCGTTGAGTGGTTGACCGCCTCCCGCGCCCGGGTGATCTTCGGCGCGGCGCTGCTCGCGATACTCGCGGTGACCCCGCTGTTCGTGACCTGGCTGCCCGGAGCCTTCCTCGTGCTGCTTGCGCTCAGGGGCTCGACGCCGGTGCCCGAGTGGCAGGCCGGCCTGATCTCGGGTCTGACGCTCAGCTGGCTGCTGCTGTCGGTCGGCGCGGGTCCGGTACCGGCGGTGCTGGTCGCAACGGCGCTGATCGTGCCGCCGCTGCTCGCCGGCCGCCTGATGGCACGCGGCGGCTCGTTGAGCCTTGCGTTCCAGCTCGCGACCCTGGCTGCGGTCGTGATGCTGGTGGTCGTGCACCTCGTTCTCGCCGATCCGCCGGGAGTGTGGCGGCCGTTCGTGGAGCGCCTCGCCGCCGATCTCGACCGCGTGGCGACGATGATGTCGAACGCCGGCAGCGGCTGGCATCCGCGCGACGAGGAGCTGCGCGAGGCGGCCTCCGCGGTCGTGAATTGGGGCGTCGTGGCGTGGCTGCTGCTCTTCAACACCATGGCGGCCGCGGCTGCAGGGCTCTACGCCTTCGGCCGTCAGACGCAGTCGGTACGCCTCGGGCCTGCGTTCCGGCAGCTGAAGGCGGGCCGGACGCTCGCGAGCGTCGCGATGCTGGTGACGCTGCTGTCGGTCACCGTGCGCTGGGATTTCGCGACCGACACCTCGCGGCTGTTCCTCGGGGCGTTCGTGCTGCAGGGGCTCGCGCTGCTTCACGCCGCGCGCGAGACGCTCGGCCTCAGCGGCGGGTGGCTGGTGGCGACGTACACGCTGCTGTTCATCCCGTTTGCGGCGCTGTTCGTCGAGGGCGCGCTGGCGGTGTTCGGGTTCCTCGACAACTGGCTGCCGCTGCGGGCGCGCCTCGATGCGCTCGCAGCGAAGGACAAGGCCCGCGGCGGCTGAGCCGCGCGGGGATTTAGTCGGCCGATTCATCGACCTACAGGTGCTTGCATGGAAGTGATCCTCATCAAGAAAGTGGCCAACCTCGGCAACATCGGCGATCGCGTCAAGGTGAAGGCGGGATACGGCCGCAATTTCCTGCTGCCGACCGGCCGGGCGACCCTCGCGACGGTCTCGAACATCGCCAAGTTTGAGGCGCAGCGCGCGGAGTTCGAGAAGAAGGCGGCGGCCGACCTCAGCAGCGCCGAGGATCGTGCTGCAGCGCTCACGGGCTTCCGGCTGACGATGGCGGCCAAGGCCGGCAGTGAAGGGAAACTCTTCGGCTCGATCGGCACGAGCGACATCGCCGAAGCCCTGACCCGCGCCGGACACCCGGTCGAGCGCTCCGAGGTGCGGATGCCTACCGGCCCGATCCGGACGATCGGCGAGCACGTCCTGACCATCCACCTGCACACCGACGTCAACGTCGAGGTGACCGTCACCGTCGTCGTCGAGGAATAAGACGCCAGACGGCGACCGGAGCCGCAGGCCGCCTCGCGTTCGGCGGCGAACTGGGTAGAATCGGACGGTCCCGCCGTTTCTCCGAGGTACACGATGGCGCTCGCAGGCTCACCGCGCCGCACGCCGGAGGCCGCCGACGGCCTTCGGCTGCCGCCGCACTCGGTCGAGGCGGAGCAGGCCGTGCTCGGTGGCCTGATGCTCGACGCGTCGGCCTGGGACAGCGTTGCGGACGTCATACACGTCGCCGACTTCTACCGCCGTGACCACCAGCTGATCTTCGGGGCGATCGCCGAGCTGGTCGAGGCCCAGAACCCCTGCGATGCCGTGACCGTATCCGAGACGCTCTCGGGCAAGGGGCTGGTCGATGAGATCGGCGGGCTCGCGTACCTGGCGCGCCTGACGCGCGACACGCCGAGCGCATCGAACGTGCGCGCCTACGCCGGAATCGTCCGCGACCACGCGCTGCTGCGCGAGCTCGTGCAGGCGGGTGGCGAAATCGCCTCAAGCGCGCTCGAGACGCGCGGCCGCGCGCCGGGCGAGCTGGTCGAGGAGGCGGAACGCCGGGTGTTCGAGATCGCCGAGCGCGGCTTGCGCTCGCGACGGGGATTTCAGTCGATCAAGGACGTCCTGCCGCAGACGATCGACCGCATCGACATGCTGCACCAGAACCCCGGGGCCTTCACCGGCATTCCGACGGGTTACACCGACCTCGATCGGTTGACCGCGGGCCTGCAGGCCGGCGACCTGATCGTCATCGCCGGGCGACCGTCGATGGGCAAGACGACGCTCGCGGTCAACATTGCCGAGTACGCGGCGATCGAGCGCAAGGTCCCGGCGGCGATCTTCTCGATGGAAATGTCGGCCGAGCAGGTGACGCTGCGGATGATCTCCTCGCTCGGACGCGTGAGCCAGGGGCAGCTGCGCACCGGCGCGCTGTCGGCCGAGGACTGGCCACGGATCACGAGCGCAACCGAGGTGCTCTCGCAGGCACCGATCTTCATCGACGAGACCCCGTCGCTGACGCCGACCGAAGTACGCGCCCGCGCCCGGCGCCTGAAGCGCGAGAAGGGTCTGGGCCTGATCGTCGTCGACTATCTGCAGCTGATGCAGGTCACCGGGTCCAAGGAGAACCGGGCAACCGAGATCTCCGAGATCTCCCGCTCGCTCAAGGCGCTCGCCAAGGAACTGCAGCTGCCGGTCATTGCGCTCTCGCAGCTCAATCGCAGCGTCGAGCAGCGCGTCGAGAAAAGACCCGTGATGAGCGACCTGCGGGAATGCGTGACCGGCGACACGCTCGTCCTGCTCGCCGATGGCGGGCGCACGCCGATCCGGCAGCTCGTCGGTGAGCGACCGCGGGTGCTGGCGATGGACGCCCAGTCCAGACTCGTGGCAGCTGCCTCGGATAAGGTCTGGAGCGTCGGATTGAGGCCCGTCTTCGAGGTCAGCCTCGCGCAGGGCCGGCGCATTCGGGCCACCGCGAGGCATCGGCTGTACACCGCGGCCGGCTGGCGGACCGTCGCCGAGCTCAGGCGCGGCGACCGGATGGCGGTGGCCTCGACGCTGCTCGGCGCCGCATGCACTGCATCGAACGACACCCTCTACCGCACGCTGGCAATCGCGGCAGGCCAATCGTGGGCGCCGGAAGTGGCGGTGGCAGCGTCGATCGGTTCGGCGGGCTCAGATTTCGCCTGGGAGGAGGTCCTGGCCATCGAGCCCGCAGGGGCCGAGGAAGTGTTCGATCTGACCGTTCCGGGGCCCGCCAGCTGGCTCGCCGACGGGATCGTCAGTCACAACTCCGGCGCGATCGAGCAGGATGCCGACGTGATCTTGCTGATCTATCGCGAGGAAGTGTACGAGCCGAACACCAGCCGCAAGGGCATCGCCGACATCATCGTCGCCAAGCAGCGCAACGGCCCGACCGGCGAGGTGCACCTGACGTTTCTCGGCGAGTACACCCGCTTCGAGAACCTGGTGGCCGAGTCCTACGGCGAGGGCGTGTTTCGTTGACGGTTGCGGACGCGCTCAGGATCAACAAGTACCTGAGCGAGCGCGGCCTGTGCTCGCGTCGCGAGGCGGACGCCTGGATTGCGGCGGGGCGGGTGACGGTCAACGGGGCAGTCGCGACGCTCGGCACCAGGGTTGGGCCAGCGGATAGCGTGGAGGTGGACGGTGCGCCGCTCGGCGCCCCGACCCGGCACGTCTACATCGCCTTCCACAAGCCGCCGGGCGTCGAGTGCACGACCGACACCCGCGTGCCCCACAACATCGTCGACTTCGTGGCCCACCGCGAGCGGGTGTTTCCGATCGGGAGGCTCGACAAGGATTCGGAGGGGCTGATCCTGCTGACCAATGACGGCGATGTCGTCAACAGCCTGCTGCGGGTCGAGCATCGCCACGAAAAGGAGTACGTCGTGACGGTCGACCGGCCCGTCACCGACGAATTCCTCGCGGCGATGGCGCGCGGCGTGCCGATCCTCGACACGGTGACGGCGCCGGCCCGCGTCGAACGGGTCGCGAAGAACGTGTTTCGCATCGTGCTGACGCAGGGCCTCAATCGCCAGATCCGACGCATGTGCGACGCCTTCGGCTACACCGTGCGGCGCCTGGTGCGCGTGCGCTTCGTCAACGTGCGGCTCGAGGGGATCGAGCCTGGCCGCTGGCGCAACCTGAGCGCCGCGGAGCTCGCGGGCCTGCTGCCCGGCGATCTCGCCGACCGCCGCCGTCGCAGCCGGCACAGGAGCGGTCAGGAAGACTCTGGCAGCGGCCGCTAGCCGGCGGCTCGTGCCCGGGCCGCGGCGAGCAGCGCCTCGATATCCGCCGGGCTCATGTCGTAGGCGGTCACCAGGCGAATCACGGGGCCGGCGTGGCCGCGCGGCGCGGGCCAGTCGTAGAAGTCGTAGCCATCGGCGCGCAGCCCCGCGATCAGGGCCGCGGGCAGCGTGACGAACACCTCGTTCGCATCCACCGGGGCGACCAGGCTCCCGCCGAGCGTCGCGAGGCCACTCGCGAGCCGCGTCGCGAGCGCGTTTGCATGGCGCGCGTGCCTGAGCCACAGGTCGGCGTCGAGATAGGCGAGCAGCTGCGCGCTCAAGTAACGCATCTTGGACCAGAGGTGGCCGCCGCGCTTGCGCCTGAGCTCGAGTGCCGGCGCGAGCGCCGGATCGAACAGCACGACCGCCTCGGCCGCGAGCGCGCCGTTCTTGGTCGCGCCCAGCGACAGCGCATCGACGCCGCGCTTCCAGGTCGCCTCGGCCGGGGAGCAACCGAGGCACGCGAGCGCGTTGGCGAAGCGCGCGCCATCCATGTGGACCGGCAAGCCATGCCGGTGCGCGGTCGCGCACAGCGCATCGAGCTCGCCCAAGCGGTAGACGGTGCCCCACTCGGTCGCCTGCGACAGCGTGACCGCCGCCGGCTGCACGTGGTGGACGCCCATCGCGCGCGCGAATGCGACCGCCTCGGCGACCTGCTCTGCGGCGATCTTGCCGCCCTCGCCCGGCAGCCCCAGCAGCTTAGCGCCTCCCGAGTAGAACTCCGGCGCCCCGCACTCGTCGGTCATCACGTGTGCGGTTTCGTGGCAGTAGATCCCCCCGTAGGGCGGAACGAGCGTCGCAAGCGCGAGCGCATTCGCTGCTGTGCCGGTCGTGACCGGGACGATGGCGAGCTCGCACTCGAAGACCTCGCGGGCCCGACTAGTCAGACGCTCCGTGTAAGGGTCGGCGCCGTAGGACGGCACGGGTCCGGTGTTCGCGGCGGCGAGCGCTTCGAGCATCTCGGGAGCCGCGGCGGTCACGTTGTCGCTGGTAAATGTCCTCCTCGGGCGCTCACTCACGGTGACATCTCCTCGCGCAGGTCCTGACGGTTGGACCGGCGGCTCCGCTAGCTGCCGAACGGCGCCCGCGCGCGCCCGCCACGCACGACGCTGTGCAGGCGGCTGGCGCCGA
>JGI12269J14319_10003995_pt1 | contig 13625 bp, 13 predicted proteins | sample PeaSoiSIISIP2007_FD_14319 | JGI IMG/M metagenome (IMG submission 14319) | reverse complement strand
CACGGAAGGCTGGCGTCGGAATCTATGCATGACCGCGCCGCCAAGCCAGCCGCAGCCGCAAGGAGAACCGAATCCGAGCCCTTAGCTTTAGGCGCAAGACTACCCGTAGCCGACGCCATCGAAGCGTCAGCTTCAGCCGTAGCCTCATTTGTCTCGCAAATCTCTCCGAGCTGGTTACGATGCCCTGTCCGGGAGGAGCCCCACGCCCCCCGTTCAGTCAAGGTAATAACTCCCCCCTCAAGGGGGGAGGGGGAAAATTTTGCTGCCACGCCACATATTTTCCGTCCCCCCTTGAGGGGGAGGGAAGGGAGGGGGGTCGGTACCCATGCCCAGTGCGCCGGCGTTTAGGCGAGCGCGCCGACCGCCTTCTCGAGCAGGCCCCAGGCTTCGGCGCCGTACTTCTCCTTCCACTCGCCGTAGAAGCCGGCCTTGCGCAACGCCTCGCGGAACGGCTCGGCATCGGTCTTGTTGAAGACCATGCCCTTCGCTTGCAGATCGCCTTGCAGGCTCTCGTTGAGATGGCGGATGTCCTCGCGGTCCTCGAGCGCTGCCGCGTTGAAGTTGCGCTCGACGATCCCCTGCAGGTCCTTGGGGAGTTTCCCCCAGGCCTGGCCGTTGGCGAGGAACCAGAAGCCGTCCCACATGTGGTTGGTGATCGAGCAGTATTTCTGCACCTCGTAGAGCTTGGCGATCGAGATGATCGAAAGCGGGTTCTCCTGGCCCTCGACGACCTTGGTCTGGAGGGCCGAGTACACTTCCGAGAAGTTGATGCTCGCGGGAGCGGCACCGAAGGCCTTGAACATCGAGGTCCAGAGCGGGCTTACCGGCACGCGGATCTTGAAGCCCTTGAGGTCCTCGGGGGTGACGATCGGGTGCGTGCTCGAGGTCATCTCGCGGTAGCCGTTGTCCCAGATCTTCTCGAAGGCATAGAGGCCCGCCTTCGCGATGGCGGCGCGCACGTGGGCGCCGAGTGCTCCGTCCATGGCCGGCCAGACTTGGGAATAGTCCTTGAAGGCGAAGCCGATGCCGTTGATGGAGGCGACCGGGACGAGGGTCGCCAGGATGAGGCCGGAGAGGGTGAAGAACTCGATCGCCCCCGAGCGCACCTGGGAGAGCATGTCGGTGTCGCCGCCGAGCTGGTTGTTGGGGAAGATCTGGATCTCGAGGCGCCCGCCCGACTCCTCCTTGATCTTGGTGGCCGCCGCCTGGGCGCGGATGTTCATCGGGTGGGTGAGCGGCACGTTGTTGGCATATTTGTAGCTGAACTCCGCCGCCTCGGCGGGGCGCCTCAAGATGCTGAATGCGGCAACGCCGGTCGTCGCGGCCGTGGCCGTGCCGAGAAACGCCCTTCGGCTGATTTTGATCATTGTCCCGCTCCCTTGTGATGGATTGCGCCCCTTTTGCGGGCGAGTCTATGACATGCTCGGGGCCGCGCAAAGGCCCGATCGCTTGCTCTCGGATGCGGCAAATTTTCTATGGCCTTTATGCGCCGACCCAGCGAAGATTCCCTCACCCTCCCATGGCCGTCAGGCCATGGGAGGGTGAGGGAATGCACGAAGAGCTTGCATCGGGAGCGTATGGCCAGATACTCCATCTTCGAGATAGCGCGCCACGCGGTGACCGGCCACAGGCACTGGCCGCGCGCTTGGCGCGATCCAGCACCCAAGGCGAGCTACGACGTCGTCATCATCGGAGGCGGGGGCCATGGGCTCGCGACCGCCTACTACCTTGCCAAGGAGCACGGCATCCGCAATGTGGCCGTGCTCGAGAAGGGCTGGCTCGGCGGCGGCAACACCGGGCGCAACACGACGATCGTGCGCTCCAACTACATGCTGCCGGCGAATGCGCGTTTTTACGAGTTTTCGCTCAAGCTTTGGGAAGGCTTAAGCGCCGAGCTCAATTTCAACGTCATGTTCAGCCAGCGCGGCGTGCTCAACCTCGCCCATTCGGACGCCCAGCTCGACGCCTTCGCTCGGCGCGGGAATGCGATGAGGCTCCACGGCATCGACGCCGAGCTGCTCGATCGCGAGGAGGTGCGGGCGATGGTGCCGCTCCTCGACTTGTCCGAGCGCGCGCGCTATCCGGTCGCGGGCGGGCTTCTGCAGCGCCGCGGCGGCACGGCCCGACATGACGCGGTCGCCTGGGGCTATGCGCGCGCGGCCGACGGCCTCGGCGTCGACATCATCCAGAATTGCGCGGTGACGGGTTTCGCGCGCGAAGGCGGCCGGGTCAGCGGTGTCGAGACCACGCGCGGCCCCATTCGCACGCCCAAGATCGGCATCGCGGTCGCGGGCCACAGCGGGCACGTCGCGGCCATGGCCGGCTTGCGCCTGCCGATCGAGAGCCACGTGCTCCAGGCGATGGTCTCGGAGCCGCTCAAGCCCATGCTCGATACCGTGGTCACCTACGGTGCCGGACATTTCTACGTGAGCCAGTCCGACAAAGGCGAGCTCGTCATGGGCGGCGACCTCGACATGTACAACAGCTATGCTCAGCGCGGGAACCTGCCCGCGCTCGCGGAAGTGGTCGCCTCGGGCATGCAGCTTTTCCCGATCATGAGCCGGCTCCGCCTGATGCGTCATTGGGGTGGGGTCATGGACATGACGATGGACGGCAGCCCCATCATCGGCAAGCTGCCGCTCTGCGGGCTCTATCTCGACGGCGGCTGGTGCTACGGCGGCTTCAAGGCGACCCCGGCGTCGGGCTGGGTCTTCGCTCATACGATCGCGCACGACCGGCCGCATGCGCTGAATGAGGCGTACTCGCTCGAGCGCTTCGCGACCGGCCATGTGCTCGACGAGAAGGGTGCTGGACCCGTGCCCAATGCCCATTGAGATGGTTCGGCGATGCTGCTGATCAAATGTCCCTGGTGCGGCGAGCGCGACCACACGGAATTCACCTATGGCGGCGACGCTAGCGTCTCGCGCGTCCGTCCCGCCGCCCAAGCACCGCCCGCGGCGTGGCACGACTATGTCTATTTGCGCGACAATCCGCTGGGACGCCATCTCGAGCTCTGGCACCACACGGCGAGCTGCCGGCGCTGGATCACCGTCGAGCGCGACACGCTCAGCCACGCGATCACGGCGAGCGTGCCTGCCGGCGATAGAAGCGGGAGCGGCGAGCGGTGAGCCAGCCCTTCCGCAATCGCGAGGGTGGCCTAATCGACCGCGGACGCACGATCGGCTTCAGCTTCGACGGGAAGCATTACGAGGGCCATCCGGGCGACACGTTAGCATCGGCCCTGCTTGCGAACGGGGTACGCGTCGTCGGACGGAGCTACAAGTACCATCGGCCCCGCGGCGTGCTGACGGCGGGGCCCGAGGAGCCCACGGCACTCGTGCGGCTCGGCGAGCGCGGACGCGCCGAGCCCAACACGCGCGCGACCATGGTCGAGCTCCACGACGGGCTCGCGGCCGAGAGCCAGAACCGTTGGCCCTCGCTCGCCTTCGATCTCGGCGCCGTCAACGGCCTGCTCGCGCCACTTCTCCCCGCCGGGTTCTACTACAAGACCTTCATGGCGCCGCCCGGCGGGTGGAAGCTCTACGAGAAGATCATCCGCAGGGCGGCGGGTCTCGGCACCGCACCGCGCGAGCCCGATCCCGACGTCTACGAGAAGCACCATGCCCATTGCGACGTGCTGGTGGTGGGCGGCGGTCCGGCGGGCCTGGCCGCGGCACTGGCCGCGGCACGCGCCGGCGCGCGCGTGATCCTCGCCGACGAGACGGCGGCCTTAGGCGGCCAGCTCAAGCGCGAGCGCATGACGATCGAGGGCAAGCCGGCGCTCGACTGGGTGGCGGGAGCCGTGGCCGAGCTCGCGGGCATGGCCGAGGCGAGGCTCCTTCTGCGCACCACGGCCTTCGGATATTACGACCACAATCTCGTTGCTCTCTGCGAGCGGGTTGCCGATCATCTTGCGGTCCCGCCCCCCTACACGCCGCGGCAGCGACTGTGGCTCGTGCGCGCGCGCGAGGTGGTGCTGGCGACGGGGGCGATCGAGCGGCCGCTCGTCTTTGCCGGGAACGACCGCCCCGGGGTCATGCTCGCGAACGCTGCGCGCGCCTATGTCAACCAGTTCGCCGTGCGCCCGGGCCTGACCGCGGTGGTGTGCACGAACAACGGCGACGCCTATCGCAGCGCCGCCGATCTTGCGGACGCGGGCGTGCGCGTTGCCGCCGTCGTCGACGCGCGGCCGGGTGCCGCCGGGCCGCTCGAGGCACGCGCGCGCGAGAAGGGCATCGAGATACTCGCGGGCCACGGGGTGGTCGCCGCGCATGGCCGCGGACAGGTCCGGTCCGTCGAGGCGATGGCGCTCGACGCCCATGGCGTGCCCGGCGGCAGAAGCCGCACGCTTGCTTGCGATCTCGTCGCGGTCTCGGGCGGCTGGAGCCCGAGCGTGCATCTGCATTCCCAATCCGGCGGCAGGCTCGACTACGACGAAACGCTCGCCGCCTTCGTGGCGGGAGCCTCGAAGCAGAGGGCGCGCTCGGCGGGAGCGGCGCGCGGACAGTACACGCTTCGTGCGGCACTCGCGGACGGCTTCGAGTCGGGGGCTGCGGCGGCGCGCGCGGCCGGCTTCGGCAGCAGCACCGTCCCGCCCATACCACGTGTCGAGAAGGAGGCCGAGGTCCGGCTGCGCCCGCTCTGGTCCGCGATGCCGGCCGCGGGGCGCAAGGGCAAGCGCTTCGTCGACATCCAGGACGATGTCACGGCCGAGGACGTGGCTCTTGCCGCGCGCGAGGGCTACGTTTCGGTCGAGCATCTCAAGCGCTACACCACGCTCGGCATGGGCACCGACCAGGGCAAGACCGCGAACCTGAACGGCCTCACCATCATGGCGCAGCTGCGCGGGCTGCCGATCCCGTCGGTCGGCACGACCACCTTCCGGCCGCCCTACACGCCGGTTTCCTTCGGAGCACTTGCCGGCCGCGAGGTCGGCAAGGCGTTCCAGCCGATCCGGCGCTCGGCGATGCACGAGTGGCACGAGGAGCAGGGGGCCGTCTTCGTCGAGGCCGGCCTCTGGCTGCGGCCGCGCTATTATCCGCGCGGACGCGAGGACATGCGCGCCGCCGCAGCGCGCGAGGCCAAGCACGTGCGCGAGGCGGTCGGCCTCGTCGATGTCTCGACCCTCGGCAAGATCGACATATCGGGGCGCGATGCCGCCGAGTTCCTCGACCGCGTCTACGTCAACGGCTGGAAGACGCTTGCCGTGGGCAAGTCGCGCTATGGGCTCATGCTGCGCGAGGACGGCATTGCCTTCGACGACGGCACCACCTCGCGCGTGGGCGAAAGCCGCTATTTCATGACCACGACGACGGCGAACGCGGCTAAGGTGCTCGCCCATCTTGAATACTACCTGCAGGTCGCGTGGCCCGAGCTCAAGGTGCAGGCAACTTCGGTGACCGAGGAGTGGGCGGCGATGGCGCTGGCCGGGCCAAGGAGCCGCGCGGTGCTCGCGCGGCTCGCCGACATCGACGTGAGCGACGCAGCCCTCCCCTTCATGGGCGTGCGCGATTGCCGCATTGCCGGCCTTCCGGCACGCGTCTTCCGCATCAGCTTCTCGGGCGAGCTCGCTTACGAGATCAACGTGCCGGCGGATTGGGGTCGCTCGGTGTGGGAAGCGGCGATGTCCGCAGGCCGGGCGGAGGACATCATCGCCTACGGCACCGAGGCGATGGGCACGCTGCGCATCGAGAAGGGCCATGTCGCGGGAGGCGAGCTCAACGGCCAGACGACGCCGCAGGATCTCGGCCTCGGCCATCTCGTCAGCACGAAGAAGGACTTCATCGGCAAGGCGCTCCTGGCGCGGCCGGGACTTCAGGATCCCGAGCGCCCGCGGCTGGTGGGATTGGCGCCCAGCGACGGCAAGACGCGCATCCGCGCAGGTGCTCACATCGTCGTCGAGGCGAGCGGGGCGGGGAGTGCCATCGGCCATGTGAGCTCGTCGGCATGGAGTCCCACCCTTGGCCATCCGATCGCCTTGGCGCTGGTCGCGGGCGGCCTCGCGCGCAAGGGCGAGACGCTCTACGCGAGTTTCCCGCTCAAGGGCGAGGTGGTCGCGGTCGGCGTCTCTGATTCCGTCTTCGTTGATCCGGAGGGGAAGCGCCTCCATGGCTGAGCTCCCGGCACGCCGCTCGGCCCTTGCCGCCGTCATCCATGCGGGCGACTTCGGCACCGTGCCCGCGAGCGGCCCTGGCATCCTGCTTGCCGAGCGCCGCGGCCTCGCGATGGTGCAGCTCGCCGTCGCCCCCGCCGATTATCCGAGCGTCGCGGAGCGGGTCGAGACGGCGCTGGGCCTGGTGCTGCCGCGCACGCCCAATCGTGTAGAGGTTGCGCGCGAGCTTGCAGCGCTCTGGACCGGGCCGGGACACGTGCTGCTGGTCGCCCCCGACGAGGGCGGGCTCGAGGGCGCGCTGCAACAGGAGCTCACCGGGTTCGAAGCGGCGATCAGCGGGCTCTCCCACGCGCGGAGCGTGATCCGCATCGGCGGCACGCGCGTGCGCGACCTTCTCGCCAAGGGCTGCGGGCTCGACTTCCACGCGAGGGCCTTCGGCAGCGGTGCGGCGGTGCAGAGCACCTACGCGCATATCAGCGTCCTGCTCCATGCACTCGACGACGCGCCGACCGTCGATCTTTACGTCTACCGCGGCTTTGCCGTCTCGCTGTGGGAGCATCTTCTCGAGGCTGCCCTCGAGTACGGCTGCCGCGTCGCGGGGTAGGTTGGAGTCCGATCACGTTGAATCGGGCATTCGTATCGTCATTCCCGCGAAAGCGGGAATCCAGGCTGCTTGTGGAGCCCCGCTTCCGCGGGGGTGACGACCAGGGTGTTTCAACTTGATTGGATCATGCTCTAGCCAAGCGAGCGAAATGAGCTCAAGGGAGAATTCGGCGGCACGATGATCAGAAACTTCAGCGATCACGCGGCGAACGAGCGCACCTTCCTCGCCTGGGTGCGCACGGCCATTGCCGTCATGGCGTTCGGCTTTCTCGTCGAGAAATTCGACCTGTTTCTGGAGATCGCGGCACCGTCGCTCGCGGGCCATCTCGTCTCGATGCCGGGTCGCAGCTTCGGCAATATCGCCGGTTTGGCGTTCATCATGCTCGGCACGGGCATGGTCGTCATCGCCGCCGTGCGCTTCCTCAAGCTCGCCAAGGACATCGACAGCGAACGCCTCGAGCCCGGCACGGGATCGCGCCTCGATATCGCGCTTGCGGCACTCCTCGCCCTCTTGGGCTTCGCCCTTTTCCTCTATATGGGCCACGCGCTCCTCGCGCGGCTGTGACGGCCGTGCCTCGCCCTTTCAGGCAAGCGCGGCGAAGAAGGCCGCCCCCGCGCTCGCCTTGAGCGCCCGGCCCGCGGCCCTTCCGATGCGCGCGGCATCCGCGCGCGCTCCGGTTTGCGTCGTGCGATGCACCGCGCTGCCGTCGGGCATGGCGACAAGCGCGCGAAGCGTGAGCATTCCCGCGCCGTCGATTTCCGCGAGCCCGGCGATGGGCGTGCGGCACGAGCCTTCGAGCTCGGCGAGCATGGCGCGCTCGGCGGCGATCGCAGTGGCCGTGGGCGCATGATCGAGGGGAGCGAGCCAGGCGCGCGCGCGCGCGTCGTCGCTGCGAATCTCGACCGCGATGGCGCCTTGCGCCACGGCCGGCAGCATCTCCTCGGGCGAGAGAACCTTGCGCGCCGCATCCTGGCATCCGATGCGCGCGAGCCCCGCGATGCCGAGCACGGTCGCGTCCGCCTGGCCCTCCTTGAGCTTGCGCAAGCGCGTCTCCGCGTTGCCGCGGAAGGGAACGATCTTGAGCCCGGGCCAACGGGAGAGGATCTGGGCTTGGCGTCGCAACGATCCGGTGCCGATGACGGCACCTGGGGCGAGCGCCTCGAAGCCGCTCGCCTTGCTCGAGATGAAGGCGTCGCGAGGATCGTCGCGCTTAAGGAAGCAAGCGAGCTCGAGACCGCCGGGAAGGAAGGTCGGCACGTCCTTGGCCGAATGCACGGCGAGATCGATGCGGCGCGCCGAGAGCGCCTCCTCGATCTCCTTGATGAAGAGCCCCTTGCCGCCCAATTCGGCGAGTGCCCGGTCCTGGACCTTGTCGCCCGTCGTGCGGACGACCACGATCTCGATCGCCGCGGCGGCGGCGAGTGCGCTATGGGCGGCCGCAAGCGCGTCGCGGACCTGGCGAGCCTGGACGAGTGCCATCGGGCTGCCGCGCGTGCCGATGCGAAGGAGGGGCTGGGGCATTCGGGGAGTTGGTCTCCGCAGTGCGACGGATAGCCAATAGATCACGGAGAACGCGCGCAAGATCAAGCGCGTTCTGCACTCTTTCTGCGTTCGTTCAAGTCTGCGGCCAAGCCGAGGTTCCGGCGTATAATTAGCAAAAGCAGACGGGTGCCATGCGTCTGACGCTGGGGAGCAAGATCGGCATTGTCGGCGCCGGCTTGATTGGCCGGGCGTGGGCCATCGTCTTCGCGCGCGGCGGCGCCTTGGTCGCCATGTTCGATCCGGACCCGAAAGCGATGGCCGCGGCACCCGGCGCCATCCGCGCCGGCCTGGAAGCGCTCGCCGGCGAAGGCCTCCTCGAGGAGATGCCGGCGGCGGTCTTTGCCCGGGTCGATCTCGCGAACAGCCTTGCCCAGGCCGTGGCGGAAGCCGATTATGTCCAGGAGAACACCGTCGAGACGCTCGAGGCGAAGCGCCATATCTTCGCCGAGCTCGACAGGCTCGCGGCAGCGCAGACGATCCTCGCGAGCTCGACCTCGAACATCCCCGGCTCGCTCTTCACCGAGGCGCTCGCCGGACGCGCGCGCTGCCTGGTAGCGCATCCTGTCAATCCGCCCCATCTGGTGCCGCTGGTCGAGCTCGTGCCGACGCGCTTCAGCGATCCCCGAGTCGTCAGCCATGCCAAGGAGCTGCTCGAGGGGGTAGGCCAAGTGCCGATCGTCGTCGATCGCGAGATCGAGGGCTTCATCCTCAATCGCCTCCAGGCGGCCCTTCTCAACGAAGCCTTTCGTCTCGTCGAGGACGGCTATGTCTCGACCGAGGACATCGACAAGACGATCAAGGAAGGCCTTGGCCTGCGCTGGTCCTTCATGGGTCCGTTCGAGACGATCGACCTCAATGCGCCAGGGGGCGTGCGGGACTACGTCCGCCGTTATGCCGCTTCCATTCACCGCCTGGCGCAGCAGCAGGCCGACCCGCGGGTGTGGAAGGACAGCCTCGTCGACAGGATCGAGGCAGAGCGCCGCCGCGTCCTTCCTGCGGACAAGCTCGCGGAGCGCGCGGAATGGCGCGACCGCCGTCTCGCCGCCCTCATCGCCCACAAGCGCGCGCAAGACAAGAAGTACCGTTGAGCGCCACAGCACCCGTCCTTCCCCCGTAAGACGATCATCCCGAGGATTTGACGCTGGCGCCGGGCCGGGCAAGAATGGGCTCGGTGAGGCCGCATCGCGGCAGGGGCGGAGAGCGACATGGCGCGCCGGCTGATCGACATCTCGATGCCGCTCGAGAACGACGTGGTCTCCGATCCGCCCGGCTACGGCCCGCGCATCGAGTATCTCACCCACCGCGAGACCGCGGCCGATGTCGTCAAGTTCTTCCTCGGCCTCAAGGAAGAGGATATGCCCGAAGGCGAGGGCTGGGCGATCGAGTGGATCCGGCTCTTGACCCACAACGGCACCCATCTCGATGCGCCCTACCACTTCCATTCCACGATGAACAAGGGCGAGCGCGCGATCGCCATCGACGAGGTCCCGCTCGAGTGGTGCCTGCAACCGGGCGTCAAGCTCGACTTTCGCCAACTTCCCGACGGCCATGTCGTTACCGCTGCCGAGGTCGAGGCGGAGCTCGCGCGCATCGGGCACGGCTTGGCACCGCACGAGATCGTGCTCGTCAACACGCGCGCGGGCTCGGCCTACGGCAAGCCCGACTACGTTTCCGCCGGCTGCGGCATGGGGCGAGAGGCGACTCTCTATCTCCTCGAGCGCGGCGTGCGGCTGACCGGGACCGACGCCTGGAGCTGGGACGCGCCCTTCGTGCACACAAAGGCGAAGTATCGCGAGACGGGCGATGCCGGGCTCATCTGGGAAGGCCACAAGGCCGGCCGCGAGATCGGCTATTGCCATCTGGAGAAGCTGCACAATCTCGAGGCGCTGCCGTCCGCGGGCTTCATCGTGAGCTGTTTTCCGGTGAAGATACGCGGTGCTTCCGCCGGCTGGACGCGCGCGGTCGCGATAATGGACGAATAGGGGTCAAAACCCAGCGAAGAATGAACGAAGAAGGAGTGCGAGGGATGCCGAGAAAGGTCATCATCACCTGTGCCGTCACCGGCTCGATCCACACGCCGACCATGTCGCCGCATCTGCCGGTGACCCCGGACGAGATCGCGCGCGATTCGGTCGCGGCGGCGGAGGCCGGCGCCTCGATCATCCACCTGCACGCGCGCGACCCCAAGACCGGAAAGCCGACGCCCGATCCGGCGGTCTTCATGCAGTTCCTGCCGCGCATCAAGCAGGGCTGCGATGCCGTGGTGAACATCACCACCGGCGGCGGGCAGGGCATGACCGTGCAGGAGCGCCTGGCAGCCCCGCTCAAGGCCAGGCCCGAGATGACCTCGCTCAACATGGGCTCGATGAACTTCGGCCTCTACCCCATGCTCACCCGCTACAAGGAATGGAAGTACGATTGGGAGCCGCAGCATCTCGAGGGTTCGCGCGACTTTATCTTTCGCAATACTTTCAAGGACATCGAGTACATCCTCAAGGAATTGGGCGAAGGCTGCGGCACGCGCTTCGAGTTCGAGTGCTATGACGTGGGCCACCTCTATAATCTCGCCCATTTCCTCGAGCGGCGCCTGGTCAAGCCGCCGTTGTTCGTGCAGACCATCTTCGGCATTTTGGGCGGCATCGGCGCTGATGCGGAGAATCTGATGCACATGCGGCGCATCGCCGACAAGCTCTTCGGCTCCGACTACGAGTGGTCGATCCTGGCGGCGGGGCGGCACCAGATGAATTTCATCACCATGGGCGCCATCATGGGCGGCAACGTGCGCGTCGGGCTCGAGGACTCGCTTTATCTCGGCAAGGGCCAGCTCGCCAAGAGCAACGCCGACCAGGTCGCCAAGATCAAGCGCATCGTCGAGGAGCTCTCCCTCGAGGTGGCGACCCCCAAGGAGGCGCGCCAGATCCTCAAGCTCAAGGGCGGCGACCAGGTCGCGTTCTGATTGATTTGTGCCTGTGTCTCGGCCCGTCATTGCGAGGCACCCAATGGGGCGCCGAAGCAATCCAGGGGCACTGCCCCGGCGTACGCCGGGGTTCGCTTCGCTCGCAATGACGCTTGAGAAAAATTTCCTAGGAACGGGATTAAGACAATCCCGCCACGACGTCCCGTAGTTTTTGGGCGCTATCCGCGAGCACGCTCGGCTCGACCTTGGCCTTGAGCTCGACCAGCTTGCGGGCGAAGCGGATCTCGCCGCCCATGTTGAAGGCGGTGGCGCCTACGACGACGTTGCCCGCGAGATTGAAGCAGAGAAAGCGCCCGCTCGCGGGCTCGCCGCGCACGACGATCTCGTCGGTCTTGAGCGGCGCGCCGACCATCTGGATGTTGAACTCGTACTGGTCCGACCAGAACCACGGCACCTCGGCGTAGGGTGTTCCCATCCCGCACATGGCGCGCGCCGTTGCGATCGCCTGGTTCTGCGCGTTCTGCCAGGACTCGAGGCGCAGCCGGTGGCCGAGGATCGGATTCGGGTGATCGGCAACATCGCCTGCCGCATAGATGTCGGGAAGCGAGGTGCGGCCGAATTCGTCGACGACGATGCCGTTGCCGATCGCAGCACCCGCCGCCGCGGCGAGCTCGCTGTTGGGCACAATGCCGACGGCGACGACGGCGAGATCGGCGTCGACGCGAGTGCCTTGGGCGAGCTCGACCGCGGCGAGCTTTTCTTTGCCCGCAATGCCGGTGACGTTGGCACCCAGGTGGAGCTCGACACCTTTGCGGCGGTGGATCTCGGCGATGAAATGCGCGATCTCCGGCGCCATCGCGCGATCGAGAAGATGGGGCTTGAGCTCGAGGAGGGTGACGGCGAGGCCGAGCTTGCTCGCACTCGCCGCCACCTCGAGGCCGAGGAAGCCGCCGCCGATCACGGCGACGCGCTTGGCTTCCTTGAGCGCTGCACCGAGAGCCAAGGACTCGGCAAGCGTGCGCAAATAGAAGATGCCGGGCATGCCTGGCGGGGCGAAAGGAAGGGTGCGCACGCGCCCGCCGGTCGTCAGCAGAAGCTTGCTGAAGCCGAGCGTTCGTCCCGTCGAGAGTCTGGCCGTGCGCGCCGTCGCGTCGATCGCTTCCACGTGCGTGCCGGTCAGGACCTCGATCCCCTTTTGCGTATAGAAGCCTGGCGGGAGCAGCTCCACAGTACTCGCCGGCTTGTCGCCGGTGAGCACGGCCTTGGAAAGAGGCGGACGCTCGTAAGGGAGTACCGGCTCCTCGCCGATCAGAACGACGCGGCCGGCGAAACCGGCTGCGCGCATCGCCTCGGCCGCCCGCCCGCCCGCTTGACCGGCGCCGACGATGACGAATGTCTCCTCCCGAGCCATGCCGCGCGTCAGACCTCGGGCAGCTCGACGAGGATTTGGCCGCCCTCGCTCTTGACCGGGAATGTCTTGATCGGCTCGGCCGCAGGTGCCGCGCGCACCTCGCCGGTCGCTATATGGAAGCGCGCCTGATGCAGCGGGCACTCGATGCAGTCGCCCTCGACGTAGCCGTCGGAGAGGAGGGCGAACTCGTGGGTGCAGACGTTGCTGGTGGCATAGAGCACGCCGCCGAGCTTGTAGAGTGCTATCGGCTCGCCGTCGACGACGACGCCGATGACCTCGTTTTCGGGAACCTCGTCCACCCTCGCCGCCACGTGCCAAGCCATCTCGCTGCTCCTCCCCTTGCGCGCGGGAGCAGAACGCTAAGGGCAAAGGGCTGAAGCGTCAACCGTCCGTCTCTGCCGCGCCGTACGCATGCATGACTTCGGGAATCGACGACTTATTCCTCGCCGACGCCCAAATAAATGCGCTGCACCTGGGGGTCCTTGGCGAGCTCGTCGGCGGGACCTTCGAGGACGGTGCGCCCGGTCTGCAGCACATAGGCGAAATCCGCGACCTCGAGGGCCAAGTGGATCGATTGCTCGGCGAGAAGGAGGGTCAAGCCCTCGTCGTGGAGCCGCACCAAGGTGTCGTAGAGGGTCTCGACGATGGAGGGGGCCAGGCCCAGGCTCGGCTCGTCGAGGAGGAGGAGCTTGGGCTCGCTCATGAGCGCGCGGCCGAGGGCCAGCATCTGGCGCTCCCCACGTGCGAGGACGCGCTCACATGATCGAGAAGTGTGTACTACACCTTGGATCGACTATCTTTGGGAAACCTGACATAGTCTGGGTCGAGCATTTGCAATAAATCTATCAGAGCATGTTGGAGGTTTGTCATGCGCTCCGCAGCTTGACCGAGGTCGGTCTTTAGTGACACGACATCCGACCGAAGTACATCAATCAGCGGGTTTACTCCCGCAGTGAACGTCTTGAGGAAACTGCCGTAGCCCATACACTCTTGCCCCTGCACGCCAGTTTGAATCAGGGCTTCGCCGATCGCTCTCTGT
>JGI12269J14319_10003991_pt1 | contig 13629 bp, 11 predicted proteins | sample PeaSoiSIISIP2007_FD_14319 | JGI IMG/M metagenome (IMG submission 14319) | reverse complement strand
GCTTGAGGTCGACGGCAAGCGCGAGAACGTCGACGGCTTTGTCGGTACCCGCGACCGCTCCTGGGGCATCCGGCCGGTCGGCGCACGCGACGCGCAGGAGCTGGCGCCGCCGGCGCCGGCGCAGTTCTTCTGGATCTGGTCGCCGTGCAACTTCCCGGACGGCTCGTTCTTCTTCCACACCAACGACGATGCGGCCGGCGAGGCGTGGAACCGCCGTGCGGTCTGGGCCCGGGACGGCTCCAACGCCGAGGCGCACGCCGAGACCCACGATCCGCAGATCCAGATCGACTGGAAGAGCGGCACGCGCCACGCCAAGGGCGCAGTGGTGCGGCTGAAGGACCCCTCCGGCGAGCGCGAGATCATCTTCGAGCCGCAGTACGAGTTCTACATGCTCGGCCTCGGCTACGGTCACCCGAAGTGGGGCCACGGCGCCAACCACGGCCAGCTGGCGGTGGAGCGCGAGGACCTCAAGCTCTCGGAGATCGATCCGCACATGCCCCATCACCTGCACGTGCAGGCGCTGTGCAAGGTCACTTACAAGGGCGGCAACGCGTTCCATCAGGAGGGCCGCGGCGTGCTCGAGCAGCTGGCGATCGGCCCGCACGCGCCGTCTGGGTTCAAGCAGATGCTGGACTTCGCGCCTTGACGGGAAGCCTGGCCGAGCGGCTCGGCGCCTACCTCGCCCGCGCATGGGGCGAACCGGTCCAGGTGGAGAAGCTGGCGCGGATTTCCGGCGGCGCCAGCCGAGAAACCTATCGCTTCGACGCCGTGCTGGCGTCCGGGCGCCGCCCGCTGATCCTGCGCCGCGATCCGCCCGGCAGCCTGATCGAGACCGACCGCCGCTCCGAATTCCTGGCGCTGAAGTCGTTCCATGGCGCCGGCGTCGCCGCGCCGGAGCCGCTGATCCTGGAGCTGGAGGGCGCCGAGCTGGAGCGGCCGTTCTTCATCATGGCCCGGATCGACGGCGGCGCGACGGCCAGCCCGTTCCAGCCGGATGCCTACGCGCCAAACGCCGCCAAGCTGGGCGGGGACTTCTTCGCCACGCTCGGCCGAATCGCCGCCGCCGACCCTGCGAGCCTGCCGATCGCTGAGGCCTGCGAGGCGCCGCCGCTGGACGGTTGCTGGCGGCGTGAACTCGACTACTGGTCCGGCGTGATCGAGGCTGACGAGCTGCACCCGCAGCCGATCGTGCGGGCGGCGATCCGGCGGCTGTACCGCAACCCGCCGCCCCCGGCGCAGAAGATCTCCGTGGTGCACGGCGATTACCGCTCGGGCAATTTCCTGCACGATGGCGAGGGGCGGGTGCTGGCGATCCTCGATTGGGAGATGGCCCATCTGGGCGATCCGCTCGAGGACCTCGGCTGGGCGATGGATCCGCTGTGGCGTCACAACGAGACCCACCGCGTCGCCGGCATGCTGCCCAAGGCCGAGGCCATCGCGGTCTGGGAGCGGGCCAGCGGCCTGAAGGTCGATCCCGCGGCGTTCGCCTGGTGGGAGCTGTTCGCCTCGGTCAAGGGCCAGGCGATCTGGACCTCGTCGGCGAAGGAATACCGCGACGGCGGCTACCAGGAGCCGATCCTGGGATTCTCGGGCTGGCTGACGGCGCGTCGCCACGACGAGATCCTGGCGGCCAAGCTGGCGGAGTTGGCCCCATGACCCCGAGCGTCGTCGAAGTCATGCGCGGCTGTGCGGTCGCGCTTACCCAGCCCCCGTCACCCGACGCCGGCCCGGAATACTTCGCCAGTCGGGTCGGCATGATCTCGATGCTGGCCAACCTCGCCGCCCAGGAAGCCGAGCACGCCGCGGCCGCGGCTGTCGCCGAGAACGCCGACATCCGCGCCCTGTTCGCCCAGGCGGCGGCGTACGATGGCGCTCTTGGCGGGCGCCTGGCCAGGGCGGCGCAAGGCGTCGACGCCGATCTGACGCTGACCGCGCTCGACGCCGCCAACGCGCGCCTGCGGCGGCTGCTGATCGAACTGCACACGCGGGTCGAGGATGCGGGCGATACGGCCTTGGACCGGGCGATCCTGGCGCTTTATGTGAGGATGGCCGAGGGGCGCCGACTGCAGCTCGGCGGTTAGGCCGGGGGTTCATCAATGCGCAATCTGCTGATCGGACTGGTCGCGGCATTCGCGCTCGCCGGCGGCGCGCAGGCGGCAGGCACAAAGGCGGTGAAGGATTGGCTCGGCGTCTGCGCCAACACGGGCGCCTGCACCGCGTTCGGCTTCGGCGGGGAGGACGACACCACCGGCCCCTACCTGATGATCCACCGTGATGCCGGACCGGCCGCCCCAGTTCAGCTCACCCTCGTCAATGACGCCGGCGACACGCAACCCGCCGCCGACTGGACCCTGACGCTCGATAGCCATGCCATCGCTGGCGTCGGGCCTGTGCACGCCGCCGGGAGCGACGCGGGCGCCAGGGCCACGCTGACCGGACGTCCCGCCGCCGCGCTGATCGCCGCGCTGCGCAACGGCCGGTCGCTCGCCTTCTCCGCTGGCGGCAGCGAAGTCGGCGCGATCTCGCTCGCCGGTAGCGCCGCGGTCCTGCTCTGGGTCGACGACCAGCAGGGGCGGGTGGACACGGTCACGGCTCTGGCGCGGCCCGGCGCCAAGCCGGCGTCAGCCGTCCCGGCGCCGACGCCTGCGCCGCTGATCCTCGCCGCTGCGCCGGTGAACCAGAAGGGCGTCCCCGATCACGCGCCGAAAGGGATGACCAAGGGCATTGCCGATTGCGATCCGCAGAGCGGGACGCCCGACGAGATCGTCGCTCGGCTCGCCCCCGGCGTGATGCTCTGGGGTCCGCAATGCGAGTCCGGCGCCTACAACGCGGTCAACGTGTTCTTCATCGGCGATGAGCACGGCAAGGGCCTGAAGCGCATCCGCTTTCCGGAGCCTCCGGGCGCCGGGCAGGCGAGCGACGACCTGCTGTTCAACCCCGGCTTCGATCCCAAGACCCAGACGCTGACCACCTTCTCCAAGGCGCGCGGCATCGGCGATTGCGGCGAGGCGGCCAGCTGGGTCTGGAACGGCAGGGCCTTTCAGTTGATCGCGGAGCAGTTGATGCCCGCCTGCCGCGGCGTGCCGTCGGACGACTGGCCGGCGCTGTTCGTCAGCCGGCAGAAGTAGACGCGGCGGCGACTCCTGTTAGGGCGGTCCCATGTCCATCGCCCTGCGGCTCGGGCTGTTTTACGCGGCGCTGCTGATCGGCACGGGCGCCAGCGCGCCCTACGCCGGAGTCTGGTTCCGCGCCCACGGCCTCTCGGGCGCCGCTATCGGCCTGATCCTCGCCGCCCCATCGTTCGGACGGGCGGTCACCGGTCCGGCGCTGGCGGTGTGGGCCGACGGCTTCAAGCTGCGCCGCACGCCCATCGCACTGATCGGCGTCGCCGTGGCCGCCGCCTACGCGGGGCTGGCCCTCGCGCAGGGCTTCTGGGCCTGGATGGCGCTGTGGTTCGTCAGCCAGAGCTTGTTCGGCGTCTGCAGCCCGCTGGCCGACGTCATCGCCCTGCGTCGCGCCCGCAGCGAAGGGTTCAACTACGGCTGGCCGCGTGGGATCGGCTCGGCGGCCTACATCCTCGGCAACGTGGCGATGGGCTTCGTGCTGGGCCTCACGTCGCCGGACGCGATGCTGATCTGGATCGTCGTCGCCGCCCTCGCCGCCGCCCTCGCCGCGCGCTGGGTGCTGCCGCCGGATCCGGTGCACGAGGGCGGCGAGCGTCTGGCCGGCCGCGATCGGCTCAAGGGACTTGGCGCGCTGCTGGCCGATCCGGTGTTCATGCTGGCGATCGTCTCGACCGGCCTGATCCAGGCGTCGCACGGGTTCTACTACGGCTTCTCGGCCCTGACCTGGAAGGCGCAGGGTCTGTCGCCGGCGCTGGTCGGCGTGCTCTGGGGCGTGGGCGTGGGCGCCGAGGTCGGCTTCCTCTGGTTCATGGATCCGTGGCGGCGGCGGATCGGGCCGGAGCGTCTGGTGGTGCTGGGCGGGACCGGCGCAGTGGTGCGCTGGACGTGCCTGGCCATGTCGCCGCCGCTGTGGCTGCTCATCCCACTGCAGGCGCTGCACGCGCTGAGCTTCACCGCCACCTTCATGGGCACGCTGCAGCTGATCGAGCGCCTGGCGCCAGCGAAGAGCGCGTCGGGCGCGCAGACGCTGAACGCGGTGCTGTCGGGTGGCATCCTGATCGGCTTGGCGACCATGGCTTCGGGGCGGCTTTTCGACGCGGCGGGCCAGCACGGCTATCTCGCCATGAGCCTGATCGCCGCTGCGGGTCTCGGCGGCGCGCTGTGTCTCGCGCCGTTGCAGCGGGCGCGGAAGGCCAAGCTTGCGCTCGGATAGACCTTGACGCGCGGGCCCTGAAGCGCGACCCAGCCATCACGAAACCGTGTTCATGGGGGAACGACGCGCCGTGGGTTGGGCCAGGGCATGGAAGTGGCTGCAGATCGGCGTCCTTGTCGTCGGTGTAATCGTGCTCGCCGCGGTCGGCTGGCACGACACGTCGAAGATCCTCGCCTACCAGCCGCTCGGGATCGATTTCCTGCCGATGTGGGCGGCCGCCCACGAGGTCTTCGTCCACCCGCACCGGGTCTACGATTTCGTGCGGCTGACCCACTTCGAGCAGCCCGAGCTGTTCAACTTCCCGTTCCGGGGCCTGCGCCCATTCGTCTATCCGCCGCCGGCGCTGCTGATCTTCGCCCCGTTCGGCCGCGCGCCGTTCGCCATCGCCAACCTGGTCTGGACCGGGCTCGGCCTGCTGGCGATCCTGCTGGCGATGTCGACCAAGGTGAAGTCGCCGCGGGTGCTGGCGCTGCTGGCCATGGTGCTCTCGCCCGCCTCACTGCTGGTGCTGGTGACCGGGCAGGTGACGTTCCTGATCGCGGCCATGGGGGTCACCGGGCTGCTCTGCGTGAAGACCCAGCCGATCCTCGCCGGGGTGCTGTTCGGGCTCGCCGGGGCGATCAAGCCGCAGGCGATGGTCTTGCTGCCGGTGGCGCTGTTCGCGCTCGGGGCCTGGCGGGCGATGCTGATGACGGCGCTCTCCGCGGCGGCCGTGGCCGTCGCCTCGGCGCTGGTCTTCGGACTGCAGGCCTGGATCGACTGGTTCGCGGCCGTTTCGCGGTTCGAGGACTGGGTAATGAAGACCCCCGGCCTGGTGCGAGGCATGATCACGCCGACCGCGCTTGGCATGAGCATGGGCCTGGATCCCGGGGCGCTGGCGACCTGGCGGCTCGGCTTTGGCCTCGGCGCCATCGCCATGGTCTGGTTCGTGTTCCGCAGGACCGAGGATCCGGCGCGGCGGCTGACGGCGCTGTTTGGCGGCGCGTTGTTCATCACGCCCTACGCCATGCATTACGACGCCGCCCTGCTGGCGCCGGCCGCCGCGCTGATGCTGACCCACCGCTCGCGGCCGGGCGACTGGATCGCGGCGATCCTCGCCAGCGCGCTGCTCTGCTGCGCGGCGATCCCACACTGGGGCGCCGCGGGGGTGACGCTGTTCATCCTGGCGGGCTCGTTTCTGCCCGAGACGGCGTTCGCCGGCCCGTTCCGCCTGCCGGTGTTCGCGCCGCGGACCGGGCAGGAGCCGGCCGGCTAGGTCTTTGTCGGTCCGGCGGCCTATAACCTCAGGTGAGAATCAACGACCGACGCGCGTGGTGCGTTCGGAAGAGCGAGGGCGTGAGATGGAAGGAGACGCGGCGCGGCCGTCTTCCTCCGAGGGGAGCGTGGACGTCACCTTCGTGCTGCCCTGCCTGAACGAGGCGCAGTGCCTCGAACCCTGCATCGGCATGATCCGAGAGGCGCTGGCCGAGCTGAAGTCGCGGCTGGGGCTCGGCGGCGAAGTGCTGGTGGCAGACAACGGCAGCACCGACGGCAGCCAGGCGCTGGCGCTGCGGCTGGGCGCCCGGGTGGTGGCGGTGAGCGAGCGCGGCTACGGCGCGGCGCTGCGCGGCGGCTTCGACGCCGCGCGGGGCCGCTTCCTGGTCATGGGCGACGCCGACGGCTCCTACGATTTCCGCGAGGCCGTGCCGATGATCGAGGCGCTGATGGGCGGCGCCGATCTGTGCATGGGCTCGCGCTTCAAGGGCGGGATCAAGCCGGGCGCCATGCCCTGGAAGAACCGCTACATCGGCAACCCGATCCTGACCGGCATCCTCAACGTCCTATTCGACACGCGCATCAGCGACGCTCATTGCGGCCTGCGGGCGCTGACCAAGCCGTGCTTCGAGCGACTGGGCCTCACCGGCGCCGGGATGGAGTTCGCCAGCGAGATGGTGATCAAGGCGGCGCTGAAGGGCGAGACCATCGCCGAGGTCCCCGCCACGCTGTCGCCCGATCTGCGCGACCGCCCGCCGCACCTGCGCCCCTGGCGCGACGGCTGGCGCCACCTGCGCTACCTGTTCATGCTGAGCCCGTTCTGGCTGTTCGCCGTGCCGGCGCTGGCGGGCGGGGTCACGGGCGCGGCGATCCTGGCGATCGCGAGCTGGTACGCCGTGTTCGACCCGCACGCGCGCAACATGTTCGGCGACTATTGGGTGGTGCTGGCCGCGGCGATGGTGGCGGTCAGCCACAACGCTGGCCTGCTCGGATCGGCCGGACATCTGATCGGCGTCCGCAACGGCTATCGCCGCCCCAAGGCGTGGATCGCCGGGCTGTCGAAATGGGTGACGCTGGAGACGATGATCATGGCCGGCTTGGCGCTGGGGCTGATCGGGTTCCTGGTGCTGGTCGGCATCGTGTTCTCGTGGGGCGCGCGCGGGTTCGGTCGGGCGCCGCTGGTGTTGCCGGCGGTGCTCGGCACACTGATGATGACCCTCGGTGTACAGAACATCCTCGGTGGCTTCATGCTGTCGATCATCAGCGGCAACGAGGCGCGCTTCCTGGACGCCGCCGCCGCGCCGGCGGACGCGGGAGAGACGAGGGCGGACATCCAGCATGCCCCAGCCCGTTAGGGTCGCGACGGTCGGGCTCGGCTGGGTCGCCCTGCATCGCCACCTGCCGGTCATGAAACGTAGCCGCCGCTTCGAGGTGGTCGGCGTGATCGACCGTGCGCCCGGCCGGGCCCGGGCCGTCGCCGCCGAGCGCCGTCTCGCCCATTCCGCCGAGGCCAGTTCGTTGGCGGGCGTGGACTGGCTGGACCAGGTCGACGCCATCACCGTCGCCACCGCGCCGATGGGCCACGCCGCGCTGATCGGCGAGGCGCTCGCGCTGGGCAAGCATGTGCTGACCGAGAAGCCGTTCACGATGACGGTGCCGGAGGGCGAAGCACTGCTGGCGGCCGCCGCCAAGGCCGACCGCCGCCTGGCCATCGTGCACAATTTCCAGTTCTCCCGCTCGGCGCGCAAGCTGGCGGCCGACCTCGAGGGCGGACGGCTGGGCGAGGTCAGAAGCGTCAGCGCGGTGCAGTTCGGCAACCCGCGCCGGCGGCTGCCGGAGTGGTACGAACAGCTGCCGCTGGGCCTGTTCTATGACGAGAGCCCGCACCTGCTCTACCTGCTGCGCCGCCTCGCCGGCGACCTGCGGCTGGCGCGCTGTCTGGTCTCGCCGAGCACCAGGGGGCTCGTGACGCCGGCCCGCCTCGACGCGCACTTCACCTCGCCCGACTTCGCCGGTCCGATCACGCTCAGCTGCAATTTCGAAAGCCCGATCAGCGAGTGGTATCTGGCCGTGTTCGGCGAGAAGGCGGCAGGGATCGTCGATGTGTTCCGCGACATCTATGTGCGGCTCGGCAACGACGAGGGCCACGACACCCTGCACGTGCTGGCGACCAGCCTGGCCGCGACGCGGCAGCACTGGTGGCAGCACGTCACCAACGGCCCGCCGCACCTGCTGGGCCAGCTGTTCTACGGCAACGAAGAGGTGTTCGACCGCTTCGGCCGCGCCATCGACGGTGAGATAGAGGCGTTGGCGCCGATCTGCGGCGAGCGGGCGCTGGATGTGCTGAAACTGCAGCACGCCATCATCGAGCGTCAGGAGATCATCGGCGGATGAGCCGTAGCGCAGACCTCCTCGTTCGCTTCATCGAGACCTACCCGGCCCAGCCGGCGACCGCGTTCTGGCGCGCCATCGAGATCGACGCGCTGGCCCGCGCCCACCTGCCCGAAGGGCTTGGCCTCGACCTGGGCTGCGGCGACGGCAAGCTGACCGACATCCTGCTCTCGCTCACGGGCCCGCGCCGCATGGTCGGCATCGACCCGGATCCGGAAGAGACCAAGGCCGCCGCGCGCTACGGCTTCTACGAGCGTCTCCACACCGTGCCGGGCGACGCCATCCCGGAGCCGGACGCCAGCTTCGACTTCGTGATCTCGAATTCGGTGCTGGAGCACATCCCGGGCCTCGAGCCGGTGATCGCCGAGGCGGGGCGGCTGCTGAAGCCGGGCGGGCGGTTCTGTTTCACCGTGCCGGCGCCGCCGTTCCACGACAACCTGGCCGGCAGCCTGTTCGGCCTGACGCGGCGCGAGACCTATCTGGCCCGGCTCGACAAGCGCATCGCCCACTTCAACTACCTTTCGTCCCAGGACTGGACTGAACTGTGCGGACGCCATGGTCTGGTGGTCGAGTCGTGCCGCGGTTACTTCGACCGGCCCCAAACCCGGCGCTGGGAGACGCTGTCGCGGATGACCGGCGGTCTGCTCTACTCGCTGAGCGGCGGCGCCTGGCGGCCGATCGAGATCCAGCGGGCGCTGGGCGCGCGAGCGCTGCAGAACGCCGCCACCGCGCCCAAGGCGTTCGCCAAACTCGCCGCCGCCGTCGCCTCGGCCGGCGTCAGCCTCGACGACGACGAACGCTGGGTCCCCGAGGCCGCGGCGTCCTGTCTGCTCGTCGAAGGACGGCGCGGGTGAACCTGCTGACGGTCTCGCCCTACTTCGAGAGCCATCGCGGCGGGGTCGAGATCGTCGCGGGGCGGCTGGGGCGCGAGCTGGCGCGGCGCGATGTCGAGGTGCGCTGGATCGCCACCGACGCCAGCCCGCCCCCCGAGGCGCCGCCATCGACGCCGATCCGCGCCTGGAATTTCGCCGAGCGCCGCCTGGGGATTCCCTATCCGCTGCCTTCGCCCGGCGCGGCGCGCGCCATTGGACGGGCGGTGTCGCAGGCCGACGCGGTGCTCGTGCACGATGCGCTCTACGCGACCAGCGTGCTGAGCGTGCTCGCGGCGCGCCGCCGCGGCAAGCCGGTGCTGCTGGTGCAGCATATCGGCCAGATCCCCTACCGCGGCTTCATTCCGCGGACGCTGATGGCGATCGCCAATGCGATCGTCGCCCGCAGCCTGCTGCGCAGGGTCGACCAGGTGGTGTTCATCAGCGACGTGGCGGCGCGGTATTTCGCCGACGTCAGGTTCCGTCGCCCGCCGGCGATGATCTTCAACGGCGTCGACGCCGCGGTGTTCCGGCCGGCCGACGCGCTGGAGCGCGCCGGCATGCGCCGAGAACTCGGCTTGGCCGACGCACGGCCACAGGCGCTGTTCGTCGGTCGGTTCGTGGAGAAGAAGGGGCTGCGGCACATGCAGCGCCTCGCCGCCCTTCGCCCGGACGTCGACTTCAACTTCGCCGGCTGGGGCCAGCTGGATCCGGAGACCTGGGGCGCCGCCAACGTGCGGGTGTTCCGCGGTCTCTCGGGGGCGTCGCTCGCCAGGCTCTATCAGGCCTGCGACGTGCTGGTGCTGCCCAGCGTGGGCGAGGGTTATCCGCTGGTGGTGCAGGAGGCGCTGGCCTGCGGCCTGGCCGTGGTCTGCGGCGAGGAGGTCACCCGGGCCGACCCGGCGGCTGCGCCCTACCTGCGCGGCGCGCCGATCGACGACGATCCGGGCGCTACGGCCGCGGCCCTGAGCCAGGCGCTGGACGGGGCGCTCGCCGATGCGGGGTCGAAGGCGGAGCGCGCCAGCTTCGCCCTCGGCCGCTACGCCTGGGAGACCGCCGCCCAGCGCTACATCGAGTTGCTCGAGGCGCTGATGGCGACGCCGTCGGAGAGGGCCGCACAGAACGAGCGGCGCGCAGACCTCAATCACGCCGCCGCCTCATGAAGGGGCGCACCCTCGTGCTGGGCGCCGCCTCGCTCGCCGCCGCTGCGCTGTTGCTGGCGGGGTTGGTCCGGTTCGGCTCGGTCGACGGTGCGGCCTTGGCCACAACCCTGGCGCATGCCCGCCCCGAGGGGGTGCTGGCGATCGGCCTCCTGGCCGGGCTGCTCGCCTACCTGTCGGCCGAGCGCTGGCGGATGATCGAGCGGCAGGCGGGCGCGCACGCCCCGCCGTCCCGGCTGCGGGCGTTCGGGCTGACGGCCATCGGCGTCGCCCTCGGCCAGGCGCTGCCGGTGCAGCTGGCGACCGTGGTCAGCCGCGCGATCGGCTCGCGCGCCCTGCATCCGCCGGCCTCGCCGCGGCCGGTGATCGTCACGCTCTACGAACAAGGTTTCGACGTCGCCGTGGCGCTGGTGCTGGCGTGCGATACCGGCGCCTACTTCGCCCTGGGCCGGCGCGTCTCCTGGTGGCTGCTGGCCGCGCCGTCCCTCGTCGTCGGGCTCGCCGCCGCGGGCGTCGTCGCACACCTGCTGCGCCGGTTCTGCCAGGCCGAGGCGCCGCGCGGGCGGCTGCGCGCCTGGCTCGCCGGCCTCTCGGAGGCCAACCTGTTCGCGCCCCGGCTGGCGCGGCGGCTGATGCTGATCGCGGTCGTGCGGTTCTGTCTGACGGCGCTGATGGCCGGGCTGACCTCCTGGACCACCGGGCTGGCGGCGCCGCTCGATCATCTCTTCATCGCCCTGCCGCTGGTGGTGGTGGCAACCGCCGCGCCGCTGACCCCGGCGGGGCTGGGGATCAACGAATGGACCTACGCCGCCGTTCTCACCTGGCTCGGCGCGTCCATCGCCCTGGCGACGCAATGGGCGCTGGTGAACCGGGTGCTGGTGTTCGCCTGCTCGCTGGTGATCGGCCTCTCGGCGGTTCCGGCGCTGGCGCTCGACGCCGCGCTGCGCCGCGCTAGAGCACGATGGGTTCAGGTTGACCAACCTGAACCCTGAATCGTGCTCTAACCTTTTGAATCTGGAGCGCGTTCGAACCGCAAAAGCGATTCCACTTTTGCTGACCGCGCTCTAGCGCACGATCGGTCGCCCGCAGTTGAGGTCCGCCATCAGGCGGCGCAGGGCGGCCACGCCCCGCGGCGTGTGCCAGGGCGCGAGATTGAGGCCGTAGTCGATGGCGCTCCGGCCGTTGAAGATCCAGACGTAGTGGGTGGCGCAAAGCTCGCGCACCATCGCCCCGTTCATGTCCACCAGCGCCATCACCTTAGGCCCGCGTTCGAGGAACGGGTCGTTGCGCGTGAGGGTCCCCATGTCGAACAGGACCGCGCTCTCGTGGTCGACGATCACCACGTCGGCCGGCGCCTTCGCCTGGATCGCCGCGTTGGCCTCGGCGTAGGGATGGACGAAGCGCCAGGCCTGCCAGGCGCGCACGGGGGTCAGCACCAGCAAGGAGACGGCGCAGGCGAGCCCCAGCGCGCCGTTCGCCGCGGCGCGTCGCGGCGCCGGCAGGGGGTCGGTCAGCCGCGACCAGGCCCAGGCCGCGGTCAGGCAGATCGAGCCCAGCAGGCCGTGCAGGTAACGGTAGCCCCAGCCGTGGGTCTGGGTGGGGGTGGCGATGCCCATCACCACCAGGGTCATCAGCACGCCCAGCACGAGGGCCCGCGCCGGCCCGCGGGTCCAGATCGTCATCACCGCGCCGATCAGCGCCAGAGGCGCCAGCAGGAGGTTCTGCCAGGTGGCGAAGCGCACCAGCGACTCGCCCATCGCGCCGATGTTGTCGTAGCCCATGGCGTCCATGACGTCGCTGATCCGGTCGGCGAAGAAGTCCACGCCGGTGGATCCGGTGTCGTCGGTCGAGACTCCCGAGAGGCCGGTCGCGATCGGCCAGTACTCGAGCCAGAACAGGCCGATGGCGGCGTAGGCGACGATATAGAGCGCGCTCAGCCCCCAGCGCCGATGGATCAACAGCCGCAGGATGAACGGCGCCACGAACAGCGGATGGAACACCAGCTGATGCAGGCCGGTGGCGAAGAAGCCGACCGCGATCGCGCCGGCGTGGCCCAGCTTGCCGCCGCGCAGGAACAGCCACAGCCAGGCCAGGTTGAACGCCAGGTGCGCCGGCATGGCGTAGGCGGTCATGGCCATGACGATCAGCTGCGACGACGTGCCAAGCAGGGCGGCCGCGATCAGGGCCAGGTCGGGACGCTCCGGCCACAGCCGCCGGCCGACGCCCCACACCGCGACCACGGAAAACGCGCTCAGCAGCGGATTGACCAGGCCGTCGGCGTGGACCAGGCGGCCCAGCGCCCGCAGCGCGGCGTTGACTGGCAGGTAGGACGAGGCCCAGACGTGGTCCGGCAGCGGCAGCAGGTACATCGGCTGCAGCGCCGACGCGTAGGGGCGCCAAGCCGGGTCGATCGGCGCCATCAGCCGGCCGCGAGCGAAGATCTGGGCGTCGAAGTTGGCCAGGAACTCGTCGAGCGAGAAGGCGTAGCCGGAAAACACCAGCCAGACCCCCGCCGCGCCGGCGACGAAGGTGACCGCGGCCAAGGCGAGCACGATCCTCCGAGGTGAGATGTCTTTCGGCCAGCTCAGCTGCGCCAGGAGCGATGGCGGCGCCAGGGCGAGGGCCAATGTCGCCGCCAAGGCGAACACCAGCACCGGCGCGTCCTGGCGCCAGAGGAAGAAGGCCTCGACGGTCCAGTTGTGGTTGTCGAGCGAGCCGGTGGTCCAGATGGCGAGCCCGAGCACGATGACGATCGCAACCCAGCTGACCAGGATCAGCGCGAGCGGCGAGGGGCGGAAGCCGCGGCTCGCCCGGACCTCGGCGGCCAGCGTCGGCGCGCCGTCCGGCGCTGGGTTCCGCGCAGACGCTGGGCTCGAGTTCAAAGACATGCCTTTCCAGCGCCGGTCTAACGGGTCGGGCCGGGGCCGCCCAGCCGTATCGCAAGGCTTCGCTAGGAATCAGCCCCTAGACTCGCCGCCTTCACGAGGGCGCGCGCCTTGGTTTTCCTCAACATTCCCGAGCTCGACGAGCGGCTGAAGGTGCGCGCCTTGTGGGGGCTCGCTCTGGCGCTGGCCGCGATCGCCGCGCCACAGATCTGGACGCTGATCAACTTCCAGCCGCTCGGCATCGATTTCCTGCCGCTTTGGACCGCTGGACGGATGTCCTGGGCGCATCCCGACCGGGTGTACGACTTCGCCGCGGTCAGCCACGCGCAGGACTGGCTGCTGCCCAATCTGAAATGGCCGCGGCCTTACGCCTATCCGCCCACCACCCTGCTGCTGCTCGCGACGTTCGGCCGGCTGCCATTCTGGCCGGCGCTGGGGGCCTGGCTGGGGCTGGGTTTGGGCGTCTTCCTCTACGCCGGGGCGCGCCTGGCGCAGCGCCGCAGGGGTCTGGTCCTCGTCCTGATGGTGCTGTCGCCGGCGGCGTTGCTGGCCCAGCTGGTCGGCCAGTCGGTGCTGCTTGCGGCCGGACTGACGGTCTTGGCCATGCTCGAGCTGGAGCGCCGGCCCCGGCTCAGTGGCGCGCTCTTCGCCATCGCCGCGGCGATCAAGCCGCAGGCGGTGCTGCTGGCCCCGATCGGGCTACTGGCGGGCGGCGCGTTCGAAGCCCTGGCG
>JGI12269J14319_10003990_pt1 | contig 13634 bp, 15 predicted proteins | sample PeaSoiSIISIP2007_FD_14319 | JGI IMG/M metagenome (IMG submission 14319) | reverse complement strand
CGCTCGCGGCCAGTGGCTGGGAATCTCCAATGGCTCGACGGTGATCTCTGACTCCGGCACCGTGTAGATCGCGCTGCTCACACCCTGCATCCGGTTCAACGCCTGCGTCAAGGCGTCCACCTGATCATCGTGAGCTGCATTCGGAAAACTGGTGCACTCCTCCACCAGCCCCTCCACCCATGGTGCGATAGCGGGATGGGGCAGGTAGACGTTGCCGGACTCGATTTGCGGGCTGATGGCGGCGGCCCGGGCGATCTTACCACCTTCCGGGTTTACCGCGATCAGGCCCGCAATAGCGTGTTGCAGGGACGCGATCACCGCCGGTCCATTGGCGCGATCCTCCACCCATTTGGCGGCCCCCCGGGGCCACTTCTCTGACATAGCGCGAATGGCCTCCACCGTACGCGGCATATCCATCCGCTCGCGATGCTGGTCCAGCAGAAACCGATCCGCCCCCGCCGCGGCCCACACCTGCCCCACCACATAGTCGCTCGTCGCCAGATCCTTGAAGGCCAGATCCCAGGACTGTCCAACCTGATCGAACCGTTCGGGCAAGGGCACTGCCGGAATACTCCGCACTTCTCCATCGGGCATGCGCACCGACACGGGCGGCAGGTGAAAATGCGCCGGGCACCAGTACCGCCACCAATAGCGCTTGAACAGGCCGCCCTCCGCCGGGGCCGGACGCTGCTGGTATTGAGCGGCGTAGCGGTACGATCCGAGTTCGACCTTGAGGCGTTCCAGATCGGCCTGGCTGACCTTGTCGGGCCACAACAGTTCGCCGCCTTGCTGGCGTGGGTCGCTCCAGCCGATCGAGGTGATGCACCGGCGCTCCGGCTCGAACTCCTCCGGGAGACACAACAAATCATAACCGCCCTTGGCCAGCAAGTCGCCGGTGAGGTCTGCCTCATGCAGCCGCTGCATGATCACAATCTTGTGACCGGTGGCGAAATCATTGAGGCGAGTCGTCATAGAACCGTTCCACCATTCAATCGCCGAGCGGCGCTCGGTATCCGATTCTGCTTGATCCACCGAATGCGGGTCATCCACCACCACATAATCGCCGCGCTCGCCCGTTCCTGCCGACATGGGCACCACCACGCGGTAACCCGTTCTGGTGTTTTCGAAGCGACTCTTTTGGTTCTGATCGTCGGTGAGCTGGTATCGGTCACCCCAGCGCTCCTGATACCAGGGGGATTCGATCAGGCGCCGGCATTTGACACTATCCCGCGTGGCCAAGGGCTCCCGATAGCTGCTGAATAGCCAGCGGGCCTCGGGATGATCAATCCATCTCCAGGCCACCAAAAAGACTGCGGTTAGGAGCGACTTGGCATGTCCCGGTGGGATGTTCACGATCAGGTTGCGGATGCGGCCCTCCGCGACCGCCTGGAGGTGCTCGCAGACGGCGCGCACGTGCATGCCCTCGATGAAGGGCGTCTCCGGTTCGAGTACCGGCCACGCCTGACGGACGAATTCATGCAGGCTTCGTCGCGCTTTCTCCACACTCACGAGAAAGCGGCTGAGTACCGGCCTTCTCAAGAATGGCGTCAAGTTGCTGGAGTTGGTCGTCAGTGAGTTTGCTGTAGTCATATTTGTCATCGTGTACCTCGTGTAGCAGTTGCAACGATTGCGTCTGGGGCGCAAACCGCCGGCACAGTTCTTGGATTGCCCAAGGTTCCTTGCCGCGCGCGGCCTCCCAGAGCAATCCGGCCGCTTCTTCCGGACCGCCCTCGCTGAGCAAAGCCTCGTTGAAAGCCTCTTCGAACTGCACGCGCCGCTTCGACGTGCCCGCCGGATTACCGGACTGTCCCGGCTTCCATTTCGCGGTCTCGTTGCCAGAAACGCCGAGTTGGAATCTGGTGTTTTGTTTCCTCATAGGGTGATACCTCCCGCTGTCAGCAACATCCTGAAAGGGGCCCTCGTGACTGGGAGTAGTTCGAGAGGTGTCCAGACTGGTGAAGCACGTGTCTCGTTGGTGCCTCATTTGGAGGGCCTAATCTGGAAAATGCTGATTCGGCGAGGCGTTGCAGATTCAGGAATTCGCAACAGAAACGCGCAAGTGATTTAGATCCAACATACGTCTGGATTCCCAAGCTGGACGTCGCCGGTTCGAATCCGGTCTCCCGCTCCAGAATCAACAAGTTAGCAACACTCGAAAACACTGCACTCCATTGCACTCCGTTACGATGCCCTTCGTCGAGGCATCCTAACCACCTTCTCCTTCCCTAGAACCGAATCTTCCAACCTCTTGGCCGCGGAGGCCCGGTCCTCAACTGAAGTCTTCGTGTACTCCTCGATCGCCACGCCGACGCCGTGGCCCCGCTGGTCAGCCGTCACCTTTGTATCCAGCTTCAGCCGGTTCCCGATGCTGGCGTGTGTCGTTCGCATCACACGGAAATCGACCCACTCCAGGCCGTGGGGTTTGAGCTTCGGACGAATGTGATCGTACAGCAGGGTGTCGCGCCATACGGGCTTTCCCTTCTCGCCGGCGAACACGTAGGCTTCTGGCTCCGGCCCGACGGCTGACTCCATCCATGCCCGAAGCAGTTCCGCCGTCCTTGGCGGGATAGCCACCTTGCGCCTGGATGGGCGAGTTTTCGGATCGTCGAGGTCCCCGCGGTATACTCGCTGCTCGACACTCACCACCGAGGCATTGGGCGCTACATGGAGCCGCTGTAGCGCGAGCAATTCCCCGGGGCGAAACCCCGAGAAAATTGCCATGTGTAACAGAACCTGCTCACGCAGGTCAACGGCCACCAGAGCGGTCCGGACCTGCTCGTCCGACATCGCGCGCGTCTCACCTTTCGGCGCATGTTTCGGCGTATAGAGGCGCGTCGCCGGGTTCGTTTCGATCAACTTCTCCGCGACGGCCATCTCAAAAATGGCGCTGAGGTCCCAGCGCAGATGGTCGACCGTGGAGAATGAGAGCCCGTCGTCGGCCTTCCGATCCAGGACCGCCTGGAGCGAGGTGAGCGAGAAATCCTTCACCGCGGTGTCGCCGATGCCCTTCACAATGTGGTACTGGATCCGGTTCTCGGACGTCCCCGCCGTGGACTTCTTCCACTTGCCCCGCTGGAACGGCAGGAACGTCTGCTCGATGAACTCCCGCAGTAGCACCGGCCGTATGCCGCCATCGTCCGGCTGGTCGCTGCCGTTGACGACCCGCATGAAATCGTCCTGTTTCCCTTGGGCCTCCGACTTGGTCATGCTGCCGTTGCCGAGGGTGTGGTGGCGGCGATGCTTGCCATCGTCGTAATATAGGACTACCCATTTTTTGCACTTCCCACGCCTCCTTAACTGGAGGCTTCCTTTCTGCCATCTTCTGCGTCTCAAAGATTTTTCCTCCCGAGCCGCAGGTGTCGGTTTGGAGAGTGCTTCCGAGTTTACCACCCTGCAGAATCCCCCGGCTCCGCGCTGAGGTCTTCGACCTCGCGCATCCACTCCGTCAACGCCCCACGCCGCACTCTGAGGCTTCGGCCTGCCCGGATGCAGCGGACCCGTGGCATGTTCAGCACCTGGCCGTTAAGCAAACGCAGCATGTGAGAATAGGACACCTTCAACACCTTTGCGGCTTGCTCCACAGTGAGGATCTCGTCGGGGTCCCCGCCCGTTACGTGCTGTTGCTCCAACACCTGGTTCATGCTTTCATGCCCGTGGCCGGCGCAACCGCAAGACCTGCCGCCGCTCGTCCAGCATCGTGGCCGACGCTGTAATGGTGGTGGCGGTTGGCCTGCCCGGCGAGATATTCTTGCAGGTCAGGTTCGAACATTCGCCATTGTCGGCCAATGCGATACGCCTTCAAGTCCCCCGCCTCAATGAGCCGGCGTGCTGTTCTCTTCAGATACGTTCAAGCGCTTCGCCACGCGGCATATAGAGAGCTCGGTTTCTAACGAGTTCCTCGTGTTGGTCTAATGTCCACCCATCGCCTTCTGGCCGCAGTGTACACAGCCCTGCATTGCGGGACGCAAAGACAAAATTTCAGGAATTGGCGCCCGGGCCTTGGTGTTCCTTCAGCCGGCTTTCTGCCGCCCGGCTGTTACCGGCACGACTACTTTCCATCTAGGGATCTTGAACTCTAGAATCAATTTCCTTTTGTCCCACTCGGCCGGGATCTTGTACACATTTCCATCCCAGCCAATCTCCTTCAGAAAATTTCTAGCTGACATGGAAGCCTGACAAAGATCGGGGCCATATGAGAGACTGAATGACCGTTTATCCTTTTCGGCCGGTCGCAGGGCTATCTTTTGCTCTTCGATATCACACATTAAGAGTACCCACTCGACCGAGTTTTTATGAAACATCCGGGTTAATGTGGCATTCAATGAAATTCTTCCTGCGGCGGTGATTGTGACCGCAGGTGGTAACAGTCTGAAGGAGCGTTTTTCGTAGATCGTGTAGGCCATCGCAAACCTCGCGTTACTCCCGCGGCAAGCAGCTCTCAGCCGCTCGATACTGTGTTCTTCATCCAACCTTCTGATTCCGGGCTCCTGTCCGGAAGGGCATTATTTTGCCGTTTCGTCTCCAATTGGGCATTTTGAACTTTAAGATGGACTCCTCCTTAATCCCACCGAGCATCAAGTTGGTATCCCCTTCGATCCCACCCAAGTAGCAAAAGGAAGCTCTTAGCGTGAATACCAGCCTGAGAGAGACGGGCACTGTAGCAGATTCTATATGCCCGTTTGTCGCTCCGGGTCAGGGGCCGCACTGCGATCTTCCGCTGCGCAGCGTCCTCCAGCAAGAGCGCCCAGTTGAACCCGTTCTCGTGAAACAATCGCGCCATTACAGCGTTCAAATAAATGCGGCCGCCACAAGTAATTGAGACCGCGGCTGACGATTTGCGCCAGACTTTTCTCTCGTAGACGGTGTACGCCATTGCGAACCTCGCATAGTTGAGAGCCTGCAAATATGAAGCATATCAGAGGTTGATGTATTCGTCAAGTATCAATTTAAAATATCTCTCAAACTATTATTAGACTGAGAGTTAAAGCATGTTCAACCATGTCGATCGATACACGGATCAAACTAGCAATCAGATTAACAGCCAGGTGGGGCGACGCGGAGGGACGCGCACGGCGGCGCTGGGACAGTTGGGTTGGCGTGCGGTAGCCGAGCACATCGATTGCCGCGACGGCTGCGAAGCCGTCGGTCGCGGTTTCAGTCCGGCGTGTCCCAGCCGCGGGCGCTTCCTGGCGCCGAGAGGCGTTTGCCTCAGCAAGCGCGGCGAGCCGGCGGGCGATCACGCGGAGGAGGACGTCGGAGTCGAGATTCCGCGTTAGCGCACTCGTATGAGAAGCCCGGCCGCGTCGCCCGATGTTGCGGCCCGCAAGCTTCTACCCCGGCGACTTCGCCAGCGGTCAGGATCTGTTTCCGGCGCTGGATCGCGCGTCACAGCCGGCGGCTGCCGCGCGGAGCTCGCCGACACCAAACGCGCTCTCGGCACCAGGACGCGCCGAGCCGAAACCGCGCACCCCGACCGCAGTCGATTCTGTCGCCTTCCTCCGCGCGATGAGCCCGCCGCGCCTCGCCGACGTCAACCGCGCTCGAGGCGCCGGGAGGCGCCCGCGGCCGGGACGCGCCGAACCGAAACCGCGACTCCCGGCCCGCCGGTCTCCGCCGCGCCGCCGGAGCTGTAGGCGATTCCGTCGCCTTCGGCCGCGCCCTCGCGCGATTGGCCCGCGGGCGAGCTGTAGACTCCGAGACGCAACATCAGGCGACGCGGCCGGGCTTCGCATACGCGGAATTTCGACTTCGTCGCCTTTCGGCCGCGGGATCGCGCGATGGTACACCGCGCCCCACCGACGTCAAACGCGCTCTCTGCACTGGGAAACGCCCGCGGCTGGGACGCGAGGAACTGAAACGGCGAGTGCCGGCAGCGGCAGTCGGGCTGCGCCGCCGGCGCGGCGGTCGACTCCTGCGCCTTCCGCTGCCCGTTCGCGCGATCGGCCCACGGCGGGCCGTAGGCTCGTGAGCGACGTGCGCCCCGGGCTTCTCATCGAATCCGCTGGCGCGGAATTCCGCCTCCGGCGTCTTCCTCCGCGTGATCTCGGAATCCGCGCACCATTGCTGGAACTCCGCGAACTGCCGATTATACTGCGCTCGCGTGCGTGGCTTGCGCACTGGATGAAGACTGCGGGCATACTCCCCCTCTACGGCTAAAATAGCGCAGTCGCGGGACGGTCGTCGATTCCATCACCCTCCCCCCGCGTTGATCGCGCAATGGGTCCGCGGGCGCGGTGGGCGCGTGACCCGCAACATCAGGCCACGCGTCTGGGCTGCTAATGGCCGATAACGCGGGATTTAGCCTCCGGAGTCCTCTTCCGCGCGATCGCGCGCCGGCAAACCGGCCGGAAGCCGACTTGTCGTTCCCAACGGGAGAAGTAGGTTCCGCTCACCGCCCGGCATGCGCCGCTTCGTGTCCGAACTGGAATCCGCGTTGAACGAAGAGCAGCACTGAGGGTTTCTGCTGATATACTGTACCCGGACTGCCAGACTAAAGATGAATCTGGCGCGATGCTCTCTCTGGATGATGCAGCGCCAAAACTAGCGCTGTGATAGGATTCTCCGTTGGAAAAGGAAAAGGGGCTTGTGCTCGCCGTTGAACCGAAGTTCGTGGCTGAGGACGTGCCCCTTGTTAGATCGCGGACGTTTGTCCTGTTCTCAATGTACCAGTCCCGATGATTGATGTCAATCAGCAGTATGAGATGCACGTGGCAGCGCGCCTCCTGGAGTTCTTCGGGGCCGCAACCGCCTGGCATCGCAACCTCTGGACCGTCGGGCTGGTGTTGGCTTTAAAGGAGTTACTGGAGGCGGCGGAGGCCGCCCGAGGGGGTGTCCTCTTCCAAAATTCGGTCGAGACCCTCGCCCGCTCCGCCATGGCACTCGCCGGCAGAGATCCTGGAGCAGGGGACTGCGCCCAACTCGGCGTCCTTCAGGCTGCCCTCCGATCCGAGATCCGCCACCACGGGATGGAATACCGGGTCCTTGAGCAACTGATTGCCGATATCGAACCGAAATATCTGGCGCGCTGGGCGGCGGCCCTTAAGGGGCCGACGGTTCCAAAACCAGAGCGAACAGCTCGCGCCATCGCCGGACATCTTTTGGACGCCGGCTTCACAGGCGACTTTTTGCATCGCTGGTGGACATTCAAGCTGCGGCACGAGCCTGGACATCGCAAGCTCTCGGACATCGTCGAAGACGCTCACGCGCTTATGGCGAAGCCCCTTCGCGAATACGACGTGCTCGTCGCGTTCAGCGCGTTCACGAAACAGAAGGACAGCATGCCGTCGGGATGGCTCGACGCGCCGCAGGTATCGTCATGGCTCAGCAATCGGAATTTCGACGTGGCGGGCATTCGCCAAAAAGGGGGCCTGGTCCTGCGCGTTTCCGCCCGCGAGCCTGTCGCAGCAGTTGATGCAGTTCGCGAACGCCTTGAGCGGCTGGCGGCCCGAGTCCTCATAGGTTCGGATCGAGAATTCATCCTTATCCCGAGGGCATGGATCGACGGCGAACGCCGAGAGTTCCGGCTGGCGCGCACCGGCCGCGATGTTGACGTTCATGCTCTTGAACGAAAGAAGAAGGTTTACGCGGACCCGCAGTACACGCGCGTGGACGCTGCCATCGAGTTATTGGAGCCTCTCGCGACCGGCTCACCGGCAACTGCGGTGGCTTCGGGGTGGGCGGCGTTCGAGGCCCTACTCAGCGAACCGGGGAACCACGCAGTTGTTGCGGATCGAATGGGTGCCATAGTAGCGTGCTCATTTCCCCGTGCGGAATTGACTGTCCTTTCGTACCAGGCGGCAAAGGCCGACGTAGCGCTCGATACTCGACTACGCGCTTGCACGACCAATCGTGACCGCGCGGATCTCATCGCGACCGACATCACCGCGGGCCTGCCGTTGCTTCTTTCGAACGATGCTGATCGCGCCGCATTTGAGCGAATGAAGAAACTCCTGGCCGATCCCCACATAGTGATGAAGGATATCGAGTCCTATGCGACAGGGGCGTTTCGCCGCCTCTACCGGCAGCGAAACCTCGTGCTCCACGGCGGCAAAACTGATGGCGTGGCGTTAAGGGCCAGCTTGCGAACGGCTGCCCCGCTTGTCGGTGCCGGGATGGACCGGATCGCACATGCATGGTATGTGGACGGATTGTCACCGCTCGAACTTGCCGCTCGTGCAAGGATTAGTCTGGATACCGTCGGCTCGGTAGACGGCCGCAGGTGCGTCGATTTTCTGGGCGGGTAGAGAACAAGAAACCCCATCGCGCGGCTGATCGGCGTTCAGCGGGTGCTACCCGGCGCGGCGGTCGATTCCGACGCCTCCCCCGCGTGATCGCGCGATGGGCACGCGGGCGCGCGGTAAGCTTGCGCACCGACACATCGGGCGACGCGCCCGAGCTCCGCATACGAGTCCGCTGGCGCGGCCCCGGACTCCCGCGCCATCCCCCGCGCGCCCGCGGGACGGCACGCCGCGACTCGCCCGCGTCAAGCGCCCTCGGCTCCGCGCCGGGAAGCGCCCGCGGCGGGACGCGACGAGGCGAACCCACGACCTCGGGCCGCGGCTCAAGGCTGCGGGACCGGCGCGGCAGTCGATTCCGTCGCCCTCCTCCGCGCGGCTCGGCCGATTGGCCCGCGGGCGCACCGCAGGCTCGTGAGTCGCGGCGTCGGGCGACGCGGCCGGGCTTCTCATGCGCGGAATCTCTCCTCCGGCGTCTTCCTCCGCGTGATCGCGCGCCGGCACGCCGCGCCTCGCTGACGTCCAACGCGCGCTCGTCGCCGGGAAGCGCCCGTTCTGGGGGCGCGCCGTTACTCTCCGACGGCTGCGGCTCTCGCCAGCGCCGGCGCGGCGGTCGAATCCGTCGCCTTTCCGCCGCGCTCTCGCGCGATGGGCCGGCGGGCGCGCTGGGGGATCGTGAGCCGCAACATCGGGCGAGGCGCCCGGGCTTCTGATACGAGTCCGCTGGCGCGGGATGTCGCCCCTGGCGTCTTCCTCCGCGTGCTCGCGAAATGGCACGCCGCGCCTCGCCGCCGTCAATCGCGCTCTCGCCACGAGAAACCGTCCGCGGCTGCGGCCCGACGAGCCGAAACCTCGACTGCCGGCCGCGGGTCTCGGCTGCGCAAGCCGGTGCGGCGGTCGATTCCGACGCCTTTCGCAACGCGCCTGCACGATTGGCGCGCCTCGCCATCACCGTGAGTTCGGTGAGCATTCTCCGTGTCCGCCATCCCGTCACTTTCTGTGTGTTTTCATTGTGTTAGAAGTGGACCTTGTACCAAATACTTCAGTTTGTGGAACGGTTATCTGTTCCATATTCTTCAGTTTTTGGAACGGGCATCGGCGCGCTGTCGGCTCGTGCCCCGCAACATCGGGGACGCGGCCCGGGCGCGCGGCGGCTCGCCGACGTCAAACGCGCTCGCGGCGCCGGCAAGCGCCCGCGTGGCCTGGGACGCGCCGAACCGAAACCGCGACTGCAAGCCGCGGCTCTCGGCCGCGCAGACCGGCGCGGCGGCCGATTCCGTCGCGTTCCGCCGCGCGGTCGCGCGATGGGCCCGCGGGGCGCCGCTGTAAGCTCGTGACCCGCGACATCGGGCGACGCGGCCGGCTTCTCACGCGAGTCCGCCACTGCGGAATCTCGACTCCGGCGTCTTCCTCCGCGTGATCGCGCGATGGGCCCGGCGCGCCGGCCGGGCGACCGCGCTCTCGGCGCCGGGAGGCTCCTGCGGCCGGGGCCGCGACGAACCGAAACCGCGACTGCCGACCGCAGCACTCGCCTGCGCGAACCGGCGCGGCAGTCGATTCCGTCGCCTTCCGCGGCGCAATCGCGCAATGGGCTCGCGGGCGCGCTTTCGCTCCGTGAGCCGCGGCACCGGCGACGCGGCCGGGCTTCTCATACCAGTCTGCTGGCGCGGAATCTCGATCCTGGCGTCTTCCTCCGCGTCATCGCGCGATGGCCCGCCGCGCCTCGCCATGGTGAAACACGTTCTCGGCACCGGGAAGCGCCCGCGCCTGCCCGCGCCGAAACGAAACCGTGACTGCCGGGCGCTCCGCCGGCGCAAGCAGTCACCTTCCGCCGGACGATCGCGCGATTTGGCCCGCGGGCGCGATGGGCTCGTCGACGGCGTGAGGGTAGCGCCCCACCGCAAGGCGCATCTTCGCTGAAGTCGCAGGACGCAGCCGATTTGCGATCCCGACCCGCGACTCTCTCGCCGACGTCAACCGTACTCTCGGCCCGGAAAGCGCCCCGGGGCGGCGACGCGACGTGCCGTAAACGTGACTGCTGGCCGCGGCACCCGCGTGTGCGCAAAAGAGCCTTATCCCGGTCTTCCCCCGCGCCGGCTCCGCTTTCGAGAACTCGGCAGCTTCTGCGGCGGGACCATTGCAGCCTCCATGAGCGTCTTCAGGCTGTGAACGCTCCGTTCCAACGTCGCCAGCTCGCGAAGGACTCCCGAATGATCGGGTTCATTGCGATCTGGACTCGCCCGGTAACGCCGAGTCGGCGCATTAGCCGTGGATACTGATTGCGTCGGCGGTCCTTTTTCGATACCCGCCAACAGTTCCGACATCGTGACCCCAAAACACTGCGAGATCAACGCCAGGGCATGGAAGCTACAATTCTTCTCGCCCCGTTCCAGCGATCCGGCAAAGGTGCGGTGCACATGCGCCCGTGCTGCGAACTCTTCTTGACTCCAGGCCCTGAGCTTCCGCAGATGACGGATCCGACTGCCCAATGCCTTGCGGAGCGCTTGAAGCTCATCTCGAAAAGGGTCTACTTCTCGCTGCGGTTTGCCCACCTCCGAAAGTTTGAGTACTTCCAGTCTCTATCGCTACAGTTTCATAAGAGACATCCGATATAATGCAATCGTGAACGTCTGCGGCACATCACAAAACGTGGCGTCAGGCGAGCGGCGGTAGAGCCACGATTCGACCCAATAGAAGTTTCCTCTCAGCGGCGGGGGTGGTGTGAATGCCGAGAGAGTTGTACGATTTGCTCGGTGTTCCGAGAACGGCAGATGGCGAGGACATTCGCAAGGCATACCTGATTCGAATTCGGGTTGTCCATCCGGATCGGTTCAATCGTACCCAGCAGGCGGCCGAGTGGCTCCAAGCAAACGACATGCTGCGGGAGTTGAACGAAGCTTACGCGGTCCTCTCTGATCCGGCAAAGCGTGCCCGCTACGACGCCAGCATCGGTCAGGCTGGGTCCGAGCGTCGCCACCGTTCTCACGAAGCAGACACGCACACACGGGCGGACTCGGAATTCTCTGACTCAGCGCCGCGGCAAAGCGCGCCATGTCCGGATGGTGGTGCTGTAGAGGGGTTCCTGGAGCTTTGCCACTACATCCGATTGACCTGCTGGCAGCAGATTCAGACGGGACCTGGTGACCGCGCCGCGAGACTTTTAGTGCTCAGGGCTGCATATACGGACTACCGACTCCGGGCTTCTCCTTGGCTCTCTATTATCATGGAAAACCACCGCGGCAACACGCCGGTCATTGCGCAGGTACGCAACGCCGCTGCGAAGTGTCTGAGTGCTCTGGCAGGCGGGTTCATAGGAGTCGATGATCTTGATAATGCTCAAACCCTCGCGCTTGAGGCGCTTCCGCTTGTCTTCGACGACGAGAGACTGGAAGCAGAGGTCAAGGGACAGCTGGATTACGTTACGGCCGAGAAACAGAAATCAGCCCCGGATCCTGGACGAAACAACCGGGAACCGGTCGGAGAAGGGCGATCAAGCGCTAATATCAACCAAAAGGAGACGCCCCGCCCCGCACGTGTCGAGGGTTCGCTATTTGACAGGTTGGGGGAGCCTCGGATTGGGCGCAGGCCAGTACAAATTCTGGTCGTCGGGATTGCTGTTCTCGTGGCAATACTGTCGCTCACCAAGAGTAACGAGCCGCAGTCTTCCGCGCTGCCAGTATCGCCAGGGCAGTCTCTTGCCCGGCCCGCCCCGGCGCCAGCCGACTTCAGGGGCTTGACGCTCGATGGTCAGTTGGAAGCGCTGCAGCGCGCCAATCCCCAGGAGAAGCAGCAACTGACGCCGATATTCCTTGAGAGCCTCAATCGCGACATCGACAAGATCCCGGAGGAGGATCAGGAACTTTTCCTCCGCAAAGTGACCGCGGCGGGGCTGCCGGGCGTGAGCCGAGCTACACCACGACCAGCCAGGGAACTCCCCGTCGCAGTTCCGCCATCTGTCCCCGGCGACATCGAGGCCCCAGGGAAGGGCATCGCGACAAAGACCGTGGCGGCTTCCCCTAGCGATTTAGATGGTGCGTCGGCCACGGCCCCTGGGGGCCAGCATTCGGCGACAGCTCACCCCAGAACAGAAGCCACAAACACCATTGACTACGCAGCATTGGCAAGGCAGGCGGGAGGCATGCCGGTTCACGAGGCGACCCGGCTGCCAAGCCCGCAGATACACGATCCGGTCTCCTTGCCCAACGGCACCAACCTCATCCCGCCGCCCGCTGCCGAGGGGTTGGGTGAACTTCACATAAACAACAATTCGAGCCAAGATGCCGTCGTGAAATTAAAGGCCGCAGTTGGTAAGGAAACGCTACGATTCGTCTATGTGCGGGCGAGGGGTGTTTGAACGGTGACCGCCCGCCAGAGGAGGTCGTCCGCGAGATCGCGCGCTTGCTGGCGGCGAGTCCACGATGGGCCAGACGGCCACTCGGTATACCGACCTTGGATGGAAGCTCTATTTCCGTGGCCTGAGCGGCGTCACCGCACACGTCGAGACGCGCCCGCGGACTGGGCCCGCCGAACCGAAACCGCGACTGCCGGCCGCGGCACTCGGCTGCGCCGCCGGCGCGGCCGGCGATTCCGTCGCCTTCCGCCGCGAGCCCGCCGATTGGCCCGCGCGCCGTAGGCTCGCGAGCCGCAACATCGGGCGACGCGGCCGGGCTTTCTCATACGCGTCCGCTAACGCGGAATTTTCGCCTCCGCGGCGTCTTCCTCCGCGTGATCGCGCGTCCGCACGCCGCGCCTCGCCGACGTCAAACGGGCCCTCGGCACCACGAAGGATCCGCGGCTGAGACGCGCCGAACCGAAACCGCGACCGCCGGCCGCGGGTCCCGGATGCGCCGGCGCGCCAGTCGATTCCGTCGCCTACCGTCGCGCGCCCGCGCGATTGGCCCGCGGGCACGCTATACGCTCGGGAAAGGCGCGACATCGGGCGACGCGGCCGGGTTTCTCGCACGAGTCCGCTAACGCGGAATGACGCTTCGGAGTGTTCCTCCGCGGGATCGCGCGATGGCACGCCGCGCCTTGCCGACGTTCAACATGCTCTCGGCCCGGGAAGCGCCCGCCCGGCTGGGCGCGTCGTAACGAAACCGCGACTGCCGGCCGCGGCTCTCGGCTGCGCCGCCGGCGACGCCGGACGCGGCAACGACGGTTCCGTGGGGTTCCGTCGCGCGCCCGCGCGATTGGCCCGCGGGCGCGCCATAGGCTCGTTACTCGCATCATCGGGCGAGACGGCCGGGCTTCTGACAACGAGTTTGCCAACGCGGAATTTCGACTCCGGCGTCTTCCTCCGCGCGATCGCGCGACGGGCCGGCCGCGCATCGCCGACGCCAAACGCGCCCGCGGCGACGACCCGCCGAACTGAAACCGCGACCGCCGGCCGCGGCTCGCGGC
>JGI12269J14319_10003989_pt1 | contig 13639 bp, 12 predicted proteins | sample PeaSoiSIISIP2007_FD_14319 | JGI IMG/M metagenome (IMG submission 14319) | reverse complement strand
TCGAGATGTGGCTTGGCCTTCCACGCCGTCAGATCGACCGCCCCGAGCGGCGAGCCGCGGTAGCCGGTGAGAAAGCCTGCGGTGTTGCGGCCGGCCAGCTGGTCGCGCTGGCGCTGCAGCATCAGCAAACGGACCAGGGCTTGCGTACCGCTGAGGTACACGCGGCCGCGGTCGACCGTCCACTTGTCTTCCAGAGAGACGCTCGCCAGCGCCTGGCGGAGCGCATCGGGTAAAGGAGCATTCATCACCGTACCCTGCACCAAAAATCGTGTTTTTGGAAGAGCGCCCTGCGGCGGATCGGCCCGGGCGCAAATTGCCTTTCCCGCGGGGCGGCCGCCTTATGGGCGGGTGCAATCCGCAATTGCCGCGCGCCGCTCAGGATACTCCGCCCGGCGTGCCGCACTGCACCGCAAACCGACCGCTGCGCCCGGTCCCACCGGCAGGCGCCTAGCGGGCGAGCTGGTTGATCTCGATGATCGGCATGAGCACCGCGAGCACGATCAACATGACGATCAGGCCCATGCTGAGGATCAACGCCGGCTCGAGCATGGACGTGAGCAGCATCGCGCGCCGCTCCGCTTCGCGCGCATGCATGTCGGCCGCACGCGCCAGCATCTCTGGCAATTTGCCGGTGGCCTCGCCGGAGCTGATCAGGTGAATCAGCACCGGGGGAAACAGCCGCAAGCGTCCCGGGGCCGCGCGATCGTCGTCCTCCGCGCGCAAGGCCCGTGCCAGCGAAGCGCCCTCGCGCACCCGCTGGGCGGCGTCGGCCACGCGCGCGCGCAGCGCCAGGTTGGTGACCGTTTCGCCGGCCGCCTGGAGCGCACGCAGCATCGGCACCCCGGAGCCGACCAGAATCGACAGCGTGCTCGCAAAGCGCGCCGTGTTGATCGCGCGCGAGAGCGTGCTGATCACCGGCAGACGCAGGATTCGCCGGTGCCACTGCATGCGCACGGCTTCGATGCGCAAGGCGCGCGAGATCGCGAACGCGGCGCCGCCGCCGACGACGATCAGCAACCAGCCATAGCTGCGCAGGAACGCCGACAGCGCGATCATGGCCCGCGTGAGCAGCGGCAGCGCCTGCTTGGTCTGCGCGAAGACCTGTACGACCTGCGGAATCACGTAGGCGAGCAGGAACACCACGACCAGTAGCGCGACCACCGTCAGGATGGCGGGGTAGACGAAGGCCAGCGCGATCTTTTGCTGCAGCCGGGCGCGCTCCTCGATGAAATCGGCCAGACTTCCGAGCACCGAGCCGAGCTTTCCCGACTCCTCTCCGGCCGCGATCAGGGCCCGGTATATGGCCGGAAACTGGCGCGGGTGGCGCGACAGCGCGGCCGACAGCGACATGCCGCCGCGCACCTCCGTGCGAATCGAGGCCATCATCTCGCGCACCGCCTGCTGCTCGCTTTGTTCCACCAGCACGGTGAGGGCATCGGCGATTGGCAGCGCCGCCGCCATCAGGCTGGCGAACTGGCGCGTGAGCACTGCCAGCTCCGTCTGCGACAGGCGACGCCCACGCAGCGCGCCGGGCCCGTGGCGCATCGCCTCGGATTCGACCGGCTCGACCGCAAGCGGGACCAGGCCCTGGTTGCGCAGCATCTGCCGCGCCTGGCGCGCGCTGTCGGCTTCGAGCACGCCGACCTCGTCCCTGCCGAGGCTGTCGGCCGCGGAATATCGGAATGCGGTCATGTGGGCGGCGGCGCTTGCCGAGGCGGTGCGTTCGGCAAGGGTCAGTCGCGGGTCACTCGCAGGATCTCCTCCTGCGAAGTAATGCCGGCGGAGTACCAACGCATGGCGTCGGCACGCAGCGGCAGCATGCCGGCGGTCTCGGCGGTGCGTCGGATCTGCTGGTCGTTGGCGGCCGCGTGGATCAGCTCGCGAATCGTGTCGTCGACGCGCAGCAGCTCGTAGATGCCCGTGCGGCCGGCGTAGCCGGTGTGGCTGCAGGCATCGCAGCCCACGGGGCGGAAGCCGCGCCCGCTGGCATCGGGCTTTTTGCAGCGCGGACACAGCTTGCGGACTAGGCGCTGCGCCAGGACGCCAAGCAGGGAGGACGACAGCAGGAACGGCTCGATCCCCATGTCGATGAGGCGCGTGACCGCCGTTGCCGCGTCGTTGGTGTGCAGCGTGGCCAGCACCAGGTGCCCGGTCAGCGAAGCCTGGACGGCGATCTGGGCGGTCTCCAAATCCCGAATCTCGCCGATCATGATCACGTCGGGATCCTGCCGCAGAATCGAGCGCAGCGCCCGGGCGAAGCTCATCTCGATCTTCGGGTTGACCTGGGTCTGGCCGACCCCCTGCAAGTCGTACTCGATCGGATCCTCCACCGTCATGATGTTCGAGGTGGTGTGATCGAGGCGCCGGATCGCCGCGTAGAGCGTCGTGGACTTGCCCGAACCCGTGGGCCCGGTGACGAGCAAGATCCCGTGCGGCTGGTGAAAGAGTTCATCGAAGTTTGCCTGCGTGCGGTCGGACATGCCCAGGTTCGTGAGGTCGATCCGCGACAGGTCCTTCTCCAGCAGGCGCAACACCACGCGTTCGCCGTGCCCGGTTGGCAGCGTCGAAACACGCACGTCGATGGCGCGGCCGCCGACCCGCAGCGTGATGCGTCCGTCCTGCGGCAGGCGCTTTTCGGCGATATCCATAGCGGCCATGATCTTGATGCGGGAAACCAGGGCCGCGTGCAGCGCGCGCTTGGGGCGTACCACGTCGCGCAGGGTGCCATCGACCCGGAAGCGAACCAGCGAGTACTGCTCGAATGCCTCGAAGTGAATGTCGGAGGCGCCATCGCGCGCCGCGTGCGTGAGCAGCGCGTTGATCATGCGGATGATCGGCGCATCGTCCTCGGTTTCGAGCAGATCCTCGATATCCGGAACGTCCTGCATCATGCGCGTGATGTCCATCTCGCCTTCGATGTCACCGACGATCTGTTGCGCCGAATCCTCGGGGCGCGAATAGGTCTGGGCGATGGCTTCGGCCAGGACTTGGGCATCGACGATGCTGGGCCGCACGCGTCCGGGGAACGCCCGCATCACTTCGTTGAGCGCGTCCAGACCAGTCGCTTCGGTAATCCACACCTCGGCCTCCCGGTCGCCGTGCGGCTTGAGCAAGATCGAGTTGTCGCGCGCAAAGGCGTACGGGACGTACTGTTGGGCGGTTGTCATGGCGTCGTTGCCTGGCCGGTGCTCACCAGCGAGGGCGCAAATCCGAGCCCGCGCAGCTGCGCCAGCGTTTGCTCGACCGTGCGCTGCGCGCGGTCGACGGTAACTCGTACCCGTATGCTCTGGCCGGCCGGGGTATCGATCGACTCCCAGTAGGCGTCGAGCCCGGCATCCTTGAGTCGGCGCTGCAGCTGGCGCGCGTGCGCCATGGAGTCGACGGTGGCGACTTCGATGAGTTGCTCGTCGCGCTTGCCCTGCGAATCGCTCTTGCCGGCCTTCGCGGGTGCCGTTACCTCCCTGGGGGGCAAAGCCGGTATCAGGGCCGTAGTAGCCATGTCCGGCAGGACCGGGTGATGCGGCGGCGCCAAGTTTGCCACTTCGTTGCGAATGTAGTCGTAGCGATCGAGCATCACCGTTCGGGACGCCTCCTCGTTGCGGATCACGATCGGGCGCAGGAATACCATGGTTTGCGTCTTGATGCGCTCGCGCGTGTCGTAGCGGAACAGGTAGCCGAGCACCGGAATGCTGCTCAACAGCGGAACCCGGTACTGGTTTTCGTTGACCTGGTCCTGGATCATGCCGCTGATGACGACGAAATTGCCGTCCTCGACGATGACGCTGGTCTCGAAACTGCGCTTGTTGAGCACCAGGTCCGTCCCGCTGGTGCCCGAGGAAACCGAGGAATCCTCGATGTAGATCGCAAGGCGCACCGAGCCGCCTTCCGAGATCTGCGGCTTGACGCGCAATTGCAGTCCGACATCGTGGCGCTCGTAGGTCTGAAAGGGCGTGACCGTGCTACCGGTCGTCGAGGTGGTCGTCGCTCCCGTCGCGGCGTACGAACCGCTCACGAAGGGCACGTTCTGACCCACGAGAAACTTGCCCTCTTCGTTGTCCAGGGTCTGGATGTTCGGCCGGGACAAGATGGTGGCGTTGGCGGTGGTCTCGAGGGCGCGCGCGAGCATGGCGATGTTGGTGACCGTGCCGACCCCGGGGATCGTGACCGTGCCCTTGATGACGCCGATGTTGAGTCCTTGGCCCAGCGCGGTCAGGTTGGTGGCGCCGCTGATGATGTTCTGGCTGGAGTTGCCGAAGTTGGTGCCGCCGACCGTTGACGTGCTGCTGCTGTTCAGGCCCGTCAGGGACTGCCACTGGATGCCGAACTCGGAAGCATTGTCCCCGCTGAGCGCCACGACCAGCGATTCGATCAGCACCTGCGCGGGGCGCACGTCGAGCTTGTCGACGATGGCCCGGATGTTGCGGTACAACGGCTCGGGCGCGGAAATGATGAGGGAATTGGTCGCCGGGTCGGCCTGGATCATGCCGGCCAGGCCGCCGCGGTCGGCCCCGCCCCCCGATGCCGCGTAGCCGGCCGATGTCGCCGAGGTCGGCGAGCCACCCGCATTCGCTGTCCCGCTTGCGCCCGGTCCCGAGCTCAGACCCGAGCCCAGACCCGACGAGCCGCCGGCACTCGTAGCGCCACTGAGCGCGGCGAGGCCCGCCCCGGTCATGCCGGTTGCGCCCGGTGCCAGGCCCGTGGTTCCGCCGGCTTGGGCGATGAACGAGGGATCGGAGGCGAGCACCGCTCGCAGCAGCGGCGCCAGGCGGTTGGCCTGTGCGTTGCGCAGGTAGATGACGTTGATGTTCCCCGGGGTCGCGCTGGGCTGGTCGAAATGCTCGATCAGCGACTTGGCCTGTTCCATGCGGGCCCGGCTGGCGGCACGCAGGATCAGGCTGTTGCTGCGCGGCTCGGCCTGTACCAGGATGCGCTGCCCGGAATCGACCCCCTGCCCGCTCGATCGCGCCCCCTCGTCGAGCACCCGGTTGACGATGTTCGCGATGTCGATGGCCTGAGCGTATTTCATGGGCACGACCAGCACCTCGGCCGTGGCCGGCGAGTCGATGGCCTCGATGATGCGCGCCAGCCGCCGCAGGTTTTCGGCGTAATCGGTGATGACCAGCGTGTTGTTGGCCGCGTACGCGGCGATCGTGTTGTTGGGCGCGATCAGCGGTCGCAGCACGGGGACCAGATTGCTTGCCGACTCGTATTGCAGGCGGAAGACCTGCGTAATGACTTGGTCGCCGCGCGGGGTAGCGGTCGCGGGCGCAAGTACCTGACCACCCTGCAGCTTGGCGTCGGCCTCCAGCAGCACGCGCGCCACGCCGCCGGCATCGGGCGACTCGACCAAGGTGAAGCCTTGCAGGCGCAGCGCCGATTGCAGCTCCTCGTACGCCTGGCGCCGTGTGACCGGGCGCTCGGTCACGAGCGTCATCGTGCCTTTCACGCGCGGATCGATGACGAACGTGCGCCCGGTGTACTGGCCGATGGCACGCACCACCGCTTCGACGTCGGCGTTGACGAAGTTCAGGGTCACCGCCTCCTCCGAGCCCTTCACGGGATTGGCCGCCTGCGCCCCGGCAGCCCGCGTTCCGGGCGCGGACAGCGCGAGGACGCCAGCGAGGATCACGGCTCCCGAGCAAGAAGGGAAGGCAAGCCCAATCCTCATTTCATGTTCCGAAGTTCAAGATGGCGCGATCGCCTTCGCGCCGGCCCAGCAGGGAGATCAGTCCCGAAAGTTGCGTTGCTACCGCTTCGTCCGTTCCCGGTTGCACGCCCGCACTCCCCCGGAAGCGCAGGTGCTTGCCGTCCGCGATTGTGCCACTGCCGGTCATTTCCATGGGGCCGGTAATCGTATCCAGTTGCAGCTGTGCGCCGTCAAAAAAGCCATTGGCCAGCAGGCGGTAATGGCCGAACGGCACGATCGGGCTCAGGCCGCTGGAGGCGTCGATCCACTCTGCGCGCAAATTCCCCAGCAGTGCCCCGGACCGCAGGTGCACAGTATCCCACTCAAGTTGGAGTTCCCCGCCCGGCCGAATCGTGTTCCAAGGCGCCCCCAGCCCAACCAGCACGCCCGCGGGCAATCGCAGGCGATTGGCATCGATCGTGGCATTTGCGGCCCAGTCCATGCGCAGTGCCAGGGGCGTGTCGAGGACGGCCGAGTTGTCTACCGTCAGGTCGAAGGAGCCGACCAGCAGGCGCCACGGGCTTATGTGCCAGGAGGTGCGGCCCGGAAGCCTCGTGCGAAAGGATGAATCGCGATCGCCATTTGCCAGGATGAGGTCGGTCTGGCCATTCCAGAGCGTGCCGCTGGGATCGCCCAGTTCGACCCGCCCGGCGCTCCACGACCGCACGGCACCGGCCAATATGCTGGCCGGCGCCTGCGTGGCAACGACGACCATCGCGGCTGCCAGGGCGGCGGCAATGATCGCAAGCTTGCGTGCGGCGGGGTGACTCATGGCAGCGCGGATGCGGTCCGACGGTGTGGCCGATCAGGCGCGCGGCAAGCGCAGCGACAGCTCGATGTCGGCGTTGCCGGCCGTGGCGCTCGCCTTGACGTGCACCGCGACGGCATGGACGCCCAGCGCGTGCTCGGTTGCGGAGAGCCAGGTCGTCCACTTGCCAAACGGCACGTTGACGAATGTGAGGCGCAGGTCGCCGTTGGCCAGCGGGGCGTTGCGCGCCGCCTTTAGGCCGGCGCTCTCGAGCGATTTGTCCAGGGCGGATCGGGCATCCGCCGCGCCGGGCGCGGCAACCGGCGGCAGGCTGCGCAGGCTCTTGGCCTCCGCCACCAGGGCCTCGAGTTGCGCGGCCTGGGCGCGCGTCTGCGGCAGCGAGCGCTGCAGTTGCAAGATGGCGCTGGCGGCTGGCTCGACGAGCACGAGGTACAGCACGAGCAGGGCGAGAAAGACTGCCCCGGTCGCCAAGATTTGGCGTTCGCGCGCCGCACGCTCGGACCAGAATTGCACCAGGGTCGTGGCGATGGTCATTGTTTACCCGCCTTGCGGGGCCAGGCGCGCCGACCCGTCGGCATCAAATCGCAGCGCCATACCCTGCGCAATTGCGCGCGCCTGCAGGGCGTTTCGCAGCTCGGCCTTGTCGACGCTGCCGGGTTTGAAGCGGAGGCGGTAGCTGCGATCGGCGTACTCGATGTCCGTCACGATTCCCACCGGTGCCGATGCAAAGACCTGCAAGGCCTGAGCGTTGAGCACCGAAAAGTCGTCGGCCGAGGGCCGACCCGCGCGCGCTCGCAGCGTCTGGACCGCGCGGGCGGCCTGGGCCAGTTCGTCGATGATGGTCGGTTCCCCCGGAAAGGCGTCGCGAAAGGTGTGCCGCATCGACGTTCGCAGATCGCGGTACTGCGCATCGAGCTTGAGCCAGTAGGCGTTCAGGCCGCCGATGCCGATCGCCGCGCAGACGCCCAGCCACGCGGCCGGTGCCCGCCAGGCGCCCTGCCGCGCCAGGCGGGCGATCAGTCGGCCCGGGATGCCGAAGCCGCCGCCGGACGCATACGAGCCCTGCAGCAGGTTGACCGCGTCGTCGACGGCGGCAAGGTCGACGTCAAACTGCGCCTCTTCGACTTCGACCCCGAGCGCCTGCGCGACCGCCGGCAATTGTGCGCCCGGCCGACCATAGACGCGCAGTCGTTGAATCCCGAGTTGGTGCCTAGCCAGGGCGAGCGCTCCCGGAGCCCCGTCCTCGATGTCGAAGGCGCAACCCTGGTCCCAGCCCGTACGGATCACGCCGCGGCCCTGGTCGATGCGCAGGCAAAGCGTGCCGTCCCGGGGCGCCGGCAGCGTGTAGATCTCGCTGTAGGCGGCGTGCGGATGCAACTGCGCCTGGGCGAATGCTTCGAGGGTGCGGGCCAACGTCGTCCGGTCGATGGCTGCCACCGAGAGCCACGTGGTCTCGTCCGCCCCGCCGGAGCTGGTGGTGCCAGGCGGCTGGGGGCCGGGCGTGGAGGCGAAATGGCAATCGGCCGGATCGGCAAGCATGCGCTCCTCGAGCAGGTTGGGCAGCGCCTGGCGCAGTCTTGCTTCGTTCAGCCGGGGCGCCTCGACGCTTGCCGAGAAGACATCGAGGCAATCAAATACAAGGTCGATCGTGCGCGCTTTGGGCAAGCGCCCGATGGGCGCAGCCCCCTGGTCGGCTGAGCCATCGGCGCGCAGCGCAAGAAAGGGCACGACGGAGGATGGGCTCAGGGTGCCGCGCGCGCCAGCGGGCCAGTTGCGGCGGGCCGGCACAAACACGAGCAGCCGCAGCCACCCGGATCGGCTGGCGACCTGATTCATCGGCCCTCCCGTCTCACTGCTCGCGCTCCCAAAGCACTTCCACGCTCCCCTGCGCCCCGGTGCCGTAGCGCCGGACCAAGGCGCGCATGTTCGTCGAGGCGTGTTCCACGCCGATCGCCCCTTGAACGATAAAGTATTGCGAGTTGGTCGATATGCCGGCGGCGGAAAAAGACCCGCCGCGGCCGCGCAGCCGATTCTGGATATCGCCGACGCTTACGAAATACGCCCGGTCGCGCTCGGCGGCAAGCGTGTTGGCGTCGCTGATCGTGAGCTCGGGGATCGACGCGGCCATGAGTTCCGGGCCCGCGGTGTTGAAATTGACGGCCGTGTTCGCCTGGTCGAGCAAGATCACGAACGGTGCCAGGATCTGCGCGGCGCCGGGGTCGATTCCGGGTATGGCCGCCAGATCCTCGGGAAATACGGGTGGGATCGGTCGGGAACCGCTGGTGAGCGGCTGAAGGAACGCCGGGATCTGCGCGCCGGGCACCAGCGCGCTGGCCGAGGCGGCCAGGGCCGGAGCGCCGGCACCGCCGGTGTAAGCCTGCGCGACGTAGGCGGCAATGAGCTGCGCCGTGCCGGCCGGAGCCGAGAGCAGGGTCGCAAGTTTTTCGAGAACCGCGAGCTGGACCGGATTGACCGCGCCGGTGTTGTCCACGAGGTTGCGCAGATTGAAGCGCGCCTGGGCGTCGTCGATCTGTCCCTCGAGCGTAGCCAGCGATGCTATGGGCGCGGTTTCCCCGAGTTGGTCGAGCCGCGTCTGGGCCAGGGGCTGCGCCCAGGGATCGCTCAGGGCGTCGTACGCGGGATGGGTCTGGTCCTGCAGTATCGAGCGGGCCCAGTCCTGTGCTCCGCGCAGCAGCAGGCGCGACTGCGAACTGGTCTGCTGATTCTCAATCGTTCGGAACAAGACGAATTGTCGCCAGAAAAGATCGGTAACGATCAACGTGGAAATGGCCACGATGAACAGCGCCAGGAGTACGGCAGCGCCCCGCTGGCTGCGTGGGTCGATTGTCCGGTTGGGAAGCATCGAGCCGGCCTATCCGATGGCGAAGACGCGTCGCACGCTGGTGCCGTCATGGCGCTGCAGGCGCACCTCGATCCCCACCGTGTTGGCCGCGTCGGCATCGCTGCCGGGGGTGATCCAGCCGACGCCGTTGCGCCAAACGCGGACCTGCATTTCGTCGATCTTGGGTACCAGTGCCACGGCGTCCAGGGTGGCCGAGTTGTTGGCCGAGTAAAAACGCTGCGCGGCAGTGCTCTGGCGCTCCAACTGGCCATCGCGCACCCGGTAGAAGACGATCTGTACGGCGGCGGCAGAACTGCCGTCGGGCGACCGGGNGGAAAGCCGCAGGATCTGCAAGGTGGGATGGCCGTCGGTTGCAAAGACGCGCACCGCCTGCATCGGCAGGGCAAACAGGCGAGCGTTGGTGGGAACCTGCGTCAAGTCCCTTTCCATCTGTCCGAAACCGGCCAGCAGCGCGTGCACCTCGTCGCTTTGCGGTTCGAGCCGTTCCCGGGTCGCCGTCAGTGCCGAGAGCCCACGCCAGGCGACAACGGCAATCAGGGCCAGAATGCTCACGGCAACCAGCAGCTCCAGAAGGGTGAAGCCGCGGCTGCGCGGGTACGGCGCTTGGGATCCTGGCTGCAAATCAGTTCACCGGTAGCAGGGCCATCAGGTCGGCGAACTCGCGCGTATTGTCGCCCGTGCTGGCCACTCGCACTTCGACGCGCCGAAAAAACGGATTTGGCGTCTGCGTGACGCTCTGGCTGCAACGAAAAACCACGCCGCCTTGTTCGCAGTCGAAGCGCGATTCGCCGACGCTCACCTGGGCGCGGCCAAAGCGCAGCTCCAGCAGCTGGTTTTCGGCCGCGAGGATGGCGTAGAGCTTGAGGTTGACGTCCTGGGAGTTGCTGGTGAGCGCCATGGCGCCGCGCAGGGCGGCGGTCAGCGCGACGGCGATGATGGTGAGCGCGACCAGCACCTCGAGCAGCGTAAAGCCGCGCTGCGCCGCATCGCGCCTTTGCCCGCGGCTACTGCACGATGCCCGCATGGCCGTTGGCGTCAAACTCGATGGCAACGGCCGCAAGCTCATTGCCCAGTTCCAGCCGCCAGGGTGCCTGCACCCATTCGCGCGCCGTCGGCACGCGCAGCGGCGGTGCCTCGGCGTTGACCAGCGTGCGCGAGGAGCCGCTTGCCAGGTCGATCACGGTCAGCCGGGTGAGGGGAGGGTCCCAGGGCCGCTCGCGCAGCATGTCGTCGCTGGCAAAGGTGGCGCGGTCGTGCTCCGGTTCCACCACGAATCGATAACTGTGCAGATCCGCCTCCCAGTCGATTGCCTGCCGTCGCATGCGCGCCTCGTCCGAGGCCAGGCTCATCAGCAGACCGACTCGCTGCGCCTGCAATACCAGCGCCCGGTGTGGATCGGGGCGGGTGCTTATGGTCACGAGGCCGGTGAGGATGGCGATCAGCACCAGCACCAGCAGCATTTCGAGCAACGTAAAGCCGCGCGGCCCGGCGGGGCCCGCCGGCGGCGCCGCTACAGGGACCACGATCCGATGTCGGCGTCCGGGCCTTCCCCGCCCGGCTGTCCATCGCGACCAAAGCTCATGATGTCGACCTCGCCATGGAGCCCGGGGTTGAGGAACTGGTAGCTCTGGCCCCAGGGATCCTTGCGCAGAATGGGAGGATCCAGGTACCCGCCCTGCTTCCAATTGTTGGGCACGGGCTCGACCGTCGGTCGCTCGATCAAGGCCTGCAATCCCTGCTCGTTTGTCGGATAGCGTCCATTGTCGAGCCGGTAGAGCTTGAGGGCCTGCATCAGCTGCGCAATGTCCTGCTTGGCCGCCGCGACGCGCGCATCATCCGTGCGGCCGACCACCCGGGGCACGATCAACGCGGCCAGGATCCCGAGTATCGTCACCACCACCATGATCTCGATGAGCGTGAAGCCGCGCGCACGCAGCGGGTGCGTGCGAACACGATCCCGGTACCGGGTGAAAGTAGCAGTGACCATCATGCAAGCATAATATCAGCGCTGTCGCGGACCCCTCCCCGCTCTCAACGCATTAGCCGGATCACCGATGACCGCGCGCCGTATTCCGATACTTCTACACCTGCTCGGGGCCGCTGCCGCGAGCGCCCTGGCGGCGTACTGGGTGCTGCGCCTGCTCGCGCCCGCACCGTCGATCGTGCCGCCGGCCGCCCCGGCGGTGGCGATTCGCGAACCCGATGCTGTGCTGGCGGCGCGAATGTTCGGCGATGTGAGCAGTGGGCCGGCCGCGGCTTCGTTGAATGTGCAGGTAACCGGCGTGTTTGCCGCCGGCGCGGATTCCTCGGCGGTGGTCGCGGTCGAGGGCAGACCGTCGCGTGCGGTGCTGCTGGGGCGTGAAGTCGCTCCGGGGTTGCGCCTGGTGGAGGTTCGCCGCGACGGGGTGACGCTCGAGCACGACGGCGCCAGGACCCAGTACGACGTGCCGGCGCTCTCGGTGGCGAAGTCCTCTTCGGCCGCGGCGATGTTTCGTCGCGAAGGCGACACGCTCACCGCGCCGAGCCAGGACGTGTCGTCGCCAGGCGCCAAAGCATCCGGTTCAGTGCGTTCCCTGGTGAACTCGGCGCTGCTCCCGGCATCCCAGGCTGCGCCGCCGGTTCCGCCGGGCGGCGTTGGGCGCCTTGCGCCGGACGAGACACCCATGCCGGGGCGCCCCGCCCAACCTGGATCGAATCCGCCGTACATTCCCATGCCGGGCGTCGCTCCCGGAAGCGGGGCCGCTCCCCCCGGCGGGTCGGGCGGATAAGGCAAGGGCATTTGCGCATAGGCTGGCGACGGCTGCGCTCCAGGGTCGAATTTCGGCATTTCGTCGCAAGTGCCTCCCGCGGGCGGCGCGCGGTCGGTACATTGGCCGTGCAGCGACCAAAAGATCATGAGTGACGTGCAAGACCAACCCTCCTCGGTGGGCCCGGACAGGTTCTGGCACCGTGCCGCTGCGGCCTCGGCAGCGTCGCTTTCGCGCGCCCTTCAGGGGGGTGCGCCGGTTCTGAAACGCTCAGGGTTGGCCTTTGGCAACTGGCTCGTTGGAATCGGCTGGGGAAAGTTCTTTCTTCTGTCGATATTGCTCCTTATCTTCGCCAATCTCGCGTGTTCATTTATTATAACGCGCGGTGTTTGGCAAGGCAGCGGGTATGACAGCGGTTCGATCACGGTGCAAGTGCACGTCGTCCCGCTGGCCGATGGCAGCGTGCTGATCGGCCCGGCACCGGGGCCGATGTCTCCCGTCCCGGGGCGGGGCCGGGCGGGGCAGCCCGTTTTGCCCGACGAAGAGGGCATGCTGCGGATCGGCGCCGAAGGCGTCGGCCCCGCACCCGCGGTGCGCATCGACCGGCAGGGGGTGCGAATTCTGGCCGACGCCGCTGGGCGCAAGAGCGCCGTCGTAATCGATCACAGCGGGGTGCGCATCGAGGACCTGCCTGCGGATGCGCCGGTGCCCTCGGCGGGTGGGCCGCCGGCGCCGGCAGCCGAGGCGTCCCGGACGCAGGGCGGCACTCCGCTGCCGGCCGCTTCGGCAAAGCTGGCCGACCCGGAAAAGGTGGCGCTCGCCGTGGAGGCGGCGCGCGACCGGATCCAGACGATCCTGCAGGAGCAGATGGACGAGCGCTTGCAGCAGCTGCACAAGGGGGATCAGGTCGAGCGCGAGAGCTGGGTGGTGCTGCTCACGACCATGACGATCGTGGCGCTGATCATCCTCAAAGTAGTGCTCGGGTCCAAGAGCAAGGCCGAGTCGCAGGCGCGCCAGGCCAGCGCCGCCGCCGTCCAGGAGGGATTGAAGCGACAGCTTGCCGAAGCGCAACTCAAGACGATGCAGGCGCAGGTGGAGCCGCACTTTCTCTTCAATACCCTGGCCTCGGTGGACTATCTCATCGAGACGGATCCCGCCCGCGCCTCGCGCATGCAAAAGAACCTCATCCAGTATCTGCGCGTGGCCTTGCCGCAGATGCGGGAAGGCTCCTCGACGCTGGGACGGGAGATCCTGCAATGCCGTTCCTACCTCGAGATTCTCAAGGTGCGCATGGATGAGCGCCTGCAGTTTTCCATCAACGTGCCCCAGGGCCTGCTGTCGGCGGTCTTTCCTCCCATGATGCTCTTGACCCTGGTGGAGAACGCGATCAAGCATGGCCTCGAACCCAAGCCCGCCGGCGGCAGCGTGTCCGTGAGCGCGGCGGTTGCCGACGGCGCGCTGCGGGTGGCCGTGGCCGACAGCGGATTGGGTTTTGGCGCGTCGGAGCGTGGTGGCACCGGGGTCGGTCTGGCAAACGTGCGCGAGCGCCTGCAGGCGCTCTTCGGCGGGGCCGC
>JGI12269J14319_10003986_pt1 | contig 13660 bp, 13 predicted proteins | sample PeaSoiSIISIP2007_FD_14319 | JGI IMG/M metagenome (IMG submission 14319) | reverse complement strand
TTGCCCATTTCCTCGGCCAGCGTCGGCTGGTAGCCGACCGCCGAAGGCATGCGGCCCAGCAGCGCCGAGACCTCGGTGCCGGCGAGCGTGTAGCGGTAGATGTTGTCGACGAAGAACAGCACGTCGCGGCCCTCATCGCGAAAGCTCTCTGCCATGGTCAGCCCCGTCAGGCCCACGCGCAGCCGGTTGCCCGGCGGCTCGTTCATCTGGCCGAACACCATGGCGACCTTGGATTCCTCGGGCTTGTCGAGCTTGACGACCCCGGCCTCGATCATCTCATGATAGAAGTCGTTGCCCTCGCGCGTGCGCTCGCCCACGCCGGCGAACACCGACAGCCCGGAGTGCTGGGTCGCGATGTTGTTGATCAGTTCGAGCATGTTGACGGTCTTGCCGACGCCGGCGCCGCCGAACAGCCCGATCTTGCCGCCCTTGGCGAACGGGCAGCAGAGGTCGATGACCTTGATGCCGGTCTCGAGTAGTTCGACCGAGTGCGCCAGCTCCGCGAATATCGGCGCCGGCTGGTGGATCGCCCGCCGCTCCTCGGACTTGATCGGGCCGACTTCGTCGATCGGCCGGCCCAGTACGTCCATGATGCGGCCCAGGGTCCCGGGGCCCACCGGCACCATGATGCCCTCGCCGGTGGCGCGCACCGCCATGCCGCGTTTGAGGCCGTCGCTCGATCCCATCGCGATCGAGCGCACGACGCCGTCGCCCAGGTGCTGCTGCACCTCGAACGTCAGCCCCTGCTCGACCAGCTTGTTGCTGGGGTCGGGCTCCAGCACCAGCGCGTCGTACACGTGCGGCATCTCCTGCGGCGGAAACTCGATGTCCACCACCGCGCCGATGCATTGAACGATTTGTCCGTTTGCCATGATAGCCCTTTGGTTCAGAATTCTTGTCCGCCGCCCTGCATCCGTCGCACCGTACCCATCACGCTCTACCCGTCCCACTCCCCGCGCCGGCCTACGAGATGGCGGCGCTGCCGCCGACGATCTCGGAAATCTCCTTCGTGATGCCCGCCTGGCGCGTCTTGTTGTAGACGAGCTGCAGCTCGCCGATGATCTTCTTGGCGTTGTCCGAGGCCGACTTCATCGCCACCATGCGGGCGCTCTGCTCCGAGGCCATGTTCTCGGCCACCGCCTGGAAGATCAGCGCCTCGATGTAGCGCAACATCAGGTCGTCGACCACGCTGCGCGCATCGGGCTCGTAGAGGTAGTCCCAGCCATACTGCCGGCGCTCCTCCTGCGTCTGCTGCAGCCGCTCGGCCGACAGCGGCAGCAGCTGCTCGATCACGGGCTCCTGCTTCATCGTGTTGATGAAGCGCGAGTACGCCAGATACACGACGCCCAGGCGCCCGGCGGAATACGCATCGAGCATGGGCTTGATCGGACCGATCAGCATCTCCAGGTGGGGGCGGTCGCCCACCTGCGTCGCCTCTGCGATCACGTCCGCCCCCAGGCGCTGCAGGAACGCCAGGCCCCTGGCGCCGATGACGCTGGCCTGGAAGCGTCGCCCGGCAGCCTCCCACTCGCGAAAGTGTGCCAGCAGCAAGCGCTGGCTATTGGTATTGAGGCCGCCGCACAGCCCCTTGTCGGTCGACACCAGAATGAGTCCTATCGGTAGCGTGTCCTCGCGCCGCACGAGGAACGGGTGCTTGTACTCGGGGTTGGCGAGCGCCATGTGCGCAGTGATGTTGCGGATCTTGTCGGTGTAGGGCCGCGACAGGCGCATGCGCTCCTGCACGCGGCGCATCTTGGAGGCCGCGACCATCTCCATGGCCTTGGTGATCTTGCGCGTGTTCTGCACGCTCTTGATCTTGCCTCGAATTTCCTTGGTGCTGGGCATCGCTGGTACCTGGGCATGGGTGCGCGCAGTGCGCGGGGGTGGGGCAGTCGGGCTCCGGCAGTTCAGTAGGCCGCGCCGGCCAAGAACGCCTTGATGGCTTCGGTGAGCACGGCCTCGTCGTCCTTGGGCAGATCCTTGGTCGACTCGAGGCGCTCGACCAGGGGGCCGTTGTGGAGCTTGAGGTAGTCGCGCAGCGCCCGCTCGGCCTCGAGCGCCTTGGGCACGGGGATCTGGTCGAAAAAGCCGCCGTTGACCGCGAACAGGGTCACCGCCTGCTCCCAGACCAGCAGGGGCTGGTACTGGGGCTGCTTCATGAGTTCGGTGACCAGCCGGCCGCGATCGAGCTGCCGGCGGGTGGTCTCGTCCAGATCGGAGGCGAACTGGGCAAAGGCCGCGAGCTCGCGGTACTGCGCCAAGGCCAGCCGCACTCCGCCGCCGAGCTTCTTGATGACCTTGGTTTGCGCGGCGCCGCCGACCCGAGAGACCGAGACGCCGGCATTGATGGCGGGGCGGATCCCGGCGTTGAACAGGTCGGTCTCCAGGAAGATCTGGCCGTCGGTGATGGAGATCACGTTGGTCGGCACGAAGGCGGTGACGTCGCCGGCCTGGGTCTCGATGATTGGCAGCGCGGTGAGCGACCCGGTCTTGCCCTTGACCGCGCCCTTGGTGAACTTCTCGACGTACTCGGCGTTGACACGCGCGGCGCGCTCGAGCAGGCGCGAGTGCAGGTAAAAGACGTCGCCGGGGTAGGCCTCACGGCCCGGCGGGCGGCGCAGCAGCAGCGAGATCTGGCGGTAGGCCCAGGCCTGCTTGGTCAGGTCGTCGTAGATGATCAGCGCGTCCTGACCGCGGTCGCGGAAATACTCGCCCATGGTGCAGCCCGAGTACGGGGCGATGTATTGCATCGCCGCCGAATCCGAGGCCGACGCGCAGACGATGATCGTGTAGGCCATGGCGCCGGTTTCCTCGAGCTTGCGCAAGACGTTGGAGACCGTCGAGGCCTTTTGGCCGATCGCGACGTAGACGCAGATCAGGTCCTTGCCCTTGGAATTGATGATCGTGTCGACCGCCACCGCGGTCTTGCCGGTCTGGCGGTCGCCGATGATCAGCTCGCGCTGGCCGCGGCCGATCGGCACCATGGCGTCGATCGATTTGAGGCCCGTCTGCAGGGGCTGGGTCACCGACTGGCGGGCGATCACGCCCGGTGCGACCTTCTCGATCACGTCGCGCTGCTTGGCCGCGATCGGGCCCTTGCCGTCGATCGGGTTGCCCAGCGCGTCGACCGTGCGGCCGATCAGCTCGGGGCCGACGGGGACGTCCAGGATGCGGCCGGTGGTCTTGACCGTGTCGCCCTCGGAGATATGCCGGTACTCGCCCAGGATGACGGTGCCGACCGAGTCGCGCTCGAGGTTCAGCGCCAGGCCCACGGTCTGGTCCTTGAACTCGAGGATCTCGCCTTGCATGACGTCGGACAGGCCGTGGACGCGGCAGATGCCGTCGGTCACCGTGACGACCGTGCCCTGGGTGCGGACGTCGGTAACGACGCCCAGGCCCTGGATGCGGTTCTTCAGCAGTTCGCTGATTTCAGAAGGATTGAGTTGCATCGAGCCACTCCGGATGGGGAAATCAGGCGGTCAACTGGGCCTGCATCGCCTCTAGGCGGGCACGCACCGAGCTGTCGAGTACACGATCGCCGACCGTCACCCGCACGCCACCGATGAGCTGCGGGTTGAGCCGGACTTCGGGCTTGAGTTGAAAGGGGAACTTGTGGGTAAGCGCGCTGAGCAGGCCGGCGAGCTCGTCGGCACTCAATGGAAAGGCGGTCTCGATGATGCAGTCGGCCACGCCCGCGGAGGCGTTGACGAGCTCGCGGAACTGCGCCGCCACATCGGGCATGGCCGCCAGGCGCCCGTTCTCGATGATCATCTTGAGCAGCTGCGCCACCTGCGCCGGCAGCGCCTGCCCGCACAGTTCGCTGATCAGCTCGAAGCGGCGCGCGTCGGAGAGCCTGGGGTTGGACAGCCCGGCAGCGACGCCCGGGTCGGCGACCATCGCGGCAATGGCCTCGACCGCGCGCTGTAACTGCGCGGCGGCGGGCGACTGTCCCCGCGCCGCCTCGAACAGGGCCTCGGCGTACGGGCGGGCGATCGTCGAGAGTTCGGCCATGGCTAGAGCTGCGCCTTGAGCTGGTTGAGCAGATCGGTGTGGGTGCGCGCGTCGACCTCGCGCTTGAGGATCTGCTCGGCGCCCGCGACGACCAGGTCGGCAACCTGGTCGCGCAGCGCGAGCTTGACGCGCACCAGCTGCTGCTCGGCCTCGACCTTGGCGGCCTCGATCAGGCGATCGCCCTCGGCCTTGGCCTGCGCCTTGGCGGCGTCGACGATGGCCTGCGCGCGCTTTTCCGTGTCGATGATGATCAACTGCGCGCGCGCCTTGGCGTCGCTCTCGAGCTGGGCAATCTTGCGCGTGGCCTCGCCCAGGCTCTTGCTGCCCTGCTCGGCGGCGGCCAGACCATCGGCGATCTTCTGGCGACGCTCGTCGAGCGCCTTGATCAAGGGCGGCCAGATGAACTTCATCGTGACCCAGCCCAGGATGATGAAGACGATCGCCTGGACAATCAATGTGGCATTCAGATTCATATTCGAAACCCCGATGCGCACCCGTTCGAAACGCGGGTCGCGACGCGACTGGCGGTTGACTGCGACCGTGCTCGAGCCCGCGCGCTCCTAGCCGGCCGCCGTGAACGGATTGGCCGTAGCAAACCACAGGGCGATACCCACGCCGATGATGAACGAGGCGTCGATCAGGCCCAGCAGCAGGAACACCTTGGTCTGCAGCGTGTTCATCAACTCGGGCTGGCGCGCCGAGGCTTCGATGAACTTGCCCGACATGATGCCGATGCCGATGCAGGCGCCGGCGGCACCCAGACCGATGATCAGCCCGCAGGCGACGGCAACGAGGCCAATGGTAGTCATAACATTCTCCTGTGTGGAAAGTGGCAAGTAAGGTTGTAGTTCAATGCCCGGCGTGCGATTCCTGGGCCTGGCCGATGTAGACCAGCGTCAGCATCATGAAGATGAAGGCTTGCAGCAGCACGATCAGGACATGGAAAATCGCCCAGATGGAGCCGGTGAACAGGTGCAGCGCGATCCCGAGCACGGTGAAGCTGCCGCCGAGCAGTGCGATCAGGAAAAACAGCAACTCGCCGGCGTACATGTTGCCGTATAGCCGCATACCCATCGAGAAGGTCTTGGCGAAGTACTCGATGATGTTCAGGCCCAGATTGGCGAGCGCCAGCAGCAAGGCGCCGATCCAGGTCAGCGGATTCCAGCTCAGGTGTGCCCGGCCAAACGGGGCGACGAAGAGCTCCCCGAGGAAACCGAACAGGCCCTTGATGCGGATGCCGTAGTACAGCGACAGCACCAGGACGGCGAGCGCCATGCCCAGCGGGGCGTTGAGGTCGGCGGTAGGCAGGGGGCGCAGCCGCGGCAGTCCCACCATGCCGGCAAGGCGCGGCAGCGCATCGACCGGGATCAGGTCGATGGCGTTCATCAGCACCACCCAGCAAAAGACCGTCAGCGCCAGCGGCGCCGCGAAGCGGCGGTCGCCCGAAACCAGCGCCTTGGCCTGATCGTCGACGAGCTCGACCAGCATTTCTATGAAGGCCTGCATTCGCCCGGGCACGCCGTTGGTCACCTTGCGGGCAACCAGCCACAGGCCGAGGATGAGCAGCAGCCCGGTCAGCAGCGAGAAGAACAGGGTATCGAAGTGGATGACCGACGGGTCGAACAGGCCGTGCTGCGGCCCGCTTGCCAGATTGTGCAGGTGGTGCGCAATGTACTCGGAGCCCGTAACCGGTTCGCTGGTAGCCATCGCTTCGACTGCTTTCGTGCCATGCCCGGCGTCAGTCTTGGCGCCAGGCGAGGACAACGGGTTGGACCAACAAAACAGCGCCGACCACGGTGATCAACGCCGGCCAAACTACGTCTTTGTAGCCCCACACGACCAGTGCCAACAGCCCGACCATGAGCGCTACCTTGCAGATCTCGCCGATCAGGATCGCAATCGCGCCTGCCGACGCCACCGCCGAACGCTCGCCTGCGCCGTGGGACCGCCGCCTTTGACCAAGAAGCGCCAGGTTCAGCGCGAACAAGCCATTGGGCAGCGAGCAGGCGAGACCACCAAGCAGCGATGTCAGCGCCGCATGGCCCCCCGCGATCGCCGCCGCCGCGACGGCAACGATCAAGGATGTGATGAACTGTGCGAGCACGACCCGGAACATCATCCGGAACCACTCGTGGCAGCGCCGCGGCAACGCTGCCCGCGTTCCCTGGTGTGCTGCAACAGGCCCCCAACCCCCCCAAAGCCGTGGCAGTTTACGGCGCCGCGCGAAACCGGGTCAAGTGCGCAGGAAGCCGGTTGTTGGGGGAATCCACATGTGCGCGCCCCTCCTTTGATGCAGATCACTGCTGCGGGCGATGGCGCAGCACTTCGATCAGGCCTTGCAGCTGGTCAAGGCCCGAATAGTCGATCACCACCTGGCCGCGTCCGGACCGCCCGGGGTGGATCACGACCCGCGTAGCCAGGGCGTCGGAGAGCTGCTCCTCCAGGCGCGCCAGGTCGCGATCCTTGGGCCGCTTGGCCGGCGGCGGCGTGGGCGCGTTGGCGCGCTGGACCAGGTGCTCGGCCTGGCGCACGGAATAGCCGCGCGAGGCGATCTCGTGGCCAAGACGGATCTGGTCCACGGGCTTGACGGCAAGCAGGGCGCGTGCATGTCCCATCTCGATGCGGCCCGCCATCAGCAGTTCCTGGATCGGCTGGGCCAGCTGCAGCAGTCGCAGCAAGTTGGTGGTGGCGCTGCGCGAGCGGCCGATGGCCTGCGCGGCCTGCTCGTGGGTAAAGGAGAACTCGGCGATCAGCCGCTGCACGCCCTGCGCTTCCTCCAGCGGATTGAGATCCTCGCGCTGGATGTTCTCGATGAGCGCCATCGCCAGCGCCGCCTCGTCGGGAACGTCCTTGACGATCACCGGCACGGCGGCCAGCCCGGCCATCTGCGCGGCGCGAAAGCGCCGCTCGCCGGCGATGATCTCGAACTGCTCCGGGGCCACCGCGCGCACCAAGATGGGCTGGATGACGCCCTGCTGGCGGATGGACTCGGCGAGCTCGGCCAGCGCCTCCGGCTGCATGCGCGTGCGCGGCTGGTAGCGGCCGGCGCGCAGCTGCGCGATGGGCAGCTCGTGCGGAACGCGCTCGCTCGCCTCCTCGGCGCTGTCTCCGCCCAGCAGTGCGTCCAGTCCCCGGCCCAGGCCCTTGGTGCGTTTCATCGAGTGCCCTTCCCGTAAAGGTATGGTGTGGCGCGCGTGGTCGGCGGCGAGGTGCGGCAGCCCGCTACAGCGCCTTGACGCGCTCGACCATCTCGGCGCCGAAGTCGACGTAGGCGATGGCGCCGCGCGCGTTGCGATCGTAGAGGACCCCGGGCGTGCCGTAGCTCGGCGCCTCGGCCAGGCGCACGTTGCGCGGGATGATGGTCGTGAATACCTTGTCGCCGAAGTGCGCCACCAGCTGCTCCGAGACCTGCTGTTGCAGCGTGATGCGCGAATCAAACATGACCCGCAGCAGGCCAATGATCTTGAGGCTCGGGTTGAGGTTGGCGTGCACGCGCTTGATGGTGTTGACCAGGTCCGTCAGACCCTCCAGCGCGAAGTACTCGCACTGCATCGGGATGATCACGCCGTGCGCCGCGCAAAGACCATTGAGCGTGAGCAGCGACAGCGATGGCGGGCAGTCGATGAGGACGAAGTCGTAGTCGGCCTCGACCTGCTGCAGCGCGCTGCGCAGGCGCGTCTCGCGCTGGGCGATCTGCACCAGCTCGACCTCGGCGCCCGCCAGCTCGCGATTGGCACCGAGCACGTCGTAGCCGGCGCCCGCACGCACCAGGGCGCTCTTGATGTCGGCGATGCCCACGAGGACTTCGTAGACGCTCGTGCGCAGGCTGCGCTTGTCGACGCCGCTGCCCATGGTGGCGTTGCCCTGGGGATCGAGATCGATGAGCAGCACGCGCTGACCGTGGAGCACCAAGCCGGCCGCCAGGTTGACGCTCGTCGTGGTCTTGCCGACGCCGCCTTTTTGGTTCGCGATGCAAAAGATCTTGGCCAAGCCACTCTCTGCCCAGGGGTTCAGTGTTGCTGCGAGTCCTGCTCGGGTTGTTGCTGGTGCTGGCGCGCCAGGCGCAGCAGCACCAGATGACGCTGCTCGCGCAGCATCGGGACGCGCAGTGTAATGGTGTCGACCAGTTCCACGCCGGGGGGCAGATCGGCGATCTCGTCGAGCGGCTTGCGCCCCTTCATCGCGGCCCACAGGCCATCGGGGCGCAGCAAGGGGCGCGTGAGGCAGACAAAGTCGCGCAGCGAGGCAAAGGCGCGCGACACGATGAGCTCTTGGGGCTCCAGCGCGCACGACTCCAGGCGCGCGTGGCGCACGGTCAGGTTGGCCAGGTGCAATTCGAGGCGCGCCTGCCGCAGGAAGGCGCATTTTTTTTCCACCGCGTCGACCAGCGTGCCGTGCCAGTGCGGCCGCGCCACGGCCAGCGGTATGCCCGGCAGGCCCGCGCCCGCGCCGGCATCGAGGAAGCGTATCGGCCGCGCGGAGGCGTGGTCGCTTGCCTGCTGCGCCAGGGCGCGCTCCAGCGGGCGCACGATGGCCAGGCAGTCGAGCAGGTGGTGGGTCAACAGCTGCGCCCCCGAGGCGATCGCGGTCAGGTTGTGCACGCGGTTCCAGCGCTGCAGCAGGGCTGCGTAGGCAACGAGGGCGGCACACTGCTGCGGGGTCAGCTCCAGGCCCAGCTCGGCCGCGAGCTCGCCGAGCAGCGCTGGCGAGACTGCGGCGCCGCTTGCCGCCGACGGATCAGGCGGCAAGTTGCCGTGTCCCATCGCCTGCTTGCGGGTCCGGGTCCACGAGCGGCTGCGCGTCGGGTGGTGCGCCTTGGGGCGACGCGGTTGCCGGGGCGCTCGCCTGCTGCCAGCGATGGAGAAAGACGAGCAGCAGCGAGATCGCTGCGGGCGTTACCCCGGAGATGCGGGCCGCCTGCCCGACGGTTTCGGGCCGCTGCAGCGCGAGCTTGTGCCGCACCTCGATCGACAGGCCCCGTACCGCACCAAAATCAAAGGAGGCGGGAATTCGCGTCGTCTCGTGGCTTTCGTGGCGGGCGATCTCGACACTCTGGCGGGCGATGTACCCCTCGTACTTGGCGGCGATCTCGAGTTGCTGCACGACGGCCGGGTCCATGCTCGCAGGGGCCGGCAGACCGAAGCCATGGCCATCGGCCTGCTGCAGCCTGGCCAGGTCCCCGAAGGCGACCTGCGGGCGCTTGAGCAGATCGAAGAGGGTGTACTCGCGCTCTAGGGATTTACCGAAGATGCCCATGGATTGGTCCTTATCGAGTATGCGAGGGTTCACCCACGTACTCTTGAGGTGCTCCAGCCCGGAGGCTATCTGGCTGCGCTTTTGCGCAAATGCGCGCCAGCGATGCTCATCGACGCAGCCCAGCTGGTAGCCGATTTCGGTCAGGCGCAGGTCGGCGTTGTCCTCGCGCAGACTGAGCCGGTACTCGGCGCGGCTGGTGAACATCCGGTAGGGCTCGCTTACTCCTCGGGTGGTCAGGTCGTCGACGAGTACGCCCAGGTACGCCTGGTCGCGCCGCGGACACCAGGGCTCGCGGCCCTTGGCCCGGAGGGCGGCGTTGATGCCGGCCAGCAGGCCCTGCGCGGCGGCCTCCTCGTAGCCGGTCGAACCGTTGATCTGTCCCGCGAAGAACAGGTTCTCGATGGCCTTGGTCTCGAGCGAAGACCGCAGGGCGCGCGGATCGTAGTAGTCATACTCGATCGCGTAGCCGGGCCGCACGAGGTGGGCATTTTCCAGGCCGCGAATCGAATGCACGAGTTCGAGCTGCACATCAAAGGGCAGGCTCGTCGAAATTCCGTTTGGATAGACCTCGTTGGTTGCCAAACCCTCCGGTTCAAGGAAGATCTGGTGCGACTCCTTGGAGGCAAATCGGTGGATCTTGTCCTCTATCGAGGGGCAGTAGCGCGGGCCGATGCCTTCGATCACCCCGGAGTACATGGGCGAGCGGTCCAGATTGGCGCGGATGATCGCGTGCGTGCGCTCGTTGGTATGGGTGATCCAGCACGACCGCTGCTCCGGGTGCTGGCTGACGCTGCCCAAGAACGAAAAGACCGGCATCGGATCAAGGTCGCCGAGTTGCTCCTCCAGGACCGCGAAATTGATCGATCGGCCGTCGATTCGCGGTGGAGTGCCGGTCTTGAGCCGACCTTGGGGCAGCGCCAATTCCTTGAGGCGGGCCGCCAGGGATATGGCGGGCGCATCGCCGGCTCGCCCGCCGGGATGGTGCTGCAGGCCGACGTGGATCAAACCGTTGAGAAAGGTCCCGGCCGTGAGTACGACGGTCGCGGCGCGAAAGCCGATACCAGACTGTGTGAGGGCCCCCACGACGCGATCGCCCTCGATCAGTAGGTCATCGACCGCCTGCTGGAAGATCCACAGGCCGGGCTGATTCTCCATTCGTCGCCGGATGGCGGCGCGGTACCGGGCGCGGTCGGCCTGGGCGCGGGTGGCCTGCACTGCCGGCCCTTTGGATCGGTTGAGGATGCGAAACTGGATGCCGGCCTCGTCGGTGGCCTGCGCCATGGCCCCGCCCAGCGCATCGATCTCCTTGACGAGGTGTCCCTTGCCGATGCCACCGATCGATGGATTGCACGACATCTGGCCCAGCGTTTCGATGCTGTGGGTGAGCAGCAAGGTGCTGGCCCCCATGCGGGCGGCGGCAAGGCAGGCCTCGGTGCCAGCGTGGCCGCCGCCGATGACGAGCACGTCAAAGTGCGTGGGAAACTGCATTTGGCCGTGGGGCAAGTACGCCAGTAAACGCGCCGATGCGCGAACCTAGGAAGCGGAAAGCACCAGTCCGTGTGCGCGGGAACGCGGTGCCGGCGCAAGTATACGGTGGACACCGAGCGCCGAGCGTCGTTGTTCACCTGATGGGCGCGGCCCCCGCGCCGATGTTTCACGTGGAACATCGGTGGAAGAATTGGCCCAACCGCGATTTGTTTCACGTGGAACATTGCCATCGCGGCACGGCCGGCTAAGGCCGCGCGGGCGCGCTTTGCTCCCCGGCCGGCGGACCGGCTCAGCGACCGAATTGCGGGTGCGCTAGGGTTCCACGGACCGCGACCCGGATGGGGGCAAGGACCCGCGTGCTGCCCAGGTCGACGTGCAGCAGGCCGGACAAGCTGTGGTCGGCACTCATGTTTACCTGGCCGGACGCGGCAAGCGCCCCGGCGTGCGCGCGGATATCGCGAAACGAGATCCCGTCGCCTCCGGCCACGACGACGGCGCTCAAGGAAGAAAAGCGTGTCGTGCCGCCACTGGTCCCCCCGGTGGAGCCGGGCCGGGTGGCCGCAAATCCCAGGTTGATGCCGTTTAGGACGGGCCAGCGCACTTCCACCGGGGCCAGGAATACCGCAGCGCCAGCGGCCTCGGTCAGGGTGGCGCCTTTGCCCTCGAACTTTCCGGTAAACGAGGCGTTGCCCTGGAGGAGCGTCGAAGAATCCTGGTTTGCATCGTCCGGCGATGCGGGAGACGGTGCAAGCTGCCGGACCAGGGCCGCCAGGTCAAGACCCTCGGCCTCGACGTACCCGGTCAAGGACCAGGCGGCCGCTTCCAAGCCGGCGCTCAGGCTTCCCTTGACGGCGCCAAATGGCCCGCCGAGCGAGAATTCACTCAGTTCTACGTGCGCCGACGAGGCCTGGCCGGTGGCGACCGCCTCCTCGATCGGAAAGCTTGGCCCGAACGGCAAGGTCCAATTTCTTCCTTCCATCTGGAAGCCCACAACTGCCGGATCGGCTGTCGGCTTGACATCAAAGCGCAGCAAGCCGCTGCCGTTGCGCTGTTCGGCCGATACGCTGGCCAATCCCGCGCCGCCCTCGCGGCTCATGTCGATCTGCCAAGGGCCGGTGAGCCACGGTTGGTCGGCAATGGTGAGGCGATCAAAGCGAAAATTCGATAGGCTCTTGGGCAACGCGCTATTGAGCTTGGGAAGGAGGTTCAGCAGGGTGCGGCATTGCTCGAGGGTCAGGGATGTCGGCCCGACGATCGCCTCGCCCCAGTTCCATCCGTGTCCCTGGAAGACCTGCGCAATGTGCCGGGTACCGACATTGATGGAAATATCGCTCAGCACAAGATTGTGGTCGACAGAGACCTTGGTGAGCAGCAGGCGGGGACTGGGATTGATGGCGAACTGCGAGGTCTCGATCTGCACGGGCACGCCCAGCGCGCTGGACAGGCGCTGCGACAGTTGCTGGGCGGAGAGCGCGGTGCGCCAGGTCTCGAGGGCTTCGAGCAGCACGAACACGATCACGGCGAGCACCGCGATGAAGAACAGTCTGGGCGCCCAGGCGCGAAAGGCCGAAAGGTCGAACCGGCGCTGCCGGGTATCGTCTTCGAGCTGCTTGCGATCATCCATGTCGCGGAGGTCGAGCCGGTCCGGGACGTTCACCGTCGTAATGGCAAAGGCCGTCGCAGGAACCTCCGTACTACCATATGACATAAAGATCTCCGAGAAAGCGTGTGCACACTCGCAACGATGCTGGCATGCCTCGCGGGGAAATCCGGCCCTTCAGGTCGACAGGCCGCCGTGGCGCCGCTGCCACCAGGCCACGCACTCGCCGATGACGCCGCGCCGAAAGGCCATAACGCAAACGATAAAGACGAATCCCGTGACTATCGTAACCGCCTCGCCCAGGCCGGAAAACCACGAAATGCCGGTAATCTTGGCCAGGGCGGCACCGATATCCCCGATCTTGTGCTCCAGGCCAACGACAATCAGTGCCCCGACCAGGGGCCCGAACAAGGTGCCCACGCCGCCCACGAGGACCATCAGGATCACGAGTCCGGACATCGACCAGTGCGCATCGGTGAGCGAGGCAAAGCCCAATACTAGCGCCTTGAGCGCACCCGCCAGACCCGCCAGGGTGGCCGAGAGCACGAACGCCAGTAGCTTGATGCGCTGGGTCGCGTACCCGAGCGAGATGGCGCGCGCCTCGTTATCGCGCACCGCGCTCAGTATCTGGCCAAACGGCGAGTGCACGATTCGCCGGATCAGCAGGTAGCCGGCGACGAAGATCGCGAGCACCAGGTAATAGAGCGTCAGATCGTCGTCCAGGGACACGAGCCCGAGCAGGCGCCCGCGCGGAATTCCCTGCAGGCCATCTTCGCCGTGTGTGAAGGGCGCCTGCAGGAAGACGAAGTAGAGCATCTGGGCCAACGCGAGGGTGATCATCGAGAAGTAGATTCCGCTGCGCCGGATCGCCAGGCTGCCAATCACCAGGCCGAGCACGGCGGCAACTGCCACGCCCAACAGCAGACCGAGTTCCGTCGGCCAGCCCAGCTCGCGCAACGCGTGGCCCGTGGCGTAGGCGGCGGCACCGAAAAAGGCCGCGTGGCCGAAGGAGAGCAGGCCGGCAAATCCCAGCAGCAGGTTGAAGGCGCAGGCAAAAAGTGCGAAACACAGCACGTCCATCACGAAGACTGGGTAGGCGCCGAACATGGGCAAGGCGATCCCCAGGGCCAGCAGCAGGCCATACCCGACACGCTTGGCGTTCATTGTTCCCGTCCGAAAAGGCCCGAGGGCCGCACCAGCAGCACGATGGCCATCACCACGAACACCACCGTCGAGGAAGCCTGCGGGTAAAAGACCCTGGTGAGTCCTTCCACCACACCCAGCATCAGTCCCGTGGCAATGGAG
>JGI12269J14319_10003985_pt1 | contig 13668 bp, 8 predicted proteins | sample PeaSoiSIISIP2007_FD_14319 | JGI IMG/M metagenome (IMG submission 14319) | reverse complement strand
GCCGGGGCCTCATATCCGCCGTTCCCACCCGTCGGTTCGCCGGCGGGTGCGGGGTCCGACACCGGTTCGGTGTCGGACGGGGCGAAGTGCGGGACCACGGTCGCCCCGGCGTCGTGGACCGGTCCGCCGTAGGCGGTGTCGACGAGGCGCCCGACCTCTTCGCCGTCGAGCGTCTCGCGCTCGAGCAGGCCCCGGGCGACGGCGTCGAGGCCACCGCGGTGACGACTGAGCAGCTCGACGGCCCGCTCCTCCTGACGGCGCAGGATCCGCGACACCTCGGCGTCCACCACCCTGGCCGTGTCCTCCGAATAGTCCCGGGAGTGCAGGAGGTCCTCCCCCAGGAACACCATCCCCTGGGAACCCCAGGCCATGGGCCCGAGCTCCTCGCTCATGCCCCATTCCCGGACCATCTTGCGGGCCAGCTCGGTGTTCCCGACGAGGTCGTTGCTGGCACCGGTGGAGAGATCGCCGTAGACGAGCAACTCCGCGGCGCGCCCGCCCATCCGCACGGCGAGGGAGTCCTCGATCACGTCGCGGGGGTAGATGTGGCGCTCTTCGATGGGCAGCTGTTGCGTCACGCCGAGAGCCATACCGGTGGGGAGGATCGTCACCTTGTGGACCGGATCGGCGTGCTCGAGAACGTAGGCGAGCACGGCATGGCCCCCCTCGTGGAAGGCCACCCGCTCCTTCTCGAGCTCCGAGAGGACGAGGCTCTCGCGGCGCTGGCCCATGAGGACCCTGTCGCGGGCGGCCTCGAAGTCCCTCATGTCGACCTGGTGGGAGCCGCGCCGGACGGCATGGAGAGCGGCCTCGTTGACCAGGTTGGCGAGGTCGGCACCACTCATCCCCGGCGTTCCCCGGGCCACGAGCTCGAGGTCGACGTCCTGCCCGATCCGCTTGTCCTTGCAGTGGACCCTGAGGATCGGGAGCCGCTCCTCGAGGTCGGGGAGCGGGACGACGATCTGCCGGTCGAAACGGCCCGGCCTCAGGAGGGCCGGATCGAGGATGTCGGGGCGGTTCGTCGCGGCGATGATGACGACGCCCTCGGCCGGGTCGAAGCCGTCCATCTCGTTGAGCATCTGGTTCAGGGTCTGTTCACGCTCGTCGTGGCCGCCACCGAGCCCGGCTCCGCGCTTGCGGCCGATCGAGTCGATCTCGTCGACGAAGATGATGGCCGGGGCCTGCTTGCGGGCCGTCTGGAACAGGTCGCGGACGCGGCTGGCGCCGACGCCGACGAACATCTCCATGAAGTCGGACCCGCTCACCGAGAGGAAGGGCACTCCCGCTTCGCCGGCCACGGCCCGGGCCAGAAGGGTCTTCCCCGTCCCCGGCGGTCCGACGAGGAGGATTCCCTTCGGGATCTTGGCCCCGATGTCCCGGAAGCGGTGGGGGGACTTGAGGAAGTCGACGACCTCGGAGATCTCGACCTTGACGCCCTGATATCCGGCCACGTCGGCGAACGTGGTCCGTGGCCGCTCCGTCGTGTAGAGGCGCGCCCGGGAACGGCCGATCGACATGATCCCGCTCATCTGCCCCTGGGCCCGACGGCTGATCCAGAAGAAGACCCCCACGAAGAGGACCAGGATGATGATGGTGGGGAGCCATTGTCCCAGGAAGCCGACGGTCGGGGTCGTGTAGCTGAAGTTCGACGCCGAGACGTTGCGCTGCATCAGCTTGACGTCGGCCGGCGGCGGGGGGGTGCCGCCGTTGACGGTGTATCCCTCGCCGCCGTTGACGGTGCTCTTGAAGTTCCCCGTGATGACGCCGGTGGCGTTGTTGATGGTGATCGATTTGATCTCCTGGCTGCTCACATCGCGGAGGAAGTCCTTGTACGAGACGTTCTTGACCACCTTGTGCTGGAGCAGCGGCGGGAGGAAGAGGACGGCGATGACGGCCACGATGAGGAGGGCGAACACCCATCGCCAGCTCTGATCGTTCGATCCCGGTCCCGATCCCGAGCCGGACCCCGGCGTCCCCCCCGAGGCGGGGCCACCGGTGCCACCAGGCGTGGGACGCCCGGAACGTCGGTCGGGGAGCGACGGACTCATTCCTCCATGGTAGGCGCCTGGGGCGTCCGGATATGCACGGACGCGCAGCGTGACCTGCCGGCGTGATCACTAACCTTGCTCCGATGACCAAGGGCGCGGCCGGCTCGGAAAATGCCGGAGCGGCGGGAGTCCCACCACCGTCGGTGCTCCCTGTCGACCCGATGCCGGCGCCCTGGCAGCAGGGTCTCGGGCACGAATCCCACGCTGCGAGGTCCCCGAGTGAAGGACCGCCCCCCCGGACCACGGGTGACGCGGCCACCTGGCTCTTCCTGGCGGCCGGGGGGTTCGTCGTCGGTCAGATCCTGAGCATCGTCATCCTCTCGGGCGTGGCCGCCCTCAACGGCCACAGCTCGGACTGGTCGGTGCTGGCGGCGCGGGCCGTCCCCCCGGCGTGGATCGTCGTCGGTGGGCTGTTGGGACTGTGGATCGGGTTCATCGGCGCCGTCCTGGTGGCCAGCGTGTGGCGCGGGACGCGGAGCATCGTCGCCGACATGGGGCTGCGCTTCGGCCGGTGGGACCCGCTGATCGGACTGGGGGCCGGTCTGGCCGGTCAGTTCATCCTCCTCCCTCTTCTCTACCTTCCGTGGGAGCACGTCGATCCGCATCTCTCCCACGAGCTGCAGCAACCGGCCAAGCACCTGACCGGGGGGTTCCCCGGGGTCGATCTGGCCGTCATCGCCGTGCTCACCGTCGTCATCGTCCCCGTCGTGGAGGAGCTCTTCTTCCGGGGCCTGGTCCTGCGGGGCTTCATCCGGATCTTCGCCGGTGCCGGCCGGATCCTCGGTCCTCTGTTGGCGGTGACGACGACCGGGATCGTCTTCGGCCTGGCCCATGCGGAGCTCCTCGAGCTCCTCGGCCTGGGCGCCTTCGGGATCGTCCTGTCGGTGATCGCCTACCGGTGCAAGCGCCTCGGTCCCTGCATCGTCGCCCACGCCACCTTCAACCTGGTCGCCATCTTGTCCATCGCCTTCCCGAGCGGCATCGTCCACTGACCGGGCCACCGCCGCCACTTGGGCCGCGGAGTCGGGCACGATGGGTCACCATGCGTCGTCCGGCCGCCCCCTCGATCATCACCTTCGGGGCCGTCGGCGGTGTCATCGCCGTGGTCCTGTGGCAGCTCCACCCCTCGTTGTTGCTGGCCAACACCACGATCACCGGCGGCGACACGGGCGCCCACGTCGGGCTGGCCGGGTTCCTCAAGTCGAACCTCCTACCCCACGGCCACGTCACCGGCTGGGACCCCGGGGCCTACGACGGCTTCCCGCTGAACACCCTGTACTTCCCCCTCCCGGACTTCATCGCCGCCGCCGTCGGCTACGTGATCCCCTTCAACGTCGCCTTCAAGCTCGTCACGATCCTCGGTTCCCTGACCCTTCCCGTCGCCGCCTGGCTGTTCGGTCGGCTGTCAGGGCTCGAACGGCCCCGGCCGGCCGTGCTCGCCATCTTCACCCTGCCCTTCCTCTTCGAGCAGTCCTTCCAGATCTACGGCGGGAACCTCTACTCGACGATGGCCGGGGAGTACGCCTTCTCCCTCGGCCTGTCCTTCGCCCTCGTCTTCCTCGGCCTGGCCGTCCGGGGGATGAAGACGGGTCGGTTCCGAGCGTCGACGGCGGTCGTCCTGGCCATCTGCATCCTCTGCCACCTGCTGACGGCGCTCTTCGCCCTGGCCGGCGCCGTGGTCATCTTCCTCCTGGCGGGCCCGACCCGCCGCCGGCTCTGGTGGATGGTGGCGAGCGTCGGTGGAGGGCTCCTCCTGGCCTCGTGGTGGATCGTCCCCTTCGCCCTGGACCAGGCCTACAGCACCAACATGGGCTGGCTGAACGTCTCGACGTATGTGTCGGTGCTCTTCCCGGGCGGGGATCTGTGGGCCATCGTCCTGGCCGGGATGGGAACGGTGGTGGCGATCGTGGTGGCCGTCACGAGACGGCAGTCGGCGCCACTGCTGCTGGCCGTCCTCGGTGTCACCGCCGCCCTCGTGGTCCGCTTCGACCCCCAGTGGACGCTCTACAACGTCCGTTTCCTCCCCTTCTACATGTTCTGCGTCTACCTCCTGGCCGGTTACGTCGTGGCCGAGGCCGGTGTGGCGGTGGCCACCGGCGTCCGTCGACTCCGCCTGGCCCTGTGGCGAGACGCCGTGGCCGCCGCCCTGGCTCCGGCGGTCCCGACCGAGGGGGCCACCGAGACCGCCGAGCCGAGGGTGCCGTCCGAGGTCGGTACCGTCGACCCGGCCCGGGTGGCATGGCCCCGCCCCCGATTCGGGCCCTGGGCCCCGGGGGCGGTCACCGTTCCCATCGTCTCGATGCTGGCGGTGCTGGCGGTCGTCCTGCCCCCCCTCGTCCCGCGGTTGGACTCCGACGTCGGCGGTGCCCTCCACCACCAGTTCTCACCGAGCAGCGTGGCGTCATGGGCGCAGTGGAACTACTCGGGCTACCAGAACACGCCGGGGGCCAAGGAGCTGTACGAAGGGATCATCCCGACCATGCAAGAGGTCGGCCGGCGCCACGGCTGCGGACGGGCCATGTGGGAATACAACGTCAACCTCAACCGGTTCGGCACCCCCGAGTCGTTGATGCTCCTGCCCTACTGGACGAACAATTGCATCGACTCCATCGAAGGTGTCCTCTTCGAGTCGTCGGCGACCACCCCCTACCACTTCATCAACCAGGCCGAGTTGTCGCAGTCGCCGTCGGAGGCCGTCGTCTCCGAGACCACCGGGATCCAGTACGGACCACTCGATGTGGCGCTGGGCGTCCGGCATCTCCAGCTGCTCGGGATCAAGTACTTCATGGCCTCGTCTGCCGCCGTCCAGGCCCAGGCTGACGTCGATCCGGCGTTGTCCCTGGTAGCCACCACGGGGCCGTGGCGCGCGGCGTACGGGGGCTCGGAGCTGGCCACCACCTGGAAGATCTACGAGGTCCACGACGCCTCCCTCGTGACGCCGCTCACCAGGACGCCCGACGTCCTCACGGCGACGGCGGCCGGGCAGGGGTCGTGGCTGCCGGTGGCGCAGAAGTGGTACGCCGATCCGGCCCGGTGGGATCAGCAGCTGGTGGCCGAGGGCCCGGCGTCGTGGGCCCGGACGGCCACCCCGTCGTCCGCCCCGGCCGGCCGTCGCCTACCCGCCGTGCACGTCTCCCAGGTGAAGGTCGGGATCGACACCCTCAGCTTCCACGTCGACCGGACCGGGGTCCCCGTCGTGGTGGGCGTCTCGTACTTTCCCAACTGGCGAGTCACGGGGGCGAGCGGTCCGTGGCGGGCGGAGCCCAATCTCATGGTGGTCGATCCGACCTCGCACACCGTGACGTTGACCTACGGCTCAACGGGGGCCGACCACGCCGGGCTGGTCCTGACCCTCGTCGGGCTCCTGGTGGTGGCCGAGATGGTCCGACGACGTTCGTTGGTCGCCGGGTGGTCGCCCCTGCGGCCTCTCACCAGACGACGCCAGGGCAGACAGAGATAGGCTCACGGGCGCCATGCCCGCCCTCGATGCCGTGTTCAAGGCGTACGACGTCCGCGGCACGGTCCCCGATCAGCTCGATCAGCGTGCCTGCCGGGCCATCGGCTGGGCCTTCGCCCGCTTCGCCGGGACGCAACGGCTGGTGGTGGCCCGGGACATGCGTTCCTCGGGGGAGGCCCTCTCGGCCGCCTTCATCTCCGGCGCCCGGGCGGCCGGCGTCACCGTCGTCGACATCGGTCTGGCGTCCACCGACACCATGTACTTCGCCTCCGGTCGTCTCGACGCCCCCGGTGCCATGTTCACGGCGTCGCACAACCCGGCGGCGTACAACGGGATCAAATTCTGTCTGGCCGGCGCCAAGGCCGTCGGTCAGGACACAGGTCTGGCCGAGGTCCGGGTGGCGGCCGAGGAGGCGCTGTCCACCGGCGCCGACGACGGGGAGGAGACGGGTGGGTACGAGCGCCGGGACTTTCTGAGCGAGTACGCCGACCACGTCCGGTCCTTCGTCGACGTCGCCGCGTTGCGGCCGCTTCGTATCGTGGCCGACACGGCCAACGGGATGGGGGGGCTGATCGCCCCCGAGGTCTTCGCCGGACTGCCCTTCGAGGTGACCTTCCTCTTCGCCGAGCTCGACGGGACGTTCCCCAACCATCCCGCCGATCCCATCCAGCCCGAGAACCTGCTGGACCTGAAGAAGGCGGTCATCGAGAACCGGGCCGATGTCGGCCTGGCCTTCGACGGCGACGCCGACCGGGTCTTCCTGGTCGACGAGAAGGCCGAGACCGTGTCGGGGTCCTTGACCACGGCCCTCGTGGCCCGGGCCATGTTGGCGGCTTACCCCGGGTCGACCGTCCTCTACAACCTCATCTGCTCCAAGGTCGTCCCGGAGACCATCGTCGAGAACGGCGGGACGCCGGTGCGGACGAGGGTGGGCCACTCCTTCATCAAGGAGATCATGGCGGCCACGGGCGCCGTCTTCGGCGGCGAGCACTCGGGGCACTACTACTTCCGCGACAACTACCGGGCCGACTCCGGGATCATCGCCGCCATGGTGGTTCTCGAGGTCATCTCCCGGGCGGCCGAACCCCTGTCGGAGCTCCTCGCCCCGTACCGCCGGTACGCCGACTCCGGGGAGATCAACACCAAGGTCACCGATCCGGCCGCCTCGGCCGAGGCCGTGGCGGCGCACTTCGCCGCCCTCGGCGCCGAGATCGACCGGACCGACGGGATCACGGTCGACCGGGGGGACTGGTGGTTCAACATCCGGATGTCCAACACCGAGCCCCTGCTCCGGCTCAACGTCGAGGCGGCGACCCCCGCCGAATGTGAACGGCACGTGGACGAGATCCTCGGTCTGGTGGACAAGCTGTCCGGCGGCTGACGGCGTTCCCCCCATCGGGTCTGACCCCCCACACAGACCGACTTCCCAAACAGACATCGAGAGAGAAAGGACCTGTCACCATGGCGCTGGACCACCTGTTGCTGGAGGTGCTGGCCTGCCCCGAGGACAAGGGCCCGCTCATCTACTTCGCCGACGAGGACCGCCTCTACAACCCGAGGCTCCATCGGAGCTACGCCGTGCGCGACGACATCCCGGTCATGCTGGTGGACGAGGCGACCACGGTGGACGAGAGCGAGCACGCCCGCCTGATGGCCAAGGCCGAGAAGAACGGGCTGACCACGACGCTCGCCGGTGAAGGCTCGTCGTGACCGAGATCTCCACCGTCGAGGTCCTCGACAGCCTGGGGATGTTCGCGGCGGCCGCCGCCCTCCCCGAGCAGGTGGCCCACGCGGCGGGCGCCGGGCGCGGTCTGGAGGGGCTCCCCGACCACGAGTACGTCGAACAGGTGGTCGTCCTCGGGATGGGGGGAAGCGGGATCGCCGGCGACCTCATGGTGGCGGTGGCCGGCCCCTTCCTCCCGGTGCCGGTCGTCGTCGTGAAGTCCTACGACCTGCCCGACTTCGTCGGTCCGGGCTCTCTCGTCTTCGCCCTCTCGTTCTCCGGTGACACCGAAGAGACCGTGGAGGCGGCGGGGGAGGCCGCCGCCTCCGGGGCGGACGTCGTGGCGGTGACCTCGGGCGGGGAACTGGCCCGGCTGGCGGGGGAGTGGGGCGCTCCCGTGATCCCCGTCCCGGGGGGGATCCCCCAACCCCGTGCCGCCCTGGGCGCCATGGCCATCCCGCCGCTGATCGTCCTCGAGGAGATCGGCCTCTTCCCCGGAGCCACGCGCTGGGTCGAGCTGGCCGTCGATCAACTGGGCCACCGCCGCGACGCCCTCGTCGCCCCCGGGAACGTGGCCGAGAAGGTGGCCCGTTCCATCGGGCGGACCATTCCCCTCGTCCACGGGGCCCAGGCCCTCGGAGCGGCCGCCGCCCTGCGGTGGAAGACCCAGGTGAACGAGAACGCCAAGGCCCCGGCCTTCGCCGCCGTCTATCCGGAGCTCTGCCACAACGAGATCGCCGGTTGGGGCCAGAACGGCGACGTCACGCGCCAGATCGTGACGCTCGTGAACCTCCGCCACGACGCCGAACACCCCCAGGTGGTCAGGCGGTTCGATCTGGTCGCCGACATCCTGCGCGAGGTGGTGGCCGACATCATCGAGGTCAGAGCCGTCGGCGAGGGGGACCTGGCCCAACTGCTCGACCTCATTCTCGTGGGGGACTTCGTCTCGCTCCACCTGGCCGCCCAGGAGGGGATCGATCCGGGCCCCGTCCCCGTCCTCGACGAGCTCAAGCACCGGCTGCGCCAGGCCTGACTGTCCACCGGGGTCCGACCGACGTCCGGTTCGCTCGCCGGCTGATCGCGTGCGAGGATTCTGCGCATGCCTACGCCCCTGCCTGCTCACGACGTCGCCGATCTGGGACTGGCCGATCTCGGCCACCAGCGGATCGCCTGGGCCGACTCCAACATGCCCGTCCTGCAGTCGATCAGAGAGCGGTTCGCCAAGGAACGCCCCCTGGAGGGCGTTGTCGCCGCCGCCTGTCTCCACGTCACCACCGAGACCGCCAACCTCCTGCGGACCCTGAAGGCCGGAGGCGCGCTCGTGCTCGCCTGCGCCTCGAACCCGTTGTCGACCCAGGACGACGTGGCGGCCTCCCTGGTGCGCGACGAAGGCATCTCCACGTGGGCCGTGCGCGGTGAGGACACCGAGACGTACTTCGCCCACATCGACGCCGTCCTCGACCTGCACCCCACGGTGACGATGGACGACGGCTGCGATCTGGTGTCCCGCCTGCACAAGAACCGCCCCGAACAGGTGGGCGAGGTGATCGCCGGCACCGAGGAGACGACCACCGGCGTCATCCGCCTGCGGGCCATGGAGAACGAGTCGGCTCTCAAGTTCCCGATCGTCGCCGTCAACGACGCCGACACGAAACACATGTTCGACAACCGGTACGGCACCGGTCAGTCGACCCTCGACGGGGTCATCCGGGCCACCAACGTCCTCCTCGCCGGCAAGAGGATCGTCGTCGCCGGCTACGGTTACTGCGGGAAAGGTGTCGCCTCCCGGGCGCGCGGTCACGGGGCCCAGGTCATCGTGACCGAGATCGATCCGTTGCGCGCCCTGGAGGCGGTGATGGACGGTTTCCGGGTCGAGTCCATGGAGGATGCGGCGGCTGAGGGTGAGATCTTCATCACCGTGACCGGCAACCGAGACGTTCTGCGGGCCGAGCACTTCGAGCGGATGCCCGACGGGGCCATCGTGGCCAACTCGGGTCACTTCGACGTCGAGATCGACCTCGTCGCCCTGGCCCGCCTGGCCGAAGGGCAGCGTCGTCACGTCCGGCCCATGGTCGAGGAATTCCAGGTCCGGGGCAAGCGCATCCTCGTCGTCGCCGAGGGCCGGCTGGTGAATCTGTCGGCCGCCGAGGGGCACCCGGCCGACGTGATGGACATGAGCTTCGCCAATCAGGCTCTGGCCGCCGAATGGGTGATGAAGAACGTCAAGACCCTCGAACCGAAGGTCTACAACGTCCCCAAGGCCATCGACGCCGAGATCGCCCGCTTGAAGCTCGAGACGATGGGGGTCTCCATCGACCGCCTGACCCCGGCCCAGGAGGAGTACCTGGGTTCCTGGCAGACCGGGACCTGAGGCCCGCCGCACCGTCCCACGGGACCGAGCCCGGATTCCCCCGGGTCGGGCGAGAATTACCGCTCCAACATCGTCGAACTCCGAGACTTCCGCGCCCGGCCGGCGTACGATCGTTGTGTGGGCTGCGTCCGGGTCTGTGGTTGCAAGTCGAAGCCAGTCGCAGGCGAAACGACCCACGTAAGGCAACTCGTGGTTGCTGAGCATGGTGCGACTTAGAAGTAAGACCTGCCCACCGCCGCGCCGGCTGTCGGCGCCCGGTGGAGAAGGGGCTAAGCCGGCCATCGTGGTTGCCGCCGGGCCAAGCTCGTGTCTTCGTGACGCGGCATGGCCGCCGGCGACCGGCCGTGAACTCCTCTGCAGGCGAGTGTGGGGACAAAGACCAGGTCAGCCGGACGCGGCCCGCAAAGCGTCAACAGATCAGCGGCGCCGACGCGCGATCCAGGGCGCCGGCGTGCCGGAGGAGGTGCAGAAGTGGACGTCTTCGTCCTCGGACGCAAGCAGACAGTGCCCGATGAGGTCCGGTCGTTAGCCCAGGCGAAAGTGGCCCGATTGGCCCGGCTGGCCCCCGTCCTCGAGCGGGCGGAGGTCCGGCTCACGGAGGGCCGGGACACCTCGGGAGGGACCCGGCAGGTCTGCGAGGTGACGATGACGGGCCACGGTCACACCCTGCGGGCACGTGCCGCCGCCCATGATGCGCCGGTGGCCGTGGATCTGGTGGTGGACAAGCTCGAACACCAGGTCGAGCGCCTGAAGGGAAAGCTCGTGGGCCGGTCCCACCCCCGGCACTCGAAGCCCGTCGCCGAGGCTTGAGCCAGACGTCGCCCCGGCGCCACCGGTCCCGGCCGTGGTGAAGAGGTCCGGGCCGTCGGAGATCCTGCCGGAGCGCTGAACGGCGATGGACCGGCGGTAGACTCCTGTCCTCATGAGCGTCTTCGCGCGGGCTCTGCGCGCCGGTGAGGGGAAGAAGGTCCGCCGGCTGGCCGAGCTCGTCCCCCTGATCAACGACCTCGAGCCCGCCGTGGAGGCCCTGTCCGACCAGGACCTGGCCCACCGGACCGTGGAGTTCCGGGAGCGGATCGAGCGCGGCGAATCGCTCGACGATCTCCTCATCGACGCCTTCGCCACCGTCCGGGAGGCAGCCTGGCGGATCCTCGGCCAGCGCCATTTCGACGTCCAGCTCATGGGGGGGATGGCGCTGCACTTCGGATGGATCGCCGAGATGAAGACGGGTGAGGGCAAGACCCTCGTGTCCACGTTGCCCGTCTATCTGAACGCGCTGGGGGGCAGGGGCGTTCACCTCGTCACGGTGAACGACTACCTGGCGCGACGAGACGCCGAGTGGATGGGACAGGTCCACCGATTCCTGGGCTTGCGGGTGGGCCGGGTGAGCCCCGAGATCGACGATTTCGAGGACAAGCGCGACGCCTACGCCTCCGACATCACCTACGGGACCAACACCGAGTTCGGCTTCGACTACCTCCGCGACAACATGGCCCGGGCCCGCGACGCCATGGTCCAACGGGGGCACGCCTTCGCCATCGTCGACGAGGTCGACTCGATCCTCATCGACGAGGCCCGGACGCCCCTGATCATCTCCGGCCCCGGATCCGAGTCGGCCAAGCTCTACTACCAATTCGCCGGGCTGGCCCGGACGCTGATCCCCGAGGAGGACTATGAGGTCGACGAGGAGAAGCGGATCGTCGTCCCCACCGAGGACGGCATCGCCAAGGTGGAGCGGGCCATGGGCGTGGACAACATGTACGACCTCGTCTCGGTCAACTACGTCCATCAACTGACCCAGGCGCTGCGGGCCAAGGAGCTCTACAAGAGGGACAAGGACTATCTCGTCGCCGACGGCGAGGTGAAGATCATCGACGAGTTCACGGGCCGGACCCTCGATGGCAGGCGCTGGTCCGACGGGTTGCACCAGGCGGTCGAGGCCAAAGAGCGCGTCCGGATCGCCGAGGAGAACCACACCTGGGCCACCGTCACCCTCCAGAACTACTTCCGCCTCTACGAGAAGCTCGGCGGGATGACGGGAACAGCGGAGACCGAGGCGGCGGAATTCGCCGGCACCTACAACGTCCCCGTGGTGCCCATCCCCACCAACGTCCCCATGATCCGGATCGACCAGCCGGACCTCGTCTACAAGTCCGAGGCGGCCAAGTTCGACGCCGTGGTCGAGGACCTGGTCGAGCGGTCCGCCAAGGGACAACCCGTCCTCGTCGGGACGGCGTCGGTGGCCAAGTCCGAGCAGCTCTCGCGGCTGCTCGAGCGACGGGGCGTCCCCCACGAGGTCCTGAACGCCAAGCAGCACGCCCGGGAAGCCGAGATCGTCGTCCAGGCGGGCCGGCTCCACGCCGTGACAGTGGCCACGAACATGGCCGGACGAGGGGTCGACATCCTCCTCGGGGGCAACCCCGAGGGCCTGGCCCAGCGCGAGGCGATCGGCAAGGGCCTCGACCTCGAGACCGAGGAAGGCCAGGCCGAGTACGAGAAGCTCCTGGCCCGCTTCGAGAAGGAGTGCAGCGAGGAGGGTGACAGGATCCGATCTCTCGGGGGTCTCTACGTCCTCGGAAGCGAGCGCCACGAGTCGCGCCGGATCGACAACCAGCTCCGAGGCCGCTCCGGGCGCCAGGGCGACCCCGGGGAGAGCCGCTTCTTCCTCTCCCTGGAGGACGAGCTCATGCGGCTGTTCGCCACCGGCGCCATGCAGTGGGTCATGACCAAGACCCTCCCCGAGGACGTCCCCATCGAGGCCAAGATGGTGACCAAGGCCATCGAGCGGGCCCAGAACACCGTCGAGGGACGAAACGCTGAGATCCGCAAGGACGTCCTCAAGTACGACGAGGTCCTGAACGAGCAGCGCAAGGTGATCTATAAGCGCCGCCTCCAGGTCATCGACGGCGAGAACCTGAAGGAGGACACCGAAGAGCTTCTCGAAGCGACCATCGAGGCCCTGGTCCAGTCGGCCTGCCCGAGTGACTACCCCGAGGAGTGGGAGCTCGAGCGCCTGGTGGCCGAGGCCACCCAGTACTACCCGACGGCCTTCACGGCCGACGATCTGACAGCGGCGACCACCATCCCCCAGATCGTCGAGAGTTTCGTGGCCGAGGCCATCGACGCCTATCACGCCCGTGACGAGGCCTTCCCCGGTGGCGAGGCCGAAGCGCGTCAGGTCGAGCGGGAGGTGATGCTCCAGATCATCGACCAGCGTTGGCGCGAGCACCTCTCGGAGATGGACTACCTCCGTGAGGGGATCAACCTGCGCGCCATGGGTCAGCTGGACCCCCTGGTGGCCTGGCAGCGCGAGGGCTTCCAGATGTTCGGTCAGATGATGGATGCTATCGACGACGACTACCTCCGCTACGTGATGCACGTCCAGGTCGTCGCCGGCACCGACGCCGGGCCGGATCTCACCCAGGCCCGCTACGAAGCGGCCGAGGACCCGTCGGAGGGACCGAGCCTTCTCGACGCCTTCCGGGCCACCGCCCCCGACGTCGAAGCCGTCGCCGCCGGGGCCGGGGTGCCGGTGGGTGTGGGTGCCGGCGGGCAATTCGCCAACGGTGCCCAGCCCACCCCGCAACATATGGAGGAGACACTCCAGCCGGTGGTGAAGGCGCCGACCGAGAAGCTGGGGCGCAACGAACCTTGTTGGTGCGGGAGCGGCAAGAAGTTCAAGCTGTGCCATGGCGCGGGCTAACGAGACGTCCGGTGCCGGCGAGCAGCGCGATCTCAAGGCTGAACTGGCGGCGCTGAGGTCCCGCCTCGAAGAGGCACAGGGCTATCTGCGCCTCGACCACCTGCGCGAGCGTCGGGCCGAGCTCGAGAAGGAGGTGTCGCGACCTGACCTGTGGGACGATCCTGATGTGGCCCGCCGGGTCACCTCCGAGTTCGGTTCTGTCGGGGACGACATCGAGCTCCTCGAGGATCTCGGGCGGCGCCTGTCCGATGGTGAGGTCCTCTACCAGCTCATGGTCGAGGAGGGCGACGACTCCGTCGCCGGCGAGCTCACCGGTGTCGTCGACGATCTGGCCCGCCGCCTCGACGATCTCGAGCTACGCAGTCT
>JGI12269J14319_10003976_pt1 | contig 13683 bp, 16 predicted proteins | sample PeaSoiSIISIP2007_FD_14319 | JGI IMG/M metagenome (IMG submission 14319) | reverse complement strand
ATAATAGATGGCCGAGTCCAGCGTGCGAAGCTTGAAGGGCAGGAACGGCCAGTCGCGCGCTACCTTTTCGTCGGAGAAATCCCATGCTACCTTGACCATAGAGAAACGGCTCTTGGGCACGTCGTTATGATTCAACCATTTGCCGTGTGTCAACGACGGCATCCACGAGAACGCGTATGGATAGGCGGACCGTATATCAACGTGATACACAGGTCCGACGTAGAATCCATAGCGTGGCATCTCGATACGTCCGCCCGAGTAGGCCATCAACGACGCTTCGTTCAAATCATAGGGCGCGTCGATTCCGACGTGTCGAGGGATATGCGCCTTGAACCGATACTTGTCGAGCATGGCGGCGGCGACGGCTCCGGCCCCGTCCCATCGAGTGAGCTTCAATGCTACACCGTCGACCGCGATTCGGAGCTTCATCATCAGGTCGCCGAGCGCGGTAAGCTCGTCGTGAGTATATCCTCGGATGAACCCCGCGTGCTCGGCCGTGAACAGGGAGCGCGTCGCCTTTCCCTGACGAATGTTGGGGAGACGCGGGTCGTCGCGACCGAGGTTGTCTTCTACCGCCTTGATGAACGATGACTGGTAGAACCCGAACGGGTCCCAAATCTTGATACCGTATTCCGTCGTGGTATCTTGGACCCACATCGACTTGCGAGCGCGATACTCGACGCGAAACCGGTCGAAGACCTCAACCTTTTCTCCGCGTCGTATATCTCGTAACGATTCTCGGTCGACGCCTTGAAGCCATTGGTTCGCGTCGTAGCTCAAGCCGTAACATACGTGCGTCGCGTCCTTGCCGCAGAGCGTTCCTTCGCTCACGACGAACGCAAGCGCCTCGGGGCCGGTCATGCCTCCCTCCGCGAACCGTTCGACCTCGTTGCCCGTCGACCGTGTCTTGTCCCAATAGGCGAGATACCCGTAGGCTTGAGCGCGTTGCGTCGCGGGACAGTCGGAAGGACAGATTCCGGGATGTCTTTCGTCGGGACGATGGGGATAGAATCCCTCACCGTCCCACGCGACGAAATGCGCCGCGTCCCATTTATGGCCGTGATGCGAGCGACGCGACTGGCGGTAGTAGCGCGGCATCAGTCGGGGGTATCTCCTACGTCCCAATCGTCGGTCGGCTTTCGGCGTCCCATCACGACGAGCAGGTTGGCGATGCGTCCGCGCGGTCCGTATTCTTTATCCCATCGGTTCTTGTCGCGACGATACAACTTGTCGCCCTCGGAACCGGATGGATACACGTCGGGGTCAGGCTTGGGTTTCCGCTCGTGGAGGAGTTCGATGATACGTCCGTAGATGGTCCGTCGCTCGACAGGGCGTTCGGATACCCTGAGAAGACGGGGCTTCGGAGGATAGACGACGGGAGGAATCTCTGGACCGACGAACTCAAAGTGTTTGCGCGCATACTCCTCGCGGGATGTTTGCCGTCGGGCGCGCTGTTCGTCCAACCGCGTCTTCTCGGCTTCCCATCGAGCGAGCCGTCGACGGTTCTGCGTGTCGATGAACGTTGGGCTGGACCGCAGCCCGCGCTTCGTCGCTTCGGTGTGAAAGTGCCCCTTCTCCAATTCGCGCAAGGTTTTCGACGCGAGAGCTTGCTCCTGCCGTCGGGTGATGAACCCGGCAAGCGCGCCCGCAAGGACCCCCTTGCGTGCCGCGTCGCGTATTTGGTCCGCGTCGCGTAGGTCCTTGGTGAACTTGCCCGTCTTCCCGCGAGCCGCATCCTTGCTGGGGTCGTCGGGTCGTATCGAGCGTCCCGTCTCACGTTCGTATCGCTCGACCGTCGCCTTCTCCAGAGAGCGTCCCGTCGTCCGCAGAAAGAACTGACGGTAGGAAATCTCCTTGCCGTCGGGGTCCTTGTAGCGGCGGGACAGTCCCTTGCGAACGGGTTGAAAGTCGTCGGGGTTTTCAGGTGGGGTCATGGTTGCTTCTCCTCATGGAGCATTACGTCGGCCAGCAGCGCGCGGTCGCGGCTGCTGGGAATCTCATTGGAGTGCGCGCGGACGACGTGCTTCATGTAGGTGCGTCGGCGGAGCGCGGGCGCAGGCTGCGCGGTCCAAAGGACCTCCTTACAGTAAGCACACGTCGAATGATGAACGTCGTCCGCTTGGCCGCGACGCGCGGGCACGAGTCCGTTCGTCATGCGACCATGCGTCCTTTCTCGCGACGTTCGGCGCGCTTCGTCATGGCGGTGCGAACCTTTGCCACGACGTTGCTTAGGTTCTTCATCTTGAGCGGGTAGTAGACCTCCCACATTTTGCGAAGCTCAGGGTCCGACGACGTGCGCCAGTTCGTCCATGTGATAGGGTTGGCTATCTTCTCGTCGTCGAACCCGAGCCATCGTCCGTCGTCCATGTAATACTTGCGCCCTCGCACGCGTCGTCCGACCCATCCCTCTCGGCGTTCGTCGTCGACTTGAACTACCTCGACCCGATAGTCGGCGCGTCGCGCACGGAACGACTTGGCGAGTTCGGCGGGGTCGGGTATCACGACGCCCAGCCATACGTTCCGAGCGCGAATGATGTTGATGAGTTCGACGAGGTCGCGTTGGACCCCGAACGGGGAGTCCATCGCGAGAAGCCCCGCTGAGGCGGCCTCGTCGATGACGCACGCCCCGTAGCGCGGAGTCACGTCGTAGAGGTCGGGCACCTGCTCGGCCGTGAACGCGACCCGCTCGGCCAACGTGTCCGAGTTGAACGTCGGGTCGATACGGTGCGCGAGGTTCAGCATACAGTTGGACTTGCCGGACCCCGGCGGCCCCCACCCGACGACTACACAGTCTTGGTCGGAGCGTAACCGCGCTCTGAACTCGTCGTCCCAAACCTCGTTGATGCGTTCGTCCGTCCAAACGTCTGGCCGTTCGCGGTCGGTCCCGAGCAGGATGGAGCGGGCGCGTCGGCGGACCTCCTCGCCGCGCTCCGTGGTGCCGATGTAGATGTGGCGGGGGTCCGTCGTCACTTATACACCGTCCCGAGCATATCGCGGTTCAACGACGCGTCGCTCGCCTTCTCGTAGACCAACCACAGCGTCGGGCGCAGGTAGCAGCGCGCCGCACGGGCGAGAAGCCGCCGACGATGCGCGTCGGTCCAAGGCTCCGAGCGGGACAGGATGGCAAGGAACGCGGTCGTCTCGAACTGTCGACGGATGGCGTCCTGCTCCTGCGCTTCGTGCGGCCCGCGCGCGGCCCACAGGCTGAACTGATAGAGCGTCGGGATTATCTCCTGCGAGACTTGGAGGGCCATCGCGTCGAATCCTTCCGCCCGACACACCTGCGGCATCCGAAGCACCGCCGACGTGAACTTTCGCCACGCGCGGCGCACGTCCGCGACCGCCGGTTTGCCCGCGACGCGGTCGCCCTCGATGCCTTCGCTCGTCGCTTCTTCGCGGGCGGCGGCCAATTCATTAACGACGGCCTTCGCGCGCGCGTCCGCGCGTTCGAGGGCGCGTCGCAATTCCTCGTTCTCGCGGCGCACCTTGGCCGTCGCCGAAACGTGGACTTGAGCCCGCTCGGCGAGGAGCAGTTCGCGCAGTTGACGCGCGCTCATTCGCTCCGTCGGGTCAGGCCGGTTCTCGCGTTTCATCGGCCCACCCCGTAGGCGAGGACGAACGCGACGGCCAAGCCGAAGACGAGAATCGCGAGGGTCCATGCGACGACCTCCCACCGGCGAAGGTCCCGCGCGGGACCTCCCATCGCGGCCATCACAACCCCTCCTCGTCGACCATCATGCGGGGAGCGGGCACGGTATCCTGCGGCCGCCGATGCGCGTCTTCGACGATGGCTTGAAGCTGCGGGCCGCTCGCGTTCGGGTAGAGCTTCCGCAGCGACTCATAGACCGACGTGTCGATACGGGTATCCTCCTCGGCGTCCCACGCGTCGAACCGTTCGCGCAGGCGCGTGCCCGCGCTCGCGCGAGCTTCCTCGACGTTGACCTCGAACAGCCAGCGACGCCCCTCATTTACAGCGCGACGAAGGCGGGCCGGCCGTGACCGTCGCCAACGGGCGTCGGGGGCTTCCTCCTTGGCGCGTTGGCGGACCTGCTTCTCGACGCTCTTAGCGGCGCTGCGCTTCACGCGGCGGTCGAACCGAGCCATCTCGCGTTGATACGACGCGGTGAGACGGGTCTGGTGCCGAAGGCGGCGCTCCGCCAAGGACTCGACGCGCTTGGGCGGTCGGTCGCGGAACCGCAGCAACGCGTAGACGACAAGGAACGTCGGGATGAAGACGAGGGTGCCCCACGGCAGCAGCACGTCGTAGATGAACGGGCTGTAGTCGGTGCCGCTCATGGCAGGTTCTCCTTCTCGATAGCGCGACGGGCTTCGCACAGAAAGCATTTACACGGCAGCCCCGTGGCGACCGACGGTTTATGGTCGACCGTTTCCCGCACGAGCGCGTTGAAGGCGAAGCGAAGCGTCGCAAGCAGCTTGGCTTTCGCGGCCTCCGATTCCCGCAACTGCTTTTGAAGCACGTCGGTAGTCCTCATACCTTGCCCCCGCCGATGCGACGGGCCAACCGAGCGCGCAGGTTGTGACGCTCCCATACGACCGGGTCGCCGTGATGCGGCGGATATTCGTCGGCTCGGAGTTCGAGCACCGTGCGTTGCTCCGTCGCCCAACGCGCTATCGCTTGGGCGTCGGCCAGCATCTTGCGCATCTCGTCGTCGCCGCCCGTCAGTTTGATGAGAAAGGCGACCGACCGTTCGACGGCGATACTGTCGACCCACAGGCAGCCCACCGAACGGCGGACGCTCTGACTCACGTCGACCTTACTCGCGTCCATGCGATTCCCCCTTCTCCCCGCGCAGCTTGTCGGCCTTATTCACGACGGAATGTAGGGCGAAGCGACGCGGGTCGTCCGTCTCCAATACGTCGTCCATGTGGCTCGCGGCGAATCGAAGGGCCGCGAGTTCGTCGTCGGTGATGTAGACGAGCCGTTTGTAGCCCGCTCCGTAGGGCGTCATGATTTTACCTCGTCGAGGGTTGCGAGCATCGCGGCAAAGTTAATCACGTCGGCGGCTTCGAGCAGAACCTCTTGCGCAGGTTCATCGTCGAAAAGCGCGGTCAGGAGTTCGGCGATTTCTTCGCGTATCAACTGACGGATTTCGCCTCGGCTCATCCCTTTCCACGTTTCTTTCGGCAGATTCTTCGACGAATAGGCTTTCGTCAGAATCGCGTCGAACGCGGCCAGCACGTATTCTCGCGGGTCGCTCATGGACATGCTATCCCCACGACGTGCTCCATGCCGCACGTCCAGCAAGCCTTCTTCGGCGGTCCGTCGCCCTCTTGCTCGTCGTTCATCTTCGTTTCCTCCACGTTCTCCTTGATGCGTCGGTCTTCTATCATGGTTCGTCCCTATCGTATTCGTCGTATTTCGTCTTCGGTCGAGTCGCCAGCACGATGATACCTCCGACGATGAATGACACGATGATGCTCGTCAGGATGACCTCTATCCACGGGAACGCGCTCGTCGGGTTAGTGATGGTCGTGTTGACGTAAGTCGTCGTGTTCAGGTAGGCGGTCGTGTTGTGATAGAGCGTATTGTTGTGCGTCGTGTTCACGTAGGCCGTCGTGTTTACATACGTCGTGACGTTGGTGTGGATGGTCGTGTTATGGTAGTTCGACGTGTTGACGTAGGTCGTGGTGTTGTGATTGACGTAGGTCGTCGTGTTGTGGTAGAGCGTAAAGTTATTCGTCGTGTTCACGTAGGTCGTGGTGTTGTGGTAAAGCGACGAGTTGACGTAGGTCGTCGTATTGTGGTAGAACGAATTGTTCACGTAGGTCGTGGTGTTATGATAGACCGACGTATTGACGTAGATGACGTGTGGCGAGAGGGTCCGAATCCCGACGAGGTTAGAGAGCGGACCGACAACCGACCCGCTCACCCACGTCTCGACGCCGAACCAGTAGGTGGTATTAGGCGCAAGCCCGTTCACGACGGCGGTGAGCGCGAGCCCCTCCGAGACGAGCGTCGTCACCGCGACGTAAGAGAGCCCGTATCCCAACGTGTAGTTGACGACGGTCACGTTGACCGCCGCGCTCCACGAGGCGACGGCTTGGTTCGTCCCGTTCGCAAAGACCGTCAGCACGGGCGGAAGCACGACGGTGACGTTCGGGAAGGGCGTCGTGATGGAGACGACGTTCGATACCGGTCCCCGCGACGTGCCGACCCACGACAGGATTTGATAGTCGTAGGTGTGTCCTATAGGTTGCGTCGTGGAGAGCGACCGGATGTTGCCGAGGCTCCCCTGCGGGGTCAACGGGTGGCCGACCTGCGCGAAATCCCACGAGTAGTTCGACACGGTGACGTTCGTCGGTGCGGTCCAGTTCAGGTAGACGACCCCGCCGACGGCTCCCGCGCTGCCCGTCAGGACGGAAGGAATGACGACGGGCGGCGTAGTCGAAGCGGTGTGAATAGGCACGACGTTCGACTTGGGTCCCGCGCTGCCGTTTGTCCACGCCCATACGACGAGGAAATAGGTCGTGTTATGGGACAAGCCGCTCAAAGATAGCGTCGTGACGACGCCCGCCGACACGTAGGCCGAATAGGTCCCGTAGACGGTCCCTCGCGCGACGGTATAATTGACGATGAAGCCCGTCGCGCTACCCCACGTCAGCACGGCCGTCGAGATTCCCGTAGCGGTCGCATCGAGCGACGACGGCGCGGTCGGAGCGGCCACCGTCAGGGTCGGATAGGCGACGGTGGGGACGACGCCCTCATAGGCTCGCGTGCGCCACCACGACGTGAATCCGCAGAACTTGGTGTTTCCTCCGCCGCACGTCAGCATCGCATGGTCATTAGCCCACGTCGCAGCCAGCGCAGACTGGTTGTTGCCGTTGGCAGGAGTGTAGTTCTTGAACGCGACGATACGCGCTCCGAACGTGGCGGCCGAAAGCAGGAAATACACCGAGTTCACAACGCCCGACGAGAACGTGTTTTGGACAGAGGTCAGCGCGGGACTTTGCGACGTTTCGATGACGGTCGCTTGGATGCTGGCTCCCGACCCGAGAACGACGCGCCCTTGCTGCCCCCATGCGGTCATGTAGGCGGTCGACGTGGAGCCGTTCGTCCATCCGGGACCGACGTTGCTAAATGTATCCGACGAGTTCATCTGACTGAACGACTCGATGACCGTCGCTCGCGTTATGGCCGCATTGTAAATCAGTCCCGCGTCGGTGTGAGACGCGACCCCATTNGTTACTTGCCCCTTGAACCCGTCGTTGATATAGGTTCGTCCCGTCGATGCGGACAGCCCGCTGGGAATCCAGAACGATGAGAGCGTCGGACCTGTGAAATTGTCGTAGGCATCGAAGACCCGCCAACCGTCGTCCCATACCGCATATCCCTTGCCCGAACCGAAAGCCGACGTATTGGAGAGCGTCGGACTTACGCCTACGGGTCCCTGTTCGGACAACACGAAGCACGACGAGAGAGCGATGTTCATGTAAAGTGTTTGCGTCGCTCCTCCTGCGATGCTGTAAAGTTTCAGCCATAGCACCGTCGTCGAAGATGCGGACGAAGCGTTGGCCTCTATCCACGTCGGGATATTCGTTCCGTTCGGATAGACGAAATACACGTTCGACCAGTTCGCGACGATGTAGGAAGCATACGTCGCGCTGTTGACTACAAGCTTCTGGTCGTAGGTTCCCGTGACCGTCGATGCCATCGTATTGTGAACGGTGACGGTCACGTTCGCGTAGGGCGGACACTTGGTCTGTAATTGATACGACGGGATGGTTGTGACGGACGGCTGCGGTGGTTCGGTCGCTACGCCGAACAGACCTTGCGAACCTGTGGTCGTCGAGATATTGAATCCCCATACGACCGATTTGGCCGTCGGAACAATCTGCTTGGCGAGTCCCGCGCTGGGGGCGGTCGCCAATGTCGTCGCGACCTGCGTCCATCCTCCACCTACCGTGAACGTTACTGTTCCCGACGACCGCATGAACTCAAGGAGGGTGTCGTTTCCGTTTACCGTCGCGCCTGTTCCTGTGATGCTACTGGCTCCTCCCGTATTGGCGACGACGGGCAATGCGATGCTGTGGTCGAATGGTTGCTTGGGGTCCGTTCCGTTGACCGCGACGAGTTCTTCGACCAGCGCGGAGTTGGACGACGGCGTCACGGTGATGCTTCCGTGATTTGCCCACGTCGCGTAATACATTCCCTGAGCGCGAGATTGACCCGTCGCGTTTTCCCAGCCGAGAATATGCCATGTTACCGATGGGCTCGTCGTAGCTGGATAGGCAAAGTTCGCTGCGCCCTCCGCATAGTAGAGCAGCAAGAGGTCGTTCGAGTAGTTCGTCGTGAGAGTGATGGACGCGGCATTGTTGACGACCCACGCTATCCCGTCGGTAGTAGGAGCGGGCGTTCCATTGTAATAGCTTGCCGAGACAGGACCGACGAGCGCGGCGAACCCCGCCAGCAGCATCAGCCCAATGACGACGGTCGGCGACAGGACGCGCTTTCTTTTTTCCGACGTTCGTTTCTTCTTCATGGCTCCTCCTCGTAGTGATGCTTCCGGTCCCACCAGTCAGCGACGAGCGTCCATGCGATGCCCGACACCACACAGCCCAGCGCGACGAGTCCAAGGAACTCGATGTAGCTCATCGGAACCTCGAACACGTCGCGCACGCGAGGCACCGTCCCGCCCACAGGTAGACGTGAAGGCGGAACGGCCACCACGACGTGCGGTCGCGGTGGTAGAGCGCCGCGTCGCCGCAGCGGCACACGTCCAATGGATGCGACGGAAGCCTCACGGGTTGCCCTCCGGCCGCATCTTCTTGCCCTTCATGCCGGGCGGACGTTCGTCGGTGCCTTCGCGCGGAGCGACGGGAGCGGCGGGCGGCTTGCCGCGCGCTTCCTCCTGCGCCTGCTCGTCGGTAAGCGGTTGGATGGATGCGTCGTAGAACCGCAGCATCTCGGCGACCTGCTCCTGAGCCATCTCGTCGGCGGTGCGGTATTCGTTCATACGGAGCGCGTTCGCCTCCATGCGGACCTTCGCAAGACGACGGTTCGCGTTCTCGGTCGAAACCCACCCGACGGCCTGAACGGGCGTGTCGATGTAGTGGAAGCCCGCGAGTTCGGCTTCCGCGTCGGGTGCGTCGACGTAATGCGGGAGCGACCACTTGCGCTTCGTGTAGGCAGGGCGCACGACGCCTCCCGTCTCCGGGTCGAGTCGCGGCGGAACGTCGACGAGACGCGTCCATGCGATGTAGGGCATGGCTCCCGACAGCCAACCGTCGTGGTCGACCCAATAGAGCCACTTGGGAGGATGCTTCTCGCCCGACGTAATCTCGCCGGCTATCTCAAAGTCGTCGAGCGGCGAGCCGCGTTTCGGTCGGACCCTGAACCCAGCGCGACGGTTATCCAGCGGAGCGGCGGCGGGCGAGCCGAGGAGCGTCGCCTTCGCGCGGGCGTGGGACAGGATGGGATAGTGGCCGAACAAGCGCGCCAGCCAGTCTCGCCACCGTCGACCGATGAGGACCTTGGTGCCGTCGGGAAGCTCCCCGACGATGATTCTCCATCGGTTGTAGCGAAGACGGTGGCCGCCCTGCGGGTCGGGTCGAAGGACCTCGGCCCACGACGCGGTATTGAACTTGTCGAGCATCCATCCGAAGAAAAGCACGTCGAAGATGAGCGGGAAGGTGACGAACCCGAGCCCGCCGAGCAGCGCGTCGAAAGCTTGGTAGTCGGCGATGAGGAGCAGCGTTATCCCCAATACGACGTGCGGACCCCACAGCCATGCGCGGAAGCGCGGCGAATACCCGACGGCTTTCCGCGTGAACCACCGTGCGACCAGCACGGTCGGGAACGCGACGGCCCCGAACTCGATGACCATTACGAGCACGAGAAGGTCGAGCCCTCCGATGTTCAATACTCCCGACGGAATCAACGTGAGAGGCGTTTGGTGCGTGAATTGGACGCACGCCCCGTCGATACACAGGTTGGTCGTCAACGCGCTCGTCGTGCTTGGCAGGAGGAACGATATGGCGGTGAATCCGTGAGTGACCGCCGCCGTCGCGTTGAAAAACAGCTTCGGGGTGCCATTCTGAACCGACGTGATTTGGATGGTTCGGTTCCCGATGTCGTCGATGAACTCGAAATAGAGCTGGTCCCCGAAGACGAACGCCCCCGAGCAGAAACTCGTCGCGCCCAAAAGCGCGGCGTAATACATGATGACGAAAGAGCCGTCGGGTGTTGCGACCCCGCACGGGGGCTGGGGCGGCCCCGAATCGGCCGGACGAAGCCCCGTCGACACGCTCGTTCGGACCGTCGGCGACGCGGACGCGCTCCCCGTCGAAAGGAGCGGTCCCGCCACGACGATAAGAACGAACAGCGCGACGGTTACAGTCCGAAGGGATGGGTGGCCTGCTGAACGAGCCATATCCCCACCGCCACGACGACAAGGAACAGGATGAGGACCAAGGCTATCCCCGCCGCGCTCCCACGTCGACTGAAAAACGTCCGTCGGTGTCTCATTTCCTCGTGCCGTCCAAGCCCGAGCATGACGCCGGGCAGGGCGCAGGGGGTCTTAAGCGGCGCGCTCGGGTCCGCTATGAGGAGGCGAGCCCGTTTGTCGGACAGATGACGGACGGTCGGAGGTCTTCCCGAACGCGTAGCGCGTGGATTCTCGTCGGGGTCGTGCTCGCCATTGTCGTCGTGGTCTTCTCGACGGTCGGAGTGGGAGCCTTCGTCGGGGTTTCCTCCACGCCGTCCGAGCTTGCTTCGGCCGCGAAGGCCGCGACGGTGGCAAAGAGCGGCGACCCCTTGCCGTTCTCCCAGCTACCGAACGCTCCTGCCGTCGTCAAGTCTCTACGCGCGCCCGCAGCCCTCTCCCCTCAAGAATCGGCGACCCTCGCCGCCGTCCATGCGACGCTCTCGTCGGGCGTCAAGATGCCGACGCTGGACGAGATGCTCCAAGCCTACGCCGAGACGCTTCCCGTCGGCCATACGCCTACCTACACTCCCGCACAACTGACCGCCGCTTACGACGCGGGAATCACGAGCGCGTTCTCGTGCGGCGACGCGTGTCACCTGCTTACGTTCGGCGGTGTCGCGGTCTTCATCGGTGTCGTTTGCGCCGCGACGGGGGTCGAGTCTATCGGGCTCGGTTGCCTCGCGGCCATCGCTATTGGGGTAATCATTTTGGGCGTCGAGTATTTCCTCGGGCTCAACGCGGCCAACAACGCCGCGCTGGCGGCGAACGCCGTCGGGGCGGCTATCATCCGTGGCTATCAGGAGGCGATGTGGTCGTTGACGGGTTCTCGCGTCGAGATTCAGTCGCTCATCAACCTCACCGTCCAAGCGTTCGGCTACATGGCCGCGTCGGCCGCGCTGCTCCAGATACAGAACCTGACGTGGAACGGTCCGCTCGACATCATTCAGAGCGGAATCGCGTCGAATCTTTCTGCCGAGGTCGCGGGATTCGCGGCGCAGGAGTCGGCCATCATCTCCGCGACGCTCTCCGATTTCTCCTCCGTGCTGGGCGACCAAGACTCGTCGGGTTTCGGATGCCAAGCCACCGCTGGAACGGGCTTCGGCAACACGACCGTCACAGCGGGGTCTGCATCGTCGGGTAGTTGCGGCGGGGCGAGCGCAGGTTCGACCGCCGAGCCTTACGGAACCGTGTCGTCGGGATTTACGTTGGGAACGGGAGGTCACGTCGGCGATGTGTATTACATCCCGAAGGGCGCTGAGATATGGGGCCCGCAAAGCTCGGGCAGCGGCTCGACGACGCTCTGGTCCCCTCTCACCAACACGACGTTCGTCGTCTACACATGGAGCAAGAACCTCTCCATGCCTGCGGGCGAGGAGTGGCGCGTTAATGCGACGAGTAACTCGTTCTCCGAGATTCTGTGCCAAGTGTGCTTCGCGCTGAATCTCGCGACGAAACTCCACGACACGAACGGCAACATTCCGCTCACCATCATCCAATTCAACAGCGCGACGAACAACATTGGCAGCCCTGACCAAATCTCCGTCGTCGGAACCGTCGGCGGAACCTTGACGGTAGGCTCTGCGTCGTGTCAACCCTACGGATACCTTGCGGGAGTGACCTACACGGCGTGCGCCGCCGACGCGTATCTCGGGACGGGGAACGCGCTGTTCGAAGATGAACTGTTCGCGTTCACCGCACAGTCCGTCGGACTTGTCTACTGGAACTTTCTCCATCTGCTGGGTTACTACGACGTGGCGTCGATTCCTGCCAAGTGTATCATCCCGACGCCGAACGTCGCGCTCCAAGGCGTGCCGTATCAGGAGTTGGAGGGCGCGAACGCGACGTTCTTGCTGAACCTCTACCTGACCTACCTGAACCAGTTGGGGTTCACCTACAACGCGACGGACTTTGTGTTGAACACTACGACGTTCTGTAATCACCCTCTGCCTGCGCCGTCGGGCAATTTCACGGGACAGTTCAACGTCTACGGGCTGGGCTACATCTTCCTGAACGGCTCGTCGGTTCATAGCGCGAACGGGTCCGTCGTCCAGACGCTGGGCGACCCCACGTCGTGGAACGTGTCGGGCGAGGTCTTCATCCAGCCGTCGCTCTACAACATGACGGTCCCCGTCAACACGACGTGGTTCCTGTCGTCCAAGCAGGGAGCTTGGGCGTTCGTCGTTCCGCTGGTGAACACGACGAGCGGCAAGACCATCGGAAGCGCGCCGACGACGTGCGTGAACGGGGGCAAGTGCTACACTCCGTGGGCGGCGGGTGCCTACTACCTTGGAGCCGTCGGCGGTGGGCTGTTCGGCAACTCGACGTTGAAAGGTGGAGGGCCGACGAAAGGAACTCCAAGCGTGCGCGGCAACGACGCGATATTCTTCACCGAGTGCTGGACGAACTCGGCCAACAACTCGACGCCCGATTTCAAATCAACCTCGACGTGCGGCTTTGGGGTCGGCGGCATCACGCCGCCTCCTCCGCCTTGCTCGGGTTCGTCGTGTCAATGTAAGCCTCCCAACTGCGGGCATCTCGGCGGCTCGTCGCCCTGCGCGGGAGACAGCATCTACCTCGTCGGTCCCGCCGTCGACAGCATCGCGGGGTTCATCGGGTTCGGCAACGTCGGATGTTTGGTGGCTTGGGCCATCATCATCCTGCTCATCGTCGCGGTAATCGCGCTGGCGATAGGCATTGTCACTTTCATCGTCGGTAGGAGGGATTAGCGATGGCGCTGTTCGGAAATCCTGAACGACGGGCAGAGCGGCAGCGACGCAAGTCGGAAAAGTCCGCCCGCCGAGCCGAGAAGAAGGAGGTCGCCGAGGCGAAAGCCAAGCTCCGCGTCGAGAAGGCGCAGGCACGCCTCGCGAACGACAAGGCCCGCGCGTCGCTGCGCCTCCAACGCCTTCAAGCCAAGCTTTCGACGACGGCGGCACGCGAGGAGCTTCGAGTCAAGCGCGACGTTCGTATCGTCGGGGCACGCACCGAGAAGCTCGCTCGCACCGTGCGCGGTTCGACGTGGTTCGGTGGGTCGGCCAAGCGAATCGACGTGCGCGCTCACGCCGAGCCGCACCAGTCGCCGTCCCATCACATCGGAGCGTGCGACGGCGCGTGTAGGGCGGGACAGCGACCTCATCAACACCGACGCCCTCAAATGGAGGCAAGCTGATGGCGCGTCGAAAGAATGACCGCCGACCGTGGTCCGACCCTACCGTCGCAACCAACCCACAGGGTCAGA
>JGI12269J14319_10003975_pt1 | contig 13686 bp, 13 predicted proteins | sample PeaSoiSIISIP2007_FD_14319 | JGI IMG/M metagenome (IMG submission 14319) | reverse complement strand
ATCGCCGGCTACGAGAACCTCGTGACTGACCCTGGCGTCGACGCGCTCTACATTCCGCTGCCGAATTCCCTGCACGCCGAGTGGACGATACGGGCGCTCGAGGCCGGACGGCCGGTCCTGTGCGAGAAGCCGCTCTGCGGCACCCTGCCCGACACGGAGCGGGTGCTCGAGGTCGCGGGACGGACGGGGACGCTGGTGTGGGAGGCCTTCGCGTTTCCCTTCCATCTCCAGCTACACGAGATCAAGAAGCTGCTCCAGGACGGTGCCATCGGGGAGCTGATGGAGATCAAGTCCAACTTCCACTTCTTGCTCAGGAACCCGGCCAACATCCGCCTTTCCGGGGAGCTCCAGGGGGGCGCCCTGCTCGACGTCGGCTGTTATCCGGTCCGGCTCGCGCAGGAGCTGTTCGGGCCGACCTACGATGCGGCGTGGGCCAGTGCCGTCATGGGCGGCGACGGAGTCGACGTGGACACCTGGGGCGTGCTCAACTACCCGGGCGGGCGGCGGCTCATGCTGTCTAGCGGCCTGGGCCGAACTTATGACACCTTCACGACGCTGGAGGGAACGAGCGGCCAGATCCGCATCACCAACCCGTTCCACCCCGGCCCGTCTGACTCCTACCAGCTGGTCGTCGGGTCATCCGAGGACCGTACCTTCAGGTCCGGGGCGCACGAGCCTTCGTTCACCGCGGCTATACGCCACATCAACGCCGTGCTTAGCGACAGCGAGCCGCCCCGGCAGCTGGCGATCGAGACGTCGCTGCCGACGGCCAGGGCGCTCGCCGACCTGGCCGTGTGGTTGCGCCCGGGCTGAGCAGCGCCCCGACCCGAGCTGATGAGGAAGATGACCACGCCACCGTGATCGGCTCTTGCACCTTTGAAGGCACTGCAGCGGCCCGATTCGGCGGGCAGGTTCCGGGAGCGTCACCGGGCCCGGACGTATCTCGCGAACCCGCGCATCAGGAGCCGGAATACCGGTCGGGCCTTCACGGCGTAGGCGACGGCAATCACGGCCGCGACGATGGCGCCGCTGAGGTATGTGCCGGGTCCGGCGGAGACCGTGAAGCCGGTGAGCTGGGCCAGGGCCAGGGCGAGTGCGCCCGCGCCGAACACGCACGCCGCCAGCGCCGGGAAGTACCCCGCCAGCACCACGGCGGGCCCCCGCCTGTGCCGCCGCATGAGATAGCGGACGATGGCGTACGCCTCAAGTAGTGCGACGCCCAGGATCCCGGCGACGACCCGCAGGGTCACCGCATCGCTGCTGGCCTCCAGCATCGCGGCCTGCGTGCAGGTGTGTGCCACCGGCCAGCCCGCGAGCCAGTAATCGCACAGGGCCCTGGGGAACGTCATCCCGGCCGGCGGCTGGCCGGTGAACGCCCGGCCGAGCGTGGCGTTCATGACGAGCACGACCAAGCCGCTGGCGCCGACCGCGGTCAGCCCGATGGCGCCTCCCTTCCAGGCCGCCAGGCACAGATCTTCGATCACGGCGGCGGGCGTCCTGCCCTTGATCAGGTTCCCCGGGGTGGTCTCATGCGCCCGGACGACCGCGCGCACCGACCCGAAGGCCGAGATCGCCGCCTCCTGCGCTTCGCGCTCGGTCAGGCCGGTGGCCAGGCCGACGGTGGTGGTCTCACGCAGGTGGTCCTCGGCTTCGGCGACGATGAGCTCGGCTTCGGCCGCGCCGGCCCGCAGGCTGGCCCGGAGCTGACGCAGGTACGCCTCGATCGGGTCGTGGTCCGCGTGCTTCATGCCGACCACCCCATGGCGGCAGGCGCCCGGCGAATGATCTTCGGCCAGACCGCCTCGGCGGGCCAGCCGAGCACCGCGTGCATCCCGCCAGCAAATCTCCGCCATTCGGTCTGCTCGGCGGCCAGCGCCGCCGCACCCCGGTCGGTCAGCCCGTAGACGCGCCGGCGGCGCCCGTCCGTCTCGGCCCACGAGCTGATGAGCAGCCCGGCGTCCTCGAGCCGGTGCAGCGCCGGGTAGATGGTCCCCTCCGGCAGGTCGAACATGCCCTCGCTGCGGTCGCGGAGCGCCGAGATGATCGCGTACCCGTGCGCCGATCCGGCGGATAGGACGGACAGCAGAAGCAAGTCCAGGTTCCCCTTGAGTCTCTCCTTGTTCATACCAAGGAATACTATGCCTAGCAGTCCTAGGTTTCAAGGACCTTGGCGGTGCGTAGTCTTGATTTTGTGCGGCTGGTAAACAAAATCCAGCACGGGAATTCTCCCGGGCCCGGATCTGAGGATCCCGGCCGCCTCCCGGCGGTTCGGGTCGCGTTGTCCGCGGTGTTCGCGATCCACGGGTTCATCTACGCGAGCTGGGCGGTGCGGGTTCCCGCTATCAAGGAGCAGACTGGCGCCTCAACCGCCGCACTGGGCCTGGCGCTGCTCGGGCTCTCCGCCGGAGCGGTGGCCACGATGGTGATAGCCGGCGCGCTATGCCGTCGGCTCGGCAGCGGACGGTTCACGGTGATCTCGGCGGCCCTGCTCTCAGTGACCGTGCTGCTCCCCCCGCTCGCCCGGTCGGCCACCACGCTCGGGCTCATGCTGCTGGTGTTCGGGGCCGCCTACGGCTGCCTCAACGTGGCCATGAACAGCGTGGCAGTCGAGGTGGTGGCCGCGCTGCACCGACCGTTGATGCCGGGATTCCACGCCGCGTGGAGCTTCGGCGGCCTGGCCGGGGCGGGCGTAGGCGGCCTGCTCGCTCCGCACCTGTCCCCGCGGGCGCACCTGCTCCTCGTCGCGATCGCCGGCCTGCTCGTCACGGCGTTTTCCGCGCGCACGCTGCTGGCCTCCGGTCAGGTGCTCGGCGGCTCGGCTGACGCCGTGGCCCCCCGGCCGAGCCGCCCGGCCATCCAGGACAGGCAGGCTCCGGCTTGGCGCCGTGCGCTCGAGTGCGGCCACGCGGTGGGCCTGTTCGGCCTGATCGCACTCTGTGCCGCCTACGATGAGGGCGCCATCGGCGACTGGGGCGCACTACACCTCAGGCAAGACCTGGGGGCTAGCGCGGGCCTGGCCGCCGTGGGCTACGCGGCCTTCGCCCTCGCAGAAGCGACCGGACGGCTGTCCGGTATCTCGCTGCTTGAGCGCCTGGGCCGCACGCGCGTGCTGGTGCTGGGCGGCCTGGCCGCGTGCGCAGGAATGCTCGTCGCCTCTTTGGCCCCAGACGTGTGGTTGGCCCTGGCCGGTTTCGCCGTGACCGGCCTCGGACTGGCCAACCTGTTTCCCACGGTCATGACCGAGGCGGGCCTGCTCGGCGGATCGAGCGGGGTCGCCCTGGCCTCGATGATGGGCTATAGCGGATTCCTGCTCGGCCCGCCCGCGATCGGGTTCCTGGCCAGCCAGTTCGGGTTGCGCGCGGGAATGACCACCCTCTCCCTCCTCGCACTGGCCGCCGCCACGATCGCCTACCTTTCTAAAGACGCGAAGCAGTGATGGCGCGCGCAGTAGTCGGGATGCGCTTCATAAGACCTGCTAGTGCGGCGAGGGATGGGCGGTGCGACGTGGGGACCGCGCGTGCTGCGACCAGGGCGCCCAGACTTCACCAAGGCCGTGCCTCTCCGTAAAGGCCAGCTGGTGACCTTCACCAGGTCACGGGGAGCTGGGGTCTAGCCACCGGTCATCACGCTGGTGTTGAACTCAATTCCCCGGGCAGGCCGGTGCGGGCGGGCGAACTTCCACGCCGACCCGGGATGCTGTGCAGTCCGCGCCGAGGTGCTTCACTATCAGCAGCACGAGAGGCGGGCATGATCGACTACCGGATCCTCGGGCCGCTCGAAGTCAGCGCGGACGGGCGCGTGATCGAGATTGGCGGCCCGAAGTTGCGCGCTCTCCTGCTCATCCTGCTGCTCCGGGCCAACGAGGCCGTCTCGCGCGATGTTCTTGTGCACGAGCTATGGGGCGAGCAACCTCCCGATGGCGCTCAGCACACCCTCGACGTGTATATCTCGCGTCTGCGCAAGGCCCTCGACGCGGCCGCCAACGGACCCGTCGTGGTTACCCTGGCCGGCGCATACAGCCTCCGGCTGGCCGATGGGCGCCTGGATGTGAACGTTTTCGAGCACCTGATCGAGGAGGGCAAAGGCGCACTGGCCGGGAAGGCGCCCGACCAGGCGGCCGTGAAGTTCCGCGCGGCGCTGAGCCTCTGGCGAGGACCGGCGCTTGCTGACTTGGCCAACGGACCGGGCCCGCGGGCCGACGCCACCCGGCTTGAGGAGCTGCGGCTCGGCGCCATCGAGGACCGGATCGAGGCAGACCTGGCCCTGGGCCGTCATAAGGATGTCGTGGGCGAGCTTCAGGCGCTCGTAGCCGTGCATCCGCTCCGTGAGCGCCTACACGGACAGCTGATGATCGCGCTGTATCGCGACGGGCGCCAGGCGGAGGCGCTGGAGGCCTACCAGGCGGCGCGCCGGACCCTGGTCGAGGAGCTTGGCCTGGAGCCGAGCCCTGCACTGCAGCGACTCGAGCGCGCGATCCTGCAGCAAGATGCCTCGCTCGATCTTCCCGGCCAGGCTCCTGGAGCAGGACCAGTAACAGGAACGGGGCAACCGCGGCTGATGGGCTCGGGTCGGAAGATTCGGGCGCTGGCCATCACCGGGGCCTTGGCCGTAGCGAGCGCACTTCTTGTGGCCGCGACTACCCATGGGCCGGGCCAGCTCGCCGCGGGCCCGAACACCGTCGGCATGATCGATGGCGGGCAGGCCCGCCTTACCGCTGTGGTGTCCGGAGTCGGACGGCCCGATGGGGTCGCCTCCGGAGCCGGAGCGATCTGGATCACCGACAGCGCGGACAACATGCTGCTCCGCGTCGACCCGGCCGGGCAGGTCATCGACCGCATTCCGGTCGGCCACGGACCAGCCGGCGTCGCGGTGGCCGATGGCGAGGTCTGGGTGGCGAACGAGCTCGATGGCAACGTTTCTGAGGTTAATCCGGGCTCCGGGACCCAGGTCGCGGTTATCCCGGCCGGGATCGGCCCGGACGCGATCGCCTCCGGCTACGGGTCGGTGTGGGTCGCCAACGTGACCAGCGACACGGTGTCCAGGATCAACGCGGCCACCGGCGACGTCGTCTCGACCATCTCCCTGGACAGTTCCCCGGTCGACATCGCCGTCGGCGGCGGCGCGGTCTGGGCTACCAGCCAGGACACCGGCGAGCTGGTCCGCATCGACCCGGGCGACGACCGGATTACCCGGGCCATCGCCATCGGCCAGAGCCCGGACGGCCTCGCCGTCGGAGCTGGCAGCGTCTGGGTCGCGGACACGGGCGGCACGGTATCGCGATTCGATCCGCGAACCGGCGAGGTGCGGACCATCAAGGTGGGCGGCGTTCCGGCCGGCGTCGCATTTGCCGATGGAGCGGTCTGGGTCACCAGTACCATCGGCGGAAGCATTTCCAGGATCGATCCACAGACGGGCGTGGCACAGCTCATCCCGGTGGGAAACGAGCCGACGGATATCGCCGCTGCCGGGAACAACCTCTGGGCGACGGTGCTACCGTCCCCCGCTAGCCACCGCGGCGGCACACTCACCGTCATCGAGCAGCTGCCCGCTGACGAGGGGGCCCAGCCGCCGACCGACCCGGCGGTTGTGTATTACTCCTGGGCATGGCAGATGCTGAGCCTTACCAACGACGGGCTCGTCGGCTACCGCCGCGTCGCCGGCCTGGCGGGCGATGAGCTCGTCCCCGATCTTGCCGCCGCGCTGCCCCGGCCGACCGGCGGCGGGAAGACGTACACGTTCCACCTCCGGGCGGACATCAGGTACTCAAGCGGCACACTGGTGAAGCCGGAGGACTTCCGCCGAGCTATCGAACGGGTCTTCGATATCCGCCAGGTAAACTCTAGCTTCTACACCGGGATCGCCGGTGCCAGCCAGTGCGAGCGCGGTCCCGAGCCGTGTAACCTCGCGCAAGGGATCGTCGCCAACGACGCCGCACATACGGTCACCTTTCATCTCACCGCGCCCGACCCTGACTTTCTCTACAAGCTGGCGTTCTCCTGGGCCTATGCCGTCCCAAGCGACACGCCAGATCACCCGATCAGCGCCGCGCAGCTGCCCGCCACCGGCCCCTATATGACACAGTCCCTGGTACCAGGGCACACCTGGACGCTGGTCAGGAACCCGCGGTTCCGCGAATGGTCGGCGCAGGCGCAGCCCGGCGGCTACCCCGATCGGATCATCCTGCGGCTCGACGTCCAACCAGGCCAGGCCGTCGACGATGTCGAGGATGGCCGCGCCGACGTACTGCTGTCTCCCCCGCCAGACAGTATCGGGCAGCTCGCCACGCACTACGCCAGCCAGCTGCACAGCGGCCCGCTCGCGGCAACCATCGCGCTCACGCTGAATACCCGGGACGCACCTTTTGACAAGGTAGCCGCGCGGCAGGCGGTCAATGATGCCATCGACAGGAACACGGTGCTCGCGCTCAACGGCGGGCCGCTCGACGTGCAGGCAACCTGCCAGATCCTGCCGCCGACCATGCCGGGCTACCGCGCATACTGCCCTTATACGATCCAGCCGGGCCCGGGTGGCGTGTGGACGGCGCCCGACCTGGCGCTGGCCCAACGGCTGGTGCAGGCGTCCGGGACGCTCGGCGACAAAGTGACGGTGCTGTACGGCAGCCAAGGTGCTTCGTTCCCGTCGCTGGCGACCGCCCATTACGTCGTANCCGTCCTCGACCAGCTCGGATACCGGGCTTCGCTGCGAACGGTCAACCCGCTGGCCTACTTCGGTACGCTGGGCGATTCTCGCGATAGGGCGCAGGCCGGGTTCTTCAGCTGGTACCAGGACTATCCCGAGCCATCGGACTTCATCGACCCCCTGCTCACCTGCAGCTCGTTCGTGCCGGACAACTCGAACAACATCAATACCGCTGAGTTCTGCGATCCGCAGATCGACGCCCAGGCTGAAGAGGCGCTGGCCCTCGAGGCCGCCGACCCCGCCGCCTCCGCGAATCGCTGGGCTGTCATCGACCATGAACTCGTTGACCAGGCGCCGTGGGTTCCGCTGTATTCCCCGCGTGACCTGACCGTTCTGTCCGCACGTACGGGCAACTACCAGTTCCACCCGTACTGGGGCCTGCTCATCGACCAGCTCTGGGTGCGCTAACAACCCCGCACCTTTCAGTGCCTGGGAGGGCGCTTCGCGCTGGCTGGTCGGCGCGACCCACACCGAGACGTGATTGGGCTCGAACGCTTGGTGGACCGCGGCGACGAGATCGCTCTGCACGGTGTCGAGGTCCACGGTCTGGCGCAACCGGGCGGTGAATGCCGCCACGACCGTCTCGGCGTTGTAGCGGGTCCGGTTGAACCGGCGGTCGACTGCCCGCTGCACCCGGCGGCGCAGCGGGTTGAACAGCGCCGCGGCGGCCAGCGTGGCGGCCGCCACCGCCACCGGTGTCTTGAACGGGTGCACCTCGGCGGCCACGAGCACCAGCCCTGCGAACACACCGACAAGCACGGCCGTGATGATGGCGTAGGAGATCACCCGGCTGATGATGCGGTCGATCGCGTACAGCCGGTACTTCAGCACCGCAACGCCGATACAGACGGGCAAGACCGCTATCCCGAAGTTGAAGAGATCGCCGGCCACCGGCGGTCCTGATCCGGGGGAATCCCCCAAGGCGAGCGGGACGACGAACAGGACCATACACAACGAGGCCAAGAAGGCGGCGGCCCCGCAGTAGAGCCACTTGAGCTGCTGTCGGCGCTCTCCGCTGGAGCGGCGGTAGCCGAGCACCTGCACGACCAGCCAGGCAAGCCAGCTCGCCAGAACCGCGATGATCGTCATATACCCGGCAATCGCCCACGCCCTGGATGGCGGGCTGAGGTTGCCGCTGGCCTCGACGTGCACTTCGTGTCCGGCCACGGCCACGATGCCGGGAGCCAAGCCGACCAGACCGACCAGCAGCCCGGCGGCGACGAGGGCCACAGACACCCGCCGCCAGCGGCCCGACGCCAGCCGCCCATCGGGGAACACCCACAGCAGGATCGCGATGAGGACCAGGAACATCGGCCAGTCACTTCCGAACACCACCGCTACCCAGCCGAAGGGGAGTGTCCCGTGATGCACCCGGTAATCCAGGACGGCGTACTGGCCCAAAGGGTTGAAACCGAGGAGAAGGACCGCGAGCAGGATCCATCCGATCGGGTTGCGGGGGCGGCGGGCCGCCAGCAGGGTGCCGACAACTGCCACGGGCACTACAGCCGCCGCGGTGCTCAGCCAGTCGGCTGCCGGCCCGCCGGGGCCATTCTGATGGATAAGTCCGTCGAGCGGCACAGCGGCCAGGCAGAACCCGAGCGTGAGCACGCCGAGCCCGACCGCCACGACGGGTGCCGTCGGCCGGGATCTCAAGATCGTGCTCGCCATGCTGCCGCCAGCCGAGAGGATCCGAATGAGCCCACCCTTGGCGCGGGACGTTCCGGGACCGTTACTGGTCTCCGCCTGATGCGTGCCCGAGTCGGGCGCGCCCGGATCCGGCTAGTTGCAGCCTGAGGTGACAGTCGCATTGCAGGTGGCTCCGTTCAGCACCGACATGTTGCCGGCGTCTCCGTTCGGCACGTAGATGGTGTCGGTGGCCTGGTCCACGGTGACCCACTCCGGTGACTGGCCGGTGCGCAGCGACCGAGAGTGCTGCGTGCCGCAGCCTGAGCTGACCGTCGCGTTGCAGGTTGCGGCATCAAGGACCGAGACCGTGTCGTCGGTGACGTTCGACACATACAGGGTGTCAGTGGCAAGGTTGAGCGCGATCCCGTCCGGGCCGCCGCCGACCCGCGCCGCGTGCGGGGTCCGGGCGCAGCCTGAGGTGGTCGTCGCGTTGCAGGTGACCGTGTCGATGACCGACACCGTGTTGTCCTTCCAGTTCGCGACGTACAGCGTCCGGGTGGCCTGGTCGATCGCGAGGGCGACGTTGTAGTCGGCCGATCCGGCGCCGGCGGTCACGGAGGCCGGCTTCTGGCCGCAGCCCGATGCGGTGGTGGCGTTGCATGTCGCCCCGTCGATCACCCAGACGGCTTCGGCCCCGCTTGGGGCGACCGTTGCCGCGTAGACGGTGTCGGCAGGCTCGTCCACGAGCACGCCTGCGGGAGCGGTGCCGATCGTCACGGTTGCCGGGGTCTGGCCGCAGCCCGAGGTGACCTGCCCGTTGCAGGTCCGCCCGTCGATGACCGACACGGTGGTCCCGGTTCCGTTGCCCCAGTTCGCCACGTACACGGTGTCGGTCGCCTGGTCCAGGCTCACGTCGACGGGGTTGCTGCCGACCTTCACGGTCGGCGGCATGTGGCTGCAGCCCGAGGTGTTCTGGGCGTTGCAGGTCGCGCCGTTAATGACCGACACGGTGTTCTCGGCGGAGTTGACCACGTAGATCGTGTCGGTGGCCTGGTCAACCGCGATCGTGACCGGACGGTAACCGACCTGCACCTCCGGTGTGCTGATGCCGCAGCCGGAGGCCTGCAGTGCGCTGCACGTCGACGCGTTGATGACGGACACCTCGCCGTCGGTGAGGTTCTCGGGGGCGTCGTCCGCGTAGAGCGTATGGGTGACCGGATCCAGCGCGGCAGTCTGCGGATTGGTGCCGATGACGACTGTCCTGGGCTGAGGTGCCGACTTCGAGCCCGATGTGCCAACACTGCCGCCCGGGCCGCTGATGCCGCTGTTGCTGCACGCGGCGAGCAGCACCGCAAGAGAACCAAGGATGGCGCCGCGCAGCACACGGCGAGCCGTCCCGCGCGACGTACTCAACCCGGGTACCTGCCTGCCGATCCTCGTGCGAACCGTGGAACCACCGGATGACGGCGGGGGCAGAGCGCTGACGAGATCCATGACTTGCCAATTCCCTGACGTTTCATGCGCTCCTCCTCTAGAGACAGCCGCCGTCATCAGCACGGCGATATCGGCGAGTGCCGCCCACCGCCCGGCGCTATGCAGGATGTCGTGTCGGGCTATCGGGCCCGGGTCCAGGCAGACGTCATGAAGCCGTTGAAACCGGGACATGCATTGCCGCCGACAAAGTGCAGTGACAGGCCTCTCGGCGTGACGGACCAGCGGTAACGAACCGGCTGTCCCGGATCGTTGTCGCACCATCCGTTGAGGTCATAATTCGGGTGGCCGGTGGCCATGCCGGTGCGCACTTCGAGGAGGCCGGCGGACAGGTACGCCACATCCAGCAGGTCTCCCGTTCCGGCGGTGTCGTAGATCTGCCAGCCGACCTTGCTGATGACCAGCCGCCAGTATCCGGTCGGCGGAGGATTCGACCCCGGCGGGGGCTCCTGGAATGACCACCATGTTCCGGCCAGGGCCGCCGGCGGCGCGGGTGCCGGGGGTATCGTGGCCGTGACCGTATCACTGGCCGTCTTTCCGTCCACGGTGACTACTTTCACCACGAACTGGTGAGGCCCGGGCGTCAGGAACGAGGTCACCAGGTAGTTGTCGTTGTTTCCGGAATTGCTTCCGTAGAAGTACGGCGTGTTGTGCTCCACCCACAACAACCTCCCGTCGATCAGGAAATCCACCTCGGTGACATCCGCGGCTAGCACGCTGGGAAATGCCTGCCAGCGGATCCGGTGCGGCAGAACGGAGTTGTTATCGAGCGTGGAGGTGACGCTCAGCGGAGCCGGCGACCGCGAAGAAGTCTGTGCCGTGACGGCTGGGGCTGATGGGCCCCCGCTGGATGAACAGGCCGCCGCCAGCACCGTCACCAGGACCGTAAACCCCAGAGGCCCGATCCATGACCTGCCACGTTTCATGTGTTCCCCCTCAGAGGAGCCCGCCATCGGAAACACGCCGTGGCCGACCTGTATTACGGATCGATAGTCGTGCCGTGACCTCACAAAAAGCTCACATCGCTTATTTGGAGTGCTCACCGTGGGCTTCCGCCGGGCCAGGTAATCGCCGCCTACTGCGCCTACGGAGCCGGAAGCATGGTTAGCTCCTGGATGGCTCGGTCAGGTGCTCCGCGGCGGGCTACGCGGCCTTCGCGTTCGCCGAGGCGATGGGACGGCTGGCTGGTACCTGGCTGCTGGAGCACCTGGGCCGCACGCGGCTGCTGGTGTTGGGCGGCTTGACCACGGGCGCGGGCATGCTCATCGCCTCGCTGGCGCCCGATGTATGGCTAGCCCTGGCCGGTTTCGCCGTGACCGGCCTCGGGCTGGCCAACCTGTTCCCCTCGGCCATGACGCAAGCGGGCCTGCTCGCCGGGTCACACTGAGTCGCCCTGGCCTCGCTGATGGGTTATAGCGGGTTCCTCCTGGGCCCGCCCGTGATCGGCTTCCTGGCCAGCGTGTTCGGGTTGCGCGCGGGACTGGTCACGCTCTCTTTCCTCGCGCTGGCCGCCGACCTGTCACGCGACTATCAGGGCGGGGTCCATAGGTAGACCGCGTTGCTGTCGGGCGAGCCATCGGCCACGGTGCGGCCGTCTGGGGCCAGGGTGGGCTGGTCGTCCTTGACCTTGCGGAAGGTCGTGGTGGGGCCGCTGAGTGCGCCTGAGCTGGTCACGTTCCAGGTGAATACCGTGTCGCGCGAGAATATCGTGACCGCCGGATCCCCGCTCACGCTGCTTTCTTCCCGGTCGACGACGACGGTCAGGGTGCGCCCGTCCGGGGTGAACGCCGCGGCGTATTGGGCGGGGCTGCACGGGGGGCACGGCGGGGCATCGGGGTGCTGCAGCAGCCCGTCTGGCCATAGCGCGCGGGTCATGATGGTGCTGATCGTGGTGGTGAGGGCCGGGCGGCCCGGGTCGGCCAGGCTGAACACCAGTACGGTGCCGTAGTAGGTTACGCCGACCAGCAGGTTCCCGCGGGACGAGAACGCGAGCGTCTGAACCATGTCGCGTGAGCTGGTGAAGGTGGCGATGCGGACGGCATGGGCCGGGTCGGTCACGTTCCACACGGTGACCTGGTCGGTGCCAGTGACGCTGGCCAGGAAGCGCCCGTCGGGGGAGAACGCGACGTCCTGCGGGGTGATGGACGCGCCGTCGTTGGCTTGCGTCGCCGGGGCGGCCAGGGTGCCTAGCAGCCGGGGGTGGGCCGGATTGGCCACATCCCACAGGAAGATCTGGTCAAGGTAGGCGGCCGCGAAGATCTGCCCGTCGGGGGAGAACGCCTCTCCCCAGAGCGGCTGGTGGCCGCTGGCGGGCATAACCGCTACCCTGACCGGCTGCCGGGGATTGACGATGTTCCACAGGGCTGGCTGATCGTTAGGGGCGGGGGTAGCCACGAGGAGGCCGTCCGGCGACAGCGCCGTGGGCTGGCCGCCCCGGAACGCCGACAGCTGCCGCGGCCGGGCCGGGGCCCCGATATCCCCCCCGATATCCCACACCGTTACCATGTTGTTCTCGCCCGGTCCTCCGACNCCGGTGACCAGGAGGCGCTGGCCGGGCCCGAAGGAGACGGCACCCACGCCCCCGGCGCCCGACAGCTGCCAGCGCTCGCTCCAGGCTGCATAGCCGAGACAGCCGGAGACCATCGCGAGCACGGCGGTGATCGCGGCGGCCCAACCGGCGGTGCGGCGCAACTGGGACCGCGAAGGCCCGGCGGTGCGGTAGGCCGGGTCCACGTGCGTGCTGAGCACGCTGACCGCCAGGCTGGCCGCCGTCCGAGCGGTCGGGTGGTGCTGGTCCAGGACGTCGAGCATCTCCTCGCCGTAGCGCTCGCGCCAGCGCCGCGGGTGGCAGCCGACCAGGGCGCGGGACAGCCGGTCGGCCAGCCCGGGCTGCATCACGCGCCCCACGCCATGGCGGTGCGAAGCCGGGCGACCTGCACGATCTGCTGCATCGTCTTGACCTGCTCGGCCAGGATCTCCTGGCCCGCCGCGGTGATCTCATACGGGCGGCGGCGCTCCTCGGTGGCCAGCGGCCGGACCCAGCCGCGGCGCTCCAGCCGGGACAGCGCCCCGTACAAGGTACCGGGCTCCATGTTGACGCCGCTGAAGGCAGCGATGTCGGTCATGATCGCGTAGCCGTGCTTGGGCGCGTCGGCCAGGCTGGTGAGGATCAGCAGCGACGGGTCGGCGAAGCGGCCGAGGTCATCGAACTTTCCGTGCATGGAAATCCCCCACTCCTAAGTACCGCTTAGTAAGTTGTACTGAATAGAGTGGAATCCTGTCAACCGCGGCGACCACGCACCGCGGACGGGGGGCGGCGCGTACGATCTGCTGCCGCCTCGCGACCTGGCCAGACGGCGGCGATCTCGTACGGGCAGCGGCGCCCCCCGGTGGCCAGCGGCCGGACCCAGCCGCGGCGCTCGAGCCGCGATAGCGCGCCGTACAAGGTGCCCGGCTCCATCCGGATGCCGCTGAACGCGGCGACGTCGGTCATGATCGCGTAGCCGTGCTTGGGGCCGTCGGCCAGGCTGGTCAGGATCAGCAGCCACGGATCGGCGAGCCGGCCGAGGCCATCGAACGCGTCATGCACTCCGGCCACCCGCTTTACTCAGTACCGCTTACTAAGGTGAAGTGAATAGCGTGCCGGGCAGGCTGTCAACCTTCGTGCTGGCGGTGCCGGCGGCCGCGGGTCCCCGCCGCACCCGAAGCGGAGCCCCTAAGGGAGCATGTCGACGGGGAGGAAGGCCTCCGTGGACGGGATGCCCTGATCGTAAGCGCGGCGGTCGGCCATGGCCAGGAGCCTGCGGATGCGGCCGGCGATGGCGTCCTTGGTCAGGGGCGGGTCGGCCAGCTGGCCGAGTTCCTCCAGGC
>JGI12269J14319_10003971_pt1 | contig 13694 bp, 13 predicted proteins | sample PeaSoiSIISIP2007_FD_14319 | JGI IMG/M metagenome (IMG submission 14319) | reverse complement strand
GCGCTTGCCCGTGGTCAACGCCGACGGCAAGCTTGAGGGGATCCTCTCGATGGATGACGTCGTCGCTCACTCCGAGGCCAGAGTCCCGGGAAAGATGACTGAACTCTCGGATGACGATGTGGTGGACACCCTGAAGGTGCTTTATCGGGGGGAACTCCTAGAAGTGGTGCAACGGAAAGCAACCCTCGTCGCTTGATACGAGCGGAGCGGCTTTCGTGGTCCGTGGAAGCAGCCAGCGCTGAAAACTGGATGGAACCTTGCGTTCCGGGGCGGCCCGGTGTAGGTTACGGGCCGGCCGAATTGCAAAAACGGAAAACCTATTTCAGATAGGCAATCCCCGGCTGGAGAATTGCTCGCTCGATTCACGACGCGCTCCGGCGGAAAATATGCCGGACGCAAAAAGGGGGGGAATCTTATGGCTGTCGCTCGCGTCACCAAGATCACAGCTGGATCTTCGAAGGGCTTCAAAGAGGCGGTCGATGAGGGTATGACTCGCGCCGCAAAGACCTTGCGAGGCATCACCGGTTTCAAGGTGATCTCTCTCAAGGGAAAAGTCGAGAAGAGCAAGGTTGTCGAATACCGCGTGACCATGGAGGTCACGTTCGTTCTCGACTAGCGCCGTTCCAACTTATTTAGCCGAATGGCCGGGAGCTTCGATGGAACGCTCCCGCGTTTTGCAGAGCGCGAAGGACCCATCGGCTCCCTCGGCAAGCTTGGGACAAGTTCCGCTGAGGGCAAGCGGGCCACCCGCCAGCCTTCGCCTCTCGAAACTCCGTGTGTGGGCCGCGACACGCGATCACGGCCGGCGCATCACGTTGTGGCGATGCGAAATAGCTTCTCGGCGTTCCCGTGGGCGATCTTCTCGACGTCCGCTTCAGGCAGCGGCGCGGAGTTCATGAACCGCGCCGCTTCCATCGATTCTTGATACGGATAGTCGACCGCGAACATGATGTTGTCCGGACCCAGGACGGAATGACAGTACTGCAACACAGGATGCGTATTCATTCCGCTCGTCGTAATCAGGAAGTTGTCCTTGATGTACTCGCTCGGTAGTTTCTTCAAACGGTGCCCGCTGGCGTTGGTGTAGAGGATGGTCGCATTCTTGTACATGTAATCGAGACGGTAGAGCCAGTAGGGAAGCGCTTCGCCCATGTGCCCGAGAACGATCTTCAGCTTCGGGAACTCGTCGAAAACGCGGCCCACGATCAGGCGCATCGCGTGAAGCCCCGTCTCCTGCTGGTATCCCCAGATGGCCGCCCAGAGATTGACGTCGGCCTTTAGCAGTTCCGCGGCCGCCGCGGGTGGATTGCGCGGATGGATGTAGATGGCCGCGTTGCAGGCTGTGGCGGCCTCGAAGATCGGCCAGAATTTTGGATTGTCCAGGTATTCGGCGTTCGTATGGGAATTGACGATGAGCCCGTTCAAATGGAGCTTGTTGATCGCCCGGTCGATTTCCTTGGCGGCACGCGCCGGATCTTGAGGCGCAAAGCTTGCGAGGCCGGCGTAGCGGGTGGGATGCCGCTTGACCATGTCGGCCAATTGATCGTTCGCCAGCGTGGCGAGCGAAGTGGCCGTATCGGCGTTGAGCAACTGCACGCCGGGCGACGTCAGGGACAACACGTGCATGTCAATTGCCGCCTGGTCCATGATGCTGATCCGCTCATGATCCACATCGAGTAGGCGCCGCATCAGCGTCTCTGAAGTGAGAAACAGATTCCACAGGTCAACATCCGGATCGTGCCAGAGGGTATCCTTGCACTTGCGGAAAGCCTCGACCTGTTCGGGCGTCGCAAACGCCTCTTCGGTGGCCACGAGCCGATATTTGCGATTGGGAGTGTTTGGTTGCTGCGCGGCCTCTGCCGACGTGGTGCCGAGCGCCGCTGCCGATAGCAAGAGGGAAGAGTTTCCCAGGAACGTCCTGCGGTCGATGGTCATATGACGACTCCTTTCGTTCAAGGTTGAGGTCCCACGCGGACAAGTGCCGGTGAGCGGACGGTCATTTGTTCGTAACCGGATTCTTATAGTGGTAGGGCGGGATGTAAACGTCCGGATAGAGTTTGTAGGTTTCGGTTGAAGGCTGGTCCGGAGGAAGATCGGGAATCGCGGCCGGCGGAGGATCGCCGCCCTGGTCCCAGCCCTTATTGTAGGGAACGTAATAGGTGAAGTACGCGTGGAGCTTCTTGATCTTCCACACGCCATCCTCTTTTGCGTACACATTCTCGTAGGTCGCCTCTCCCCACTGCGCTCTGCCGTGCAACTGGCCCACCTGGATGAACGCGCGCCAGCGTCCCTTGGCCGCCTTGCCGTCGGAATCGACCGTAACCATCGGCTGAAGCTGCATGTGGTTGAAGAGCGAGCCGTACGTGAGGTCGGGCAGCTTGTGGAGATACGCCCGCACGCGGTCTTGTCCCACGTACACGCCGCGCAGCCCGATTTCGAGCGTTCCATCTTTCGTGAAGAGATCGGCGACCTGGTCCCACTGGGCCTTGTCGACGTAGTAGCCGTAGGCGTCTTCCAGATTGCAGATGTCGATGTAATCCTGCGAGCTCTGCGCTTGCCGCGAGAGTTGCGCGACCTGCGCCTTCAGGGCCTGGATTTCCGCGGCAGCGTCTTTCTTGTTGTCCGCACCGCGCGCAGCGACAACAATTCCGGCCGAGACAAGAAGCAGAAGCGCGATCGGAATCCCCAGAGATTTGATCTTCATATGAACCACGCCTCCTTCTTGGCCGCGCCATAACCAAAGCAGATCCCTCGTCGGCCTAAATGCGGCCTCGCTCGGGATGACAATCCTGATCGGATTGCCAGAACAGAGGCCCTTCGTCCGGCCAACACCGCCGTCCTGAGGATGACGACCCTCATTGGGTCGTCACTTTCCCGTAACCGGATTCTTGTAATGATACGGCGGGACGAAGACATCCGGATACAGCTTGTAGGGTTCGGTCGTCGGCTGGTCCGGTGGAAAGCCCGCAATGGGTCCCGGAGGCGGATTGCCGCCCTGATCCCAGCCCTTGTAGAAGTCAACGTAATAGGTCATGTAGTAGTGCAGCTTCTTGATTTTCCACACGCCATCTTCCTTCACGTACTCGTTCTCGTACGTTCCCTCCGCCCACTGCGCGCTCCGGTGCAGCACGCCGAACTGCTCGAATGCGCGCCAGCGGCCCCTGGCCGTCTTGCCGTCGGGATCGATATCGATCTTGGGCTGGAGCTGCATGTGGTTGAAGAGCGTGCCGTACTTGAGATCGGTAAGCGTGTGCAGATACGCGCGCACGCGGTCCTGGCCAACCCACACGCCGCGCAGCCCGATCTCGAGCGTGCCGTCTTTCGAGAAGAGGTCCGCGACCTGGTCCCACAGGCATTTATCGACGTAGTAGCCGTAAGCCGTCTGGAGGTTGGAGATCGCGATGTAGTCCTGCGAATTCTGGACCTGCTTGGCGAGCTGCGCGACTTGCGCCTTCAGCGCTGCAACCTCGGCCGACGAATCCTTCTTCTCTCCGGCCGGGAATGCAACTCCGACTGCGACGACGAACAAAAGCGCGAGAACGATTTGCACAGATCGCATCTTCATGTCGAGAATGCCTCCCCCCGTTTCGCCCGCCCTTCCGTTGGGAGGACGAGCCGAGCGGGAGAGTATCAACGAGGGGTGCAGCGCGCAAGATGGCAATCCAGCGAGGATTGAAGGAAGAGAGATCCCTCGGCGGACCAAATACGCCCGCCTCGGGATGACAATCCTAACCGGATTGTCACTTAGAAACGATTGGAGAGACCTGGCCCCACTTGCCGGTGAAGACGAAATCAGACGCCGGCTTGCGCTGGCGCGCGCCGGTTTCGTTGTCGCGTAGGCGACCCTCGGGCAGAGTCATCGGATCGCCCGGATAGCCGAGCGCGATGCCGGCGACCGCTTCGAAGTCCGCGGGAATCGAAAAAATCTGGCGCGCCTTGTCGGGAATGATCCCGGCCATTTGGTGAACCTGAAAGCCCAGGGCCGTTGCCTGGAGAGCGAGAGTCGTGGCGGCCTGGCCGACGTCGTGGAACGCGTGGCGATTCTGCGACCCGTCGTGCGGCATTTTATGCGCGGCCACGCTGATCGCGACCACAGGCGCGCTCTTCGCCCAGCCCTGATTGAATTCCACGAAGCATTCGAGAACTTTCTTGTAATTCTCCGGATCGTCCTTCGTGGCGACGATGAAATACCACGGCTGGGCGTTGTAGGACGACGAAGCCCAGCGCGCCGCCTCGAACAGGCTGCGCAATTTTTCCGCCTCGACGGGCCGCGAGTCGAATGCGCGCGGGCTCCAGCGGTGGCTGATCAAATCGTGAATTGGTGCGGCGGCTAGAGCGGGTCTCTTGTAATCAGGCATCATTTCTCCTTGGAATTAGGGCAGCATTATAGCGACAAATCGGATGCGAGCGCCCACTCCGAATATTCGGCGAAGCCCTTTTTAGCTCTTGGGCGCGCGGGCGGAGTCGATCGAATAGGCGCCCGCGCCGAAAGTGGCGAGGATCAGCAGGCCGCCCATGATCGCCAGATTTTTCTCGAAGTGGCTCATGTTGTTCTGGAAGTCGGCTCCCTGCATCGTCCAAAAGTTGTGGAAGAGGAATGTGGTCGGAATCATGAACAGGAACACGATCCAGGCAGCGAGTTTCGTGTGAAAGCCCGTGAGGATCGCGAGGCCGCCGAGGATCTCAATCGCCGCGGCGCACGCAAGAGAGACCTTGGGCAGGGGAAGATGCGCGGCGGCCACGACACCCGTCATCATCGAGAACGCCGCGACTTTGAAGATTCCGCTCAAAATGTATACCGGACTGATCAGGATACGGCCGAACAATGGCACGACGCTGCCTGACGAATTGGACATGAGGACTTCTCCTTTGCGAGAGGTATCTTCCTTCGGGGCCGAGTTCGTGAGACGCGTTGTAACCGAATTCGAGCCCCGAAGCAAGCAGGAGGAAGCGGACGGTTCACTTCAGGCGAGGTCGAAGAGAAGGACCTCGGAAGCAACGCGCGCTTCGACGCGGATTTCCTTCTCGTTCGAAATGGCCGCGCCATCCCCCGCGTTCAACTCGGCGCCGTTCAATCGCACGCCGCCGCGCGCGACCTGCACCCACGCGTGACGCCCGGCAGCGAGCGAGTGCTTCGCTTCGGCGCCCTTGTCGAGACGCGCAATGTAGAGGTTCGCGTCCTGATGAATGGTGACCGGAGCTTCCGGGCCCGCAACCAGATTGAATTTGCCGCGCAATTCGGCGTCGGGAAACGAGAGCTGCTCGTAGCTGGGATCGAGGCCTCTGCGCTCCGGCAAGATCCATATCTGGAGCAAGTGAGTCGCGTCCTTGGGCGACGGATTGAACTCGCTGTGCATCACGCCGCGCCCGGCCGTCATGTGCTGGAGTTCGCCGGGACGGATGACGCCGCTGCCGCCGGTGTTGTCGCGATGCTCGAGCGCGCCTTCGAGAATCCAGGTGAGGATTTCCATGTCGCGGTGCGGATGCGTCGGAAATCCGCCGCCGGGCGCGACAACGTCTTCATTGATCACGCGCAACGAACGAAACTGCGTGTGTTCCGGATCGTAGTATTGGTCGAAAGAAAAGGTGAAGCGGGAGTCGAGCCACGAGAGCTTGTTGTGGCCGCGATCTTCACTGGGACGAATTTCGATCATGGTGGTTACTCCTTACGGGAAGGTTTGATGCAGGCAGGGCGGAAAGGATTCTCCACGCGGGTCAAGGCTTCTGCGCGGGGCGGAGAAGTACTTCGCTGATAAAGCTTTGCGGCGCCTGCGTGAGGATCATTTCCACGGCGTGGGCGACGTCCTCGGGTTGGAGCATCTTGCTGGTGTCGCGCCCCGTGTGAGGCGAAAAATCGGTGGCGACCGAGCCGGGGCAGATTGCAGCGACGCGGATGCCGTGAGAACGGAGGTCTTCCGCCATGCACGCCGTGAGACCCAGGACGCCCCACTTCGAGGCGCAGTAGATGCTCCCGCCGGCGAAGGCGTTCTTGCCGGCGAGTGAGGCGATGTTGACGATGTGGCCGCTGCCGCGGCGGATCATCCCCGGTGCCACGGCTCTGCTCAACAGGAACACCGCCTTCAAATTGGTGTCCAACATTGCATCCCAATTTGCTTCGGATGCGTCCTGGACCGGGGCGAAGTAGCCGATGCCTGCGTTGTTGATGAGAATTTCGATGGGGCCGAGCGAACGCTCGGTCTTCGCAACGAGCGAGGCGATGTCGCCCGGGCGCGTGACGTCCGCGGGGATGGCCTCGGCGGTGGCTCCAGCGCTCTTCAATTCGCTCGCCGCGCTTTCGAGCCTTTTCGTGTCGCGGGCGCAGAGGCCGAGCTTCGCGCCCATGCCCGCGAGAGCTCGGGCGATGGCGAGCCCGATGCCGCGACTTGCTCCGGTGACAAGGGCGACTTTGCCTTGGAGCGGTTTTTCAGTGATCATGAGCTGCCTCCCGCAGGCGACATGACGGCAAGAATGACCATCCTATCACGCAGACGAGGGCGTCCTAAGATGGGTGGCTCGGCGGGAACGAACGGATTGGATGCACCGGTCGGTTTTGCACTTGCGCGGGTAAGTTGCTTTCCCTATAATCCCGTGGATTTCCGAATGTTGAACGATTTCCCTGCAGTGATTGCGGTCCTTAGATTGACCAGTCACCCGGAGTCAGCCCAGGAGGCGGAGAAGTGACCACACGAAATCATCTCAATCGCATGGCGATCGTTCTCGCCGCTCTGATCCTGGCATCCCTGGCTGCACGGCCGGCCGCCGCGCAGGGCGCGACACCGAGCCAGCAGCCGAGCTATACGCTCCCGGAGTACAACGCCGAGCAAGCGGGTGCGGCCGAAAAGGATCCGGCGACAAGGGTCAAGCTACTCGATGCTTTCGTCGCCCAGTTTCCCAATTCCACTCTGATCCAATACATCTATCAGTTCTATTACACGAGTTACTACCAGCTGAAAAATTATCCCAAGGCGATCGAATACGCGGACAAGCTCATCGCAATGGGCGACAAGGCGGATGTGGCGCAGCGAGTGCAGGCAATCCAGGCCCGGATTCAGCTATTTCCCTCGGCGTTCGACGCCAAAGCCGCCGATGCGCGCGATCAGCTTGCGAAAGAGCGGGACGCGGCGCTGCTCGGCGTGAAATTGCTTCCCGACCTTCAGAAGGCGAATCCGAAAATCACCGACGACCAGTTGAAGACGTTCACCTCCGCCATGCAGGGAGCCGCGGGCACTGCCAGCATGCAGATGAAGGACTACGCCCCTGCTGTGACGGCATTCAAAGCCCAGTTGGCGCTCAATCCGAATGATGCCGTAGCAAGCTACCGCATCGGGCTGGCGTATCTCCAATCGGCTCCTCCGCAATCGCTCGACGGCTTCTGGGCGCTCGCGCGGGCGGTAAGCCTGAAGATTCCCGACGCCGACAAAGTGAAGGACTATCTGCGGAAGTCGGTGATCAACTACGAACAGCCGAACTGCGACAGCCTGGTGGACGCGCAGTTGAGCGAGATGCTCCAGCTTGCCGCAGGCGCGCAGGATCGGCCCGCCACCTACACGATTCCGAGCGCGGCAGATATTCAGAAGGTCGCCCAAGCGAGCACGATCATCAGCGTGATCGGCGATCTGAGCGGCGGCGGCGACAAAGCCAAGTTGACATGGCTTGCGATCTGCGGAGCCGAGTTTCCGGAAGTGGTCGGAAAAATCATCGACGTGAAGAAGTCGGACAACTTCGTCGATGTTCTCGTGTTTACGAGCGCCAGCTCGGACGAAATTCAGGCCGCGACGACGGCCAACATGGACGTGAAGGTCTGGACCGCTCCGCCACCGGCGGGCGCGACGACCGCGCAAGTGACGCCGCAGCCCGACGCCGCTCGCGTACAGAAGGACGACGAGATTCGATTCTCCGGAACGCTGGTGAGCTACGATCCGTCGCCTTTCCTGCTGCACTGGGACCTGGCGAAAGTCGATCCGAGCACGATCCCAACCGAGAAGACCCCTGCGAAGCACGCCGCTCCACACAGACCAGCGCCGAAACCGACGGGCAACTAACAACTCCAGGAAATATTTTACGGGTTCAGATGGCCGGTCCGGCAACGGGCCGGCCATTTTTGTTTGTGCGCTCTCCCTGCAAGACGAAAGATGAGGTTGGCAACCCTTCGTCGTCCTATGAAACGGACTCCTCAGGGTGACGATCCTTGTCGGATCGTCAGCGGCGGCGGCCGGAGTGGTCGAGATGGTACTCGGTGATCTTGCGGCTCAGAGTATTGCGATGGATTCCCAGCGTCTTGGCGGCGCGGCACTGATTTCCACGCGCGTGCTCGAGGACGCGCTTGATGAATTTCTTCTCGAATTCCGTCACGGCCTCTTCGAGCAGGATGCCGCGCTCAACCATCATTCCGACCAGCGATTCCAATTCCTCTTTCACGTGTGCACGCTCCGCAATGACGCTTGGTGAGGTCCCCCGGTGGCTCAGTCGAGTGCGTGGCCGGTGATGCGCTGATACGCTTCCCGATATTTTCCCCGCGTGGCAGCCACTACATCCGGCGGCAGCGCCGGCGCCGGGGGCTGCTTATTCCAGCCAATCCGCTCGAGGTAATCGCGGACGTATTGCTTGTCGAAAGAGGGCTGCGGCTGGCCGGGCGAGTACTGCCCCGCGGGCCAGAATCGGGAAGAATCGGGAGTCAGCGCTTCGTCGATCCAGATGAGCTCCTGCCCGAGCAGCCCGAACTCGAATTTCGTGTCGGCGATGATGATGCCGCGCGCCGCGGCGTGTTCAGCGGCGCGGCGATAGAGCGTGAGGCTCGTATCGCGCAGGCGCTCCGCCAGAGGGCGCCCGATGCGAGAAACGGTCTCATCGAAAGAAATGTTTTCGTCATGACCCACATCGGCCTTCGTTGAAGGCGTGAAGATGGGCTCGGGCAAGCGGTCTGATTCGCGCAGGCCGGCGGGCAAAGGAATTCCGCAGATCCCGCCCGTCTTCTGATAATCCTTCCAACCCGATCCAGAGATATATCCGCGGACGACGCATTCGATCGGAACCGGCTGCGTCCGGCGGACAAGCATCGAGCGGCCTGCGAGCGCATCGGCGTACGGAGCGAGCTCAGGCGGAAAATCGCTCGCCGAGATGACATGGTTCGGGACGATGCCGCTCAGTTTTTCAAACCAGAACATCGAAAGCTGGGTGAGGACGCGTCCCTTATCGGGAATCGGCGTGGGCAGAATGACGTCGAAAGCGGACAGACGGTCCGTCGCGACGATGAGCAGGCGGTCGCCCAGCTCGTAAATGTCGCGGACCTTTCCCCGCCCGCGAAGTTTGAGTCCGGGCAAATCCGTCTGCGATATGACTGCGTGCATTTGAGAAGAAGCCACGAGCCTTACGTCCTCAGTGCAGAGAGGCGGGTATTCTAGCGCAGGACGGACTGTTGTCAACCGCTATGAGAACGATGGAATGAATCGAAATATTTCATGAACGTTGGCGGCGAAGGAGTTGGAGCGAGAGAGACGAAGAGAGATCCCTCGGCTCCCGTTGGTCGCTCGGGATGACCCGCCGCGGCGGGCTCGTCGTCCCGACATAATCCATCGGGACGCCAAAGGAGCGCATCGTCATGCGGCGTTGCTGGCGGCGCTGGCGGCCTTCGGCTCGGCCGCAGCAACGTCTTCTTCCCACTTGACGGAGACGAGCTTCGAGACGCCGGGCTCCTGCATCGTGACGCCATAGAGCACCGAACCCATCTCCATGGTCTTGCGGTTGTGCGTGACGACGATGAACTGCGTCTGCCCGCACATTTCGGCAAGCATTTTATTGAAGCGCCCGACGTTGGCTTCATCGAGCGGCGCGTCCACTTCGTCGAGGATGCAGAACGGGCTGGGCTGGTAACGAAAGACCGCGATCAGCAGCGCGAGCGCCGTGAGCGCCTTTTCGCCGCCCGAGAGAAGCAGAATATTTTGCAGGCGCTTGCCCGGCGGTTGCGCCACGATGTCGATGCCGGCCTCGCCGGAGCTATCGGGCTCGCTGAGACGCATCTCGCCGTGGCCGCCGCCGAAAAGCGACTGGAACGCGATGGCGAAGTGCGCATTGATGAAGTTGAAGGCCTCTTCAAACTTCTTGCGGGAAACTTCATCGAGCTCGGTGATGGTGAGCTGCGTATTTTCGATCGACTGGACGAGGTCGTCGCACTCGCGCCGCAGGAAACTTTCGCGCTGCTCGCATTCCTGAAACTCCTCGAGCGCCATCATGTTGACCGGGCCCATGGCTTCGACGCGCGCCTTCATCTCGTTGTAGTTCGTTTCGGCGGCCACGAGATCCTCGCCGACCAGAAGCTGAGATTCCTGCGCGATCAGCTCCTCGGGCTGCGCGTTCAATTCGCCGACGCACGTCTGGCGAAGATAATCGCGGTCGGCATCGTTGCGCGCTTTTTCGATCTGGCGCTGGCTGCGCTCGGCGCGCAGCTCGTCGAGCGACTGGCGGCGGCCACGGAGCGTTTCGTCGATCTGGCCCGTGCGCGACCGTGCTTCGCCCCATTCACTTTCGAGTGCCGCCTTGCGGTCCTCGAGGCGGGTTTTCTCCCCGCGCAGGTCTTCCGCCTGCCGCGCCAGCTCCTCGCAGGAAGATTCGAGCGCGGTTCGCTCGTCGAGAAGAGCGGCATGCTGGTGACGGAGCGAGTTCATGCGCTCGCCCATCTGCGCGAATTCATCGGCGAGGCGGCGTTCGATTTCCTCGGCGCTCGCGAAGCGCTCCGTTATCGCGGCCAGCTCTTCGCGGCGCGCGACGACACGCTCCTGCAATGCGTGGAAATCGCCGCGCAGTCTCGCGAGCGTCTCGGCGGCCTCGGCGGTTTCCGCTTCGGCGGCGGCGCGCGATTGGAGCGCGTCCGCATGCGCGCGGCGCGCCTGATCGGCGCGGGATCGGGCGGCTTCCGCTTCCGCGCGGAGGCGCGCGATTTCTTCGCGCTCGGCGGCGAGATGCTGTCCGATGCGAGCGGATTCGCCGCGAGCCTGATCGCGCTGATGCGCGGCCGCGACGAGCGACTTTTCCGCTTCCATGTGCTGCGCTGCGGCGGTTGAGAGGCGCGCTTCTTCCGCGACGATCTCATCGGTGAGGCGGGCAAGTTCGGTCTGCTGCTCGCGAGCCAGCACATCGAGCCTGGCGGCTTCGGATTCGTGCTGGCGAAGTTCGCGCTTGAGCGCGAGCGGCCCCGCTTCGCCCTTCCGGCCGCCGGAGACCGTGCGACCGTGGTAGCAGGTGCCGTCCGGCGTAAGAAAGTAACTGTGCGGATTGTCGTGAGCCATCCGCTCGGCGATTTCCGAATTCTCGACGATGTAGGCTGTGCGAAGTTTTTTCAGGAAATACTTCGTCGCGGGACCGAGCGGCTCCCGGAATTCGACGAGCCGGTCCAGCCGCGCGATGAAATTTCCCGGCATCGACGCGCCATTTTCCATTTTGTCCACGTCGAGGCTGCGCACGGAATCAACGAAGAAGGTGGCGCGGCCGCCGACCTCATCGCGCAAGAGCGCGACGCCGGCGCGCGCCTGGTCGAACGATTCGACGACCACATATTCGAGTTCCTCGCGGAGAAACTGCTCGATTGCCGTCTCGTATTCTTCCTGGACTTCGGCGTAGTCCGCGAGCAGGCCGACGGCGCGAAAGCCGCGCGACTCCGCTTCGCCGCCGGCGTTGAAGAGTTTTTGCACGGCGTCGGCCGTGTACGCGCGGTCGCGAAGAATCTGCTCGATCGAAGCGTGCCGGGCGCGTTCGGCGGAAAGCTCCTGGCGCGTGTGTTCGAACTGGCGGCTGGTCTCCTGCTGCGTATGGCGAAGGCCCGCGAGGCGCGCTTGCCCTTCGCGAACCGAGTCGCCGCTTTCCTGCGCGTGGCGCTCCGCCCTCTGGTACGCGGAATCGGCCGTGGCAACCCAGGCCTCCAGGGCCGCGGATTCCTGCTCCATCTCGCGCATCGCCGCGGCGCGCTGCTCTTCAGCAGCCGTGTGCCGCGCGGCCGCTTCCTCCGCCTGCTGCGATTCGGCCTGCCCGCGCGCGGATTCCTCAACCAGGCGGCTCGCGAACTGGCGAAGCTCTTCCATGCGCGTTTCGAGGTGGCCTTGCTCGGCCGCGCTCGCGGAAACTTGTTCGGCCGCTTCGCGCAGGCCAGCTTCGAGCGAAACGGTCTGATCGCGAAGCGCCGCGACGGACTCGCGTTGCGCGGAAATGCGGCCGGCAAGATCGGATGCCTGGCGCTCGGCCTGCTCGAGTTCGATGGTCAGACTCGCCGCGCGCGATTCGAGCTGGGCCGCCTGCTCGCGATTGAACGTGATGCGGTTTTCGGCGCGATCGAGATCGAGTGCGGTCTGGCCGAGCAGATTTTGCGTCTGGCGCAGCTCGGCGTCGAGTTCGTAGGTGCGAGCGCTCAAGCGCTCCTGCTCGGATTCGAGCTCGTGCACGGAATGGGACTCGCGCTCCTCGGCCGCGTCCATCTCGCGGAGCAAATTTTCCAGGCGCGCGGCTTCGATATCGAGGTGCTCGGCCTTGCTGGCGAGGACGATCCGGAGCAACCCGCGCATCTGCTCGCGCAGCTCGGCGTAGCGCCGCGCTTTCGAGGCCTGCCGCTTGAGCGAGGCGAGCTGCTTTTCCACTTCGACGAGAATGTCGTTGACGCGCGAGAGATTGATTTTGGAGGCTTCGAGCTTCGCTTCCGCGAGCCGGCGCTTCGTCTTGTACATCGTGATTCCGGCGGCTTCTTCGATGATGGCGCGGCGGTCCATCGGCTTGGAGTTCAGAATCTGGCCGATGCGGCCCTGCTCGATGATGGCGTAGCTATCGGGGCCAAGGCCGATGCCCATGAAAATTTCCTGGACGTCGCGGAGGCGGGCGACGCGGCCATTGATCAGGTATTCGCTCTGGCCGGAGCGATACAGGCGGCGCCCGACGACGACCTCGCCGGGCCGCAGCGTGACAGCCGGCCTTTCGGCGGCGCGTTTCTTCCACGCCTTGCGGCCGGTCTGGGCTCCCTCCCTGACTGCTTCGGGAGAATCTTCGAGTGATTGCGGCGCGGCGTCAGCGTCGTTATCTGCCGGCTGCGCTTCGCTCGCTTGAAGGGACGGATCCTGCCCGCCATCGATCACCTTGGCGACGGCTTCGGAGAGCTCCGGATCGATGAGGGTCAGTGTCACCTCGGAGATGCCCATGGGCGGGCGCTTGGCGGTGCCGTTGAAGATGCAATCGGACATGCGCTCGGCGCGGAGCATTTTGTGGCTCTGCTCGCCGAGCACCCAGGAGATGGCGTCCACCACGTTCGACTTGCCGCAGCCATTGGGGCCGACAATGCAGGTGATCCCGCTGCCGCTGAACGTGATCGGCGTCTTCTCGCAGAACGATTTGAAGCCCAGCAGCTCGACTTTACGAAGCTTTAGCACCCGGCTCCTCGCGTGGTTCGCTCCTCATGCGCCTTCGGCAAGAGAAGCTTCGATTTTATTCCTTGGTGGAGGTCAGTCGAGACAGAAACGTTCGGAGGGTCGATATCAGTGGCCCTGCCGCCTGGCGCTTTCGGATCGGCGGTTAACGAAGAAGAAAGTAGCACGGTGCACGGAACGTGTAAAGCGGGGTTTTGAGAGTGTGTCTTAGCCCAATAATTCTGTCACCCCTTAACGGCCCAGTGAAAATGTCACCCTATGAACCGGGAGACATTTCGCTTGAGCCAGAAAGAGTTG
>JGI12269J14319_10003965_pt1 | contig 13701 bp, 11 predicted proteins | sample PeaSoiSIISIP2007_FD_14319 | JGI IMG/M metagenome (IMG submission 14319) | reverse complement strand
ACAAAAATGGCAGCGAGCAAAATCACAATGAGGCGATGAGATCGAATCACGTGCCCTCCGAGCAAAATGTCTGAGTGGGACAGCATAAATCAAATGAGCCGCTGGGTGAATGGCTTGACCTGTGACCCTAGGATATGTCCGACTCTTCTTCGCGGCGCTGCTTCTGAATATCGATGCCGAGTTGCTCGGCTTTCTTGTAGAGATGGCTGCGTTCGAGGCCGAGTGACTTAGCCGCATTGGTGATGTGGTAATTGTTCCGCTTCAGTTCGCCGACAATCGCCTCACGCTCGAAGTTTTGCACCCGCTCAGCCAAAGTTCCTTTGTTCGTTCCCGACAGAGGCAGACTGGTCGGTGCAGAAGGCAGTGAAGAGCGAACTGTTTCCAGCGTGACCTCATCGTCGGTTGCCAGTAGCATCAGCCGCTCCACCACGTTGCGCAACTCGCGGACGTTACCCGGCCATGGATAGGCAGCAAGCGCCTCAATCGCATTCGCAGCGAAGAGGATCGGCTTCCAACTATTCTGGGCGCAGATCTGCCCCGCAAAATGTTCCGCCAGCGACGGAATATCGTCGCGACGTTCGCGGAGAGGCGGCAAAGTAAGCGGAAACACATATACCCGATGAAAAAGGTCCTGACGAAAGTTTCCTTCGCGCACTAGAATCTCCAGATTTCGGTGGGTTGCAACCAGGACGCGTACATCCACGGAAATGGGTTTGTCTCCGCCGACGCGTTCCACTTCGCCTTCCTCCAGAACCCGCAGCAGCTTGGCTTGCATGGATAGAGGCATGTCGCCGATTTCGTCGAGAAAAATCGTGCCGTGCTCCGCCTGCTCGAATTTTCCGGTGTGGCGTGCGGCCGCGCCGGTGAATGAGCCCTTCTCGTGTCCGAAGAGTTCCGACTCGATGAGCTCTGCCGGAACCGCTGCGCAATTCAGCGTGACGAAAGGACCGGCGGACCGCGGGCTGCGTTCATGCAGGGTGCGGGCAACTAATTCTTTTCCCGTCCCGGTTTCTCCCAGAATGCAAACCCGCGACTCGCTCGCGGCCACGCGCTCGACTTGGGCCATTACTTTCCGCATGACCTCCGAGGTCCAAACCATCTCGTGCTTACCCAGGCGCTGCCGTAGCTGCCGGTTTTCCGATTCCAGACGCCGGAGTCTGAGCACGTTCTCCACGGTCAGCAGCAGCTTTTCCGTAGACACCGGTTTTTCCAGAAAATCGAGAGCTCCCAGGCGGGTGGCGCGGACCGCCATTTCAATATGTGCCTGTCCCGACATCATGACCACCGGAACCGTGATTCCTTGCGACTTGAGGTCTTCCAGAAAAGAAAGACCGTCCTTGCCGGGCATGACCACGTCGGAGAATATCAAATCAAAGTTCTGTGTTTTGGCAAATTCGAGTGCCTTGGACACGTTGTCGCAAACCGTTGCTTCATGGCCCGCCAACCGAAATGCGCGTGAAAGAGAAGCTAGGGTATTGGGCTCGTCATCCACAATCAAAAGGCTGGCCTTCTGCGGCATTAATTGTTCCTCGCGCTTGCGCCCGATGCGTGGTCGGTAGGTTGTAGCTTGTCAGCGTTGCGCGGCAATTCGATCACGAAGGTCGTCCCGCGTCCGGGTTCACTATGAACGCTGATCCGACCACCATGGTCGCTGACCACGGACTGCACGATTGCGAGGCCGAGCCCCGTGCCGTGCGGCTTGCTAGTGTAATAGGGAGTGAACAGGTGGGAACACTCTTCTGGCGTGAGCCCGTTGCCCGTGTCCGAAACTTCGACGTAGCTGAGATTGCCGTTCTGGCGTGCACGCAGCGTAAGCGAGCCGCCCTGAGGCATTGCGTCCATCGCATTCGATACGAGGTTTGAGAGTGCTCGGTGCAACAAGTCAGCATCGGCGGCGATTGGATCCATAGGTTCGGCCAATTCCAGTTTACATTCAATAGGCGCTCGCTCCGGTGAGGTCAGTTGCGCCTGAAACAGCCGAGCTACATTCTGCACAACATCATTGAGCTGTATTTGCTGGAACTGCGGTTGGGGCATTCGCGAGAACTCGCTGAAGCGCGAGATAATCGCTTTTAGATTCGCGATCTCAGCCAGCAAGGTTGATGAGCTTTCCTGAAAAATCTCCTCGAACTGCTGCGGACTCTGCTGTCGTGCCCGCAGCAAATTCTCAACCGTCAATTGCAGCGGGAAAAGAGGGTTCTTCAATTCGTGCGCCAGTCTGCGGGCTAACTCACGCCATGCAGCGACGCGTTCCGCCTGCACCAGATGCTCTTTTTGGGCCAGCAGTTCACGAGTCATACGATTGAACGATTCCGCCAACTCGCCGATTTCGTCCGATGAAGTAACTGCCACTTGCGTATTCCAGTTGCCAGAAGCGACGTTACGCGCGGCCCGAGCGAGTTCTTCCACCGGGCGCGTGACACGGGCCGCCGCCCATCCGCTGAGCAGGATAGCCAGTAAGATGCCTGCAGCACCTGAGAGCAGTGCCGCCGAGCGGATGCGTTGGCGAAGCTCAACGTACGGGCGACGCGAATTACCAATAAGCAGGGCGCCGAGCAATTGGTTATCACGACCGGCGAGTGGGATTGCGTCGATCGTCTCGTCATCGGCAGCGTCGGAAGACCAATGCACCAACGTCGTCGTTTCCCGTCGCTGTTGTTGAAGCTGCTGAATTATCGGCGCAATCAGTTCGGCTTTCTGCACTGTGCCTGAAGCGTTGATCAAGAACTGGGGCGAAAAGCCAAGCCCCAAATTCTGATAAAACATGGCTCGCATTCCTGGTGGAAGCTCAAGGCTGGCGAGGAATTCTTTGTCAATCCGTCGGCCTCCGATCACGAAAAGTGGCTTCTCTCCGATGTTTACCGCCCTGATCGCGAACAGCCCTAGCGCTGCGCCGTCCGGCATTTCCTCCTGTTTCAAGAAGGCGTCTTTAGGAATTGTGGATACAAGGGCGACCGTTTCCTTGTAGCCAAACTTGGCCGCCCATTGTGCGGACGAAATGATCGTCCCTTGGCTGTCGACGAACTCGAGAAAATCCAGTTGCTGATTATCAGCAATCGTTCTGGCTTCGTTGAGATACGCGCCGTAGTCCGGAGAACCGCGACTTAAGGCTAGAGCCATGTGGGTCGCGCCTTCGCTCGCAGCAACGGCTTCTACACGGTGCACCACTTCCTCACCTCGACGATTGAACTCACGCCGAAATTGAGCAACCAGCGCGGCGGTGCGTTCCTCATTGACTTTTTCGAAAGCCCGGCGCGTCGATAATGAAATGCTCCAGGCAACTGCAACGACCGACACGAGAACGGTCAGCGCACACACGACCAGGAGTTTGCGTCGGAACGTCATGGTTTCTCCGCAGCCAGCCAGACGTCGGGTAGACGCCAACTTCCGTCACGCATGGTCCGCCAACTCTTCACCGCGCCAGACACCCCGTATGCCACCCGCACATGCAGCAAAGGAATCACTCGTTGCGATTGCAGCAACCTGGCTTCCGCGCCGTAGAGGTCGTCAATTGAACTCGAAGAAAAGTTAGGCTGAGGAAGTCCAAGCTCCGCGGCGAGTTCATTGAGAGAGATCTGAGCGTCCGGCGAGATTAGCGGAATTCGCACAACGCGCAGGTCAGCGCCACTCGTGCTCGTGATCTGCATCCCCAATCCGGCATCGCGGGCATTGAGAACGACTCTCTCGGCGATGACGCGTGCCGTCGGATCAGAAGGGTCGTAACCGAGAGCCCATGAGGTAGTGTGCGGAATATCGCTCCGCACCTGCCGCGCCAACGCCAGGTCAATCGACGCGGGGAAAAGAAAACCGTAGCCAGTCATCCAATTCGGCAGAAGTCCGCCGGCGGCTTCTCCGCTGCCTTGCAGCACAACCGTATTCAGCAACACCCGATCAATGCTGAGGGCAAGAGCTTGACGCTGGCGTCCATCTCCAGGTGACTGCGTATCTCGGTTAAAGGCCAGCAAAATCAGTTCCACCGGGGCTGAACTCTCGACGTGGCGGCCTTCCGCAGTCGCCCGATGCGCTTGCTCGGGTGCGACTTCTATGACCTGAGCCTTTCCGAGGTCGAGCGAGATCATCTGTTCGCGGAAACTCTTTCCCATCGCAATTTCGATCGCATCCAGAAACGCGCGGCCACCCCAGTATTCATCGCGCGCAAACAGAACCAGCTTCCTTCCAGGATCCCATTGGGAAACAGCAAAGGGCCCGGTGCCAGAAATCTTTCCGCCATCGCGTTTGACAATGCTGTTGCGCGGCAACGTCAGCTCTACCGGGAGATTCGGAGCGGGCGAATCGCGCTCGATGACAACTGCGTCTCCCTGAGAAAACACTTTCCATGTTGGATTGGTTCTTCGCAGAGAAGCGGCGACCGTGTCCGCCGTAACGGGCGCACCGTCCTGGAACGTAACGCCGCCGCGCAAGAAAAACTGCCAACGCTGATTGCCCGGTTCAGCTTGCCATGAAGTTGCCAACGCGGGTTCGGGCTTGCCCTGCTCGTCTAATGAAATCAGAGTGTCAAAGATCAACCTAAACAAATTGCGCGACCCAAGCCACTCCGTCTGATTGGAATCGGCCGGGTCGAGCGATGTGGGAGCAGCCCGCATCTCGATATGCAGAGTTCCGCCGTAATGCGGGTGCGCGGCCCGGCTGGATCCAGCAGCCAAAAGCAGACTACTGGCTACAAGTAATGGAAAGGTGGTAAGCCTCATATTTTTCCGTTCCTGAATTCTGGGAAACTGCGATGACGCCGGTTCCGTCGGAATCGGACCAAAGCGCCGTGATCTCGCCGCTGAGCTGTATCGGCGGGCTCACGGCGGCAGGTTCGCGATCCGCAATTTCAAAGGCCGTGACTGTTTCGGAAGCGCCATCTCCGTTGCCGCTAGCCAGTACTTGCCAATCCAGCCCGCAGCCGCTTCGAAGAGTCGCGATGTCGCTGCCCCATCCGAACTTGGCGCCGGGTTGATCCGTGACTCCGTCCAGCAAGTGAACTTGCCCGTCGACAGTCGCGAAAATCCAGAGCTTGTACTTGTCTCGCGGCAGCATCGCAGCCGAATAAAATGCTTTCACGGTGGTTTGTTTCTCGATTCCCGGCGAGAGCGCGCCGGTAAAGAAATTTCGTGTCGGAGCGAAAAACGCGCTCAATCCCGACTGATCTGTTCCCAACGGCCAGGGATCATCGCTGTCATAACAGTTAATACCCAGAGGAGCGGCCGTGGTGCTTCGGCAAAATAGGCCCGGCAAATACGCATCGAACAAGTGGTCCTTCCGCAAAATCAATCGGCCCCGCAGATCGCGCGGCCACGGACGCGAGTGCGAAATGGGCAGGGACTGTTCTTGCTGCCAGCGGCCGTCCTGAAACTTCGCGAGTACTACACTCTCTGGCAGGAGAACAATCATGTGCTGCGGATTGCTGTTCACCAGCGCAACATCCAGAATGCGATTCTCATCCGTCCACAGTAGCGTTTTGTGAATCGTGAGTCCTGCGGCTGAATGCTCGACCGCGGCCGGACTCGACCTGGTCACGGCCACCATGACCACCGAAGATTCGTTGTTCCCCTGATGAATCTCGGCGACCCAGATGTAGTTCTGCAGATTTTCCGAAAGGGTAATCTGCACCGTGACAGCAGCTTGGTCTGTGGTGACAAATCGAACTCCGAGCGCGGCCAGCTCGGCCATCAGCCCGCGACGAATCTCTTCGGCGTCTGGGTGGCTGAGAGAGGATCGACTTACCAAGTCAAGAGCTACCGCCCCCGGACCTGTAGCCGCGGCAATCTTTCGTGCCAGTTGCTCTTCGGGCGCTCGCCATTCACTCGCCAAGATAGTCGGCACGTGGATCGATATCAGCACGAGCAGACAGGCTACACGCGGAAACCGTGATGACGAAGCACGCATGTGCGGGATGCGCGCATTATAAACCGCATTGTCAGTGACGCTTCGCATAGGGCACTGTACTGTTTGTAGACACCGGCTTGTGAAAATTGAGCTTCACGGTACTCACTTCGGCTGCTGCTCATCCGACTCTTCCGCTTGACTAGCGTGGTTTGCCACGCTCATGCTGCGCAGCACGTCGTTGGCGAAGAAGAACTTTCCGTCCGCCGGAACCATCATGATTTGCAGCTTGTCCGAGAGCCGTTCGGCTACGATCTTGTTGATCAGCAGCGGATTCTGTTTCAAAATCGCGCCTTCGCTCTGCATTCGCACCGCATCCGCCGCGGCGGTCACGCGGATGCGATCCGCCTCGGCTTCGGCCAGCAACTTTCGACGTTCCATCTCCGCCTTGCTGTCGATCACTTTGGCTTCTGCCTGCGCTTCCGCATTCTTAACCGTGGTTTCCTTGCGGGCTTCGGCTTCCAGCTTCGATTGCTCAATCTGTTTTTGTTTGAGCGGCAAAGTGTACTGCATTGCATCGGCTTCGCTCTTTGCCTGCAGCACGCGGACTTGCGCCTCGCCTTCCGCCTGCTTTACCTGCTGAGCCTTCGTAGCCTCGGCTTCAAGTTCCGAGATTCTCACCTGCTTCTGTTGAATGTCAGTCTGCACCCCCATGCGGTCGCTCTCCTGTTCCTTCAGCAACAGGCTCTCCAGCCCCTTCGCATATTCGGGCGGCAGTTGAATGTCGCGCAGCATCACTTCTTTCACCATGAGTCCGTCGGCGGCCAGTTTCTGGGTGATGACATCGGACGCGCGCTTGCGCACTTCCTCGCGCTTCGTTGCGAACACATCCCGAACCGTGTAGTTGGGCACAAGCTCGCGCCACGCACTCGCAACAACCGCTGGCACAATTTCTTTTTCGACCGGCTGAGGCAGGTTGCTCTGAATGTAGTCCAGGTGCCTGGGATCGAGCCGGTATCGCACAGTGATGGACAATCCAAGAGTGAGCCCCTCTTTGGCCTGTACGTTCAATAGTTCTGACTTCATACTTTTGCCGGAGCCGGCACTCGCATCCCCCAACATGCCGGTAGTAAACAACTGGTCGCGAGTATCGAAGAGCACGATATTTTCTGCGAGCGGGACGATGAAGTGCGCACCCGGATACAGCGCGCCCGGCAAGGTTCCGCTGGTCTGGCTGACCCGGACGGCTGCCATGCCACTGGGCACAACCACAATGCCCAGCGACAACAGGATCGGGCCCCAGGCCAGCAGCACCAGCGCCAGAGAGCTTCGCCAGCGCATCTGCGGAACCGGCGGCAGCGGTCCAGCATTGGCCACTGCAAGCGCCTGCCTGTATTTCACCTCCAGGTAAATGTCGTAAGCCAGAATTGCGGCGGCGACTGTGATCATCGCGATGCCGCCCAGCATCAGCAAATACTTCAGGAACAACATATATCCTCCTCGTGTTCTTCAGCGTTCCTGCCCAGATTTGACCGGTACGGCCTGCTGGGCAAAGAACAGGCCGAACACTTTACCGAAAATCCACTCCTCCACCAGGATTGCGATTGCCAGGGAGAAAGCCATCCCTGTAGCGATCGTGACTGCTGTCATTAGAGTTTGCATTTTGCGTCCTCCCTTGGGTGTTCACGTTTACGCCAAATCAGGGAGCAGTCCGCGGACCAATGCCTAAATTGTTGATGGTGAATAAATTAGTGAGACGAGGCCAGGGCGGGATGGTGTTCGGTCACAGACAGTGTGTGGATTTGACCACGCCCCATGTCGCGAATCTGGCGTTAGGGGACGATTGGCGCAGTAAACGCTGGGATGGGTCGTGTTTCTTCGACAACCAGTTCGGCCATTTCTTTTGTGTAGAAGGCGACGGCAGTGGCACGTTGCCAAAAACGTGCAGCGAGAAGCAGAAGCAGAGTTGCTTGCCCGATGATGAATGCTCCCAAAACACTGCTGGGCGGGACAATCGTGTCCCACAACAAGATTCCGCCCACCAGAAGGGCCAGCGCTACGATTGCGATCACGACGTAGCTGCCTAGCAGACGCGCGAGATTGCGCCGCGTCTTGCGAAATCCGGCGGCGACCGATTTGCGCACGGCAGGCTGGTCACGAAGGACCACGTCGGTCTGGGCAAGGTCGAACCAGATTCGTATGACCGTCAGCACTAGAAAAATGATTCCTGTTCCGATGAGTTGCGTGAAGAACGGCAACCTTTCATTGGAAGTCTTGTCCGCGGCTGTGACCAGCGCGTTCAGGGCTCCAAACAGAATGCCGCCGATGGCGCCCGCGATAATCGTGAAGAACAAAAAGAGCCGCACGAACCGCCAAACATTCCGCCCGCAGACGCGATAAAACTCGTCGCGCGGAAGTCCGTGGTCCGACGCATAACCCAGCAGCACTCCCGGCATGAACAGTAAACTCGCCAGCAAGAATACGACTGCGAACATCATTGCTGGATGTGACGCGGCAGGAAGCGCCCCAAATTCCGGACGCGTCAGCAGTTCGGTGAATACCCCCGCGTTGAATCCATGAAGCAGTTTGTCGGCATTGAGGCTGTGATCCAAAATATTGTGCGCGGCGTCGCTGAAGGCGGATGCTCCGAAGTGGGCAAATACCAGGTTGAGCAGGTAAAACCAGACCACGTACCGCTTGTTGCGGCCTGCGATCTCAGCGCCCGCGGAAACCAGATTCGTGTTCTCACTCATTGAGATGTTCCCCTACACCAGCCACCAGGCCAGCAACTGCGCGAAGAACTGGCCGATGCAGGTCCAGTAGTTTGCCAACTTGCGCGCCGCTGCGTCGTTGGCCTCCTCAGTTCGGCTGTTATTAAAGTTGTTGCGATCGAATTGGATCCTGTGGTCGGGATCGACCTCGACCGACTCTATTTTTGCCTTTTTCCGGTACTCATATCTCACCCAACGGTCTTGTCCATCCCAGTGCTCGCGGACTTTGTCACCGTTGTCAAACTTAGTCTCGACGTCGATCGGCATAACGAACTCGCCCTTGCGGTGAATCCAAACATTGCAGACGTATTCCGTCTGGCCTTTCTTCTCTTTCACGTTTTCCTTATACCAATCCACCGGCACGGAACTGATCTTCAGCACTTCGTAGTCCAACACCTGCGTGCCATAGACCGCCTCATTGAAATACCAGCGCAGATCTTTGCCCGAAACTTCTTCAATGGTCTTGAGGAAATCTTCCTTGGTGGGATGAGTGAAGCGAAAGCGCGCGAAATAAACCCGCATTGCCTGCCGCATGGTGTCTTCGCCGATCACGCTTTCAAGCGTAAGCAGCATGAGGGCCGTCTTGCCATAAGTGATTGCACCATAAGAATTGTTATCGGCATATTGCCACCCATTCTTCGCAATAGGATCAAGATCGGCCACACCAATGTAGATGAGCCTGTCNTCGTCAATCTGTCCCGCCGTAACTCCCCACAGATTGAANACCGACGTGGAGGGGCCAAAGATNGAGTTCATCACCTTGATTTGGGTGTATTGGTTGATGCCCTCGTCCATCCAGGCGTCTTCAAATTCATTCGTGGCCACCATGCCGTACCAGTATTGATGGCCAAATTCGTGCTCGATGGTCTCCACCGAGCCCGCGTGAAGGCCCTCCGGTTCCCACCAAAAAGTTCCAACCGTAATGAAGGTTGGATACTCCATGCCGAATGCTTGTGAACCGGGGTCTGGATCCACCAGTGTGAGGGTTTTGTAAGGGTAGGCCCCGTACCAGCGATCGAAGCGGTCCATAATTTCTTTGAGAGCGCGAGCCTGCCGCTCGACCTGACCCCAGTGTGCGGGTTGCATCAGGATACGCAATTTCACCGGTCCCATGCTGCCTTGGAAGGTGTCGTTATAGACCAAGTAGTGCGGGCTCGCGGTCCACGCGAAATCGTGAATGTCCTCACCGTGGTAGGTGACCGTTTTCGTCCCGTCGGGATTGTTCACGCTGCTGACTTCGACGCCCCCGCCTCCCACCACTTCGTTCTGAGGCACCGTCAACTTGACGTCATAAACACCGAAGTCTGCGAAAAACTCGGTGTAAGCGTGAAACTGGTGGCAATTCCAGGCGCCATGCCACCAAACTCCGACCTTCGGAAACCACTGACCGCCAAGAACAAAATCCCGATTCCACCCAGTGCGTTCCAGAACTTCCGGAAATTGATCGTGAAACTTAATCTTGAATTGCACATATCCATCAGGAGGGATAGGCTTCGGCAAGTGCACCTGAACCACAGTCCGATCGTCTTTGTTGTCGTCGTCCGCGTGAATGTATTGCAACTGGGAAGTGAAGTCGCCCTGTCCCACGACTTCAAAACTTTTTATCTCCTCCGCGCCGTAGCTCTTGGGATCCCAGGTGTCAAAGTTCTGTCCGCGAGTGCCCTCCCGTTTTCCTTCCCGGATCCAGGTGGCCGTGGGTTGAAAGCCATTTAAATAGAGGTGAAAGGGAAATGTGTCGAGCGCCTGCCCGGTGAGATTGTGGTAAGTCAGTGTTTCGCTGGCGTCGAGAGCATGAGCCTTGGCGCCGTAGCGGGCGTCCATGTCGTAAGCCACAACTCGCTGCGACAACGGCGTCGGAGAGTTGATGGCCGAAGTGGTCGCTGGAATTGCCAGCCCGGCGGGGCTGCCCGTCTGCGCGAAAGCCGGCACAGCCACCGACAAAGTAATAAAGCAGATTAGTCTCAACCGCACCGCCATCGAGAAATCTCCGTCGTCTACAACGTGGTAAACCGCGAACTTGAAATCATAGCCTAGGAAGAGCTATGCGTGTTGGAGCAATCAGCTGTCCCTGAAATTCATTACGGCATCGCAGCAGGTTCAGTTCCATGGTCGGTTTGTCGTCAACCTACGACTCGTGTAGGCGCGCGCGTCCACGCCCTGCGGCACAACCATTGAAATTAATTCAGAGCATAGTTTCGGTAGGCAAGCAAGAAAACGTGCTGGTTTCAAAGCCACTCAGTCCCACGGCCGGATGTCCACGCTTCCCGCGACGACATTGATCTCAATCGATCCCCTCCCCGAACCGGGTAGCTCGTCCGACACCATGAATCGGTGGTCCTCTCCGCCTTTGCGATGGTCATGGAAACTGCCCATCACAATATCGACATGAAGAGTACCGTAGGAGTCCGTATTGGCAAGCAGATCCACATGGCCGTGGACAACGTTGATGCTGCGTTCGCCGCCGATCCGCTCGGTCTCAAAAGAAAGGTTGCCGCTGACAAGATTGAGCTCCAGTTTCGAGATTCCCGCCGGAACCACGATTACCACCTTGGCGCGCACGCTCTTGGGCAAATGCAGCTGCACGTTCACGCGCTGGCCGCCGACGTCGAGAGCCTGCAGATAGTCGCCCGCAGTCAGTTTTGACGCGGCGTTTCCAAGATCCACAGTCACCTGAAGCTGGTCGTTGGTGCTTCCTGTAATCGTCAGATCCGCGGCGCAGACGTCCAGGACGACCGCTGCTCCGAGCGCAATTTTGCGGCTTAGCTGCAAATGGGTTGCAGAATTCTGATCGTCCTTCGCCAGATCCACGTGCGTTCCAGGCCTCTCGCTGTCGCAATTCATGGAATGGCTCTCGGCGAGCGCGTACCCTCCGAGCAAAAGCCAACTGCCAACGATAAAGATCCAGCGCGGAACAACCTTCCGCCGACCAAGAAGGAGCGTCATAGTCTGGATATACGATCCCCAACCCCAAAAAGTTCGCCCGGCGCGACAAAGACCGAGGCAACTTAACCATCGGAACGTGCAACTAAAGAATTAGTTGACGTTTTAGCTTCCATCGCGTCTAATAATTTGAGCAACGGAGGATGCCTTGTGCCGCCCAGCAAGTCCGTAACTTTAACCGAAGCTGAACTCCGGCTCATGGACGTCCTTTGGCAGCAAGGGCCGTCGACCGTGCAGCAGGTGCAACAGGCGCTTCCTAAGAAGTCGCAATTGGCCTACAACTCCGTGTTGACCACGATTCGCATCCTCGAGAAAAAGGGTTACGTCAGGCATGCAAAGGATGGCCGCGCCTATGTTTATCGGCCGCTGGTCGAGCAAGCGGAAGCATCGCGCTCTGAAATTCGTCACCTGGCCCATCGTTTCTTCAAGAATTCCCATGAAATGCTGGTGCTGAATATTCTGGAAGACCGTGGCGTCGACGCCGAAGAACTAAACCGCCTTCGCCAGTTGATGCAAGATACCGAGCTGGATAGAGACAAGTTAGACGGAGACAAGTAGCGCCATGACCACCGCGCTCAACCAACTAGCCCGAATGTCAGCCCAGAGCATGCTCAACGGCATGATCGAAGGCCTCGCCATCGGATTCTTCTCCTGGCTTCTGCTGCGAGTGGTTGGCCGCCGAAATTCCAGCACTCGCTTTGCTGTATGGTTCTCCGCCTTGCTCGCAATCGCGGCCCTGCCGTTGCTAAGCGCCGCCCCTTCAAAAGCCAGTCCAGCCAGCATCACCGTATCCAGCGCGTGGGCGCTCGCCATATTTTTCGTTTGGGCAGCTTTTGCAGCCGTAGCCCTGGTAAGAGTCGCTGTCGGTCTTCTGCAACTAGGAAAACTGCGCGCCAGTTGCACTCCCATCGATGTCGATGCCTTGGACCCTGCGCTGCGCAAAACATTGCAGGAATTCCAAACTGTAAGGTCCGTCGCGCTGTGCCAGTCCGACCGCCTGCAAGTGCCAACCGCAATCGGTTTCGTGAAGCCGGCTGTAGTGATTCCGTCCTGGGCGATGCAGGAACTTTCCACTCCAGAGCTGAACGCGATTGTGCTGCACGAACTGGCTCACCTCCGTCGCCGTGACGATTGGACGAACCTCGCACAAAAAATCCTGAAAGCGCTCTTGTTCTTCCATCCCGCCGTCTGGTGGATCGAGAATCAACTCACGCTGGAACGGGAAATGGCCTGCGACGACGCCGTCCTGGCCGAAACCGCCAATCCGCGAGACTACGCCCAGTGCCTGATCGCAATGGCAGAAAAAAGTTTCATGCGGCGTAGCGTGGCGCTGGCGCAGGCCGCGGTCAACCGCATGCGCCACATGTCGCAACGGGTCTCGCAGATTCTCGACGCCAACCGCCCCGGCGCAACCCGCGTCTGGAAGCCCGCCGTCTATTCGCTGGCCGCATTTTTTGTCGCGTGCCTGGCCTCGTTGCCCCACGCCCCCGAACTAATCGCATTTGAAGACCGGACGCCGGAAGTCGCCGTCGCCTCCGCCATGCCAGCCAGCAACGCGCCGGCAACGCCTACGCGCACGGACGCCCTTGCGCCGCGGCCCGTTGCCATCGAAGCCAGCTTTCACCCCGCTGAACATCGAACTCCGAAAATCACCACGTCATCAAATCGACAAAACTCACGCTACGAAATTCAGTCGCGCGCGATTTCGCCCAAACCGCAACCAGCGGATTACGAAATGCGGGAAGGTGCTAGTTCACCCGCGCCGAAACACGTGGCCTTACTTATGTCGCAGTATCCTGACCATCTGACTCCTGAGGGCACGAGTTCACTCGCGTCACAAGAAACCGAAAACAAACCTGGGCTTCAGACCCTGAGGCGAGTGACCCTCGCACGGCTGACCATAGCCGACGAAGCCTCTCCGCAAGCGATATTTGTAGTAATGCAAGCTGCGCCGCATCAGGAAGCAGGGCCCATGTTTTGGACAATCTGCGTCTGGCGTGTAACGGTCGTAGGCTCAAGCCGCGTCCCGGCCGAAACCAGAATTCCCACGAAAAAGATTTAACAAGAAGATCAAGTCGTAAGAACTCATGAACTCGCCAGCTAAAACTAAACAATTAGTTGCCAGCACGCCGAGCCGGCAAGTCGACCTGAGAATATCCAC
>JGI12269J14319_10003964_pt1 | contig 13702 bp, 12 predicted proteins | sample PeaSoiSIISIP2007_FD_14319 | JGI IMG/M metagenome (IMG submission 14319) | reverse complement strand
GGCCCGGCACTACGCGCACCGGATCCCGTTCATCGTCAAGCTCAACCACAACGAGTTCCTCCACTACCCGAGCCAGTACGACCAGGTCATGTTCGGCACCGCCCGCCAGGCGGCCGACCTCGGTGCCATCGGGGTGGGCGCCACCATCTACTTCGGCTCCGAACAGAGCGACCGCCAGATCCAGGAGGTGCGCGCGCTCTTCGCCGAGGCCCACGAGCTCGGGATGTTCACGGTCCTGTGGTGCTACCTGCGCAACCCGGCCTTCAAGACCAAAGAGGCCGACTACCACGTGTCGGCCGACCTCACCGGCCAGGCCAACCACATCGGCGTCACCCTCGAGGCCGACCTCATCAAGCAGAAGCAGCCTGAGAACAACGGCGGCTACCCGGCGCTCAACTTCGGCAAGACCGACCCTCTCGTCTACGACCACCTGACCACCGACAACCCCATCGACCTGACGCGCTGGCAGGTGATCAACTGCTACGCGGGCCGCATCGGGCTCATCAACTCCGGCGGCGAGTCCAAAGGGGCAAACGACCTCGCCCAGGCGGTGCGCACCGCGGTCATCAACAAGCGAGCGGGCGGGACCGGTCTCATCGTGGGGCGCAAGGCGTTCCAGCGCCCCATGGACGAAGGCGTGGCGCTCCTCCATGCCGTGCAGGACGTCTTCCTCGACGACTCGGTGACCCTGGCGTAGATCTCCCCGCTCCGCTTGGGAAATTCGGGCCCGGGGGCGGTTCACGGCGTCGAAGTGCCTGGGAGGGCACGGGTCCCGGAGCACGTCGGTGACGGCGGTATGCTCGTGTGAAAGGGACGGTGCTCGCGCGCCCCGCACCAGGTGGACGGTCGGGGGCGTCGGCCGATCCCTAGACAGGGGGCCCACAGTGTCGACCGCGACACGCCACCAGACCACCGAGCTCGACCGGGTGGTGATCCGGTTCGCCGGCGACTCCGGCGACGGGATGCAGCTCACGGGCACCCAATTCACGTCGGTGAGCTCGGCCTTCGGGAACGACACGGCCACCCTTCCCGACTTCCCGGCGGAGATCAGGGCCCCGGCAGGCACCCTGGCGGGCGTGTCGGCCTTCCAGGTCCACATCTCGGACCACGACATCCTCACGCCGGGGGACGCGCCCAGCGTGCTGGTGGCCATGAACCCCGCCGCCCTCAAGACGAACGTGGGCGCCGTGCCCCCGGGGGGCACGGTGATCGTGAACATCGACGCCTTCGACGAGCGGGCCTTCGAGAAGGCGAACTACACCTCCAACCCCCTCACCGACGGCAGCCTGGTGGCCTACAAGGTGTACGAGGTGCCCATGACCTCGCTCACCATGGAGGTCGCCAAGGCGGCGGGCGTGAAGCCCCGCGACGCCGAGCGGTCCAAGAACTTCTTCGCCCTGGGCCTGGTGAGCTGGCTCTACAGCCGGCCCGTGGAGGGCACCCTGGGCTGGATCGAGCAGCGGTTCGCCAACAGCCCCCTGGTGCTCGACGCCAACACCCGGGCCTTCAAGGCGGGCTACAACTTCGGGGAGACCGCCGAGCTCTTCGAGGTCAACTACCAGGTCCGCCCGGCCGCCCTGGCGCCCGGCGTCTACACCAACATCACCGGGAACACGGCCCTGGCGTGGGGGCTCATCGCCGCCGCGCACCAGGCGCATCTCCCGCTGTTCCTCGGGTCCTACCCGATCACCCCCGCCTCGGACATCCTCCACGAGTTGTCGAAGCACAAGCACTTCGGGGTACGCACGGTGCAGGCCGAGGACGAGATCGCCGGCGTCGGCGCCGCCATCGGCGCCGCCTTCGGGGGTGCCCTGGGGGTGACCACCACCAGCGGTCCCGGCGCCGACCTCAAGTCGGAGTCCGTCGGCATGGCGGTCAGCCTCGAGCTCCCGCTCCTGGTCATCGACATCCAGCGGGGCGGCCCCTCGACGGGACTGCCCACCAAGACCGAGCAGTCCGACCTCCTCCACGCCATGTTCAGCCGGCACGGGGAGGCGCCCGTGCCCATCGTGGCCCCCATGACCCCGTCGCACTGCTTCGACGTGGCCATCGAGGCGGCCCGCATCGCCGTGAAGTACCGCACGCCGGTCATCGTGCTGTCCGACGGGTACCTGGCCAACGGGGCCGAGCCGTGGCGCCTGCCCGACCCCGACACCCTTCCCGACCTGCACGTGGAGTTCGCCACCGAGGCCAACCACACCGACGACGCCGGCGCCCCCGCCTTCTGGCCCTACATCCGGGACGACGAGACATTGGCCCGGCCCTGGGCCGTGCCCGGCACGCCCGGGCTCGAGCACCGCATCGGGGCCCTGGAGAAGCAGGACGGCTCGGGCAACGTCTCGTACGACCCGGTCAACCACGAGCGCATGGTCCACCTGCGCGCCGCCAAGGTGGCCGGCATCGCCCGGGACATCCCCCTCATCGAGGTCGACGACCCCGGCGGCGTGGGGGCCGCCCCCGTGCTGGTGCTGGGGTGGGGGTCGACCTTCGGTGCCATCGCCGCCGGCGTGCGCCGCATCCGGGCCCGAGGGCTCTCGGTGGCCCACGCCCAGCTGGTGCATCTCAACCCCTTCGCCCCCAACCTGGGCGAGGTGCTGGCTGCCTACGACAAGGTGCTGGTGCCCGAGGCCAACCTGGGCCAGCTGGCCAAGCTGGTGCGCGCCGAGTTCCTGGTGGACGCCAAGACGCTGTCGAAGGTCCAGGGCGTCCCCTTCCGCGCCGCGGAGATCGAGGAGGCCGTGCTGGAGATGCTGGGGGTCACGCCGGGGACGACCGCCGAAGAAGAGGACGTGGCCAGCTGATGACCGACACCCAGGTCCCCGTCACGACGCGCAAGGACTGGACCTCGGACCAGGAGGTCCGGTGGTGCCCGGGGTGCGGCGACTACTCGATCCTGGCCGCCCTGCAGATGCTCATGCCCGAGCTGGGCGTGCGGCGTGAGAACACGGTGTTCGTGTCCGGCATCGGCTGCGCGGCGCGCCTGCCGTACTACATGAACACCTACGGCATGCACTCGATCCACGGGCGCGCCCCGGCCATCGCCACCGGGCTGGCGGTGACCCGACCCGATCTCGACGTGTGGGTCATCACCGGCGACGGCGACTCGTTGTCGATCGGCGGCAACCACCTCATCCACGCCCTGCGCCGCAACGTCAAGATCACCATCCTCCTGTTCAACAACCAGATCTACGGGCTCACCAAGGGCCAGTACTCGCCCACCTCGGAGCAGGGCAAGGTGACCAAGTCGACCCCGTTCGGATCGCTCGACACGCCCTTCAACCCCGTCAGCCTGGCGCTCGGGGCCGAGGCCAGCTTCGTGGCCCGCACCCACGACATGGACCGCAAGCACATGCAGGAGATGTTCCGCCGCGCCCATGACCACGACGGGGCGGCCTTCGTGGAGATCTACCAGAACTGCAACGTGTTCAACGACGGCGCCTTCGAGAAGATCACCGGGCGCGACGTCCGCGCCGACAACCTCATCCCGCTCGTGCACGGCGAGCCCATCCGCTTCGGCAGCGAGCAGCAGTACGGGGTGGTCATGGAATCCGACGGCCGCCTGCGCGTGGCCGAGGTGGCCGAGGTGGGCGAGGACGCGCTCCTCGTCCACGACGAGGCCCGGGACGAGCCCGGGCTCGCCTTCCAGCTGAGCAGGCTGGCGCGGGGGCCCTTCGAGCCCACCCCCATCGGGGTGTTCCGCGCCGTGGCGCGCCCCGAGTACGGGGCGGCCATGACCAAGCAGCTGCTCGAAGCCAACGAGCGCCGCGGTCCGGGAGACCTGGCCTCCCTGCTCGCCTCGGGCGGGACCTGGACCGTCGAGGGCTGAACCGGCCCCGGTTCGCCGGGCCGATTCAGGACCAAGGTCCTACCTCGGGCGTCTCAACCGCGCTACGCGCCACGCCGATACCTGAGCGGGCGCTCGGGACCACGCCCGGCGGGACGTGGTCCGGGAGCCCTCGGGGGGGTATGGGAACACTGCGCCCGCGGCGCGGATCGCAGCCGTCCCGCTGCGACACAGGGGGCGCGCCGCGGCGCCGTGTTCCCGCCTGCGGGGACTCAGTCCTCGACGGTCCGGAACACCATCCCGGTGCGGGGCTTGGGGTAGAAGTAGGTGCTCTTGGGGGGCATGCGCCGCCGGGCGTGGGCCCATTCGGAGATCTGGTCGACGGTCACGGGCCGGAGCAACAGCGCCGCCTGGGCCCCGCCCCCGGTCACCTCCGCCAGGGCCGAGCGCCAGTCGTGGACATAGGTCACCGCCGCCTCGGGCACGGCGTCGAGGGCCAGCGCGACGAGGCTCGAGTCCAGATCCGACCCCGCCTCGGCGTAGGTCTTCTCGCGCGGCGTCAACAGCCACACGTCGCCGGGGGTGACCAGGGCCAGGGCTCCCGACACCGCCCCCACGAGGTGGTCGTCGGTCGGCCCGGCGTGCACGATGTCGAACCAGCGGCCGAACAGCTCGGTGAGGTCGAGGCCGGGGGGAAGGCCCGAGACGGTCCGATGGATGGCGCCGACCGACAGCTGCCCCTCGGCCAGCTCCACCACCAGCGCCATGACCAGGTCGTAGTCGCCCGCAGCCCCGTCGCGCCCGGCGCGCCGCTCGGCCTGGTAGGTGAGGGCGGTCTCGTAGCGGTGATGCCCGTCGGCGATCACCACCGGCGCCGACTCCACGGCGCTCGTGATGGCCTCGACGACCTCGGGCGCGTCGAGGACCCACAGGGCGTGGGCGACGCCGTCGTCGTCGACGGCCTCGCCGCGAGGTGGCCCCTCGGGCTCGTACACGGCGGCCAGCCCCTGCGACAGGGACAGGCCCCAGATGGGGGAGAGGTTCGCCCGGCACGCCCGCAGCAGGTCGAGGCGGTCGCTCTTGTCCTTGGGGATGGTCTGCTCGTGGGGCAGGATGTCGCCTCCCGGAGCTTCGCATCCCAGGGCGCCGATGACCCCTGTGGTGGCACCGCCGCCGGGCACGGTCATGCGGTACGCGTAGAAGGCCGGGGCGTCGGGCACGAGCAGGCCATCGTGGCGCCAGGTGGAGAAGATGCGCGCCGCCGAGTGGTACTTGTCGAGCCCGGCGTGTGCGTCTTGCACCGGAAGCTCGACGTGTATGGCGTTGGCGGTGTGCCGGTGCGCCAGCCGCGCGCGCTCCTCGGGTCCCACCACGTCGTAGGGAGGGGCAATGACCTTGTCGAGGGGGACCGACCGGTCGTATCGCAGGCCGGCGAACGGGCGGAATCGGGGCATCGGCCTTGCGTAGCATAGGGGAAGGTGGAGGCGTCCCCACAGCGCCGTGCCCCCGGGAACGGTCGACGCGGCTCGTAGGATGCAGGGTGTGAGCAGCGCGCCCGAGGGAGTCGAGCCCGGGGTGGACCGCATCCTCACGGTGCCCAATGCCATCACCTTGGTCCGCCTGGCGTGCGTGCCCGTGTTCGTGTGGCTGCTCTTCGGCGAGCACCGCCAGACGGCGGCGGCCGTCCTGCTGGCCGTGCTGGGCGCCACGGACTGGGTGGACGGGTTCGTGGCCCGGCGCTGGCACCAGGTGTCCACGGTCGGCAAGGTGCTCGACCCCACCGCGGACCGCATCCTGGTGGGGACGGCGGTGATCTCGGTCATCGTGGCGGGGGCGGTGCCGGTGTGGTTCGGCGTGCTGACCGTGACGCGCGAGGTGCTCGTGTCCGGGGCCGTGCTCCTGCTGGCCGGCCTCGGCGCCGAGCGGATCGACGTGCTGTGGGTGGGCAAGGCGGGAACCTTCGGCCTCATGTTCGCCTATCCCACCTTCCTGCTGGCCCACGGCCACGCCGGCTGGCAGCACCCCATCGAGATCGTGGCGTGGGTGAGCGCGGTGCCCGCCATCACCCTGGCCTGGATCGCGGCGGCCGCCTACGTCCCGTTGTCGCGCCGCGCCCTGTCACGAGGCCGCGCGAACCGGGTGGCGGCGGGGTAGGGTCGCCGATGGTGCTCCCATGAAGGCGGTGATCATGGCGGGCGGCGAGGGCACGCGCCTCCGTCCGCTGACTTCCAACCAGCCCAAGCCCATGCTGCCCATGGCCAACCGGCCCATGATGGAGCACGTCGTCAACCTCCTGCGCCAGCACGGCTTCGAGGACATCGTGGTCACGGTGGCGTTCATGGCCAATGCCATCCGGAGCTACTTCGGCGACGGCTCCGAGTTCGGCGTGCGCATGGTCTACGCCACCGAGGAGACGCCGCTGGGCACGGCGGGCTCGGTGCGCAACGCCCGCGACGAGCTCGACGAGCGCTTCGTGGTGATCTCGGGGGACGTCCTCACCGACCTCGACCTGACGTCGCTGGTGGCGCGGCACGAGTCGAAGGGGGCGCTGGCGACGATCGCGCTCAAGGCGGTCGAGAACCCGCTCGAGTTCGGCATCGTCATCACCCGCGAGGACGGATCGATCGATCGCTTCCTGGAGAAGCCCACCTGGGGCCAGGTCTTCAGCGACACCATCAACACCGGCATCTACGTACTCGAGCCCGAGATCTTCGACTTCATCCCCGAGGGCCGGGCGGTGGACTTCTCCGAGGAGGTCTTCCCCGGGGTCCTCGAGGCCGGGAAGCCCCTGTTCGGCTACGTGGCCGGCGGGTACTGGGAGGACGTCGGCACCCTCGACGCGTACCTCCGGGCCCACCAGGACATCCTCGACGAGAACGTCGCCGTCCAGGTGAGCGGGTTCGCCCTGCGCCCGGGGGTGTGGCTGGGCAAGGGCGCCGAGCTGGACCCCACCGCCGTGGTGCGGGGCCCGGCCATCATCGGGGACAACTGCCACGTGGGCGCGGGCGGCGTCCTGGGCGAGTACTGCGTGATCGGCGCCAACGCCCGTATCGGGGACAACGCCTCCCTGGAGCGCACCGTCGTCCACGACAACCTCTTCCTGGGCGCCGGGGTCCGTCTCGACGGCTGTGTCATCGGCCGCTCCTGCGACCTGCGCCAGGGGGTGCGCTGCGAGGAGGGTGTCGTCCTGGGCGACGAGTCCTTCGTGGGCGCCCACGCCGTCATCAAGTCGGGCGTCAAGGTGTACCCGTTCAAGACGGTGGAGGCCGGCGCCACGGTCAACACCTCGATCGTGTGGGAGTCGCGGGGGGCGCGCACCCTCTTCGGCCGGCTGGGCATCACCGGCCTCGCCAACGTCGACATCAGCCCGGAGCTGGTCATGCGGCTGTCGATGGCGTGGGCGAGCACGCTGGAGAAGGGGAGCACCATCACGGCGTCGCGTGACACGTCGCGCGCGGCGCGGGTGCTCAAGCGGGCCATGATCGTGGGCTGCAACGCGGCGGGCGTGAACGTGGAGGACCTCGAGGTGGCCACCGTGCCCGTGACCCGCTTGCAGGTGCGCTCGGGGCGCAGCCTCGGGGGCATCACGGTCCGGCTCTTCGAGCAGGACACCCAGTCGGTCATGATCCGCTTCTTCGACCAGGACGGCATCGACATCGCCGAGGGGGCTCAACGCAAGATCGAGCGGCTCTACCACCGAGAGGAGTTCCGCCGTGCCCTGGCGTCGGAGATCGGCGACATCGTCTACGCGCCGCGCGCGCTCGAGCTCTACACCGCCGCGCTGAGCGACACCGTCGACGTGGATGCCATCGCCCGGGCCGGGTTCAAGATGGTGCTCGACTACTCGTTCGGGACGGCCAGCTTCGTGATGCCCAACGTGCTGGCCAAGCTGGGCGCCGAGGTCCTGGTGGTGAACCCCTACGCGGCCACCGCCGCGGTCATGGCCAGCGACCCCCGCGCCGCCGCCGAGCACGTGGCCGACCTGGTGCGTGCCTCGGGGGCCCACCTGGGGGCCGTCATCGACCCCGGGGGCGAGAACCTCACGCTGGTGGACGACGAGGGCAAGGTCTTCTCCGACAACCAGTTCCTCCTGCTGCTGCTCGACCTGGTGGTGTCCCGGACCAGGCACGCCAAGGTGGCGCTCCCGGTGGCGACGCCCATGGCCGCCGAGCACATCTGCGCCGAGGCCGGGGCCGAGATCATGTGGACCAAGCTGTCGGCGACCCACCTCATGGAGGTCGCCAGCACGGGCGGGGTCACCTTCGCGGCGAGCCAGATGGGGGGCTTCATCTTCCCGCGCTTCCTCCCCGCCTTCGACGGGGTGGCGACCCTCGTCCACCTTCTGGGCATGCTGGCCCGTACCGACGAGCGGCTGTCGAAGCTGGCGAGCCGGCTGCCGCCCATTCACATCGTCCACGAGGAGATCGTCACGCCGTGGGAACAGAAGGGCACCGTGATGCGCACCACGGTGGAGCGGGCCCAGGGGCGCGACGTCATCCTCGTGGACGGCGTCAAGCTCCCCGAGCCCGACGGCTGGACCCTGGTCGTCCCCGACCCCGAGGAGCCGGTCACCCATGTGTGGGCGGAGGCCCCCAGCGAGGCAGAGGCGCGCACGCGGGCCCAGGAGCAAGCCATCCGCATCCGTCAGATGATGCAGTGACCCCACACCGGGGCGCGCCCCCGACGGCCTGAACGCCCATCCGGTATGGTCCCGGCATGCTCGTGCCCGACGACCGCCGCTACACCGCCGATCACGAGTGGGCACAGCGCGCGCAGGACGCGGTGCGGGTGGGCATCACCGACTACGCCCAGGACGCGTTGGGCGACATCGTCTACGTGGACCTGCCCGCGGTGGGGTCCCGTTTCGAAGCCGGGGGCGTGCTCGGCGAAGTGGAATCGACGAAGTCAGTGTCCGAGATCTACGCGCCGATCGCGGGAGAGGTGGTCGCGGTGAACACGGCCCTGGCCGATTCTCCCGAGCTCCTCAACACCGATCCGTACGGGGCCGGGTGGATCGGCGAGATCGCTCCCACCGACGCCGGAGCACTCGACGCACTTCTCGACGCCGCGCGTTACCACGCGCTCATCTCCGAGTAGCTCGGACGGGCGGACTCGGGGGAGGGGCTAGCGTGGACGGCGTGTTCTGCAACAACTGCGGGCATCGCAACCCGCCTGACGCCAACTTCTGCTCGTCGTGCGGAGCGGTGCTCAGCCAGGGTTCCTCCGACACCACCGTGACCCTGCACCCCGTCGACGCCCAGGGCGAGGCCGGTGACGAGGAGCTCAGCGTGACCTTGCCCGACCGTCCCAGCGGCACCGGTCTCCTGGTGGTGAAGCGCGGCCCCAACGCCGGCACGCGCTTCGACCTCGTCACCGACGTCACCCGGGCCGGACGTCACCCCGAGAGCGACATCTTCCTCGACGACATCACCGTGTCGCGTCGCCACGCCGAATTCATCAAGAGCCACGGCGGGTACACGGTGCGTGACGTGGGTTCTCTCAACGGCACGTATGTGAACCGCGAGCGGATCGAAGAGGCGGTGCTGTCCTCGGGTGACGAGGTGCAGATCGGCAAGTTCAAGCTCGTCTACCTCGCGGCGGCCGACGAGTGAGCGCCGACGCGTGAGCACCCACGAGGGGACACCGTGAGCAGCCGGAGCTACCTGTCGATCGGGGATGTGCTCGCGCTGCTGCGCCAGGAGTTCCCCGACGTCACCATCTCCAAGATCCGGTTCCTCGAGAGCCAGGGTCTCGTCAATCCCGAGCGCACGCCATCGGGATACCGCAAGTTCTACGAACACGACGTGGAGCGCCTGCGTTGGGTGCTGCGCCAACAGCGCGAGCACTTCCTCCCCCTCAAGGTGATCAAGGGTCGCCTCGAGCAGGAAGGCGAAACCGACGGCCTCGATGTGGCCGGGGAGGCGGCGGTGGCGGAGCGGGCCGAGCGGGTGCTCGTGGGACGCGCCAGCGGGACGAGGCGCGAGCTGCCGGGGTTCGAGGCCCCCTCCGAAACGGCGCGCCGAGGTACCGACGGGAGACGGGCGCGCCCGGCCGGACCCAGCGCCCGCCCCGACCTGGCGAGGAGCCGTGCCGTGGCGGCGGCCCCGGGGCCCGAGCCCACCGGGACCTCGTCCGCCATGGGCGCCACCGCCGTGACGAGGGCCGCCGGTGCCATGACCTCGGGCCCGGGCCCGGTCGGCCGTGGAGCGACGGCGGGCGCCGTGGTGTCGCACGGGGGCGCAGATCCTGTGGACAAGGGACCCAGGCCGGCCGGGACTCGGGCAGCACTGCGGGGACCGGGCGCCAAACCCGGGGTTGGGACCGGTGCCGGGCCCGCCAAGAGGTCGGGGGTGTCGTCCACGCGCACCGCCGCGGCCGGCCCCGGCCTGGGCGCCGACATCGAGGCCGGCATGGAGGACGACGAGTCGGCACCCCAGACCCTGCCCGACGACGCCGTGACACTCGAGGAGCTCATCGAGGCCAGCGGCTTGGACATCGCCGCCGTCGGGGAGCTCGAGTCCTACGGCCTGCTGTGCGGTCGCGTGGTCGGGGGCGCTGTGTACTACGACGGAGACGGCCTCACCGTGGCGCGGGTGGCGGCCGGACTGGCGCGCTACGGCGTGGAGGCGAGGCACCTGCGGATCCACAAGCTCGCCGCCGAGCGGGAGGCGGGGTTCATCGAGCAGATCGTCCTGCCCCTGCTCAAACAGCGAAATCCCGAGGCCCGGCAACGAGCGTACGACGCCGTGGCCGAGTTGACCGTGCTGGGCCAGGGACTGCGGGAGGTTCTGCTGCGCACGGCGTTGCGCGAACAGCTCGGCGGGTGACCCGGCCGCGGCGCGTGACCGTGCTCAGCGGGTGACCGTGCTCAGCGGGTGAATTGGGCGCGACGGGTGACCGGGCGCGACGGGTGACCGGGCGCGACGCCGCGCGGGTTCTGCACGACCGTCACGAGCTGGCCCGCACCGTGGCCCGCCTGGGCGAGGAGCTTTCGGCCGCCTATCCCGGGGGTGTGCTCCTGGTGGCGGTGCTCAAGGGCAGCCTCCTCTTCGTCGCCGACCTGGCGCGCCAGGTGACGGCCCCCTGCGAGGTCGACTTCCTGGGTATCTCGACATACACCGAGGGCACGGGCCGGGTGCGGATCGTCAAGGACCTCGATCACGACGTCCACGGCCGCCATGTCGTCCTGGTGGAGGACATCGTCGATACCGGCCTCACCTGCACCTACATCCTCGGAGAGCTGGGGCGGCGCGGTCCCGAGACGCTCGAGGTGTGCGCGCTGTTCGATCGCCGGGTACGGCGGATCGTCCCCGTGGCGGTGCGCTTCTCGGGCTTCGAAGCCCCCGATGACCTGCTCCTCGGCTACGGGCTCGACGTGGGCGGCCTCTACCGCAACCTCCCGTTCGTCGCCGCGGGCGACCCCCGGACGCTCGAAACCCACCCCGACGCGTATGTCGGCGCCCTCTACGGGCGGTAAGTTTCAAGCATGGTCGAGGTGCGGCTGAGCGCGGTGAGGGTGGACCTGCAGTCCAACACGCCCGTGCTGTTGCTCACCGAGGCCGAGGGTCTGGGCCGGACGCTGCCGATCTTCATCGGTGCTCCCGAGGCCACCGCCATCGCGTTCGCCATCCAAGGCGTGGCGACACCTCGACCCATGACCCACGACCTGTTGCGCGACATCGTCGACGCCTTGGGGGCCAGTCTCGAACGCGTCGTCATCACCGAGCTGCGTTCGGCGACGTACTTCGCCGAGTTGCAATTGAAACGCGGCACCGGGACGCTCAACGTGTCGAGTCGCCCGTCCGACGCGGTGGCCTTGGCGGTGCGCACAGGGAGCCCGCTGTACGTGGCCGACGATCTCATGGACGCCGAGGGAATTCTGCTTCCCTCCGACGACGAGGACGAGGACGGCGACTCGAGCCCCGACGAACTGGTGGGGGAGTTCCGACAGTTCCTCGATACCGTCCGCCCCGAGGACTTCAGCTCCTGACGACGTCCGCCCCGCGCCCCACGCGCCGGTGGGTGCAGCCGCGCCGGTCGTGGGTGTCGCGTCCGGGCGTGGTGGTGCTGGGCGCGCTCGGGGCGCTCGGCATGGCGGCGTGCTCCAACGGGAGCAGCCCCACGACGACCAGCGGGGGTACCACCTCCACCGGCAGCGCGTCGACCACGCCGGTCTCCTCCACCACCTCGTCGTCGGTCCCCGCCGGGACGGCGTGCGCGGCCGGCCATCTCATGATGAGCGTGGTGGGGTCCCAGGGCGCGGCCGGGACCTTCGAGCTCACCTTCGCCCTGCGCAATTCCTCGACCTCGGCGTGCCCGATGGACGGATATCCCTCCGCCCAGCTTCTCGACGCATCGGGGACCGAGCTCCCCACCCACGTGGTGAGTGGGGGGAACTACCAGTTCACGAATTTCAGCCCCTCGCCGGTACAGCTGGCACCAGGGGCGACGGCCTACTTCAACCTGGCCTACTCGGACGTGCCCACGGGGGGCGAGACGACGTGCCCCACCGCGGCGCAGATCGAGGTGACGCCGCCCCATGCGGTGGACCACGACGTCGTGACCCAGCAGGTCGTGGCGTGCGGGGCGGGGACCCTCACCGTCTCGCCCGTGTTCAGTGCGGGCTCACCCGGCTCCCAGACCACGGCACCGCCACGATCCTGAGCCCCGGACCGGACCCCGGCGGGCGCTAGGACGCAGCGCCGATCCGCACCAGGACGCGGCCGCGCACACGCGCCGCCAGGATGTCGGACAGGGCGCCGGCCACCCCCTCGAGGGGAACCTCGCCCGCCACCACGTCCTCGAGGTGGGCGGGACGGAGGTCGGTGGCGAGGCGTCCCCACACCTCGCGCCGCCGCTCCATCGGCGTGCGCACCGAGTCCACCCCGAGCAGCGCCACGCCTCGTGTGATGAACGGGTACACGGTCGTCTCCAGGGCCGTGCCGCCGGTGAGCCCGCTGGCGGCCACGGCCGCGCCGTAGCGCAGCGCCTGCAGCACGCGCCCCAGGGTCTCGCCCCCCACGCAGTCCACGGCCCCGGCCCAGTGCTCGGGCCCGAGCACCCGGCCCCCGGCCTCGTCGACCTCGTCGCGCCCGATGACCTCGGCGGCACCGAGGCTCTGCAGCCAGGCGTGCTCGTCGGCCTTGCCGGTGCTCGCCACCACCTCGTAGCCGCGCCCGGCGAGGAGGTCGAGGGCGAAGGACCCCACGCCCCCCGACGCCCCGGTCACGAGGACGGGACCGTCCCCGGGGCGCAGGCCCCGCCGCTCGAGCTGGTCGAGGCTGAGGGCGGCGGTGAAGCCGGCGGTGCCGATGGCCATGGCCTGGCGCGCCGTGAGCCCGTCGGGGATCGGGAGGGCGCATCCCGCCCCGACCCGCGCGTAGCCGGCGTAGCCGCCGTGGCGGGCGACGCCGAGGTCGCCACCGTGGGCGAGGACCTCGGTCCCGGGCCCCAGCGCGGGGTCGGCGCTCTCCACCACCACTCCGGCCAGGTCCACCCCGGGCACCAGCGGTGAGGCGCGGGCGACGCGGTTGCCGGGGACGGTGACCATGCCGTCCTTGTAGTTGACCGACGACCACGACACCGCGATCAGCACCTCGCCGGGGGGGAGGTCGTCGAGGCCGAGCTCCTCGACGCCGGCCGAGACGTCGTCGTCGCCTCTTCGTACGACGAAGGCGGGGAACCCCGCCGTCCCGGGACCCCGAGGTGCCGCCGACGCGCTCGGACCGGTGACCGCAGGGTCGGACATGGCCCGTAGCCTACGGTCCGCGCGCGGCGGGTTCGGTGCCCGGCGCGCCGCCGGTGTGGGCCTACGATGGAGCCATGTCCACCGGCCTCCTCGGGCGGGGTGCCCGGGCGATGGCGTCGTGGAGCCCCGTGGAGCGGGATGCCGTGCTCTACGCCGCATCCGCGCTGTTC